>Ga0172382_10012766_pt1 | contig 10903 bp, 11 predicted proteins | sample Leawel138RmetaG_FD_122245 | JGI IMG/M metagenome (GOLD analysis project Ga0172382, IMG submission 122245) | Leachate microbial communities from a municipal landfill in Southern Ontario, Canada - Leachate well 138R metaG | ecosystem: Engineered > Solid waste > Landfill > Unclassified | place...
CGCGGAATAGTCAAACTTAAATTTTTTAAATTGTTAGCGCGCGCTCCTTTTATTTTGATAAAATCAACTGCCATAAAGCCAAAAAATTAAAAAATTATTAGACTATATTATAAAGGAGAATAAGCAATAAAACAAGAGGGGCAAACTAAAAAAAACAGGCTTTTGGCCCATTTTTTATTAAATATCATCATTAAAAGAGTGGTTCTAAAAATTTTATCACTCCTAAAAGTAAGCGATTCGGCCAATTTATCTTTTGCTTTTGATAAACAAAAGGAATTGCTGTTTTTTTCCAATCAGTAAAAATCTTTAATAAATCATTGAGAGGCGCTTTTTGAGAAAAAAAGACTCCCGCTTCAAAATTTAAACCAAAAGATAAAATATCTAAATTCTGCGAACCAACCACCGCTTCCTCATCATCAATAATCATTAATTTAGAATGATTCATGGTCGATAAAAAATAACATTTTACCCCTAAAGCACCTAGGCGAATAGCATTTAAATAATTAACTTTATTTAATAAAGAGTAATCAGTATTTTTAGGAATTAAAATTTCTACTAAAACCCCACGACTTAAAGCACCATCAATAAGAGCTAATAGCCAACGCGGGGGAGCGAGATAAGGTGAGGCTATTTTTACGCTTTTCTGAGCACTAGAAATTTTTTCTCGATAATAACTGTCCAAATAATAAGATTTACGTGAACGCGGCCAATTATCAACTAACCAGGCCTTAATTTTTCGAGATAAAGCTTTCTCTGAGTAACTCAAAATATCAGGATCTTTTCCTCCAGAAATTTTATAAGTATAAGCAAAACTTTTGATGATAGGCTTAACCACCGCTCCAGAGACTCTCATTGTTAAATCATTCCAATTCTGAGTATTCTTTTTAATGTTGGCGCCGCCAACAAATGCCAGCTTCTTATCAACAACTAATATTTTCCGATGACTACGATAAAGAAGATGGCTAAAAAAATGCAAATCTACGCCCGCATTTTTTAATTTTTTAATTGCTTCTTTTGATAAATTACGACTTCCGAAAGCATCTAAAACAATCGCCACTTTAATTCCCGACTCTGCTTTTGACACCAGCAAACTAATAAAATCATGAGTTTTGTCCGTATCCGCCAAAAAAATATACATCTCTAAAAAAACAGATTCTTGGGCCTTAATAATTGCTTGATACATTCCTGACCAAACACTTACTGATTTTTTATAAAAGTGATAAATCATTAATTAGCCAAAAGGCGTTTAATTTTAGGGATTTGCTTCTTGGTGGCGAGATAACCGACGGCAATCATCTTATCTAAACTATCATTACTTAAAAGTTTCCGCGGCCCCTGATCAATAAAAGCAGAGAGGTCGGGGCTAATTACCAAATCAGCTTCTTGAATTGAGGTTTGAGCTAAGTGATAAAGAGCGATTCGCGAACTACGCAAAGCAGTTTTTACCAAATTAAATTCTTCATTAACAAATTCGTGACGATGATACAAATTAACCGCCAAGACCACGTCAGCTCCGGACTCTTTTAGTGTTTTAACGGGCACGGGGTCGCTTAAACCACCATCAACAAAATAACGATTTTTTATTTTAAAAGGCTCAAAAATTAAGGGCACCGAACAGCTAGCACAGACAGCCTTTGCCAAAGAACCACTTTTAATAATTTTACTTACGCCACCACTTAGGTCGGTAGTCGCTATCCGCAAGGGAATTTTAACATTAGAAAAAGTTTGATTTCTAAAAATTTCTTTAAGGATTCTTTCAAGCGCTCCCCTCTTAACCAAACCTGAAGATAAACGTAAATCAGTCAAACCAATTTTTTTAAAAAAATCAGCACGACTAATAAGATACTCACTGGTAGCCAGAGAATCTAAAGACGAGGCGTAACAGGCGGCCACCAAAGAACCAATAGAAGCACCACTAATAAAATCTATTTTAATTCCAGCTTCTTCTAAAGCCTTTAAAACCCCTAACAAAGCAACCCCTCGCTGAGCGCCGCTGCCTAAAGCCAAACCTAATTTTTTAGAATTATTTTTTTTAAGCATTTTTTAATTATACCGCTATTAGAATAGAAAAACAAAAAAATAGGCTTTTCAGCCTATCTTTTTATTTTGTAGTCCCTAGGGGAATTATCGCGCTCGCTTTTTGCCATAACGCAAAAAGCTCACTTGTCCAGAGTTGGCGTCCAATATGCCCCCGGCATATTGTCCGACGCTCTCCTTTTCACTCAAGCTTCCGCTCTCGTTCAAGAATCGCTTCCAACTTGTTCGACCTCCCCCCAGCCTAACAGCTGTCGTAAAGTAAAAGACGTATCTTGCGATACGTCTTTTATTTTCCGTAGTCCCTAGGGGAATCGAACCCCTGTTACCAGGATGAAAACCTGGTGTCCTAACCACTAGACGAAGGGACCAGTTATTTTAGACAAAAAAGCGCTAGAGTGGGCGCAAATTCAATCTCAATTTTACCTATAAAGATTTTTAATGTCAAGAAAAACTGGACGACGCTTGGCCTTTACGCTAGAATCACTTAAAATGAAATTATGAAAATATTAGGCATTGAAAGCAGTTGCGACGAAACCGCCGCCTCAGTTGTAGAGGTTGATGAAGTTAATGGTGGAAATAAAACTTTAAGTAATGTCATTTCTTCACAAATCTCTATTCACCAAAAATATGGCGGCGTTATCCCTGAGCTAGCCGCTCGTGAACACGTCTTAAATATCTTACCAGTAATCAATGAGGCTCTAAGCTTAGCTAAGGTAAACCCAAACAATATTGATTTACTCGGAGTTACTACTGGCCCCGGCTTAATTACCTCTCTTATTTCTGGGATAGAAACTGCCCGCAGTCTGGCAGCGGTTTGGAATAAACCTATAGTCGGCGTCAATCATATTGCCGGCCACATCTACTCAGGTTTTTTAGAACAAAAGACCGCCCCACAATTTCCTTTAATTATCTTAACTGTTTCTGGAGGCCACACCAATTTAGTCTTTATGAAAAATTGGGAAGATTTTGAAGTAATTGGTGAAACTCTAGACGATGCTGCCGGCGAAGCTTTTGATAAAGGGGCAAAAATGATGAACTTAGCTTACCCGGGCGGACCAGCAATCAGTCAAGCAGCTAATGATTTTATTGTTAGTGGAAAAAGCTCTTCCTTGGAGTTCCCTCGCCCCCTAATCAATAAGGGTCTTAATTTCTCTTTTTCTGGTTTAAAAACCTCTCTTCTTTATCGACTGCAAAAAGATAAAAATTGGTCCAAAAGGATCTCTGAATACGCTTTTGCCTACCAAGAAGCAATTGTTGACGTTTTGGTGGCCAAAGTCTTGACAGCTATAAAAAAATATCAACCCCAAACCGTAATGCTCTCCGGCGGCGTTAGCGCTAACTTTAGGTTGCGTGAATCCTTAAGATCTAAATTAAGCGAAAAACATCCAGGCCTAACCCTACTCATTCCTGATTTTTCTTTTACCACCGACAATGCCGCTATGATTGCTCTTGCTGCCTATTATGCCCACCAAAATAACCAACCTAAAGCTTGGCAAAATCTAAAAGTTAAGGTAAACTTCTCTTTGTAGCTTCGGGTTCGGTGGTGAAGCGGTCTAACACAGCAGTTTGCAAAACTGCCATTCGTGGGTTCAAATCCCACCCGAACCTCAAGAAGCGAAAACGACTCAAACGGAATCTTGAGTCGTTTTTTTATTTTAAAAATACTGTGGATAAGTTGTGATTTAGCAGGTGAATATTTAAACTTAAGTCCACTCTGTAGTGGACTTTACTTTGGGGAAAAGGACTTTTTTATCCCCCTGTCAAATAATAATATTTATTTAATATTAGGTAAATTTTATCATTTTTGCCCAAGTTTTCAACATTTTAAAGAAATACTATTGCCACCACTTAACAAAGATGTTAAAATATACACATAAATAGTTCTTTTATTTATTTACTATAACTTGTTTACCTGTCAGCGTTAGAATGACAGAGGCTTATCGGGTAAATCTATTCAATAAAGATTTAATCAATTTCTCAGATTAAATGTCTATTAAATCATTTACCAAGTTAAGGTAAATAAAAATTTCTTAATCTAACCAGAAAAAACGCTAAGTAATTTAGCATCAAAATACCAATTAGAGGCTCTCGGCCATGAAATCAACTATGCTCAAATGCATAAGCGGCCCCCTGAGCCTCTTTTTTTATCTAAGAACACCCCCCCTTTTTATTTTTGTAAAAGTCTGTTTAAATATAGTTTAATAGTTCTAATCTATGGCTTTATCAATTGGAATTGTCGGGCTACCTAATGTCGGCAAATCATCTTTATTTAATTTATTAACCCAAAAAGGGGTAGAAGCGGCTAATTATCCCTTTTGTACTATTGACCCAAATGTGGGAATAGTTAAAGTTCCCGACGAACGCTTAGAAAAATTGGCTGTTATTTCCCAGCCTAAACAGATAATACCAACCGCAATTGAATTTGTTGATATTGCTGGTTTAGTAGCAGGAGCTAGCCAAGGAGAAGGCTTGGGTAATAAATTTTTAGCACACATTAGAGAATGTGATGCTATTTGTGAAGTAATTCGGGATTTTAAAGACAAAGACATTATTCATGTTAATAATAAGATTGATCCAGAAAACGACAAAGAAACAATCAATTTAGAACTAATCCTGGCGGATCTAGCCACGGTAGAAAAACGTCTTACTGGTCTTAAAAAAGAGAGTCGCAGTGGCGATAAACAAATTGCCGCCCAAGTTTTAATCTTAGAACGAATTTTTCAACATCTAAGTGCCAGTCGAGCTGTTCGTGAATTAGATTTTAATGAAAATGAAGCTCCTTTTGTTAAGTCTCTATGCCTACTAAGTGCCAAACCTATTATTTATCTATTAAATATTGATGATACTTACGATGGTGGCGAACGCTTAAAGGGTGCTAATGAACAAATTTTAAGTATTAATATTAAGACCGAGGAAGAGATTGCCGCTCTACCAATCGATGAACAAGCTGAATTTATTCAAGAATTAGGCTTAGAGAGAAGCGGCCTTGACCGTTTAATTGCTGCGGCTTACCGCCTCCTAGGTTTAGATACTTTTTTTACAACTGGTCCAGACGAAACGCGTGCTTGGACTATTAAACGAGGAACCAAGGCCCCAGAAGCAGCCGGAGTAATCCATACTGATTTTATTAAAGGGTTTATCCGAGCCGAAGTTATTCAATGGGATAAGTTTATCGCTAGCGGTAGCGAAGTAAAAGCCCGTGAAGCTGGTCTAATTCGCACCGAGGGCAAAGAATATGTCGTAAAAGATGGAGATGTCTGCCACTTTTTAATTAATCGTTAATTGCTCATTAAAAAAGCCCCACTTGTGGGGCTTTTTATTTCTTTTCCAAAACAACAATTTCCCGAAAAACCTTTTGTCCAGAACGGCCGTAAATAACCGTTCCACGACTAGTTAATCTTACTTCTGGCCATTTTTGCCAATCCTCAGGCAGGACATTGATAATCTTAAAAGAGTTATAACCTGGTTTTAAAAGCTGATTACCAAAAAAGCTTGGCCAAACCATTACTACCCTAGCTCCACTTGGCAAAATTTTGGCAAACTCCTTAAAAGTGTCTGTATATAAAGTCTCTAGGTCTTCTTTGACAACTCTTAAATCATGCCAGCCGCGTTGCGGTCCTAAATAAGGCTCAGTTACAATTGCCGTTACCTGGCCCGGTTTAAAAGATTCACTAAGTTTAGTAGCATTTTTTAAAAAAACTCTCACCTCCCTACCATCAAGTAAATATTTTTCTTTAAGCCAAGCAATGTTTTCTTTAGTGTCAGCAATTGCCTTAGGAGAAATATCTGTACCGACAACATTCTTAGCTCCCAAAAGTAAAGCTTCTTGTAAAACTGTCCCTGAACCACAAAAAGGGTCAAGAATCAAACCGCTATTTTCATTTATTTGCGCCAAGTTGAGCATAATTTGAGCCAGTTTTGGCGGCAACATTCCTGAGGCATCATCTCGGACTGGACGACCATAATCTCTTTTTGATAAATCTTTAAAAGCTTGAACCGCTAAAGTTTGCCCTATAAATAACTGGCCGCCATCTGAAGCAACAACTAACTCGCAACCCTTAGTTAATAATTTGTTTTGTTCCACAACAACACTCGACAAATTAGTCTCTTTACTAGTTACCAGGCGCGAGCTAAGACCATCTTCTTTTAATTTTTTCTTTAATTCTAGCCCCCAAGCTAAAGTTGGTAATTTTTGCTCACCATAGTAAGAAAATCCGAAATTAAACTTCCCGCTAATAGCTAAATTTTGATTAGCTTTTTTTAAAATCCCAAACAGTGCTGGCTGCGAATCTTGTTTGGCTGGCAAAATTTTTTTAATTTCTCCAATTTTAATAACTCCTCCAAGTTTTTTAATCAGACTTTGTGGCTGCAAACTATGACTGCTTTCCCAAATTAAAAAATTCTCCCCTAAAAGGCGAGCTTCATGATTTGGTAAAATTACTGCTAACTCCATCAAAGATATAGTCGGATTATTTCCTAAAACGAAAAAATAAGTCATACTTCAATAGCTTAGCGCAAGCTTTTAAGTATTGCAATTATTTAAAGTCTATGCTAGATTAGGCGAGTAAAAATGAATAGCGATATCTTTTCCATGGTTCCTTTATCGGAATCGACTTTCCGGCACTAGCGACAGGAAAGTCAAAGGTATTCTAGGAAACCTCTCGGCTTTTTTAGGATACCGGGAGGATTTTTTTAACTGAGCGCCCCTTCAACAAGGCACTCCCAAACAAACTATGTCAAAAACCAAAGCAGCGGGCTTAACTCGCTACGAAATTATGTTCATTGTTCCTAACAAGTACACCGAAGTTGAGGCTAAAACTATCATTGGCCGGGTGGAAAAAATGATTATGGACGGTAATGGGCAGATTGTCTCTGGTGAATACTGGGGAAAGAAAAAAATGGCCTATGAAATCAAACACAATGCTTACGGCTACTACCAACTTTACCAGTTTGATTTTCCAGGAGAGAGTTTAATCAAATTAAACAACGACTTGCGACTCTCAACAGAGATTCTACGGCATCAAATCTTAAAAATTAAGGTCAAAAGTGAAGAACAGTTAGCTAAAGAACAGGCTGCTCGCGATCGTTTAATCGCCAAAGAAGAAGAAGCTAAAGAAGCGGCCACTAAGTTCATAAAAAAAGCAACTCCTCACAAAAAAAAGGCTGAAGATAAAACTGAATTAAAAGATTTAGATAAAAAATTGGATGGAATCATTGAAAATACCAAAGATTTAGTCTAAAAAATTTAATTAAGCTAATAATCTAAGCGACCCCCTATCGCTTACTAAAAATATGACTTTAAACAAAGCAATGATTATCGGTAATCTCACTCGAGACCCGGAATTAAAAAACACCTCCTCTGGGGCTAATGTGGCTTCTTTTTCAGTCGCCACAAGCTTGGTTTGGAACGACGCCAACGGTCAAAAACAACAAAAACCTGAATTTCATAATATAATTGCTTGGCGGCGTTTAGCGGAAATCTGCGGACAGTACCTTCGCAAAGGATCTAAGGTTTTTATTGAAGGGCGCCTGCAGACAACCGACTGGACCGGCCAAGATGGCGTGAAACGTTATCGCACAGAAATTGTTGCCGAAAACATGATTATGCTAGATTCAAAAAATTCTAACCGCAACGATTCTGGGGACGTCAATAATTTGCGTGAAGAATTAAAAGAAATTCAAATCGAAGAGGAGCCCGAAGAAGAAATTCGCGTGGAAAACATCCCCTTCTAAATTAAAAACTATAATCTCTACTTATGGCTATTAAAAAAAATAAGGAGTGCTATTTTTGTGCAAACGACATTGAAGTCGACTACAAAGATACTCGCTCATTAAGAAAATTTGTAAACTTCTATGTCAAGATTTTACCGGGAAAGCGTACCGGAGTTTGTGCTTGGCACCAAAGAAAATTAGCTGAAGCTGTTAAACGTTCTCGAATTATGGCTTTAATGAGCCATACTCATCGTTAATCTTTTTTATGTTAAGTATCAGCGAAATCAAACCAGGACGCGTTATTAAAATTAACAGCCAGCCTTATGTTGTTACCAAAACCGATCACCATAAAATGGGACGCGGGGGCGCAGTTTTAAAAACTAAACTTCGCAACCTAATTGATGGCCGCGTTTTGGACCAAACTTTTCAAGGCGTGCAACAGGCAGAAGAAGCAGAAACCGAAACCAAAAAAGCTAACTATCTTTACAAAGACGCCGAACAAGCTTTTTTTATGGATAACGAATCTTTTGAACAATTTAGCCTTGATTTAGATGTTTTAGACAGCCAAGCTAAATTTTTAAAAGATGGCACAGATGTTTCTGTTCTTTATTTTGAAGGAAAACCAGTCACTATTGATCTTCCTATCAAAATGGATTTTCGGGTTGTGTCTGCCCCTCCGGGAGTAAAAGGAAATTCCGCCGGCAATGTTAATAAGCAAGTAGAAATTGAAACTGGGGCCACGGTCTCTGTTCCCATGTTTATCAACGAAGGCGATGTAATAAGAATTAATACTGAAAGCGGAGATTATGTCGAGCGCGCTTAAAACTAAGCCTCTATAAACTAAAAAGGCCACTCTTTCAAAGAGTGGCCTTTTTGTCATCTTTAGCCACGTGCTATAATAGTTATCTATGCTTTATTTACTTCTAGCTAGTCTAGCCTTTATCTTTCTTGCTCAGAAGCGCCTAGATTTAGCTGTTCTCTTAATTGTTGCCAGCACTCCTCTTTACTTATGGCGCGGCAATTTAACGAACTTGCCACTGACTTTTCTAGAAATTATGATTTTAACAGCCTTTGCTATCTGGCTGCTAAAAGACGGTCCTCATTTCAAAACAATTCTTAAAAAAGACAAGCAGCGCACCCCCTATCCTTTTCGCTGGGAAATAATTGCCGTTCTTCTTGTCTCTTTTAGCGGACTAATTGTTGCTCAAATCAGCCCCGCTGCCCTAGGAATATGGAAAGCTTATTTTTTTGAACCTCTGCTTCTTTTCATTTTAATTATTAATTTATTTTCTAACCCAGCCGGAAGAAAAAAAATTATTGGCGCCTTAGCAATTTCTGCTTTAGTCATTTCTCTTTTTGCGATTTTTCAACAACTTAGCGGCCTTTTTATTGACAATCCTTTTTGGCAAGCAGCTGCCACCAGAAGAGCAACTTCTTTCTTTCCCTACCCAAACGCAGTTGGCTTGTTTTTAGGGCCACTAATTCCAATTTTTCTTGGTCAACTAATTAATTACTGGCCTAGCCGTTCTTGGACTTGGAAACTTTTTTATCTATTAACAATCACCCTCTCGCTTGCAGCCATTATTGCTGCCCGCTCTGAAGGAGCTTTAGCGGGCCTGATTGTCGGATTAGGTATTTTCGCACTTCTAATCAATAAAAAGGTACGCTTAATTGCCATTGTTTCTGGAATTTTGTTAGCCCTTACTATTTGGCTTACACCTCCTCTCAAAGAATTTACTTTAAACAAAATTTTTCTAAAAGACCTATCTGGCCAAATTCGGCGCCAACAATGGCAAGAAACGATTGCCATGTTAAAAGATGGCCGCCTAATTACTGGTGCCGGCATTAGTTCTTATCAAAAAACAGTTGCCCCTTATCATCAAGATGGCATCTGGATTAAAACTGATGATCCTAACTGGTTGCACAACATCATGTTTACCCCTGGTTATCGTGAAAAAATGTGGCAACCAACAGAAATATATTTATACCCTCACAATATTGTCTTAAATTTTTGGAGTGAACTGGGCATTTTAGGTGCCTTGCTATTTATTTGGATAATTGCTAAAGCAATGACAATGGCTGAAAAAGTTTCTCGGGATAAAAATGATTCTGAGCATCACTTAGCGCTTGGGTTGCTTGGAGCCTTAATAGTCTTAACTGTTCATGGCCTAGTTGATGTTCCCTATTTTAAAAACGATTTAGCTGCTCTCTTTTGGATTTACTTGGCCTTAATTGGCAGCTTAAACTTAAAATCAAATGAAAAAAATCTTACAAAAGGTAATCGCTGAATCTGGTTTTTGTTCACGGCGGCAAGCAGAGGCGGCTATAAAGCGAGGAGAAGTAAAAATTAATGGACAATTGGCAAAAGTCGGTGAATTAGCTTCAACAAATGACGAAATCACTGTTCGGGGAAAAAAAATTGGCGCCCCCCAAGAAAAAATTTACTTAAAGCTTAATAAACCTAAAGGATATATCTGCACCAATCGCTCTTTTGCTAATGAAAAGAATATCTTTTCGTTAATCCCCTCAAATATTAAAGGTTTATTTACGGTAGGACGTCTAGACAAAAATAGTCGTGGCTTAATAATTTTAACAAACGATGGTGATTTAAATTTAAAATTAACTCACCCACGCTCAGAGCATGTTAAAATTTACGAGGTAAAAACTAAGCCTGATTTAGAAGAAAAGGTTATTAAGAGAATTCAAAAAAACTTAGTTAGTGGCATTCCTTTTGCTGAGGATGAGGGCATTGCTAAAGCAAAAAAGGTTTCTTATTTAGGTGAAGGTGCTTTTAAGATATTTCTTTCTGAAGGCAAGAAAAGACAAATTAGAAGAATGTTTGAGGCTTGTGGCGCTAAAGTTTCGGATCTTAAAAGAATAAACTTTGCAAGCCTAGAATTGGGGGGTTTAGCAGAGGGGCAATGGGGCTATCTGAGTAAATCTGAGATTGCTAAATTGCGCGAGTTATAATAAGATAAAGGCGTTTTAGGAGGAGTCGCATAGCCCGGTTGATTGCGCCGCATTCGAAACGCGGTATACCCATCAAAAGGTATCAAGGGTTCGAATCCCTTCTCCTCCGCAAGGTAGTTTTAAAAAGCAAGTGAAAAAATGATTCTTATTTCAAGTTATTTTTCTAAAATGAAAAATTTGTTAA
>Ga0172382_10012767_pt1 | contig 10903 bp, 6 predicted proteins | sample Leawel138RmetaG_FD_122245 | JGI IMG/M metagenome (GOLD analysis project Ga0172382, IMG submission 122245) | Leachate microbial communities from a municipal landfill in Southern Ontario, Canada - Leachate well 138R metaG | ecosystem: Engineered > Solid waste > Landfill > Unclassified | place...
ACATAAATATGTTATTCAACATGTATATTTATATTTTACTGATAATCAGCCTAATAAAAACAAGTTTGTTGTATAGTCATGAAATAAATATCAACTGCTTGTGAGTTTTTGTGAGATGAAAAAAATAGTGGAAACTAACAGATTTTTATACATTTGTCATTATCATTGTCAGGCACTTGTAGCAATAAAAAATTAAAATATTTATGAGGAAAATCTTTGTTTTAAATATGCTCATCTTTTTTGTTGGTTCTATCTTTTCTCAACAGTTAAGCATATCCGGCAATGTAGTAGATGAGAATAAAGATGCCGTAATAGGAGCTTCTGTTCTGATTCAAGGAACGGGGCAAGGGACTATTACAGATTATGATGGAAATTTTAGCATTACAGCTTCTATTGGACAATCTTTAGAAATTTCCTACCTTGGTTTTGATACCTATATACATAAACTTTCTCAGGGTGATGCACGATTGAGCATTACTTTAAAAAGTAGTGCATACATGCTGCAGGAAGTTGTTGCCATTGGTTATGGCACCATGAAAAAGAGTGATCTGACCGGGGCTATATCTTCTGTAAAAGCCGATCAGCTTCAGAGAACACCGGCTGCCGGCTTGGATCAAGCATTACAAGGGCGTGTGTCGGGTGTAACGGTGAATGCTAATACCGGTCAGCCCGGTGCAGCAGCGACGGTACGAATCAGAGGTATCGGATCTGTGATTGGAGGTAGTGACCCCATCTATGTCGTAGATGGAATGATTACCGGTGATATTTCTTTTTTAAGCCCTAACGATATTCAATCAACAGAGATATTGAAAGATGCTTCAGCTACCGCTATATATGGCTCAAGGGGTGCGAATGGTGTCATCATTGTAACCACCAAAAGCGGCTCAACTTCAAAAGCTCAAGCCAACATCAGTTTTGATGCCTATTGGGGAGTGCAAAATCGCTGGAAAAAATTAGATTTAATGAGCAGTCATGATATGGCGTTTATGAAACTCCGCATAGATGGTATGAAAAATGGTGCCGAACAGGTAGCTTATTATCTGTCTAAAGGTTTTAATCAATGGATGTCCGTGTTTAATACCGGGGCATCGCCCTATTATCCCGTTGTTAAAACTGATGCAAATCCGAATGGATTTGACTATGGTGCAGTCAATACCGATTGGCAAGACGAAGTGTTTAATTCAAATGCTTTTATATCAAACTATAATCTTTCTATTGATAAAGGTAATGAGCAAGGGAAATATGCTTTTAGTGCGAATTACTTTAATCAAGAAGGTACCATTATAGGTTCAGATTATGAACGGTTGACATTGCGCTTTAATTCAGAGTTTCAAGTACGAAAATGGTTAACTGTGGGCGAGCATCTTTCGTTTATGACTTCTCGTGGACGCAATGCCATGAATAACAGTTCCAGTCCGGGTGCTTCTGTTATTTCTGCCGCCTTGGCAATGGCACCTTGGGATCCTACACATTATCCCGATGGAGCAGTAAATAGAGCAGGCAAAGATTTAAGCGGACAGATAGCTGCATCTTCAAACTTTAAAAATGTTACTAATCCGTTTTCTATGGTTGAAAATAGCCATCCCATAAACAATAGAGAACGTTGGGTTGGAGATTTATATGCTGAGATACAACCTATTAAGGATTTAATTTTACGATCAGCCATCAATTTAGATTTATCCTTGGTGCGTGACAGATTATTTAAGGAGAAATACGAATATTCTTCATACGACAAAGCCGATAAAAACTTTGTTTCAAGCTCGATGTCGCGCTATGCTACGCTGCAACATGAAACTACACTAACTTATAATAAGAAATTCGATGATCACAGTTTATCTGCCATGATAGGTGAAACCATTGAAGAGTATAATTATTATTCTATTGGTGGTGCTGGTGCAAGCATTCTGAATCCTACGCAATATAATTGGTATTTAAATAACACAACTGAAGATCAAACTAAATCAAGTGATGGTGTCTCTCGACAAAGACGTAATTCATTTTTGAGCAGGTTGCATTATACTTACCGTGATTTATACATGCTTACCGTAAACTTTAGAGCAGATGGTACTAATAAGTTCCCGGAAAATACTTGGGGATATTTTCCTTCGGCAGCATTTGCGTGGAGGTTAAGTGAAGAATCTTTTATGAAGCAATTTGAAAATATGGATATGCTGAAATTAAGAGTAGGCTGGGGACGGGTAGGGAACGAATCCATTCCCAATAATGCATTTGATTTGACTATGGGTAGTTCCGAGACCGTATTCTATGGTTATCCTTTTGGGGTTACGCAAGATTTACAAACGGGTGCTGCCGTTCTTACTTTTGTGAATCGTAACGGGAAGTGGGAAACCAACGAACAATTAAATATTGGGGTAGATTTTAGTTTTTGGAATGCTAAATTGTCCGGAAATTTAGATGTCTTCAGGCGAGATACCAAAGATGCACATTTATATGTAAATGCTCCTGCTCATGCAGGAAATCGCTATTCTTTGATAAAAAATGTGGGTGTTATAAGAAATCAAGGTGTTGAAATCAGCTTGGAACATCAAAACAAGATCGGACAGATCGATTATAATGTTGGGGGTAATGTATCTTTTATACAAAATAATTTGGTTGCACTAAATGGCGGTTCTCCCATCTATGGAGATAAAACCAAAACTGATTTGGGTTTACCGGTGAATACTTTTTGGGGATATATTTACGAAGGAGTATATGCCTCAGATGCTGAAGCACTTGCACATTTGACAAGTTTTACGAGTGAAACAATTGGCGTTCACGCCGGTGATGCCCGTTATAAAGATATTTCCGGTCCTGATGGTACTCCTGATGGCAAAATTGATGATTTTGATAAAACCAATATCGGAAATCCATTTCCCTGGCTTACTTATGGTTTGAATTTCAGTGCCGAATACAAAGGCTTCGATTTACAATTATTCTTACAGGGTGTATATGGTAATGAAATATATAATGCCTTAAGATATAGAACAGAAGGTGTTGGAGATGATGCTACGTTAAGCGCAGACATGAAAAATGCCTGGATAGGCTATACCGATGCCGTACGCAATGCCATGATAAATAGAGGAGTAAATTGGATGGATTTAGAAAACAGACAAGGAACCATACCCAATCCAGCAGGTGCTCCTACTAATACAGAAGTCAATTCACGCTTTGTTGAAAGTGGGGCTTATCTTCGGATTAAAAACGTACAATTAGGCTATACTTTACCAAAGGAAATTACTGAAAAGGTTCAGATAGAAAGGGTTCGTTTTTATGTTACTGCCAATAACTTGTTGACTATCACTTCTTATGGTGGATATGACCCTGAGGTAGGTGGCGGAGTGGATTATGGTAATTATCCACAAAGCAGAACGATGATGTTAGGTGTTAATGTTAATTTTTAATTAGATGAAAATGACAAAAAAACATATGAACAAATTAAAAAATATAGCGTTGGGGTTGTTTTCTCTGATGTTGGGAACAGCTTGTACAGAGTGGTTGAACGAACCTCAACCCGGCGTTACTGGTTTGGAAGATTATTTTACAAGTGCGGAGGCAGCTATCCAAAATGTTACAGGATGTTACGTGCCTTTGCAATGGGAATATAATTCTACCTATTATCCCGAGTGGTTTATCGGTGATGTGGTGAGTGATGACGCCCTAAAAGGTGGTCAGAATACCAATGATATGGCAGTGGTTTATGACATGGAGAATTGGAAAACTGCTACTAATAATACTTTCTTATTAGATTTTTATCGTGGCAATTTCCAGGGTGTAGGGCGTTGTAATTTGGCATTGGACTACATTCCGGCAATGGATATAGATACTGCTCTTACCGTATCATTGAAAAACAGGCTGATAGGAGAAGTTAAATTCCTTAGAGCATATTATTATTTCCGTTTAGTAAGAGTGTTTGGCGGAGTTCCTAAAATAGATTTTGTGGTGGATTCGGATTCTAAATGGAAGCAGCCTAAAGCAAGTGTTGATGATATTTATAAATTAATTTTATCAGATTTAGAAGATGCACAAGCTCTATTATGGAAAAAAAGTGAATATGATTCCAAAGATTTAGGCAGGGTAACCAAAGGTGCAGCTCAGGCTATGCTGCTGAAAGTTAATCTATACAGAAATAATTTTACAGAAGCTGTTGCATGGGGAGATTCAATTATTTCTTCGGGAGAATATGATTTGAATCCTGAATATAAAGATAATTTTACTTTAGATGGGGAAAATGGTATAGAGTCAGTTTTTGAAATTCAATACACAGAAGATCCTACCAGCGATTACGGACAAGGCAATGGATTTACGAGAGGTACTTTTTCTGTTATCTTAACACGTTCACGCTCACAATTATTAGGTGGCGGATGGGGTTTCAATAAACCTACGCAAAACTTATATGATGAATATGAGCCTGGAGATATCAGACGTGATGTAACTATTCTAAATCCTCCGGATGATATGATAGAAAATCCTTCCCAGGAAATCTATCTTGGCAATCGGTTCTTGAATAGAAAATATGCAATATACAATGATGATTTGACTTACTATAATTTGACACACCCAACACGTGGTCCTATTAATAATAAGCAAATTCGTTATGCCGATGTCCTGTTGATGTATGCAGAATCTTGTTTGGAAGAGGGTTTAATGGATAAAGCTACTACCTATCTGAATTTAGTAAGAGATAGGGTGAATTTAGATGCATATCCTAATTATACTTTTAAAATCAACGGAAATGAAATAAGTACTCCTACGCTCAAGCAGGCAATTCGTCATGAACGCCGTATGGAATTGGCAATGGAAGGGCACCGTTGGTTTGATCTGTGCCGCTGGGGAATAGCTAAAGAAACGATGGATGCCTATAAAGCCACTGAAACCCCCGAAGCTCAAGAGCATATGGCTGCCTTTATAGAGGGTAAACATGAACTTTTCCCTATCCCAAGCGAGGAGATAGTATTAAATCCTATGGATCAAAACAAACAATATTAACAATCAAAACAAATAATTTTTTTTACAAACTTTCAATTAATCAATTATTTAAATTTTACAGGTATGAGAATAAATAAATTTTTTATGATGATGTTAGCAGCTTCTTTTTTATTGGTTGCTTGTGAAAAAGAAGATCAGGCTGTTACAGATCTTACTTTGGATAAGACAGAATTAAAATTAGGTGTTGGTGAAACCGGCACTTTGGTGGCTACTGTTACGCCTAAAGGTGCAGCAGAAGTGGTTTGGGAATCGACCAATACTGATGTTGCTACTGTTAAAGACGGTGTTGTAACAGCAGTAGCTGAGGGTTCTGCTATCATTGCAGCAAGTGCAGGCATTAAAACAGCTTCGTGTATGGTAACTGTCGTGAAAGGTTCAACTAACGGTGAAAACGGAGAAGGTAATGGTAATAATGATGGTGATTTACATCCTTCTTTACAAGGAAGTGAATATTTCATTATTCAAATGGATGGTATTTCTGCAGGTAAAATTCAATCAAAAATTGTTGCTGATTTTCGTCCCGATGATAACGTAAAGCATTTTTATATTTGGGAATCAACTTATGATGCAGGTGCAACAACCGGATTGAATTTTTATGGTGAAGCTGAGGGTTGGTTATCTTTAACTGTAACTAATGTTGGTTGGTCAGGATTTGGATACTTTGTAGATGATCTTGCCGGATTCAATAAACTTGCAGCTGTAATGGATGCACCTGATGATTATTATCTGCATCTTGCTATAAAAACTACAGATCAGGCTGCTCATCTTTTTGGTTTGGATGGTACTGCCGGCAATCCTAAAGTTGCTTTAGGAGGTAAATTTACTGATAACGATATAACTTATGAGTCCTATGCTGCTTTGACACGTGATGGCGAGTGGAATGAAATAGAAATTCCTATGTCTTATTTTACTGATAAAGGTTTAAGCTATGGCTCAAATAATACAGAAGGTAAAAATCTCTTCTGGGGCTTGAGCGGAGGCTTGTCCGGTACGAATTTACAACTTGACGCAGTATTTATTTACAAAAAATAAATAGGCTTTTAGTCTGCTCGAACTTGGTTGTTCGAGCAGATGCAATTTATTTAAACATAATTAATTGTTCACAATATGAAGTTTCATACAATCTTACTCCTTTTTTTCACATTAATTTCTTCTTCTTGTAGTAAAGAAACTGATGTCATCATGCTATTAAACAAGAATATAGCCCATCTCGAAATCAATAAAACCCTTTTCTTAGAAGTAACTACAAATATACCTACTAATCAAGAAGTCCAATGGCAATCAACCAATGAGGAGATTGTGAAAGTCACAAAAGGAATTGTTACAGCAGTAGGTGAGGGGAAAGCAGAAATTATTGCTTCAATAGGAAATAGCTCTGCAATATGTGTGGTATTTGTGACTCAGGAAGGAGGAGTTTATTACGGTGAGTATGAGTTGGTTTGGTCTGATGAATTTGAAGGCAACACCCTTGACACTGAAACCTGGAATATAGAACAAGGCGGCGGAGGCTGGGGAAATCAGGAAAAACAACATTACACAGACAGAGCTGATAATTTAAGAGTAGAAGATGGATATTTAATTATAGAAGCTAAAAAAGAGGATTATGAAAGAAATAATTATACTTCTGCACGTATCACTACAAAAAACAAACAAGATTTTCTATACGGTAAAATAGAAGCGAGAATCAGCTTACCAAAAGGGGGTGGAACATGGCCTGCATTCTGGATGATGGGCTATGGCAACTGGCCCTTTTGTGGTGAAATTGATATTATGGAACATATTGGAAATAGCCCTAATAAAATCATTCACGCTTTACATACGCAGGATAAAAATGGCATGAAGGGTACTAATTGGTATAATCAACAGACTATAAGCGATATAGAAGAAAATTTCCATGTATATGGTATTGAATGGTTACAAAATTATCAATTCGGACGCGATGCCATCAGATTTTACATAGATGATAAAGTGAGTACAACTCAATTCCAAGCTCAAAGTGAAGAAAATTTAGCTTCCTGGCCATTTGCCAAAAATTTCTACATCATTATGAATTTGGCTTTGGGAGGAACTTTAGGTGGTAGCATAAATGAAAATATCTTTAATGATCCTGCCAATAATCCTGTGTTGATGAAAGTAGATTGGGTAAGGGTATATCAAAAAAAATTATAATAAAATGAAAAGATTTTTTTATAAAACATTGATTTTTACATTGATATTCGGTTCCTTTTATGCTTGTGATCCAACCGGCATTCAATCCATATCCTTGGATAAGACCATTGTTGAAATTAATATAGGAGAGAGTGTCATATTACAACTTACTATCTTGCCGGAAAGTACTATTGAATCTATCGAATGGAGTTCATCTGATACATCCGTTGCTACTGTTGTAAAAGGCATTGTAACCGGTATTGCAGAAGGTTCTGCAACTATATCGGCTTCTGCTGGCAACAAATCAGCTTCATGCTTGGTATTTGTATATGATGATGGAAACCACAACTTACATCCCGGTGAAAATGTAGATAATGCACTTCATTTATTACCTAAAAGTAAGAAACGGGGAGTATCCTTTAGTTTTTCTTTGCAAGAAGATGTGACATTATTATCACCTGCTACTTCGTGGTCATACAATTGGGGACCGGCACCTGCCGATGTGATAAATACAGTATTTAAGGAAAATCAAATGGACTTTTTTCCTATGGCATGGAATGGAGGGTATAGTCCGGATAAAATCAGAGCATATAAAGCCGAAAATCCACATTGTGAATATATTTTAGGATTTAATGAGCCGAATTTAACCGATCAGTGTAATTATACACCTGCACAAGCAGCAGAATTTTGGCCAGGATTAAAAGCACTTGCTGATGAGCTGAATATGAAACTTATATCTCCTGCAATGAATTACGGAACTTTGGCAGGTTATAGCGACCCTATCAAATGGTTGGATGAGTTTTTCAGTTTAATTCCCTTATCCGATGTAGATGGAATTGCTATTCATTGCTATATGTCGAATGCTGGTGGCGTAAAATCATATATCAATATGTTTAAAAAATATGGTAAGCCAATTTGGATGACTGAATTTTGCGCCTGGGATGGGGGAGTATCCCCTACATCTCAAATGAATTATATGTGCGAAATTATCAATTACATGGAAGCCGATCCTGATATTGAAAGATATGCGTGGTTTATTCCGAGAGCTTCCGGAAATATTGATACCTATCCCTATATGCAATTGCTTACCAAAACTCAACCTTTTCAATTAAGTGCATTAGGAAGGGTATTCGTGGGTTTGTCCTCACAAGATAAATCTATATGGCAATCGACTGAAAATCACATCCTTGCTCAAACTTACAGTAGTATCTCCACAGTAGAGAGTCTAACGGGTAATTTTGTTTCCGGACCTCATTTACGTCCAACCACCGATACTTCGGGAGATTTGGAATTATGTGATTTTTATAATAACAACTGGGTTGAATATCAAATAGAAAACAAAGAAAATATTAATGCTATACGCTTGAGGTATTCAAATTTTGCTACTTCCGAATGTGAAATTTGGGTGGATGGAGTGTTGTCCAAAACGGTAGAATTAACTTCTACTACCGATTCCTCTATTTGGAATACTAAAGAAGATAGTCTGAATATTCCGTCAGGTAAGCATACGCTTAGAATTAAAGTGACACGAGGAAATATCTGTTTAAACTGGATAAAATTCAACGAACATCAATATTAATATTTATAACTCAATGAAAATGCGAATCAATTCAAATGATAAACTATGGATGATTATTGTTGTAGTTTTTTTAACTATCTCAAGTGTTTGGGCACAAGGAAATTATCAATTAGTTTGGGAAGACAATTTTAACGGAAATACTTTAAACACAAGAGAGAATTGGACTATCGAAGTGATGGGAGATGGTGGAAATGCTGAATATCAATGGTATCAGAGAGAGAACATTTCGGTGGGACAGGAACCTGTAAGTGGTGAGAATTGTCTTATCATTACTATTAAGAAAGAAAAGTCTAATGGTAGAGAATTTACTTCCGGTAGATTGAAATCAGCAGGAAAAGTTAGGTTTAAATACGGCAAAATTGAAGCACGTATTAAATTTCCCAAAACAGCTAATGGACTATGGCCTGCCTTCTGGATGATGGGAGATGATTATTCAAAAGTTGGATGGCCTAAATCCGGTGAAATAGATATTTTAGAGACAGGTAATGCTGAAGGAATAAAAAATGGCACACAAGACAGATTTTTTAACGGACATTTTCATTGGGGAGAAAGTTGGAATAATGGCGCTTATCCAAATTGGGGAAAAGCAAAAACAAATGATTATAGCATTCAGGATGGAGAATTTCATTTATTCAGTATGATTTGGGATAAAAATTCCATTAAAATGTATTTAGATATGGATAAATATCCTCAAAGAGAGCCTTATTTAGAAATGAATATAGCAGGTAAAGATGAACCGGGAGATGTAGGACGCTATTTTCATAAGCCTTATTTTATTTTATTTAATTGTGCCGTAGGTGGGCATTTTACCGGAATCACTGGCTCTGCAAATTATAATAAAATAACAGCACTGAATACAGAGAATAATTTTGAGGCAAAAATGTATGTTGATTACGTAAGGGTTTATCAAAAAGGTGATGAGGGTGAAGAATATCATGGTCCTGAACTAAAAACAGGGCTAATAGAAACTTCGACGGCCTTATTCAAAATTCATCCTAACCCAACTACCAATCACGTAACCATTGAAGGAAGTTTTGTACCTGAAAAAATCTCGGTATTTAATCCTGCCGGTGTTAAAGTAATGGAGGTCTATGATACGATGATAGTTGATATGTCATCTCTGCCTCCTGCTAATTATGTGTTACAAATTGAAATTGGCACCAATGAGGTTGAGACTCATAAAGTGATTAAGCTGAAATAAAAATTGTGCTTTCTCAGCATTGGCATAGACTGTATTCATCAATTAATTTAATAATCATGCGACATTCCTTTCTTTATTTAGTTATTTGGTTTTGCTTATTTGTTTCATTGGTAACCAATGCTCAAAGTATTCAATATGATAATAATACAATAAAGATAAATCTAACTAAAACTCAATCCTTGAATGCTGAATCAGGTAAGCAACAAATCCTAACTGATCGAGCTTATGTTATTCAACGGGCGAAAGGTAGATTTGGAAATTATCAAACCATTGCTGAAACATCTTTTTCGATTTTTGAAGATAAAAGTATTAGTGGAAGCCCGTATGATTATTATTACAAGATAATTGATTCAAAGGATAATTCAGAACAAATTATTGCATTGGACATCGAGCTTTTTGGACCAAATTTTTATTTGTACAGTCCGGAAGATAATATGACGGCTATCAGAAATGAAATTAACAGCATTCATGATAATATGTTACACCAGGAATTTAGTAGCAATCGATATGCGTTTAATTTCAAACCCGGCAATTATACCGGAGCCGGTGTCTTAAACATAGCATATTACACCCATATAGGGGGTTTAGGTAAACTTCCAACAGACGTGAAATTATCGAATGTACATACACCGGCGCCACTTCCAAACAATAATGCTACTTGTACATTTTGGAGATCTATGGAAAATGCTATGGTTTCAGGTCGCTCTGATGGTGATATGTATAATTGGTTTCAGTGGGCAGTATCTCAGGCGGCACCTCTGAGAAGAGTATATTCAGAGAAAAGAGCCCATTACCAGTGGTGGTATGATGGTTGGTGCAGCGGTGGTTTTACTGGTGATTGTTATTTTGCAGATAGAGCAGGTTCGTGGTCACAGCAACAATGGTATTTCCGAAATTCATTTGTCAACTTAGGATCCAAAGATTACAGCAAAGGTGGATGGAACCTCTGTTATCAAGGTATGGAATTCGGACCAACAGTGAATATGGCA
>Ga0172382_10012771_pt1 | contig 10901 bp, 10 predicted proteins | sample Leawel138RmetaG_FD_122245 | JGI IMG/M metagenome (GOLD analysis project Ga0172382, IMG submission 122245) | Leachate microbial communities from a municipal landfill in Southern Ontario, Canada - Leachate well 138R metaG | ecosystem: Engineered > Solid waste > Landfill > Unclassified | place...
AAGGCCGCCAGGTTCAGGCGCACGCGGCTGTCGAACAGATCGCTCTTCAAACCCACCTCGAAGGTATCGAGGTACTCGGTGTCGAACGGCCCGATATCCTCGGGGATGATGATGCGGCCGACGAAGCCACCGGATTTGAAGCCCCGGGCGTAGTAGCCATAGAGCATGGAGGCATCGCTCAGCTGGTAGTCGAGGCCGAACTTGTAGCCGATGTTGTCCCAGGAATCCTCGCCGCTGGCGACCACCAGGGAGCCGGGAATGATCGGGTCATCGAAGCTGGCGAGACCGCCGTCGGTGGCGAAGGTATTGGCGGTGGTGGAGCGCGCCTTGGTGTCCTCGTGGCTGTAGCGGACGCCGGCCTGGAAGCGCAGGCGCTCGGAGATATCCCAGTACAGCTGGGTGAACAGGGAGCCGGACCAGTTGCGCTGCGCCTGGGTCTGGGGCTGGCCGAGGCCCGGCAGGAAGCCGTCGAGCACGCCGCCCTGGTCGAGGTCGTACTCCTGGTAGAAGCCGAAGCCGCCCACCAGCAGTTGCACGCTGTCGTTCAGGTCGAAGGTGGTGCGCAGCTCCTGGGAGAACTGGTAGTGGTCCGTCTGGCGGCGGGTCTGGAGCAGTTGCAGCTCGGTGGCGTCGTCGTCGCTGTACAGATCCTGGTCGTATTCCCGGTAGTTGGTGATGGCGACGATGTCGCCCCAGCCGGCGCCGATGTTCTGGGTCAGGGTCAGGCTGTAGGTGTTGCGGTCGTTCTGGTCCGGGGAGCTGGGGCTCAGGCCCCGGCGGTGGCGCAGCACGCCGGTGTCGTTGTAACCGGGCACCTGCAGGGCCATGCCGGGCTCGGCAAAGGTGATGCCGGGCTGGGAGCCGTTGCGGCTGCGCACGTATTCGCCGATCAGGGTGGCGTCGTAGCTGTCGGCGGTGTATTGCAGGTAGCCCCGCAGGGAGGTGATGTCGCGGCTGCCGAGATCGCCGCCGTTCAGGGTGTTCTTGAAGAAGCCGTCGTGGCCGGTGTGGAGGATGCTCACCTTGCCCGCCAGGTTCTCGCTGATGGGGAAGTTCACCGCCAGGTTGGCATCCATGCGGCCGTAGTTGCCGGCGGTGACCTGGGCCTCGCCGCCGAATTCACCGGTGGGCTGCTTGGTGACCACGTTGATCACACCGCCAGTGGTGTTGGCGCCGAACAGGGTGCCCTGGGGCCCGCGGAGGATTTCCACCCGCTCGATGTCGAACAGAGACAGCAGCGCCGCCGTGTTGACGCCGACCACCACGCCGTCCACCACCACCGACACGGTGGTGCCCACGTAGGGGTCGGCGTCGTTCACGCCCACGCCGCGGATGGTGAACACCGCCGAGTCCGGGGAGTTGGCGAAGGTGTTGATCTGCACGTTGGGGATGGCATTTTGCAGACCGGAGATATTGGTGATGTTCTGGTCGGCGATGGCATCACCGGTCACCGCGGTCACGGCGATGGGGACTTCCTGCATGCTTTCCGCGCGCTTCTGGGCGGTGACCACCACCTCCTCCAGCATGCGGGTTTCCTGGGCCTGGGCAGCGGACAGCCCGCCGAGGGCGGTGGCCGCGATCGCCGAGCAGAGCAGCGTCTTGGTTGCTTTCATGGTGTCTTTCCTCGTTATCAGCTTGTTGTCTTGCAATGGAAGGCGCCGGCCGCACGGCATGGCTCGGCCGGAACGGTGGAAATTCGTCAGCGCACCACCACCGGCTCCCCGCTCCAGGGAGTGATGGGCGCGCCGGATCGCTCGCGGTAGGCGTCGGGAAGTTCCTCCACCATGTCCCACACCGCGCCGAGGCGGCCAAAGCCCACGCAGAACGCGACCCAGACGCCGAGCTCCACCAGCTGGGGCTCGGCAAAGTGGCGGCGCAGCTCGTCGAAGGTGGCGTCGTCGATACGCAGATGGTCGGTGGCGAAATGGTCGGCGTAGCGCAGGGCGGCCTTTTCCGCCTCGCTGAGGTCCGGCGCCTCCAGGGGCTTGTCGAGGGAGCACACCAGGTTTTCATCCACCCCCGCGTCCACCGCGTCCCGGTAGCGGATCGCCAGGCAGCTGCGGCACTGGTTGTGGAACGCGACACGAAGGCGCACCAGTTCCTTGAGGCGCTGCCCGAGGGTCCAGTCCTCGGCGATGCCGGCACCCAGGGCAATGACGCCCCTGGCCATGGCGGGGCGGTGGGCGAACACCCGCATCGCCCCCTGCTCCAGGGCCGTGGCGCCCTCGGCGCCAAACAGCTCGCGCAGCCCGGGCTCCCACTGGCCGGGCTCAAGCTTGGTGATTCTGGTCATGGCCAACCCCCTGTCGGCGTCGGTCCAGCGGACCTCACCGACAAACAAAACATTTATGACTGTTTTTATACGATCGACCAAATTCTAGCGGGAAACGGCGCCCTGTCAAGGGTGGCAAGCAACAAATTCATGGCCCGGAGGGTGCCCGGGCGGGGCACCGGCAACCCCGGCAAAACCCGCCCCCGCGCCGCCAAGCCGACACGCCGGGGGTTTACGAATGAACATTCCGGTTCCACTGCTGGACGACCCCGCCGCCCGGTGCCAAGATTGCCCCGAGGCGGCGGGGCTCCCCCCGCCGCAATCACCACAAGGAACACCCGCTCCATGGCGAAAAAGCCCCTGTCCACCCCCGGCGCCATCGACTGGCTCAACGACACCGACTGGGTGTATGCCCCCGTCCAGGACCGCAGCCGCAAGACCCTGCGACAGATTCTCACCACCGCCAAGACCCTGTTCGTCGCCAAGGGTTTCGACGAGACCACCGTCACCGAGATCTCCCGCCAATCGAAAATCTCCGTGGGCTCCATCTACCACCGCTTTCCCGACAAGCAGTCGATACTCTACGCGATACTCGAAACCTACCGGCGCACCCGCTTCGCGGAGATCGACGAGCTGACCCGGGAGGCGCTGTGGCAGGGCAAGGGGGCGGCGGATGTGCTCGACTTCCACATCGAGATCATCTTCAGCGCCAGCCGCAAGGACAGGGGGTTCTTCCGCCTGATCGAGCGCCAGCGGATCGTCGACAAGGTGGTGCGGGACATGCAGATCGAATGGAACCAGCGCTTCTGCGACATCATCGCCGGGCTGTTGCGACCCCACGCCGGGGATCTCGGCCACGCCGACATCGACCGGGCGGTGCGCTACGCCCACAACATCATCAGGGGCTCGGTGATGTGGTCGATCCTCCCGGATCAGGACGGCGAGCTGCCCCTTCAGGTCAACAGCGACGAGTACCGCGCCGAGGCGCGGCGGATGGCCGCCGCCTACCTCGGTATCCACTGACCAAGTCACCGCCAGCGGGGAACGCTAGATCGCGGCGTGACTGAGCCCACCATCGACGCGAAAATTGCTGCCATTGATGAAATCCGCCTGGCGGCTGGCGATGAACGCCACCGCCGCGCCGATATCCTCCGGGCGGCCGAGGCGCCTGACGGTGAGGCTCAGCACCTCGTCGAGAAAACGCGCCTCCTTCTCCACCGGATCTGCGCCCCAACCGCGCTCCTCGGCGAGCATATCGAGCCAGGCCTGAAAGCCCTCGGTCAGCACCGGCCCCGGGCTCACCGCGTTGACGGTGACGCCGGACCTGGCGAGGGCGCGGGACAGGCTCATGGTCATAGTGTTCATCGCCGCCTTGGCGGCGGCGGGCTCCAGGCCCCCCACGCTGGAAATATTGATGATCCGGCCAAAGCCCCTGTCGACCATCGCGGGAGCCAGATGGTTGATGAGCCGCACCGCGCCGACCACGCATTTGTAAAAGGTGTCGGTCCACTCCCCGCTGGGGGTGGCGACAAAGCCGCGCCCGGCGCCATCCGGATTGGCGCTGCCGCCGACATTGTTGACGAGGGTGTCGACACCCCCGAGCTCGCCCACCGCCGCCGCCAGGGCATCGATGCCGCCGTCCGTTTCCATGTCGGCGGGGATAAAGCGCACTTCCAGCAGTTCGCCACGCAGCTCGGCGGCCAAACGCTTGCCCTGGACGGGGTCGCGACCGCAGAAAATCACCTCGGCGCCCTCCCGGGCCAGGGTGGTGACGATGGCGCGGCCGATGCCGCGACTGCCACCGGTGACCAGGGCGCGGCGACCGCTAAAACCTAAATCCATGGGGAGACTCCACAGGTGATTGTCAGGGGTGGAAAACTCGAATCACTCCAGGGCGGCGCGGGCAAGGGGCCTGTGCCGGTCGGGGGATAGGTGGCGCAACCCTCATTGACGGAGCAACTCCGCCACCAGCAGGGGTACCTGTGCGCTGGCCCGCCCGAGGCGTTTTTCCGCGAAGGCGGATTGCACCGCCGAGGGTTCGAGGTTGATTTCGAGGGTGTGGGCGCCAGCCCGCGCCGCCTGGCGGACAAAGCCGGCGGCGGGGTAGACGTTGCCGGAGGTGCCGATGGCGACGAACAGGTCGCAGGCGTTGAGGGCCCGATGGATCTCCTCCAGCATCAGCGGCATCTCGCCAAACCACACCACATGGGGGCGCAGGGTCCCCGCCTCGCCGCAACAGGGGCAGCGGTCGTCGGTCCCGATATCGGCTGTTACCGGGTGCAGGGCGTCGCTCCGAACGCAGCGCATCCGCAGCAGTTCGCCGTGCATGTGAATGAGGTTGCGGGAGCCGGCCCGCTCGTGGAGGTCGTCGATGTTCTGGGTGACCAGCAAGAACTCCCCGGCAAAATCCGCCTCCAGCCGCGCCAGGGCGAGGTGGGCGGGGTTCGGGGCCACGGCGTCGCTCAGCAACTGGCGGCGGCGCTGGTTGTAAAAGCCGTGTACCAGGGCCGGATTGGCGGCAAATCCCTCCGGGGTGGCCACGTCCTCGATGCGGTGCTCCTCCCAGAGGCCATCGCTGGCGCGAAAGGTTCTTATCCCCGACTCGGCGGAAATACCGGCGCCGGTGAGCACCAGGATGCGGCGGTAACGGCGTGCCACGGCATCAACCCTTCACCAGCTTCGCCAGGGCGCGGATATGGCCTTCCCGGTCGGCGTGACCCGGCAGATTGGTGATGAAGGCCGAGACACCGATATCCGCAAGCCCGTCGATGTAGGACTTCACATACGCCGGCGTGCCCGCCACGGTGTGGATGCCGGCGAGGTACTCGGTGAACTCGGGGCCCAATTCGTCGAGGGCCTGGACGTTGCGGCCATTGACCACGCAGTGCTCGGAAACGTCGTAGCGGCTCTCCAGGATCCGCAGTTTCGCCACGATCTCGGGGGGCAGGGCGGCGAGCTTTTCCGGGGTGTACAGCAACGTCAGGGCATTGGTGACGAGAAACGCCTTGATGTCGTCGAGGGCCTCGGCCCGGGTGTCGCGGATGGCGCAGAAGGCGGTGACCCAGATTTCCACATCCTCGGGCTTGCGCCCGGCGTCCCTGGCCGCCTGGCGGATCATCCCGATCTTGCGGGCGGTGTCATCCAGATCGCCGTCGGTGAAGATGATGGCCCCGTCGGCCCGCTCCCCCGCCAGCTTCATGGCCTTGGGGCCAAAGGCGGAGTAGAACACCGGGGTCCTGCGGGGGTAATGCAGGGGTGCCACCGGCCGCCCCTCCCAGCTGATGGGCTTGCCGGCGAACAGGTCGTCGAGGGCATCCCAGTATTGGCGCATCTCCACCTGGGTGGCGGGCTTGCGACCGATGGCGATGACGTTGCCACCCCCCACCGCGAGGCCCAGGGCCATGCGCCCGCCGGACAGGTCCTGCAGGCTCGAAAAGCCATTGGCGACAGTCAGCGGATGGCGCAGGAACGGGCCGGTGACGAAGGGCGTGATGATCGCCCGCTCGGTTTCCATGGCGGCGATGGTCATGCTCACGTAGAGGTCGTGCCAAGCGGCGGGGGAATCGCCGATGCCGATGATGTCGTAGCCGAGTTCACCCGACAGGCGCACCTCGGCGCGAAAATCCTCGAGGCTGGCGCCCCACATGTGTTCCACACCCAGTTTCATGGTTTTCCTCCCGGTGTCTGTCAGTGGCTCAAGGGGCGCGGGGTGCGGGCGGCGGCGATCAACACCACCGCCACCACCGCCTCCGAGGCCAGGGCCGGAGTCATCGCCGGATCGAAGCCATCGAGGGCGATGGACAGAAGGCGCATGGCGATGTAGCCCACCCAGGTGACGCCCAGCACCATCAGCATCGGGGCCCGCACGGGGGGCCTCGCCAGCGCCCAGAACATCAGCAGGCCCTGGATCAGGAAGCTGCCGTAGATGGCACGCATCTCGCTAAAGCCCAGGGCGCCCTCGGGGCTCAGGCCCGTCATGGGCCCCAGGGCGTCCACCGCCACCACCGAGTAGAGGCCGAACCCCATCAGGGCGACGGCGAGCAGGGCCACCAGGCCGTTGAGCAGTTTTTCCATGGTCGTACTCCTTGTCAGTCACACGCCAGCAGGCGTGCTGGTGTCGGGATAGAAACAGTCAGCGGGCGGCGTCGATCATGAAGCCGCCGTCGGGCATGAAGCTGTAGCCGGTCATGTAGCCGGACTCCGCGCTGGCGAGGAACAGCACCACCGGGGCGATGTCGTTGTCCGGGGAGCCCATGCGGGGGATGGGGAAAAGATCCCCCGGGTCCCAGTCGTTTGCCGTGACGGCGGTCTCGAAGGAGTCGGTAATGGCCACCGGGCACACCACATTGACGGTGATGGCGTCCCGCGCCCACTCCCGGGCGGCGACCCGGGAGAGGGCGCGCACCCCCTCCTTGGCCACCGCGTAGGGCACATAGCCCTCCTTGCCGATAAAGCCCACGCTGGAGGCAAAGTTGATCACCCGGCCATTGCGGCCCTTCATGTAGGGGTAACAGGCCTGCATGAACAGCAGGTGGGCGAAGGGCCCGCCCTGCATCTGGTGGGTGAGCCGCTCGAGGGTGGTATCGAGGGCCGTGCCCATGGTGGTGGTCACATCCATGGCGTTGTTGACGAGGATATCCACGGTGCCGAAGGTCTCCACCGTGCCCGCCACGGCGGCGCCGATATCCGCGGGCACCGTGACATCGCAGGGGATGCCGATGGCCTCGCCACCGGCGTCGCGGATTTCCCTCACCACCCTGTCCACCGCCTCGGCGGTGCGGGACAGCACCGCCACCTTCGCCCCCTCGGCGGCAAAACGCCTGGCGACGGCGCGGCCAATGCCGCGGCTGGCGCCGGTGACGATGGCCACTTTGCCCTGCAGTCTTCCCATGGTGATTTCCTCTTGTTGTCGGGCCCGGTGATTGCCGCCGGTGCGGACGGCGGCGTCAGGCCACGGGTTTGTCGAGGGCGTCCCTCAGGGTCGCCATCAGGTCGTAGCGGGGTTCGAACCCGGTGGCGCGGATCTTGCGGTCGTCGAACAGGGTGTGGGTGGAGAGCACCTCGACGCTGAAGCGGGTGAGGGGCGGATTCTTGCCGTAGGGGGTCACCTTCTCCATCAACCAGCCGAGGGCCATGGCGAGGCCCTTGGGCAGGTTCATCACCCGCGTCTGGCGCCCGAACAGCTGGTCGAGGGCGGTCTTGAGGTCGAGCCAGCAGATGTCGTAGCCCTTGACCAGGAAGATTTCCGGCCTGGCGACCGGGACCTCCAGCAGGTGCGCCATGGCCCGGCCGGTGTCGCGGCCATCCATGCAGGAGTAGCGCCACTGGCCGCCGCCGATCACCGCGAAGGAGCCCTTTTCATAACCCGCCATGATGGCCGGCAGGGCGGAACTGTCGCGCTTGCCGAGGGTGTTGGAGGGGCGGAGGATGAGCAGCTCGACACCGCTGCCGGGGGCCAGGTCGAGCAGCGCCCGCTCCCGCTCGGCGGCGATGCGGCTGTAGCTGTAGCGGGGTTTGATGGGGTAGTTCTCGTCGATGGCGGTCACCGGCCGGTCGAAGCCGTAGATCATCACCGTGCTCAGCTGGACAAAGCGTTTGGCCCCCGCCGCCCGGGCGGCGTTGAACAGCCGCGAGGTGAGGTCGATTTCCACCCGGCGGCGCTCGGCGTCGGCGAGGTGCATGCGGGTCTCGGCCACGCAATTGAGCACCGCGCCGCCGGGCGCGATGGCTTGGGCGAGTTGCCCCGGGTCGTCGAAGTTGGCGCGGACGATGGTCACCGGCAGGGTTTCGAGAAAGCGGCAGTCGCTGCCCTGGCGCACCACGCAGACCACCTCGTGGCCGGCGAGGGTCAATTGCTCGGCGGTGTGGCTGCCCAGGTAGCCGGTGGCACCAAAAACAGTGGTTTTCATGGCGGGCCCTTGATTGCGAAGTGTCGTTATCGGTTTTGTTGTCGTCGAGGCGCCCTCGACCGCCTGGACTTTAGCAAAAATCGGCGCCCCGGGGGCCATAAAAAATGACCTATGTCAAGCATTCTCTAGCCGGAAGCACATCGGCTAAAGCCTAACAGTGACAAGGGCTTGGGTGTTTGCGCCACCCCCTCGTTCAATCCCACTCATGGAGGCTGGGGGCCACATAGGAGTAACGCGACTGCGGAGCCCAGCGTACCTGGGCGGGTATCCGCTGATGGTGGTGCCTATGATAAAGCAAGGCTCTCACATGCCATAGCCCAAAAACGAGAAAGCGCAGGCCACTGGCCTGCGCTTTCATGGTCGCCACCGAATGGCGCACGTCTACGTCGGCGGCATGTCTCGCCGGGGCACTGACGGCGCTTTCGCGGTCGTCCCCTTCCTGAATCCCCGATCCCGTGCGATGAACGCTTCCAGCATGTGCGGGATCAGCGCCAGCGCATCGACCGGCTCGCCGTAGGTCTGCGCATGCAGCGCGGCGTAGCGGTCTAGGTCGGCCTTGAGACTGACCGGGCATGCAAAGGTCAGCTTGACGCTCTCGCTCTTGGGCAGCGGCCCGAGCCGCAGCTTGTTCGTGCTCATCGTGACGATCCCCTATTGAAGAACAGCGGCTGGTACGGCCGCAGCACCAGATCCCGGTTGACGATGATGCGCACCGGCAGGCCGGGGCGAGCCGTTAGCGTGGGTTGGATGTTCATGTTGCGCCGGGTCATCTCCTGGCCAACTTGATTGATCGTGTCCTGCGCGCTGTCGCGGCCGGCGATGATGACGCGGTTGCCGTCCTGGCGGTTCTCGGGCGCGGCCAGTTCGGCGCCAACGCCGAGTAGCGTGGTGAGCAGCGCGCCGGCGAAAATGCGATCCCAATGCCAATCGACACCATCCTCCAGGCCCGCGTAGCCGGCAGGGTCGGTGCCCACGAGGTTGTCGAGTTGGAATGATGACGTGTCGGGCAGGATCACCCGGTTCCACACCACCTGCACACGGGTCTGCCCGTAGCTCACCTGGCTGTTGTAGCGGCCGAGAATGCGCGAGCCCTGCGGGATCAGCAGGTGGTGTCCGGTGGCCGTGTCGTAGACCGGCTCCGTCACCGTGGCGATCACGTCGCCCGGCAGGTCGGAGTTGATGCCGGTCACCAGCGCGGCCGCGATCACCGTGCCGGCCATCACCTGGTACGGCGACGCGGGCAATTGCAGGTTGCCGGAATTACGGGTTTCCGTGGAACCGGCTTGCAGGAATGCTTCCTTCTGGTCCTGCCGGTTCTGCACGGCGGTGGGATCGGCCGGCTGCGCTGCCGTCGAAGCCGGCCCGGCGGCTAACGGATCGAAACCCGCCAGCCCGGTCAGTGGTGGCGCTCCCGCCACGGTCTGAGCGGGAGCGGCCACGGCGGCACGCTGTCCGCCCGTGCTGAAGAACACGGACGAAACCGCCGCTTCCTCGGCTTCCTTGAGCCGCGCCAGGCGCTCGGCCTCGGCCGAGTCATGGCCAGGCTGCTGGTAGCCCAGTGCCTGCTGCTCGGCGCGCAGCATCGGTCCGCCGAGGTCGCCGGGCAATGGCTCGCCCAGCACGGGCACCTCCGGCGGCAAGGGCGGCGGCAATTGCGAATAGTCGGCGGGCAAGCGGGCCAGCCCTTCGGAGGGCGAGACGCGATCGACGTTGTACAGCTCGGCCGGCTCATTCCCGCCCCGGCGCTGTGGCGCTTGCAGTGACCAGAGCGTCGCGCCCAGCACGGCGGTGGCTACGCCGCCGGCGAGCACCGCCAGCACGCGTCGGTTCAGGCGCGTGACCGGGCGCGGCTGTGCGCGCAGCGCGACCTGCTCCGGCGCCACCTTGGGCGGGGCGTCGGCCACCGGCCGGCCGGAAGCATTGTCCTGATCCATGCTCAGTTCCTCCGTGTGCCGTCGGTCCGCTCGATGCGCACCACGTCGCCCCTGTCGCCACCCAGGCGCAGTTCGGCCGCGCCGAACAGCCGGTCCACGATGTAGTACGGCGCGCGGAAGCGGTAATTGACCAGTTGGCCGTCGCCTTGCGCGCCGATCACGAACAGTGGTGGCAACTCGCCTTGGGCGATGCCGGCCGGAAACTGGATGTAGACCTTTTCCGTGTCGTCGAAGACACGCAGCGGCTTCCACGGCGGATTGCTGCCGCTGATCGCGTAGCGGAAGCGGATGTTCTCCAGCGTCAGGCCGGTATCGAGCGGCGCCGCTGTCTGCGCCGCCTGCGCCTGGCGCTGCAAGGCCAGCATGCGGTCGCGCGGATAGTCCCAGGACACCGACGCCATCCATGCGCGTTCTGTCGAGGTCAGCTCGATCAGATAGGTGCGGCGGCTGGTGGTGATGACCAGATTGGTTTTGAGGCCGGCGCGGATCGGCTTGACCAGCACGTTGACGCGCAGCTCGTCACCGCCGCCGCTCGACGTGTCGCCGACGATCCAGCGTACCGTGTCGCCGGCGGCGACCGTCACCAGTTCCTCGCCGGGCTGGAGGGTAATCACCGTGACCCGCTCCGGACTCGTATAGACCTGGTACAGTGCGCCGTCGGTAAACGGCCAGACCTGAATCGCATTGATGTAGCCTTCGCGCGTGGGCGCCATGCGCGCTTCCTCGTTGGCGCGGGATACGCGCACGCGCTCGTCCTCCGGCTCGGGTGTCACCTCCGTTTCCGCG
>Ga0172382_10012775_pt1 | contig 10899 bp, 8 predicted proteins | sample Leawel138RmetaG_FD_122245 | JGI IMG/M metagenome (GOLD analysis project Ga0172382, IMG submission 122245) | Leachate microbial communities from a municipal landfill in Southern Ontario, Canada - Leachate well 138R metaG | ecosystem: Engineered > Solid waste > Landfill > Unclassified | place...
TCAATAACAAACTATATGCGACAAGAGATCTACCGGTGAAGACATATTATCTTGGCCCGGTGTTCAGATATGAAAGGCCACAAAGTGGTCGCTATCGACAATTTCACCAATTTGGAGTTGAATCGCTTGGTGTAAAAAATGTTTTAAGCGATGTTGAAACTGCGATTTTAGGTTATGTGATTTTAAGTGCTCTAGGACTTGAAAATGTCACCTTAAAAATCAACACTCTAGGAGATAAGGCGAGTCGGGACAATTACCGCCAAGCTTTAAAAGACTACTTCGCGCCAAAGCTTGAAAAAATGTGTGATGATTGTAAAGTTCGTTACGATGTTAATCCTTTGAGAATCTTGGATTGCAAAGTTCCTGAAGATCACGCCTTAGTTTTAAAGGCTCCGAAAATTGAAGATTATTTGAGCAAAGAAACAAAAGATAAGTTTTATGAAGTTGTGGACATTTTAAAAGAAACGGATGTGCCTTTTGAAATCGACTCAACTTTAGTCAGAGGTCTAGATTATTATTCTGAATTCGTCTATGAATATCACTACACTTCAAAAAAAGGTGTTGATTATGGAGCACTTGGAGCTGGTGGTCATTATGATGATTTGATCGAAGAACTCGGAGGTCCAAGACTTTCCGGTGTCGGGTTTTCTTTTGGTATTGAACGGATTTACGCGGTATTAAAAGATGATGGAATCTTTCAAGATCACAAGGAAGCAATTGATTTATACGTGATGCCGTTAGATGAAGAAGCGCGCGAATCCGCATTTTACCTGGCAAACGTTTTAAGAACTGCAGGATACAAAACCGAAATCAATCTTTCCGATACCAAAATCGGTGCGATGTTTAAAAAGGCTGAAAAGATTGGTGCTAAATTTGCGCTCATCATCGGAGAAAACGAAATCAATAATAAAACCGTTATCTTAAAAGATTTAAAAACCAAAGAGCAAGAAGAAGTTGATTTAAAAGTTTTGTTAGAAAAAATTGATAAAAATTTTGGAGAAAATTCTGAATGCAGCTGCCATCACCAAGATGAAGAAGGTTCGTGTCACTGTCATCACGATGATGAAGGAGAATAAGATTTATGAAAAGAACTTGTTTTAATACTGAATTAACACTTAAAGACGTTGGGAAAAACGTTTCTTTATTTGGTTGGGTCGCAAAGCGAAGAGATCTCGGTTCGATTATTTTTATCGATTTAAGAGATCGCTCCGGTATCATTCAAATCATCGCTAAAGAAAAAAGTGCGATTCCGGATATTCGTAATGAATACGTCCTTAAAGTTGAAGGAACAGTGGCAAAAAAAGATGTCCCGAATAAAAATTTAAAGACAGGTGAAATCGAAATTATCGCGAGTAAAGTCGAAGTGATTAACGAAGCGATTACGACTCCACTTATCATAGATGATAAAACTGACGCTTTAGAAGATATTCGTCTTAAGTATCGCTATTTAGATTTAAGACGGCCAGTCATGCAACATTACCTCGATATTCGTCACCAAATCAAAATGGTCGTTCATCGCTATTTAAGTGAACATAAATTCATTGAAGTTGAAACTCCAATTCTCACTTTATCAACTCCTGAAGGCGCGCGCGATTACTTGGTTCCATCTCGAATTCACCATGGCTCGTTTTATGCCTTACCGCAGTCTCCACAGATTTTTAAACAATTGTTGATGATTGGAGGCTTGGAAAGGTATTATCAAATCGCCCGTTGTTTCCGTGATGAAGACCTCAGGGCAGATCGTCAACCTGATTTCACCCAAATTGATATCGAAACATCTTTCCTAGATCAAGATCAGTTTTTAACTCTTCTAGAAGGTTTACTTAAAGAAATATTTAAAACTGTCGTCGATTATGATGTTTCTTTGCCGCTTCGTCGTCTGTCTTATCGTGAAGCACTTGAAACTTACGGAAGTGATAAACCAGATACGAGATTTGGCTTACATTTAAAAGACGCAAATGAATTATTCAAAGATATTCCATTTGAGCCATTTAAAGAAAGTGAAGATATAAGGGCATTGATCATTCCTGATGTTGCAGATTTGACCACGCGTAAAGTAATTGATGAACTCGGACTTGAGGCAAAAAAATTCAATCCACGCGCTTTTGTAATTTTAAAAGTTGAAAATAATATTTTAAGTGGAAGCATTGCTAAATTTCTTGATGAAGAAAAACAGAACAAGATCATTAAAGAATTACCTTTAAAAGATAATGATATCCTCATTCTTGCGAGTGGAAAAAAGCAAAGAATTCTTCCTTTACTCGGGGCACTCCGGATGAGTTATGGCAAAAAACTCAATCTGATCAAACCAGGAACATACGATTTGCTTTGGGTTATTGATTTCCCTTTGTTTGAAAAGGAAACTGAAAGCGAAAGGATTACTTCTTCTCATCATCCTTTCACACGTCCGAAAGATGAAGACCTAAAATATTTAAAAACCGATCCCTTAAAAGTTCTGAGCTATGCTTATGACATCGTGATCAACGGTTATGAAGCGGGGGGCGGGTCTTTAAGAATTTACGATCAGAAAATCCAAAGAGAAATATTTGAAGTTCTCGGCTTGTCTCAAGAAAACATTAAAAGAAAATTTGGATTCTTCATCGACGCTTTCCAATACGGAACGCCTCCGCATGCTGGTTTAGCATTTGGACTCGACCGTCTATCGATGATTTTAGGTGGAACAGAAAACATTCGTGACGTGATTGCTTTTCCTAAAAATCTCTCGGCAGTTTGTCCGATGACGATGGCTCCAGGAAGCGTTGATCAAGAACAACTCGATGAATTAGGTTTGAAAATTGTCAAATAAGATAATTACTAAATAATTACTAAATAATTACTAAATTAAGGAGAAATGAACAAATGGCAGAAAAAATTAACATTGAACAATTAGCGGTTGCGGCAATTAGATCGCTCTGTATCGATGGAATCAACAAAGCGAATTCTGGACATCCAGGAATGGCTTTAGGAAGCGCTCCAACTCTTTACACTTTATGGACAAGACATCTAAACGCAAATCCAAAAGACTCACATTGGATAAATCGAGATCGCTTTGTCTTATCCGCCGGTCATGCGAGTATGCTTTTATATACGATGCTCCACATCAGCGGATACGATTTATCACTCGATGAGTTAAAAGCTTTTAGACAACTCGGCTCGAAAACTCCAGGTCATCCTGAATATGGTCATACCGATGGAGTCGAAGCGACAACCGGTCCTTTAGGACAAGGAATCGCTCAAGCGGTTGGAATGGCGATGGCTGAACAAGCTTTAGCGGCCCAATATCTCGATGGAGAAAAACTCATCGACCATTACACTTATGTTCTTTCTGGTGATGGTTGCCTTCAAGAAGGACTTTCGCAAGAAGCGATCTCTTTAGCCGGTCATCAAAAATTAAATAAACTCATTTTATTCTATGATGCGAACCAAGTAACACTTGATGGCGGACTCGATTTGACTTTTTCAGAAGATGTCAAAACGCGGTTCATCGCTTCAGGGTGGAATGTTCTTGAAGTTTCAGACGGCAACGACATCGATGAAATCGATAAAGCGATCAAACAAGCAAAAAAGAGTAAAGATAAACCGACGATGATCATGATTCATACAGTGATTGGCTATGGTTCTTCAAAGCAAGGAACGAGCAAAGTTCATGGTTCTCCTTTAGGAATGGAAGATGGGAAAAAGACCAAGGTCGAAGCTTACGGTTTTGATCATGAAGAATTTCACGTTCCACTGGAAGTGTATAAACACTTTGAAGCAACTTTCGCAAAGCGCGGATTAAAACATTATGAAGCTTATCAAAAATTATTGACTAAATACCAAAAATCTCATGCGGTTGAATTTGCTAAATTCGCTGCTTTGACAAAAGGTGACGTCTCTCGTTATCTCCCAGAAGAAATTCCAGAATTTGTCAGTGGAACAAGTGAATCGACTCGAAATGCTTCAGGTAAAGCATTAAATGCTTATATGTTGGCTTTACCGAATCTAATCGGTGGTTCAGCTGATGTGGCAAGTAGCGTTATCACCAAAATTAATGGTGGGACAAACTTCGAACCCAATACTCGCTACGGGCATAATATCAACTGGGGAATTCGCGAATTTGCCATGGCGAGCGCGCAAAATGGGATGCTCCTTCACGGAGGACTTAAGACTTATGTCGGATGCTTTCTTGTCTTTGCTGATTATATGAAGTCTGCAATCCGCACTGCTTGTATTTCTAATCTACCTGCAATTTATTTATTCTCACACGATAGCATTGCTGTCGGTGAAGATGGACCAACCCATCAACCGATTGAACATTTAGCGATGCTTCGTTCACTGCCGAATATTCATGTTATCCGTCCATGTGATGAACGAGAGACTTTTAGCGCCTGGAAACTCGCTCTTAAGAGCGAAAAAACACCAACCGCATTAATTCTTTCTCGTCAAAACTTACCGCTTATCGAAGGTAGTAGTGATAAAGGTGTTGCTCATGGTGGCTACGTCATTTCTAAAGAAAAGAAAAATCCGCGCCTTCTTATCATCGCGACGGGAAGCGAAGTATCACTCGCCATTGCTGCGCAGAAGAAACTTCTTGAAGAAGGAATTGATGTTCGTGTCGTTTCAATGCCATCAATTGAAATCTTCAATGAACAAGAAGCTAAATACCGTGATGAAGTCTTAAATCTTCCTCACAAAAAAAGAGTGTCGCTTGAAATGCTTTCAACTTTTGGTTGGGCCCGACTTGCAAAACACAATTACGGAATCGATACCTTTGGAGCTTCTGCACCTGCAAAGGACACGATGGCACATTTTGGTTTCACGCTTGATAAATTCGTTGAATTCATCAAAGGAATTCTATAATTCGATCCAGTGATAAAAGCGGTGGCTCGGCTACCGCTTTTTGTTTACCTAAAACAATAAAGTCTTTTCAAATGTCTTTTCTTTTATTGATAAAAACACTTGAGGCTTCGTGGTGATTGAGATTGTTGACTTCTTTTCACTTTGGTCCTAAGAAAATTAAAAAAGTTTATTAGTTTGCATGATTAGTATATCTAAAATATAATAATCACGAGGTGAATATCGATGGCAGATTATATTTATATCGACAACTTAGCAAAAAAAGGAAAGATTGGAATTTCTCGTTTGGTCTTTGAAGAAATTGTTTCAGAGGCAATCAGAGATTTACCAAACGTTGAAGAATCTTCAAAGAGACTTTTTAAAGGTCTAAAATTTTCATTGAATCGTCCGGTTCGCGCGACGATTAGAAATGGTGTTGCTCATATTTGGGTCGCTCTTGAAATCAAAAAGGGTATCGATGAGAAGCAACTTCTCGATCAACTCGATAAAAATATTCACGCTGCTTTAAACGAAGTCACAGAACAAGTTCCTTATGATGTCGAGTTTAAAATCGAGAAACGTTACTAACGGTGTGATGAAAAAAACAAGAATTAAAAAACAAAAGAAACCACTGACGTATGTCGAAGCCCATAACAAAGCGTATTGGGCTTTTCATAAATCCTCAAGGATTTTGCTTTGGGCTGGCATTTTAAATATCGCTGGTTTATTAATCGGATTAATCCAAGCTTATTCTGAACCAATTTATATCGCCGACTACATCGAAGGCAGTATTTTATTCACTGCACTAGGTGGGAAGACGACTTTAAATTTTTCACTTGGCTTTGCGATGAGTGCATTCTTTTCTCGTCTAATCGAACTCGCCGCCTTACCGATCGCTGGTTTTATCGTTTTGATTGTCATCATCTCGATTATTTTTTCTGCCTTAGGTGTGTTTTTAGGAGTTTTTTCTGCTCAAGGGAAAAAGTGGGCACTTTTCACTGGTTTTGGATTTTATCTTCTAGATACCGCTTTTATCGTCGGATGTTATTTAATCGGTGAGCCAGTTTCTTTTTTGTGGATCTTCATCGGAGTTCACTTCATCGTTCTTGGATTTTTATGCGTTGCGATTTTTCAATACTATCATCTCCACACGATTGAAAAAGTTTATCATTCGGGAGATAAAGGAGATAAACAATGACTTTATCACGAAACAAAGCACAAGAAATGGCGATGAATATTATCTATCAAGCACTTTTATATCAAAATATGGGTGAAGATTTTGATATCAAAGAATTAATCGCTTCAAATTTTGAGCTTCCGTTTGAAGAAGTCGACCTTTACGTTCGTCAAATCGTCGTCAGTGCGATTTTACATAAAGACGAAGCGATTGAAGTCTTTTCTAAAAACATGACGACCTGGAAATTTTCTCGTCTTGCCTTATTGATGCAATCCATCATGTTATTGAGCTATGCTCACTATTATCACATCAAAGATGTCGACAAAGGAGTCGTCATCGATGTCGCGATCAATTTAGCAAAAAAATATCTCGGAGCAAATGATTATAAATTCGTCAATGGAATTTTGGAGAACACACTTAAATGATGGATGTCGATATTACTGTGACTGTTTCTAAACTCAACGACTACATCAAGAAATTGATTGAAAACGATGAGGCGCTCCGTTATGTCTATGTTCACGGAGAAATTTCAAATTGGAAAATCGCCTCTAATGGCCATGCTTATTTTTCGTTAAAAGATGATAACAGTATGATCGGCGCGGTTCTTTTTGCCGACTATTTAAAAAAACTCAGTTTCACCCCAAAAGACGGCGATGAAGTAAAAGCTCTTTGCAGCGTCACCTTATATGCTCCAAGAGGAACATATAGTCTAAGAGTCTACGAGATGAGTCTTAAAGGAGAAGGGCAAATCCTCCTCGAACTTGAAAAACTGAAAAAGCAGCTGCAACAAGAAGGTTTGTTCGACATTTCAAAAAAACGGCGGATAAATATTTATCCGACCGCTATCGGAGTGATCACCGCTTTACATTCAGCAGCCCAAAAAGATATCGTCACTAATTTAAAGCGAAGATATCCGATAGCTGACATTTATGTTTTCCCAAGTGCGGTTCAAGGAGATAACGCGGCTAAAGAACTTTATGAAGCATTCATGCTTTCACAACAATACCCTCTTGATACATTGATCATCGGACGAGGGGGAGGAACAAGTGAAGACCTTTCGGCTTTTAATGATGAAAAATTGGTCAGAGCCGTTGCTAATAGCAAAATGCCGATTATATCGGCAGTTGGACACGAAATCGATACAACTCTTCTCGATTTAGTCGCGGATAAAAGAGCGAGCACGCCTACAGGAGCGGCTGAACTAGCAACCGTCGATCAAAGAGAAATCGAGCAAAGATTGAGCGATGTCATTGAAAGTCTGAAGACAAACCTTCAAAATAACGTTGGAGATCTCATCGAAACAGTTTCTTCTTATAAAGAAAGCCTAATTGAAGAAATTGATGATATGATTAGCAATAAACAAAACATCATTCTCTTAAAAAAAGAAAGATTCAATTCGTTGTCGCCCTTAGGAATATTATCGCGCGGTTATTCGATCACCATGAATCAAGATAACAAAGTTATCAGTTCAATTGATAAAATTACCGAAGGAGAAGAAATCATCACTTTGTTGAGCGATGGGCAAATCACTTCGCAAGTCAAACACAAGAAGGAGCGGAAATAAATGGAAAACAAAGAAAAGAAAAATAGTTTCGAAGAAAGACTAACTAAGCTCGATCAGATTGCCACGAAGATCGAAGGGAAAGCTCTTCCTCTTGATGAAGCGATAAAACTATATGAAGAGGGATTAGCAATCGTCACCTCTTTAGAAAAGGAATTAGAACTTGCAAAAGAGAAAGTCGAAAAGGTAATTACAAAGTAAAATAAAATATTTAGTAATTATTTAGTATAAAATTAGTAGTATGAAAAGAAAAGAATTACAACGAATTAACCTCGCCGAGATTAAAAATCCGGATTTTCTGAAGACTTTAAACGACCAAGAATTGGAACTTCTTGGTAAAGATATCCGTGAATACATCTTAGATGTCACTTCGAAAAATGGTGGCCATCTTTCAAGCAATCTCGGTTCAAGTGATCTCACAATCGCGATGTGTAAAGCTTTTAACTTCCCAGAGGATAAACTTCTTTTCGATGTCGGACATCAAGCTTATACCTATAAGGTATTGACAGGTCGAAGGTTAGAGAATTTAAGACAAAAAGATGGTCCTAGTGGTTATCAAAGAAGATCTGAATCTCCTTATGATCAATTTGAAGCAGGACATAGTTCGACTTCTCTGAGTGCGGCTAACGGGATGGCGCTTGCTCGCGATTTAAAAGGCGAAAAATATGAAGTCGTCGCTTTTATCGGCGATGCTTCGATTGTCAATGGTCTCGCTTTTGAAGGTTTGAACAATATTGCCGCCGCTGATCATAAAGTGATTATCGTTTTAAACGATAACGATATGTCAATTTCTAAACCGGTTGGAGGAATGGGAAACTTTTTTAGAGCTATCTCTACATCATCGCTTTATTTATCCACGAAACGAAACTATAAGAAAATGATGATGAAGACAAGAATCGGTGGCAAACTTTACAATCAAGCACTTCGTTTTAAAAATAAAGTGAAACATTTTTTGATTCCAACGACGCTTTTCGATAATTTAGGTTATACCTATATCGGGCCGATCAGCGGTCATAATTTCTCACAGATGGCGCAAGCCTTTAAACGTGCGAAAAAATCAAATCGTTCTGTTGTCATTCATGTCAGAACAAAAAAAGGCTTTGGCTACGATTCAGCAGAGCTTGACAAAGTCGGGAAGTGGCACGGAGTTTCTCCTTTTGATATTGATTCTGGTGAAGAATTAAAATGCGCAAAAACGATTTCTTGGTCTGAATTTTATGCAAAACAAATCGAAGAATCGATGGAAAATAATCCGCAACTGGTCGTTGTCACACCAGCGACTATTCGTGGGTCTTCTTTAGAAGAGGTATGGAAACATTATCCTCAGCGGACAATCGATGTCGGCATCGCCGAAGAACATGCTCTGACGATGGCTAGTGGCCTAGCGCTTAATGAAATGCATCCAATTGTTTCGATTTATTCGACTTTCTTGCAAAGGGCGTATGATCAAATCTCCCATGATTTAGCGAGAATGAACCTCGACGCAACACTTCTCATCGATCGGGCCGGCTTTGTTGGAAGTGACGGAAAGACTCACCAAGGAATTTATGATGAATCATTCCTTTTAGGAATTCCGAATGTCACTTTGACAATGGCCTCAACACCTGAAATCGGTAAAGCGCTTTATGCTAAATCGATTGAAAAAGGACATGGAGTATTTGGAATCAGATATCCGCGTGAATGCGTAATCGAAAGCGAAGAAAAAGAAAACATCAAGGACTTACCTATAGGTAAATGGCTAAAACTCAAAGAAGGCGGAGAAATTGCTCTAGTCGGTGTCGGGCCAAAAGTCCGCGAACTTTTAGATTTACTCAAAGAAAGAAAAATCCAAGCGACGCTTTATGATGCCGTTTATCTATCTCCTTTAGATGAAGGAGTCATCGCTGAACTTCTAAAGTTTAAAAAAGTCATCATTTATGATGCTTATTCGACGATTCATGGATTTACGAGTTTATTGGCGATGCGTTTAGGTCAATTAGGATATAAAGGCGAATTGATCATCAAAGCGATTCCAGTTGAATTCATCGCGCATGCCTCAATTGATGAGCAAGAAAAGGAATACGGTTTAAGCGCTTTGCAAATCGCTGAACTGTTCTAAATAATTTTTCTAAAAACAGAAAATAGTAGATTATGGTTAACATAATCTTTTTTTCATTATACAATAATGATAGATGAGTAAAATTATTGTTCACATCGATTTAAACGCTTTCTTCGTTCGTTGTGAAGAAATTAAAGATCCGACTTTAGAAGGTAAACCTGTCGCCGTCGGAAGAATTGGCCGTTCGGGAATTGTTTCAACGTGCTCGTATGAAGCGCGCAAGTTCGGAGTTCATTCTGGGATGCCGATGTTCAAAGCCCTTGCTTTATGTAAAGACCTAATCGTCAAGCAAGTCGATTTTAACTTTTATAGCGTCCTCTCACGTGAATTTATGATGTTTGTGAGAACTTATACCAAAAAGATGGAAATCGCCTCTGTTGATGAGTGTTACGCCGATTTTAGCGAGGTTCTCAGTGGAGTGAAGGACCCAATTGGTTACTTTAGGAAGTTTCAGGCAGAATTATTTAAAAAAACTAAACTTTTTTGCTCGATTGGAATTGCTCCGAGTAAATTTTTAGCTAAGATGGGCTCGGACTTAAAAAAACCAAATGGAATCACGATTATTCGCAATCGTGACATTCCACAAAAACTCTACGGTCTAGCAATTGACAAGATGTATGGGGTCGGAGCGAAAACCGGACCGCGTTTAAAAAGTGTCGGAGTGAAGACAATCGGAGATTTGGCTAGAGAGTTAAATGATGAAAATCCAAAAGTGATCGATATTTTAGGAAAATTTCACGTCGTTTTAAAAAGTTGGTTAAATGGTCAAGGCTCTGATGTGGTCGAAGAAGAACAAGACGATCCTAAATCGATTGGCAATAGCACAACCTTTCCCCATGACACGAATAATTTCGAAGAAATCAAACATTTTTTTGAGATCTTAGCAAAAGAAGTGAGTCAAAGAGCAAAAAAAGAAGGGAAACTCGGGACGACGATTCAAATCGTGATGCGAGATGCTTATTTTAAAAATCATAATAAATCGACAACCTTTTCTCCTCCGACGAATGATTTTCAGACAATTTTTGAAAGATCTCTCAAATTATTTGATAAGAATTACGATGGAAAACCACTTCGTCTAGTCGGAATCACTTTGCAAAACTTGATGAATCAAGACGAAGTGACGATCCAGATGACTTTTGATGATTTTCAAAAGCATGAGCAAGAATCAGTGACCAAACTTCTGATCAATGAATTGAATCGGAAGATGGATAAACCGCTTTTAAAAAGAGCCTCAGACATCGAAAAGAA
>Ga0172382_10012776_pt1 | contig 10899 bp, 10 predicted proteins | sample Leawel138RmetaG_FD_122245 | JGI IMG/M metagenome (GOLD analysis project Ga0172382, IMG submission 122245) | Leachate microbial communities from a municipal landfill in Southern Ontario, Canada - Leachate well 138R metaG | ecosystem: Engineered > Solid waste > Landfill > Unclassified | place...
AACTGGCACGCTCTGATGGTTTTGAGGTTGAAGTGATGGCCGGTGCCAATTTATGCATGGTGCTCAAGGCCTTGACGGCACCACGCGATAATTTTCCCGAATTTCTGCGTGCTGTGCGCGCTGCCGCGACGCGGGGTATTGTGTGCGCCGGTGACCCGTCTTAATATTTAGCATGAACGTACGCAAAGCCCGTGCGTTGTGGCCTACCTGAACAGAATAATTACTATGCCGTCTATCGATATTGTCGTCAGCAACAAATTAGGCTTGCACGCCCGTGCTGCCGCCAAACTTACCCAACTTGCCTCGCGCTTCGCGCAAACCGAGGTGTTTATTGCGCGTGGCGCTCAGCGTGTTAACGCAAAAAGCATCATGGGCGTCATGATGCTCGCGGCTGGTTTGGGTGTTACTGTTACCGTTGATGCGGAAGGCGCCGATGCCGATGCTGCCCTTGCTGAAATCAAAGCCTTGTTCGATAACAAGTTTGGCGAAGGCCAGTAAGTCGCGGATCCTGTCATGAGCTATCCTGCTTCGTCTGTTTCCGGTTCGGCTGGTCCCATGCTATGCCTGCGTGGTCAGGCCGTGGTTCGCGGTTACGCGATTGGCCGGGCGGTAGTTATGGGTGCGGCCGCCCTCGAGGTCGTGCACTATCGCATTCAGCCCGAAGATGTCGAGGCTGAGTGCCAGCGCCTCAAAGATGCGCTGGTGCAGGCTCAGGGCGAACTGCAGCACATGATTGATCATCTGCCCGACGATGCGCCCCGCGAAATGGGGCCGTTGCTGACGGTTCATTGCATGTTGCTGGCCGATCGCATGCTGTCCGAGCAGGCCTGCCTGTTGATTGCCGAGCGTTTGTACAACGCGGAATGGGCCTTGACAACCCAGGGGCAAACGCTGGCCGAACAGTTTGCTGCCATTGAAGACGAGTACCTGCGCGAACGCGGTGCCGATATCCGTCAGGTTATCGAACGTGTCTTGCGGGTGTTGTCGGGTCGGCCAGTCGCGTTGCCAGACTTCCAGTCCGTGCAAGCGGGTGAGCTGATTGTTGTTGCCCGTGATATTTCTCCGGCCGATATGCTGCGTTTGCGCGGCGCCCACTTTGGTGCGTTTCTGACCGATCTGGGTGGGCCTACATCGCATACCGCCATTGTTGCGCGCAGCATGAACGTACCTGCCGTAGTTGGCATGGGCAGTGTGCGCTCGCTGGTCCGAGACGGTGACTTGCTGATTGTTGATGGCATGACCGGTGCGGTGCTGGTAAACCCACCGGAATTTGTGCTTGAACAATATCGGCGCCGGCAAGAAGCCTATGCCGACGACCGGGCCGCGTTGGCACTACTGCGTGACGCCGAGGCCGTTACCCTTGATGGCGTGCGCATCCTGCTTGAAGCCAACATAGAGCTGCCTGAAGAAGCCGAGCAGGCCTTGGCGGCGGGGGCCGATGGTATTGGTTTGTTCCGCAGCGAGTTTTTGTTCATGGGCCGGCAAAGCCTGCCCGATGAGGAAGAGCAATACGAGGCGTACGCCACAGTGGTCAAGACCATGCAAGGGCGCCCGGTAACGATTCGCACACTTGATATCGGTTCCGATAAAACCCTTGACGGCGATACCACCGTGGCCACCAACCCGGCGTTGGGGCTTAGGGCCATCCGTTATTGTCTGGCAAACCCCGATCTTTTCCGTACCCAGTTACGCGCGTTGTTACGGGCGTCGGCCCATGGTCGGGTTCGTATTCTGGTACCCATGATTTCCCATATGCATGAAGTGCATGCGGTCAAACGGGCACTGGATCACGCCCGCAAAGAGCTGGACGAACGTGATCAACCCTATGGTGAAAACGTCGAAATTGGTGCCATGGTCGAAATTCCCGCCATTGCCATTGCCATTGAACCCTTTATCGATCAGCTTGATTTCCTGTCGATCGGTACCAATGACCTGATCCAGTACACGCTTGCCATCGACCGTGCAGACAATGCTGTCGCCGATTTGTACGACCCGATGCATCCGGCTGTGTTGCGTCTTATTTCACACACCATCAACGCAGCCGACCGTGCGGGTAAATCGGTGGCAGTGTGTGGTGAAATGGCGGGTGACTCGCAGGTTACCCGCATGCTGCTGGGGCTTGGGCTGAAGGAATTTTCCATGCATCCGCAGCAATTGCTTGATATTAAAAAAGAAGTGCGTCAGTCGCATACCAACGCACTTCGTGTCAAGGTGGCCTCGGCGCTTAACCGGGCTGAACGTATCGATTTGTCGGCCTTGGCGGCTGGCTAGTCTGCTTATCTTCGGCTGGTGCCAGGTAATGCATAATTCCCACCCGGTGCTGGTTTTGTTTCTTTTTTTTCAATGTCGCTACCAGACTGTTTTCAAGGCGCTGGTATCAGATCATTTTTGTGTCTGATGGCGCCGGGCAGTTTCTGCCCGGCGACTTCCGCTTTAGCGGGTGTAGGCCGATTCTCCGTGGGTGCTGATGTCCAGACCTTCGCGCTCGGCTTCGGGGCTGACACGCAGGCCGCACAGTTTGTCGGCAATGAAGAAGGCCACAACAGCAACCACACCTGTCCAGACGAACGTCACCAGAATGCCTTCAATCTGAACCCACAGCTGGGGCAAAATGTCGGCGGCACTGTCCAGGCCGGGGCCGCCCATTGCCTTGGCATTCAGAATGCCGGTCAGAACGGCACCCACAATGCCACCCAGGGCATGAATACCAAAAACATCCAGTGAGTCGTCAGCACGCAACATGCGCTTCAGGCCATTGACTCCCCAGACGCAGGCCGCACCGGTCAGGGCACCAATGACCAGTGCACCGACGGGGCCAACCAGGCCAGCGGCGGGCGTAATGCCGACCAGGCCAGCGACGGCACCCGATACGGCACCCAGCATGGATGGCTTGCCTTTGACTACCCATTCAGTAAACAGCCAGGCCAGCACGGCAGCGGCTGTGGCAACCAGGGTGTTGAAGAAGGCCAGGGCAGCGGTTTCGTTGGCACCCAGTGCCGAGCCGGCGTTGAAACCGAACCAGCCGACCCACAGCAGCGCACCGCCAATCATGGTCATGGGCAGGTTGTGCGGGGGCATGGCTTCCCGACCGTAGCCCAGGCGCGGGCCGAGGTAGTACGCACCCACCAGCCCTGCAACGCCGGCGTTGATGTGAACGACGGTGCCGCCGGCAAAATCAAGCGCGCCTTTTTCAAGCAGCCATCCGCCGGGGCCCCAGACCATGTGGGCGATGGGCAGGTAGGCGAAGGTGACCCAGATAAGGGTGAAAATGATGACGGCAGAGAACTTGACGCGCTCGGCCAGACCACCAACGATCAGTGCGCAGGTAATGCCGGCAAATGTCGCCTGGAAGGCAGCAAAGCTGATTTCAGGAATTGTGCCGGCCATGACGTATTCGCCAGTGTCCAGGTTGGCCATGCCGCTGAAAAACAGGCGGGAAAAGCCGCCGAAAAAGGCATTGCCTTCAGTGAACGCAACGGAATAACCGTAGACGAACCAGACCACTATGGCCAGGGAAAAGGTGGTCAGGACTTGTGCCAGTACAGACAGCACATTCTTGGACCGCACCAGCCCGCCGTAGAACAAGGCCAGGGCGGGTACGACCATCATTAAAACCAGCAGCGTTGAGACGCTGACCCATACAAAATCGGCTGCATTCATTTTAGTAACTCCTAGATTGCGGCATCGCCGTCTTCGCCGGTGCGGATACGGATGACTTGTTCAAGGGGAGTGACGAAAATCTTTCCGTCGCCGATCTTGCCGGTGTGTGCGGCGGCGCAAAGACTTTCAACCGCCCGTTCGACCTGGTCGTCGGTGACGGCCAGTTCGATGCGTAGTTTGGGCAGGAAGTCCACGGTGTATTCGGCACCCCGGTACAGCTCGGTATGACCTTTCTGGCGTCCGAAGCCTTTGACTTCTGTCACCGTCATGCCTTGAATACCGACTTCGGCCAGTGCTTCCCTGACTTCGTCCAGCTTGAATGGTTTGATGATTGCGGTTATGAGTTTCATGATGTGCTTCCTTTTAGAGGGCGATCAGTTCCCTTGAAGCAAATTGCGTGCCAGTTTTTGGGTAGGATTGGTCAATGGGCCGGATAACTGCTGATGGCACAGGCGTTGTCAGCGTTGTGAACGCATGCGGTGCTGGTGGGTGAGATATAAGGGGGTAACGGGTGCAGGTGTTGTCTGTAATGGGTGCGAAATGATGTTGACAATCGGTGGCACGGTTCGCAAATGGTGCATGCAAGGCGAATTGCACCATTGCGGTGCTGTCTTTGCGAGGTTCTGCACCAGGGTGATCTGATCTTCACGGCAGGGGCGTATTTTGTAACAAACCACGGAAGATCGTGCGGGTATTGTGTCGTGATGTATACCCGTAGTTGGCAGCTGGATTATTCAAGCCATTGTCATGCAATGGTTTATGCTGATTCTATTGAGTGTAAATTATTATTTTTGTAATTAGGGCTTACACTAATAGGGTCGACTTTTTGACCTGGTTCGCTAGAATTGTAACCACCTTCAGTAACTTCTCTCAGGAACACGCATGAAAACACAACGTAAACATCTGGCCATTATTGCCTTGGTAGCTTCTGCCGGTATTCTTGCTGCATGCTCCAAAGAAGAGCCGGCGTCCGCACCAGCAGCTGCGCCAGCGGTTGAGCAGCACGCGCCCGCTGAAAAACCAACTGTTGGCGAAGCCGTTCAAAATGCAACTGACGCGGTTGCAGAAAAAGCTGTTGAAGTGCGCGACCAGGCCAGTGAAGCCGCCAGCAAGGTGGGTGACGCCATCAAGCAAGGTGCCAGCGATGCTGACAAAGCTATCCAGGACGCATTGAACGGCGCAAAGGAAGTCGCTGACAAGGCGGCCGCCAGTGCTGCTGAAATGGCTGACAAAGCCAAAGATGCTGCTGGCAATGCCGCTGAAAATACCGCTGAAGGTGCCGAGAAGGTGGCTGACGAAGTCAAGTCCTGACTCAATCGCTAGCTCCGCCGTAACGGGGCAGGCAGTAAGCAACGGGCGCACGATGCGCCCGTTTTTATTTACACTGGCACCATTCAAATGTTTTTCAGGAGTTTGGCATGATGAATCGCACTGACTGGTTTGAAGACCTGCAGAAAAATGTGTCCGAAATGATCAAGAACAGCCCGGCGGCTGACATTGAACGCAACGTCAAGGCCATGATGGCACAGACGTTTTCAAAGCTGGATCTGGTGACGCGCGAAGAGTTTGACATTCAGGCGGCAGTGCTGGAAAAGGCATTGGCACGCGTGGCAGCCCTTGAAACCCGACTGGCAGCGCTTGAGGCCAGTGCCAGCCAGACAGGTCCCGACGCCTGAATTCTCTGGCCAGGTTTTCGTGCCAATACGGCGGGCAGGGCCGCTATTGCATACCCAGAACGGGTTCTGTGTGGCCGCGCACCGGGTCAGACAGGGGTTTGCCCGGTCTGACCATTTTGTCCGGCGTGCTCCCCGTTGCGCCTGTCCATGCGGCAAACTGATCGGTATTGGTCAAAGCATCAACAGATTGGTCAGGAAAGTTCGCCTCCCGACTGTGGCGCTTGTGCATTGGGGGTAGGTCATGTCGCTTGCAGTGGTGTCCAGCCGTGCCTTGTTCGGCCTTGAGGCTGTGCCTGTGCGTGTCGAGGTTCATGTCGGGCCGGGTCTTCCGGCCTTTAACCTGGTGGGGTTGCCTGGGGCGGGGGTGCGTGAAAGCCGCGACCGTGTTCGCTCGGCCATTCTTAGTAGTGGCTTTGAGTTCCCCGCAGGTCGCGTGACGGTAAACCTCGCGCCAGCCGATCTGCCCAAGGCTTCCGGGCGCTTTGACCTGCCGATTGCTCTGGGTATCTTGCTGGCCTCGGGGCAAATCGGTCATACCCTTGCTGCTGGCGCGAAGAAGGCGGGTAGTGCCGGGCTCGATTGCGGCGGGCACGTGGCTGCCAACAATCCAGATCATGGGTTGTCAGGCAAGGTGCTGCCGGGCCGGCCGGTAACGCCATCGGCACCCGATGTTTCGGGCCTGGTCTTCGCGGGCGAACTGTCTCTTACCGGGGCGGTGGTGTCTATTGATGCTGTGCTGGCAATTGCGCTGGCAGTGGCGCGCGATGCGCCCGGGGCCGTGCTGGTATTGCCGGCACAGTGTGCCGATGTGGCAGCCAGCGTGCCGGGGTTAACGGTGCTGGCTGCCAATAGTCTGGTTGATGTTGTGGCCCATTTGTCGGGTGCCCTTAAATTGCCCCTGGCACAGTACCGCGCGCCGGTTGCTGTCCCGGTGCCGGAATATTGTCTTTCCGAGGTGCGCGGTCAGGCTGTGGCTCGTCGTGCGCTTGAAATTGCAGCCGCTGGCGGGCATAGTCTTCTGATGTCGGGCTCGCCCGGTACCGGTAAAAGCATGCTGGCTCACCGATTGCCGTCATTGTTGCCGCCATTGTCGCAGGCTCAGGCGCTCGAGGCCATGGCACTGGCCGGCGTGGCTGGCCGAAATCTGGCGCTTGACCTGACGCCGCCGTTTCGCGCACCCCATCATTCGTGTTCTGCCGCGGCGCTGGTGGGCGGGGGTGTGATTCCGCGGCCTGGTGAAATCAGCCTTGCCCATCGGGGGGTGTTGTTTTTAGACGAGCTCCCCGAGTTCTCCCGGCACGCGCTCGAGTCCTTGCGCGAGCCGCTTGAAACCGGCGTGGTCAGCATTGCCCGTTCGGCGCGATCGGTTGTCTATCCGGCGCGGTTTCAGCTGGTCGCCGCCATGAACCCATGTCCGTGTGGCTGGCTGGGGCATGGCACCCGGGCATGTCGCTGCACGCCCGATCGCGTCGATCTTTACCGCTCCCGGCTGTCAGGCCCGTTGCTTGATCGCATCGATTTGCAGGTTGCTCTTGGCGCTATCGGCCGTGGCTGGTCGTCCTTGCCTTTGGGTGAGTCATCGGCGGTTGTGCAAAAGCGGGTTACCCGTTGCCGTGATCTGCAAATGGCGCGTCAAGGGTGCGTGAATGCCGATCTTGGCGCTGGCTCACTAGAGCATCTGGCTGCGCTGGTGCCCGCGGCCAGACAGGCGCTTGATGATATTGCGCAGCAGCATAGCTGGTCTGGTCGTGTCATTCACAGGGTCTTGAGGGTGGCACGCACCGTAGCTGACCTGGCCGGTCAAGACCATCTGGCACGTGATCATGTGCTGGAAGCGGCGCAGTACCGACCGACCTGGTAGACGTATTAACGAAAACATCATATAATCAAAGGCTTTTCGTGAAACCTGTTAGGGAATTGGCGCCAGTATCTGGTTCGGCAGTAATGCCATTAATCAGGTTTGGCAGTAATGCCAGGCAGGTTTGCACAAAAAGTTCGCCGTTGGCGAAAAACGCCCTTGGCTGGCCACTCTTTAGCCTGCCGGGGTTTGTGTGTCGCGCTTTGCGGGTTGGCAAGCGTTGCAGGCCGTACAGTTGGTGTGCGGTGTACAGCAACCACCTGTAAGCGCAAATAACAGAGCTATCAACATGCCTAAAATGAAAACCAAGCGGGGCGCCGCCAAGCGCTTCCAGGTCCGCGGCAGCGGGTCGATCAAACGGGGTCAAGCGTTCAAGCGCCACATCCTTACCAAGAAAACCACCAAGAACAAGCGTCAGTTGCGCGGTTCTGCTGCGGTTCACAAGTCAGATGTTGCGTCAGTACGCAGCATGATGCCTTACGCTTGATTTAACGGAGATCGACTATGCCACGCGTAAAACGCGGCGTTACCGCCCGCGCTCGTCACAAGAAAGTTATCAAAGCTGCCAAAGGTTATCGCGGTCGCCGCGGTAATGTATTCCGGGTAGCCAAACAAGCGGTCATGCGCGCAGGCCAGTATGCCTACCGCGACCGTCGCAACAAGAAGCGCACCTTCCGCGCACTCTGGATCACACGTATCAATGCGGCCTGCCGCGAACTGGGCGTAACCTACAGCGTCTTCATCGCCGGTACCAAGAAAGCTGCTATCGAACTCGATCGCAAAGTGCTGGCCGATATGGCTGTTCACGACAAGGCAGGCTTTGCTGCAGTCGTTGCTCAGGCTAAGGCTGCATTGGCTTCCTGATCGGCTTGCCGACAGCGTAGTGATAAAAACGGGGCTCGTTCTGGGCTCCGTTTGTATTTGGAAAAGCGATATCCATGACTTCCCCGGTTGATGACCTGATCGTTCAGGCCCAAGAAGCATTCGCGCAGTCTGCTGACGTGACCGCGCTTGAAAACGCCAAAGCCCGTTTCCTGGGCAAGCAGGGCGCACTGACGGCCATGATGAAAAATCTGGCCCGGCTTGAGCCCGAACAAAAACGTCTCGAAGGGGCACGTATCAATGTGCTCAAGCAACAGGTTGAAGCGCTGCTGACAGAACGCCGGGCCCAATTGGCCCAGGCCGAACTCGACAAGCGCCTGGCCGCTGAAACGATTGATGTATCGTTACCTGGCCGCGGGTCGGGTACGGGTGGTATTCACCCGGTCATCCAGACCTGGCAGCGGGTCGAGGCGATTTTCCGGTCAATTGGTTTTGAAGTGGCTGATGGCCCTGAAATCGAAAACGACTGGACCAACTTTACCGCACTGAACAACCCGGAAAATCATCCGGCGCGTTCCATGCAAGATACCTTCTACGTCGACATGAACGACGAACAAGGCTTGCCATTTTTGCTGCGCACGCACACCAGCCCCATGCAGGTTCGTTATGCACGCATGAACAAACCACCCATCAAGGTCATTGCGCCCGGTCGCACCTACCGGGTCGACAGCGATGCCACGCATTCACCCATGTTCCATCAGGTCGAAGGCCTCTGGATCGCCGACAATATTTCGTTCGCTGACCTGAAGGGTGTGTACACCAATTTCCTGCGGGCGTTTTTTGAAACCGACGACCTGTGCGTGCGGTTCCGCCCCTCGTTCTTTCCGTTTACCGAGCCTTCTGCCGAAATTGACATGATGTTCACGTCCGGCCCCAATCAGGGGCGCTGGCTCGAAATTTCCGGTTCCGGCCAGGTCCACCCCGAGGTTATCCGTAATTTCGGCCTTGACCCCGAGCAGTACATCGGTTTTGCGTTCGGCTCCGGCCTTGAGCGCCTGACCATGCTGCGCTACGGGGTCAACGACCTGCGCCAGTTCTACGAAGGTGACCTGCGCTTCCTGCGTCAGTTCAATCGTTAACCTGAATACGGATTTCATTCTTAATCATGCAATTTTCCGAATCCTGGCTGCGCTCATTCACCAACCCCGATCTGAGCACCGAAGCGCTGTCGCACCAACTGACCATGGCGGGTCTTGAGGTTGAAGAAACCCGGCCCGTGGCGCCGCCGTTCAGCGGCATTGTCGTGGGCCATATCACCGAGGTCGCGCCTCACCCCAATGCTGACAAACTGCGGGTTTGTCAGGTTGATGATGGCTCTGGCACGCTGCTGCAGATCGTCTGTGGCGCACCCAATGCGGCGGCGGGCCTTAAAGTGCCGTTTGCCCGCCTGGGCGCCGAATTGCCCGGTGGCATGAAAATCGGCAAGGTCAAGATGCGCGGTGTCGAATCGTTCGGCATGCTGTGCTCGGCCCGCGAACTGGGGTTGTCTGAAGACCATGCCGGTTTGCTGGAGCTGGACGATCGTGCGCAACCCGGCCAGTCAATTCGTCAATTGCTTGATCTGGACGACACGCTGTTCACCCTGAAACTGACGCCCAACCGCGCCGACTGCCTGTCAATTCTGGGCGTCGCTCGTGAAGTGGCTGCGCTAACCGGTGCGCCGCTGGTGCGCAGCCCGTATCAGCCAGTGCCCGTCACGCTGGAAGACCGCCTGCCGGTTACGGTTCAGGCCCCCGATTTATGCGGTCGTTTTGCCGGTCGTGTCATTCGTGGCGTTAATGCGCGTGCGCAAACGCCGGCCTGGATGAAATCCCGCCTTGAGCGGGCAGGGCAGCGCTCTATCTCGGCGCTGGTTGATATTTCCAACTATGTCATGCTTGAACTGGGTCGCCCGACCCACGTGTTTGATTTGAATACCATCAGCCAGGGGTTGACGGTGCGTTGGGCCAATACGGGCGAAACCCTAAAGCTGCTGAACGAACAAACTGTTACCCTGCAGCCCGATATTGGCGTGATTGCCAGCGGCGACCAGCTGGAAAGCCTGGCCGGCATCATGGGTGGCGACGCCAGTGCGGTTACGCTGGATACCACCGATATTTACCTTGAAGGGGCGTTCTGGTGGCCCGAGGCCATCATGGGTCGTGCCCGCCGCTACAAGTTCAGTTCGGAAGCCAGCCACCGGTTTGAACGGGGTGTCGATTTCGCGAACATCCCCGAAGATCTCGAAATCATGACGCGCCTGATCGTGGATATTTGTGGTGGGCAGGTGGGCCCGCTCGATGACCAGATTATCCGTTTGCCGCAACGTAACCCTGTCGAAATGCGTCTTGACCGTTGCCGCCGCATTCTGGGCGTACCCCTTGATCAGGCCCAGATAGAAGATATTTTCGTGCGTCTGGGGTTGCCGTTCGAGGTGAACGCCGGGGTATTTCGTGTCACGCCACCCTCATTCCGCTTCGATATTGCCATTGAAGAAGATCTGGTTGAAGAAGTGGCCCGCGTTTACGGCTTTGAACAGATCCCTGATCAGGCTCCGGTTGCGCCTGCCGTTATGGCCGCGCAGCCTGAAACCTTGCAGGGGCCACACCTGTTACGCCAGCGCCTGGCACTGCGTGATTACCAGGAAGTCATCAACTTTTCGTTTGTCGAAGAGGCCTGGGAACAGAATTACGCCGGTAATGCCGACCCGATTCGCCTGCTGAACCCGATTGCCAGCCAGCTGGCGGTCATGCGGTCCAGCCTGATCGGTGGTCTGCTGGCCAATATCCGTCATAATGCCAACCGCAAGCAGACGCGTGTGCGGGTGTTTGAACTGGGTCGTGT
>Ga0172382_10012777_pt1 | contig 10899 bp, 9 predicted proteins | sample Leawel138RmetaG_FD_122245 | JGI IMG/M metagenome (GOLD analysis project Ga0172382, IMG submission 122245) | Leachate microbial communities from a municipal landfill in Southern Ontario, Canada - Leachate well 138R metaG | ecosystem: Engineered > Solid waste > Landfill > Unclassified | place...
TCGACCCTGGGATATCGCACCCCGGCCGATGTGCGCCGTGCTTACGAGCAGGGCGATGATCTTCAGGACGCAACCGCGGCCTGATCAACAAAGAGACTGTCTACAAAACTTGACACAGCCCACCCCATGAGAGCTCAAGCATGACTGGCATCTTTGAACTTCGCGAATACTCCGTAGAGCCCGGTCGAATGGCGGAGCTTCTCGGACGATTCGGAGGCATCCGTGAAGTGTTCGCAGACTGCGGCATGCGCGCAGTTGGGTTCTGGTCCTCTGAAGAGCGGCCAAATGAGTTTGTTTATCTTCTTGAGCACTCAGGCAGCCCCATATCCAATTGGGCTCACTTCGCTGACGACCCGCGATGGCGAGCGCTCCTTACCAAGGGTCGTCCCCGAGTTGATGTCGTGAGTCGGATGCTTCGGAATGCACCATTTCCGGAATGATGACATATCCATACTCATGTCATGCCGCGTTATATTCTGCTCGGTCAGAGCGCGACGCAGCAGCCAAAACAAGACAATAAATGTTATCGGCGAGAACGGTCGGCAGTGAACTTTATTTACGAGGAGCGAGGATGATGTTGCCAGAGCAAACGAGTGGCGCGGGCGTGAAGTACGAGCTGAAGGACGTTCTCGCCGCACAAGTGGATCAGGCGGTGGGATGGGAGACGTCCGATATTGGAACTGCAGCTGAGCAAGAGCTTGCAGCTGTGCTTCGTGCGGGAATGCGCCGCGTTCCAAGTGAGAATCCATTTCCTGCACGTACGGATGACATCACTGTCGATGACGTACGCGTGCGCATCTATCGACCTGACGGTACAAATGACGCTATTGAGCCGCTCCCCGTAATGCTATTTCTTCACGGTGGAGGATGGGTTGGAGGAGATCTTGAGACGAATGACGATGCCTGTCGCCGTCTCGCAGTATTGACCCCATGTGTCGTCATCAGCGTGGACTATTCACTTGCCCCCGAGGCCCGTTATCCAGTTGCGCTCGACGAGGGCTGGACTGTGTTGCGTTGGATTCTTCGTGAGGTTGAGTCCTGGGGCGGTGATTCGAATCGACTTGCTATTGGGGGAAGTAGTGCAGGGGGGAATCTCGCCGCCAGTATCGTACGGCGAGCACGTGAAGAGGGAGTTCGGGTGCTGGCTCAGCTGTTGTTCTACCCAGTTCTCGATGCCTCCGGAGCGACATCTTCATACTCGGATTTCGCCGAAGGCTATGTGCTCACGGCAAATCAATTACGGTTCTTCTGGAGAAGCTATCTCGGCGAGCAAGACGTCGCTGATCGTGACGATGTCTCACCAGGTGTTTCCGCTGATCTTGCAGGACTTCCTGCGACGTACATCGTTACTGCGGAGTACGATCCGCTTCGCGACGAGGGAGAGGCCTACGGTGCTGCTCTCAACGACGCAGGAATTTCTACGGTTGTGCGCCGCTTTTCGGGACAGATACACGGTTTTGTTTCTTTCACGGCGTTGACCTCTGACGCGCCCCTGGCTGTTGAGGAAGCTGCCACCTGGCTTGCGGGCAATTTTCGACTGGAATCGAAGAAGGCCTAGAGGAGTTCAGGCCGCTGAGAACCCGCCGTCGACGGGGTAGAAAGCTCCGGTGATGAAACTTGCCTCATCGGAGAGGAGGAAGAGGATAAGCGCGGCGGCCTCATCAGCGACACCGAAGCGCCCGATCGGATGAAGGGCGAGCCGATTCGCCCGGTGAGTTTCATCGGTCAGTCGTTCACTCATCATCTTTGTTTCGATATAGCCCGGCCCGATCGCATTGACTCGGATACCGTCGGAACTACTTTCAATTGCGGCAACCTGCGTAAGCCCGACGACACCGTGCTTCGCGGCGGTATAGGCAGCCGCTCCAGGAGCCCCGAGAACCCCCGTCACCGAGGAAACATTGACGATAGAGCCGCCCCCCGACTTCAACATCTCAGGTATCTGAGCCTGCATTCCGTAAAAGACGCTGCTGAGATTGATGGCGATAGTGCGGTCCCAGGTGTTGAGGCTCTCCTCGTGCAGCTTTTTCCCGCTCGCTGCAACTCCTGCGTTATTCACGGCTCCATGTAGCCCACCGAATTCCTTGACTGCGATCGCCACAAGCTTTTTGGCGTCGTCAGGATTGCTCACGTCGTTCTTTACAGGAATAGCTATTCCCCCTGCATCGACGATTGACTTTGCTACGGCTGAGGCACCTTTGCTGTCGATGTCCCCTAGAACGACGGAGGCTCCCCGTGCCGCCGCCATCGTTGCAGTGGCTGCGCCCATTCCGGATGCCGCTCCGGTGATGATAATGCTCTTTCCTTTGAGGCTCTCCATCACACTCTCCAATCAGTATATTTTCTGTTGATGTATGTAGAATTGATGGTATAGTAGCCTAGTTGTCCTTGGCAAGCAGCCAATTTATGGATCGACACCCCTTAATCGAGGTACGGAGGAACAGCGTGGTTTCCAGAAAAACAAGATTGGGCGCTATCGCGACCCTATCGATTGCAGCATTGCTCACAGGGTGCGCTGCAGGTTCTGATGCGTCAGGCGCAGATGTGGCAGGTGCTGACGAGACCTACCTAATTTATGCAGACGTCTCTCTGACCGGAGTTCTCGCAGCGTCATCGCAGGCGCAGGTCGAAGGACTCACCGCAGCTGTCGAGGCTATCAATGCGGACGGCGGCGTCGATGGGCGTCAACTTGAGCTCAAGATCGTCGATGACCAGCTTGATGCTTCGAAAGCGACAACGCTTCTTCAAGAGCAGCTTGATTCCAGGAAGCCTGACTTCGTGTATCACGGGGTTTCGAGCAACATTGCGCTCGCCATGCTTCCCCTACTCACCCGGAATGAAGTGTTCTCAATGGGAACGCCGTCAAACGATAAGATCAATGACCAAGAAGCCTACCCGTATGCTTTTGCGCTCCAGGTTCAAGCGAGCCTCGATGCTGAGAACGCAGTTCAACGGCTGCAGAAGGAAGGCATCACGAAGGTAGCGATGATTACCAACTCTGATGCTAACGGCCAGAATGCGGCTGACAACTATAAGAAGGCATTTGAAGACGCAGGCATCGATGCGGCATTCGAGATCTATGCACCAGCTGATCTGGATATGACAGCGCAGCTTCAGCGTCTGCGAGCAACTGACCCCGAAGTCCTGTTTGTTGAAGGATACGGCGCACCGGGCGGTTACGTGCTGCAGAGTCGTACGAAGATTGGCTGGGATATCGACACGTGGGGCACTAACAGCATTGGCAATGGAGTTAACCTCAAGCTCGTTAGCTCAGAAGAAGATTGGGTAAATGTCCAGACAACGATTCACCCAATCAACACCGCACAGCGCGAGTCGGCGGATACAGAAGCATTCAAGACACTTATAGCGTCGCTCGATGAGCAAGGTTCGAAATTCGACCAGTCCATGCAGCTGTATTCCTACCCGTGGGATGGCCTGTACTTGTGGAAGGCCGCCGTCGAACAGGCGGGCTCCAGCGAGGCCGCCGATGTTGCAGAGGCAATGGAGAATCTTAAGGCGCCGGAAGGGGAGAGAGCGTGGGTCACGTTCCCGCTCGATTCCTACTACTCTGCCGAGAACCACTTCATTAACCTCACTCCCGAGGAAGCATTCATTTACGTGAATGCTGGACCAATGTCGCGCGGCACAATTGAGCCCGTCGAGTAGACGTTTTCTCGTGAGGGTTCCGAGGGGAGAACTCCTTCGGAACCCTCTGAGCACACACTTTATTAGGGAGACAAGGTCCTAACTTGATCACCACACTCTCTGCCGGACTCTCGATCGGCGCCATATACGCGATCGTCGCGATCGGGTATAACATCGTCTTTGTCGCTTCGAAAGTGTTTAACTTCGCGCAGGCGCAGTTCCTCATGATCGGCACGTTCATTGCACTCGACGCTGGCGCACGTTATGGTTTGCCGATACCCTTGGCGATTCTCCTGTGTGCGATTGTCGGGGCAGTAATCGGAGCGTTAGAAGAAATACTGGCTATCCGTCGCCTTGCGGGAAAAGGTGAGCACAACGAGCTGGTCACGACTGTGGGTGTCTCCACTCTGATGGCCGGCGCAGCACTTGTCATTTGGGGGCCCGAACCGATCCGAACTCCGTACCTCACTGGCCTTGGGCAGATTCAGGTGTTTGGCTCGGCAGTGGGGGTCATAGATCTCGCCATTACAGCGATCGCTATCCTCCTCGCGAGCGGCGTTGCAGTCGTCACCCGGCGATCCATGATTGGCCTCGCGAGTCTCGCGAGTTCAGAGGATCGCGATGCAGCTATGCTGCGAGGCATCGATGTCAAGCGCATGGCGCTTGGTGCGTTCGTTGTGGCCGGAGCGCTCGTCGCCGCGACGGCACCATTCGTTGGCGCGAAGACATACGCGACTTATCATCTCGGCGATGGTCTTGCAGTGAAGGCATTTGTCGCCCTTGCGATCGGCGGATTTGGCAGTTATCTTGGCGCACTGATTGGCGGCTTCATCGTTGGACTGTTAGAGATGCTCGGAGCACGATTCCTCGGCTCAGAATGGCAAGACATCTCGGTCTTTGTTCTTTTGCTCATCGTCTTGCTTGTGCTACCGAAGGGTCTTTTTGGCCGAACGAAGGAAAGGGTGGTGTGACCGTGAAGATGTCGTACCGAAAATTCGTGCGTACGCCGTTCTGGATTCTCCCGATAGCTCTAGCTGCGGTCCTTCTCGTGCTGCCGTTTACCGGCGTGTCTAACGGAACCCTCAGAATCATTGTTTCAATCGCACTCTTGTCGATGCTTGTTGTTGGCCTAAACATGACTTTCGGCTACGCTGGCGAGCTTGCGTTGGGGCAGTCGGCGCTATACGCCGTCGGTGCCTATTTTGCAGGGTATCTAGCTATTCATCAGTGGGATCTCTCGCTGACGTTGATTATCGGTATCATCGCTGCAGCAGCAGTGGGAATTATCACCGGTATTCCTGGAATCAGGCTTGGCTCGTGGTCGCTCGCCATGGTCACATTCTTCCTCGTATTGCTCGTGCCCAAGGTCGCCCAGTTGATTCCTGAGATCACGGGAGGAGCCGCTGGCCTGAGCGGCATACCTCTACCCGTGCTGTTCGGACAGAAACTTGACTCGACCGGCTACTACATGCTCGTCATAATCGTGGCAGCCATATTCATCGCGCTCCTGCGCAACTTCGTAACTTCCCGCCACGGTGCAGCGCTTAAAGTCATGCGTGAGAGCCCGGTGCTTGCACGATCGCTCGGAATGGCACTGCCTCGGCTCAAGCTCGCTGCATACATGGTGGGGGCATTACCAGCCGGTGCCGCTGGTGCACTGTTTGCATACCAGGATGGATACATCTCACCGGGATCATTTGCGTTTACGGTGGCAATAGCGATCCTTGCATCATCGATCATTGGCGGTAGCGAGAGCATCTACGGTGCGATCTTCGGTGCCGCGATACTCACAATTGGCCCGCTGCGAACCACGGGTGTCCAGGAGTATTCGCTGTTGCTGTTTGGCGCGTTGCTTGTCCTCGGCGGCATCTTCTTCACCGGAGGCTTGGCTGGTTTTTTGAACAAGGTGATTCGAAGTCGCTTCGTCGACGACGAACTTCTGCCGGATGTTGAGGCAGCTTTAGGTGCCCCGCTACCGCTTGAGAAAGTGAATGGGCAGGATCTCGAAATTACGGACTTGAAGAAGGCGTTCGGTGGCAACCAGGCGCTAGGAGGGGTGAGCCTCAGCGCGAAAGCAGGCCAGGTGACCGCACTTATTGGTCCAAATGGATCCGGTAAAACGACCCTGCTGAACATTGTCTCGGGGTTCTACAACCCGGACAGCGGTGTGATTAAGATTGGTGGCAACCATGTCACCGGGTTCAAGCCTCACCGGCTTGCTGTCGCAGGCGTCTCGCGCACGTTCCAGTCCCCGCTTGTTCCCAAAAGCATGACCGTCGCAGAGTGTGTCGCAAGCGCACGATACGCCCGCCGCAGGACGTCGATCCTTGCTGACATGCTTTACCTTCCTTCAGCGCGCCGAGCACGGCGTGAGGATCGGGAGGAAGCAATCCGTCTGTTGTCTATTCTCGGCATTGTTGAGCACGCCGACCGCAGAGCTTTCGACCTCTCACTAGGTATGCGCCGGATCCTTGAAGTGGCTCGAGCGCTTGCCGGCGATCCGGCCCTTATTTTGCTCGACGAACCAGCATCGGGACTCGACGAGAGCGAAGTCGAAACGCTGAGCAACGTAATCCGTAGGGTGAGTGCTGCCGGCGGGACTATCGTGATCGTCGAGCACAACTTCGAGATGATCATGAGTATTGCCGATCAGGTGAACGTGCTCCATCTCGGGAGCATCATTGCCAGCGGAGAGCCGCAGTCCGTGCGGAATGATCCGGATGTTGTCGAGAGCTACTTAGGTAAGGCTGCTCGTGAGCAGCTTGAACGCGAACTCGCGGGAGGCGACAAATGAGCGCAGGGCTTGAAATTCGAAACCTTGTGTCTGGCTATGGCGAGCTGAAGATTATCAGGGGCCTATCTTTATCGTGCGAGCCGGGTCAAATCACTGTATTGCTCGGCAGAAATGGTGCTGGTAAGACGACAACGCTGAAAACGGTTGCCGGCCTGCTACCCGCAAAAGAGGGGGAAGTGCTTGTCTTTGGTGAGAAGCAGACTGGAACGGCGCCAAAGCGGGTCGCGGCGGGAATGGCGCTCGTGCAGGAAGGCAAGCGCATCTTCCGGGCGCGCACCGTTGAGGATAACCTACGCCTTGGCGCCTACCTCCAGCGGAGGCAGCGCGGCTTTGTCGATGAAGGGATCGAGTCTGCCTATACGCGGTTCCCCATTCTCAAGGGGAAGCGGAACCAGGCCGCTGGCCTGCTGAGCGGCGGCCAACAGCAGATGCTCTCAATTGCACAAGCGCTCATGCCCAAGCCCAAAGTGCTTATGCTTGATGAGCCGTCCGCAGGCCTTGCGCCCGCAATCGTGGAGGAAGTATTCGGATCGATCAGCGATCTTAAAGCTGACGGTCTGTGTGTTCTTCTCGTTGAGCAGCTCATCGATAATTCACTCGCTATCGCTGATCGCGTTGCGGTGCTCGATCGGGGCACGATCCAACTGGAGAGTGCAGTAAGCGAGCTCGCGTCATGGGACGTGTTGCGGGAGATTTATCTCGGAGCAGACGTTCACGTGGAGAAGCCTTAAGATGCTGCAGTCACCTGTGGTGCGGTTTGGCTTTCTGCGGCGCCTTCCGTCGCTTGACCATTATGAGTTCGCCCGGCACTGGAGAACTGTTCACGGGCCATTGGTGGCGGGACTCGAGGGTTTCACGACGTTCACGGAACGCTACATTCAGAATCACCTGATCGAAGGCGAAGACTCCTCTTGGATTGACGGTGTCTCGATGACACATCAGCGTGCGCGCGAAGACTATTCAGCGGGATTCTTCGAGCACGCGGACGTTCTCCACTCACAGAATGACGAACTACACTTTCTTGATACAAGGAATTCAGAGTTTTACATGGGACCGCGCCGCGTGCTTCGGCAATCGCCGGAGGGGGCGCACAAGATCATCGTGCTCGCTGAATCTGATGCAATTGAAGAGAGTGTTCCATACGCGTCCCGGCTATCAATCACCCGTGCGCTCGATGCGGACGAGAACGCGAAATTATGCATCGTTGAAGCTTGGTTCTCAGATGAAGATGCTGCCACACGTGTCCTCCAGACGGTTCGTCGCAACGCGAAGATACGTGGTGTCGTTCAGGTGAACGAAGTCCAACAGTTTCCAAAGGAGTAACCATGCCCGATGTAGACGTTTTGATTATTGGGTCTGGGATTAGCGGTCTGAGCGCCGCTATCGCAGCGAAGCAGGCTGGTGCTGAGGCAGTGATCATTGCCGAGGCTGCAAATGTTGTCGGTGGTGCCTCGCGGCTTTCCACTGGTCTCGTTGTTGGGGCGGGGACGGCTATGCAGGATACCGCCGGGATCCAGGACTCGCCGAGCCTGATGTACCAGGACTATCAGAACGTCAATCAATGGGGGCTCGACGGAGGCGTAATTCGCCGACTCGCTGCAGATTCTGGATCCACAGTAGATTGGCTGGTCTCGCTCGGCGTGGATTTTCACCCCACTCCAGTTCTCGGCGGATATGAGAGCGTTCCTCGCTGCGCAGTCGCGATGGGCGAGGGTCAGCAGCTTATCGATTCCCTTGCTTCAGCAGCGCGGCATCTCGACATCGATATTGCACTCGGCCGACGTGTCGACCGACTGCTTTTTGAAGAGCAAGGCGTTACTGGTGCAGCGGTCGGCGATGACGAGATCACCGCCGATTCAGTAATCATTGCTAGCGGTGGATTTGGATCAAACTTCGAGAAGGTCGCTGAGCACTATCCGTCAGTTGCCGCCGCAGGAGACTGGCTTTGGTATGTCGGTGAGGACGGTTCACACGGCGATGCGATCGATCTTGGGCGTCAAGTAGGAGCCACGATTATCGGGCATGACAGCGGCTGCAGCATGCTGACCCCGGGGTTCACGCGCTTGCATGAGACATACCTGCCGGGTTGGCTCGTCATCGTCGATCCAGCGGGTCAGCGATTTATCGCAGAGGACTCGCATTATTCTGCGCTCGACCGCCAAGCTGTCCTCCGCGGTGGCCGCTTCTTTGTGATCTTCGACGCGAAAGCTCTCGATGTGCAAGTTGCATCGGAAACCCCATTTTATGCGGGCGGCACTCGCGCCTATCCAGGGAGACCAGCAAGGACGAGTCCGAATTGGAATCCCGATATCCTGCACGAGATGGTCGCAGCGAACCGCATCCCTTCGGCACCAAGCATTAACGAACTTGCTCAAAAGGTGGGTGTTCCAGAAGACCAACTCGCTGCGACGATTGAGCAATACAATGACGGAGCGCGTTGTGGAATCGACGGCATGGGTAAAAAACCCGAGTTCCTTCGACCGATCGATCAGGGTCCGTACTACGCAGCTGAACTTCGACTCTCTGAGATAGTCATCACGGGCACTGGCCCGAAAGCAGATTCGGAGGCCCGTGTACTCGACTCACTCCACCACCCAATCCCTGGGCTTTTCATCGCTGGAGAGGCGGCAGGGGGCCAAATCTGGCCGTTCTACCCGAGCAGCGGCAGTTCTTTAGGTCTTGGTGCCACGTTCGGTCGCATCGCGGGAGTGAATGCAGCGCGACGAGCGGCAGGCGAGAACCTTGCCTAGATGGAGCGAGTTTGCGGAGCAACGCGGCACGACTTTCCTGATCGTTCAGCCAAGATAGCCCGGTGATCTTGAACAATCCCACCAGATCGACATAGTGCCCTCGGCTGGAATCAATCACTTGAGTTGTGGAAAAGTCGACGTGATTCACCATGCCCGTAGATTGCTGTCGCCGGCCCAGCTATCTGAATCTTAGGGGAGAAGCCCCGATGAGCGTTGACCGCAGCACGGAGCCACGCTTTGACGTAATCGACGAAGTGGTCACCTTCACGATACGGGACGCGGGAACCCGTAAGCTTCGCACCAGGGGAGACTTCTTCCCATAGTTCGTTCCATTATTCGGTATCGAGGCAGCGGAAGAATTTGGCCTTGAGCGCGCGGATTAATTCTTAACCCGAATCCACCGATGTGTCTGCGGCTCAGCTCGTCTCTCGTGCGAGGCAGCATTGCTGAGTTCGGGGCACACCAGGACCTCAGGCCCCTCGTGTCCTGCCTGTTCCACTGGTGAGAGTTCGTTGCGCCCGGTCGGGCTGGGTGGTCATGAAAGTCTGATGCGCGGCGGTGACGTGGAATGCGTCAGTAGCACCGACCACTCGCTTGACCAGGGCCAACGCTCGGGCAGATGCAGGCGCAGCTTCCGTGCTGACCGGGCGATGCGTGCAGGCACACCAATAAGGGTGCGCCGGATCGTTGCGGTGACCGCGCGACGTAGTTTCCCGGCCGGGTCAGCGATCACGGCAGCAGCCCGGGTGAGATTGTGCGCGATGACCGCAAGCACCAGCCAGGCCGCGTTCGCCGCGTACTTCCCTGAAGGCAAATGTGCGAGCGCGCTTGCTTTCAAGTCCGCGTTGACTTGCTCGATGATCGCGTGCTGCCGATGCGTCTGGTCAACGGCGACGGTATCGAGCTCGTCAGGGTCGACAGTGGTGAAGAATGCGTGGAACCGCCACGTATCAAACAGTGCCGGCTGTTCCCGTAACGCTTTGGGCCCGAGCTCGGGGATGCGCCTCACGATCAGCCGTCCGGTGACCTGCTGACCCTTTTTCGAGATGAACGCGGTGTACGGGATCTCGGCGATCTCAGCGCGGGAGATCAAGCGACCGGTCTCTGCATCACGAGTAGCTCCGGGGTAGACGATCGGTGTCCATGCGTCATCAGCGATCGAGGCGATTGCCTGCCTGATCGAGGGGTTCATGCGCACGGTGACCGACACGTCAGCCCCAGCCTTCTTGGCGGCCGACACGACGGCGTGGGAATAGTAGGCGGCATCGGCGCGCACCAACACGCGGTGCGCACCTGGTATGCGGCGAAGTTGCGCGAGCGCGTCCGCCACGATTCGTTTCGCGCCCCGAGCGGAACTCGTTGATCCTTTCCGGAGTCGCTGCGTGAGAATCACCGGCGCGCTCTTCCTCGTGGAAGCGGTCGCGAGGACCGCGTTCAGCCCACGCACCCCGGAATACCCAAACGATGCGCCCTGCTTCAGATGCCCTTCGACCTCGATGATCGTGTCGTCGATATCCACAAAGGTGTACTCATCGCCCACGGGCAGCAAGTTGGGGCTCTCGCTAGCGAGGCCCGTGAGGAACCGGGAAGCGACCGCGTCGAGCTGGCGTACATGCCCGAACTCGAACGAGCGGAGGAACGAGCCCAGCGTAGAGGGCGCGTACACGCGATCAAAGAGGCGACGTATGCCACCGTGTCGAAGGAGACGCA
>Ga0172382_10012778_pt1 | contig 10899 bp, 9 predicted proteins | sample Leawel138RmetaG_FD_122245 | JGI IMG/M metagenome (GOLD analysis project Ga0172382, IMG submission 122245) | Leachate microbial communities from a municipal landfill in Southern Ontario, Canada - Leachate well 138R metaG | ecosystem: Engineered > Solid waste > Landfill > Unclassified | place...
AAGAAATATGTACGTGCAAACAGTAAAATCTAATTCTTTGCCGGGTCGTTATCGGGAAAGCAACAATTTTTGTAAGAGGTTGCTACAATTTTTGTAGCTTCGTATCGCATCGTTTAACACGTGTTACATCCCAATCTCGTACTTTTTCACACGGTACCACATGCTTCGGTCCGAGATGCCAAGAAGCCGCGCTGCTTTCGTCTGGGATCCGTTCGACTTCTTGAGCGCATCGATGATCATCGTTTTTTCCAGTGCCGATATCGCATCATCGAGCATGGTATAGGTATTGACGGAGCCCGAAAGAAGATGTTCGGCCCGAAGGTGCAGGGGAAGGTCATCGAGCCCGATCACATCACCATCGCACATGACAGACGCCCGCTTGAGCGTCCCGATGAGCTCCCGGGCATTGCCCGGCCAGGGATAATCGATGAGGACTTTTGCAGCATCCTCGGATAGCGTCATTACCCTGCCGGTCTCATTTTCTATATTTTTCAGGACATAATCGACAAGGACCTGAATGTCATTCCGCCGCTCCCGCAGGGGCGGGATCCTGATTTGTATCTGGGAAAGCCGGAAGAACAGGTCTTCCCTGAACTTACCCTCTTTTATCTCGCTTTCAAGGACACGGTTCGTCGTTGAAATTACGTGGATGTCGATTTTGTTTGTCCTGGTTGACCCGAGATGCTCGATCTCCCGCTTCTCAACTACACGCAACAGCTTTGCCTGAAGGTACGGGCTCATCTCGCCTATCTCGTCAAGAACTATGGTCCCGCCATGCGCCACCTCGAATTTCCCGGCTTTCTGCTGGGTTGCTCCTGTAAACGCACCCTTCTCGTAGCCGAAAAGCTCGCTCTCGAGGAGATTATCCGGTATAGACGCACAGTTAACGACAATAAACTCACCCTTGCGATTTGACAGGATGTGGACAAGCTTCGCTATCTCTTCTTTTCCAACACCCGTTTCTCCGGTGACGAGAACATTCAACCCTTTTCCGGCGATCTTCTCTGCCTGTTTGAAAATATCCTTCATTTGCACGGACTTGCCGACAACCCCGTGAAATACGTGGTTTTCCAGTTCCTTCTCGCGAAGCAGTTCGACTTCTTTTTTCAGTCGCCGCGTGCCAAGGACCCTTCTCGAGACGACCTTCAATTCATCGAGCAGAATAGGCTTTACAAAAAAATCCGTCGCACCCCTTTTGATTGCCTCGAGTGCATTCTTCTTTGTACCATAGGCCGTGATAACAAGTACGGGAACATCGTACTTTGCCTTGATCGCGGTCGTTGCCGAAAGACCGTCAAGCCCGGGAAGGCTTATATCCATTATGACGAGGTCCGTATCGTTCCTGATAGAACGGTATGCGTCCTCGTAACTCTCGAAGGAATTTACCCTGTAACCTTCACCTTTCAGGGCTTCTTCCAGGAAGAACCGTACACCCTGGTCGTCTTCTATTATAATGATCCGTTCGCCCATAATATCCTTTTACCCATCAGGACCAAACGAGGGGCCTCACGTCATGCCGGCATTTTCTCCCGGGACTCGCCATTTGCCTTGTATACGGGCAATTCTACCGTAAACGAGGTCCCGGCATCGGAACTGTGGACCTTGATATCTCCGCCATGAAGCTTCATATTGCGCATTCCGATGAAAAGCCCCAGTCCCTTGCCCTCTTTTTTTCTCGTAAAGAAAGGTTTGAAAACCGACTGATAATCTTCCGGCAGGATCCGCGAACTCTTGTTCGTTATTACGATGGCAATGTTCTTTTCATCCCGGCGTATGTCTATCTTTATGGTGCCGCCGTCCTTCTCATAGCCGGCAGCGTTCTTGAGTATATTGAAGATAACCTGGTAAAGCTTTACCCTGTCCGCAAAGCAGATCAGCCTGCCTTTTTTCTGATGATCTATCCGGACACCCTCATAACTGGCCGATATCGCTTCAACGGCGTCCTGCACCATCCCGTATAGATCGATCTCCTCTCCTGAAAACTCGTTGTCCGTGAAATCGAGGAGCTCACTTGTAAAAACATCTATTTTTTTTGCCGCGTCGAGCATGGCCGCGATATACCTTTTTTGAGACTCGTCGGTGATCCGCTGTTTCAGAAGCTCGCTCATGCCGGTTATCGTGTTGAGGGGGTTCCTTACCTCGTGGGCGACCATGAGCGACATGTATCCGAGAGGGATGATATAGTCCAGTTTCTCCATGCTCTCCATGAGACCTCTGCGCTCGCTTTCGTCAGCACGCGTCTGAACGTGGTCCATCAACCGTTCAATAAGTTTGTACACCTCCAGCATCTGCCCCCGTTCTTTTCTGAACTCCTCGATCCTGACAAAACCCTCTGCTTTGTGCACCAGGTCATTGATCGGCTGCATTACGGCACGGACGATCACCAGCGCACATACTGCAGAAAAAATGCAAACCCCGAAGATCCATGCCCAGGCTATATGACCTTTTGCTGACGCAATAACATTGAGAGCGATCGTTATGGCGAAGAGGCTCGTCAAAAATGCCACGAGCGGAATAAGGGTATTGAGACTGTACCGCAGATTGCCAGGGTCTTTGAAAAATGCTTTCAACCGGCACCTCTCATGGCACTCATGATATTCCACCATGGCATGAAAATAGCCAGGGCAAGGAACAGGACCATTCCGGCAAGTCCGACCGTTAGAATAGGCTCGATATATGCCGAAAGCCGGTTGACCGTATATGTTACCTCTCTGTCATAATGCGTCGATATCTCACGAAGCATATCCTCGAGGGCACCCGTTTCTTCGCCGGTCGAGATCAGGTGGATAACAAGAGCGGGGAATATCTTCGCCTCTTTGAGGGGTCGCGCAATGCCGTGCCCTTTCTCGATATTCTCCGAAATATCGAGAACTTTTTTTGCAATGAATTCGTTGCCTACCGTTCGCGAGACAATATCGAGGGTCCGTAAGATAGGCACACCTGAGCTGACGAGATTTTCGAGCGTAAATGCGAAACGGCTCATACATGTTTTTAAAATGACATCACCGATCAACGGTATCTTGAGCTTGAGAACGTCAATTGCGTATTTTCCGGCTTCGGTTCGCTTATACAGTATAAAAGCGACAACAAGGGCGGCAAGAATGGCCAATGATATCCCGAGATAATTTTGAAAAATATCGTTGATGATCAAAAGTATCTGCGTCGGGAGGGGAAGAGCGATCTTTGCACTTTTAAACAACGGGGCAAATTTCGGCACAACCACGTTGACAAGGACAATAAATGCCGATATCAAGGTTATTACGACAAAAACAGGGTACCGCATAGCGGACTTGATCGTTTCTCTCGTCTTCATCTGGAATTCAAGGAGGTCTGAAAGCCGATCAAGGGTCTCCTCGAGATTACCGCTCGTCTCGCCGGACCGCACCATGGCCACGTAGATCTCGGAAAACACGCCCTTGTGTTTCGAGAGCGCATCCGAAAAACTCAAGCCTTTGTCGATGTCCTGGGACACAGCGACAACAGCCTTTTGCAGCCGCGGGTTCGTGGTCTGCTCCGCAAGGGCGCGAAGACCGGTCACTATCGGTATTGCGGACCGCACTACCGTTCGGAGCTGGCGGGTGAAGAAAATGAGGTCATCAAACTTGACCCTCTGAAAACGCAGCATGAAATCATCGACCGATGATGAGCCGGATCTTCCGGTCTCTTTCGCGGAAACCGGGATGTACCCCATCGAATCGAGCTGCATCATTGCCTCGCGCTGCGTTGCGGCCTCAATATTTCCCTGGACCAAAAGGCCCCTTTCATCACGTGCCTTGTATGCAAAGGTTGCCATAACTATCTTTTATCCCTCAGTCTTCCTGAACGACGTTAAGGGCCTCTTCAAGGGTGGTCATGCCGGAGATGACTTTCATGAGAGCGTCATCGCGCATGAGGCGCATGCCTTTCTCGTTGGCCCTCTTCTTCAAAACTTCGCTTGGCGCCCTGTTATTGATCATTTCCCGTAATTCATCGTCCATGACCAGGACCTCGTAGATCCCCGTCCTGCCGCGATAGCCCCTGTATTTACAGGCAGGGCACCCCTTTCCCCTGTAAAGCAGCACGTCTTCCCGTATTTGAAACGTCCTGTGAATGGAGGGTGCCGGGTAGTATGACTCCTTGCACTCAGGGCATATCTTCCTGATAAGCCGCTGGCCGATAACGCAAGTCACGGACGATGTCACGAGAAAAGGCTCGATGCCCATGTCGATAAGCCGGGTAACAGCGCTCGCGGCATCGTTCGTGTGGAGCGTCGAAAAAACAAGGTGGCCCGTCAGAGCGGAGTGTACCGCTATATTTGCAGTTTCACGGTCCCTGATCTCGCCGACCATGATAATGTCGGGGTCCTGCCTTAAAATGGACCTCAGCCCGCTCTCAAATGTCAGTCCGGCCCGGGGATTTACCTGGGCCTGCGCGAGACCTTCCAACGTATATTCAACAGGGTCCTCTATCGTAACGATATTCTTCTCGACCGAATTGATAAAATTGAGGATTGCGTAAAGTGTCGTGGATTTTCCACTTCCGGTAGGCCCCGTGGACAGGATAAAACCGTACGGCCTCTTCAACACGTTCTTTATCTTTTCCTTGTCATCGTTTAAAAAACCGAGGTTGTCTATGCCATAGAGCGCCGTGCTCTTGTCGAGGAGCCTGAGCACAACCTTTTCCCCGTGGATGGTGGGGAACGTGGACACCCTGACGCCGACCTCGCGCGAGGCTTCACGGATATTGAACCTTCCATCCTGCGGTGTCCTTGTCTTCGCAATATCTATACCTGCCAGGATCTTTATCCTGGAAACTATGGGCAGGAACATTTTTTTATCGGGGCTCGGCACATCACGGAGCCTGCCGTCCACCCTCATCCGAACCCGCATCGTATCTTTCGACGGCTCGACATGGATATCGCTTGCGCTGTCAGCCAGGGCCTGCGCCAGGAGGCTGTTCACGAAACGGACGACGGGCTCGTCTTCAATAACGTCAAAGGATATCCGCTTGTCATTTTCGTCGTCTCTTTCGTTTTGTTCGAGGGTCAGGTCCTGCTCCCGTATCTTGTCGAGGGTCTCTTCAACGATCGTTTTGAGGCCGTAATATTTTTCGAGGGCCTGCCTCAATTCCCCTTCCGGCAGTATAAGAGGCTCGATCTCCATCATCACGTGCCGGGCCACCTCATCCGTCGCATCGATATCGAGAGGATCGACCATCGCCAGCTTCAGGACATTATGACGCCTCATGACGGGAATGACCATGCTGTTTTTCGCCATGTCCGCGGTGATAAGCGAGATCACGTCTTCGGGGATCTCCAGGTTTTTTATATCGACGATCGGTATATTAAGCTGTTTACTGACCGTATCGATGATCTCTTTTTCCGAGAGCATGCCGAGTTTGACGATGACCTTGCCAAGTTTATCGCCATACGCTTTCTGCTCGGTCAATGCACGAAGAAGATCTTTCTCGGTGATTTTTTTCGCGTCGAGAAGCAGTTCGCCGAGCTTTTTATGTATTCGTGCCACTATCTCTTTCCCCTTTCTTCAAGATAGCGCAACCGTTCGGCTACCCCGTTTCTGACCTGGGACGGCTTCGCCAGGCCTAAATATTGCCGGTAGAATTTTATTGCCTGCTCGGAATGCCCCATATTGTCCTTTACAACGGCATAGGACAGGTAAAGGTTGGGGTCCTTGATGTTGCGATGTATCGGACCTTCTAGGAGCTTTGCCGCTTCCGCGAATTTTTTCCCGGCCCTTAAGAGTGCAGCCAGGTTCAAATACGGCTCCAGGCCTTCCGGATCCATCGCGATCGCTTTGCGGAAATACTCCTCCGCCAGAAGCGGATTTCCTTCAGACATCATGACAAGGCCGATATTGTTATACGCTTTCGGGTAATTGGGGCGATATTCCAGCACTTTATTAAAGTATGCGACAGCTTCCTTCCTGTTCCCTGAAGACGCGGAGATAACTCCCATGTTGTTCAAGGCCTCCACGTGATCGGGCTTCCTGCCGAGAATGTCCAGAAAGACCTTTTGTGCCTCCCGCAGTTGTCCCGCGCCCATAAGCTTAAGAGCTTCGTTGTACTGCCTGTTCAGGGAATCATCTTCCGTTTTCCGCACGGGTATACGCCTGATGGGTTCATCATCTGCGGCCGGTTGTGCTCCCTTCGATCCTCTGCGGACCGGCTCGGGCCGGCCTGCCGTGTCCCTAAGCTCAGGCGCCGGTACACTAACGGGGCTTGCCTTTTTGAGCGCAACCCTGTCGGGGGACGGTATCTGTGCAGATACTGCAGTGTCCACCTGCGGCCCGGCCTCAGGCGACTTCTGCGTAACGGCTTGAGCGGGTGTTCCCATTGGAGATACGGCTTGAGCGGGCTCTACGCTCGCCATTTGCTTGACCGGAATGGTCTTCTTTGGGTGAAAAGCCGGGACAAAGAGATAGGTGAGAACTATCGCTGCCACGATGACGATGATCCCGGCCGCAAGATAGTGCGGCTTTTTTTTCGCTTCAGGCGTATTGCCATGCGGGATACCGGCTGGCTTTTCTTTCCTTTGTGCCTGCGCCTTCTTCAAGGCATCATGGATTATGCTCATCACATACCTTTAATCAGGATGCACTATTTTCGGAGTTAAAAATAACACGAGTTCCGTGTTCCGCACCTCTTCCGTATCCTGCCTGAAAAGAGGCCCCAGAAGTGGGATCATGCTCAGGCCATACACACCGGAGCGGTCCCTGAATTTTCTTGTCTGTATAAGACCGGCAATGATCACAGTCTGGCCATCTTTAACCCGCACCACCGCATCAGCTTCCCTCGTTGTAACGACCGGCACTCCCCTGCCTGTGGATTGCGGGTTGGGAGAAGGGACAAAAGATGTGACCTGGGAATAAATGGGGTGAATGCTGAGAATAATATTATTGTTCTCATCTATCTGGGGGGTGACATCAAGTACAACTCCAACATTTATAAATCTGGGAGTATATGTCGCGACCGTATTTGTTGAAAGCGTACCTTGAGAAATGGCCTCGTCGTAGTACACCTCCTGCGTTGTTGCCTTGATAACCGCTCTCTGGTTGTTCAGGGTGGATATCTTTGGGCTCGAAAGCAACTGCGTTTCATATTCCTGCTGAAGCGCATCGAGGATACCTGTGAATTCGCCAGAGGATGGCGAGGTAACGACAAACGAGCTGATTATGTTAGAACTCGCTGTCGCGAAATCTGCAGGAGTCGGGATAACCTGTGTGGCAGATATTTTTGCAAAACTGCCAACCCTCGCGTCAACCAGTCTCCAATCGATACCAACCCTCGAGCCCTTCCCTAAAATGACTTCGATAACTTTTGCCTCGATCATTATCTGCCTGTGCATCGGCCCTTCCAGACTTTGCAGGAATTTTTCTATACGGCCTAGATTTTTGGGGTAGTCCATGATCATTATCGTAAACGCCTGTCGATTGATTGAAAACTTTCCTTCGGCAGAAACGAGGGGTTTTAGATTATCCTCAAGTGATTTCCACAGATCGGATTCTGTTTCGCTCTTTATTTCCATGCTTTTTTCTTCAGAGCTTGTGGTGCTTGCCGATGATCCCGTTCCGTAGGTTGTTGTCGATGACCCCCCTTCGCGCCAGGTGACCCTGCTGACCGCCGTCTTTTTCAGTGCAAGATAATTGATCGTAAATACCTTTGATTCCAGTTTCGGCCTTGAAACATAGATCGTCCTGTCTTCGATCTTAAACGTAAAGTTCAACGGCTCGAGAATATATTCAAGGGCCTTGGGCAAAGTGACCTGCTTGAGGTCAACCGTGGTAAAACCTTTGACATCGGGCTCGATCACGACATTGTAATTGGTCTGCCTGGCGATCGCCCGCAGGATATCCTTAACATCGGCTTCCCGCAAGGAAAATGAGTAAAGGTCATCCGCCTGTTTCGCAATCGTCTTTTGCTCCTTGTCCGCCTGAAAAGAAACCGGGCTCGGTATGTCAGGAGGCTTTGCCTGCATCCGCGTCTCACGCTTCTCAGGGGAACTCGCGCATGAAAGCAGGAAACACAGAAATATTAAAGGGATCCATAGTATTTTCATTTGGTCCTCTCCGTGGCTTTTTCTTTTGCAGGTGGCTCCTGTTTAGCCGCAATCGATTCTTGCGTCATGGTCTCGGGATCGGCGAGGACCAGCGTCCTCTTTACGCCGCCGCGGGCCAGTACGACCCTGTCCCTTCCGATCTCGACAACTTTTTCATTACCGATACTATCGCCTTTTTTCACGACATCCTTGTCGATAACCGCTACGCGGTCTCCCCCTTTTTCAAGGATAGCGACGAGCCTTACGGCTGAGCCTGTAGACTTTCTTTTTTCCTTGAATACCGGAAGCGCGAAAGGATCGGACCCCCAGCCGACGTTGATCTTATCGAATTGGGGTTTTGACCGGGCCTCAGCCGGTGCTGCATCTGCCGGCGCCACGGGGGCTTGCGAATTTAACTGCGCAGGTGCCGGCGTCTGTTGCAGCGGTGGATTCGCCTGGCCCGCCGGCTGCGCCTGTGATTGGGCTGGAGGGGGGATGGGGCCCTTGGGCTTCTTCTTGCCCGTGAAAAATTGTATGTATCCTGCTATAAGCAAGACTACGATGCCGAAGATAAGGACCGGCTTACTTACCTTCACCTGGTATCCCCTTGAGTGCCTTGAATTCTATGACGAACCTGCCCGCCAACAGCGTATTATCCTTATCGTCGTATGCTATCCGTGCCTTCTGGACGCCCTTGAAAGCTGTTTTCCGGGATATCTCCTCCAGGAATTTCCCCATATCGAGAAACCCCCCTTTGAGGTCCATTGCGAAAACTGGATTGACGATGCCCCTGCGGGCCGAATCCATCGAGCTGTACTGACCGTCAAGACGCTCTACCGCCATGCCCCTCGATCTGGCATCCCGTAACAAACTGCCGATAAATCCGGGCATTTTATCAATAGCTGGCGTCTGGCGTAAAAAGTCGTTATATGCACTTTTAAGGCTCTTCTGGGCCTGTATCTGCAAAGACATCGACATGACGTTCGTTTCCACGTCTTTGCGTTCTTTGAGGATAGAATCGAGCGTATTCTGTTTCTTCTTTGCTTCCGCATCTATAGGCAGGTACACTGCAAGGACCCACACTATAATTATGGCAAGAGGTATGCCAAGCCATGTTGCCAATCTTTTATAGTTCATGTTTAGCGCACCTCGCGGTAAGGGCAAATTCAAGGATCTGCTTCCCACGTAATGTTTTCGTCTCTTTATTGACAATATCGATCTGCCTGATGAAGGTGGAATCTTTCAATGCCAGGATAAAATTGAAAAGCGACAGTTCGAGGGCATCCGGTTCGCCCAAAACATAGCCTTTAAGGGCAACGGGATATCCGTCATCCGGAATTTTCTGGGCCGGGGCCGCAACTGGTTTCACGGGGGGTTCGGGAGGTTGTTGGCCCTGTGCTTTTTTCGCTTCCGGCGGCAACATGGAAACCTCCAACGGAAATTCTCCGCCGAATTCGATCGATCTTAAGTATACATCTTTGGGAGTCCGCGATGAAAGGTATTTCAACAGCGTTATGAACGTCACATCTTTCTTCTGGATCTCACTGCGGATAAAGGTTATGTCTGACGGGTCGATGGCATCTGTTGTACTGAAACCCAATGCGGCCATGCCTTTTTTGACGTTGTCGAGCGTTCTTTGTTCGGCAACGAGGCGCAGATCGATATTTTGCGAGGACCGCCACATGCCCAGGGAAACAAGGACAAGGACTGCCACAATGGCAGCAGTTCCAAGCATGGCGAACTTTCTGACCAGTTTGCTGGCCGCCCTCCGCTTCGCACCTTCGGGCAGCAGGTTCGGCACGACATCCATGTGCATGCAGAGGGTCTGTGCCGGGATATATTTGTCTTCCACCCCGTGGAGGCTGTCGAGACGATCGACCTCCTCGACCAGCGTTTCCTTGAGCTTTTCAAAGAATTTCGGTATCCTGGCGCCCCTGCCCGTCAAATAGACCTGGGTCACGGCCTTATCGGGGTAATGCTGATTATAGACGCTGAACGTCCTGTGTATTTCGCCGGCCAGGCGTTCAAAAGGAATTTTGAGGATCTCCGTCAACTCTTTATCGAAGCCCCTTTCCTTCTTGACCTGTTCCGCTTCATCGAAAGAGAGCCCGGGCCCGCTCATCAAGGCATCCGAAAAACTCTCGGACGCCGTGAGGATCTCACGGGCGAACATAAGCCTGCGGCCGCTCGCAATATAGAGCCCCGTGCGTTTTCCCCCTATGTCAATGACGGCAACCGAACGTTCGCCTATTTCACCCAGTGCGTAAATATACGCAAACGCGATATCGGTAATGACGACAAGCTCCTGAAAACCGGCACGTTCAAAAGTGGAACGGACACGGTCGATGTATCCTTTCTGTGCCCCGACAAAAAGGAATTCATCCTTCATGATGTTTTTTTCCTCGACCCGTCCGAGCATCAAATGCTCATAGACCATATCGTCGAGCGATATGGACAGGACCTTTGCGGCTGTCCAGTTAAGGGCATCCTTCTGTTCTTTCTTCGGCAGGACCGGGATCGTAAAAGTCTTCTTGAGTATATCCGGGGATGATATGCCGACAGCCACCTCGCAATCGGCCCCCTCCTTCATCCGTATATCCTCGACGATCAATCTGAGGTCTTCGAAATCTCCCTTGTAGGGATAATCACCCTGGGATGAAACAATACTGTTTCCAGCGGTGCTTTTGCACCTTACGTATTTGACGCTTACCGTTCCAATATCAATACCGAGGATATCCAAATTCACCCCGTGCCGTATAGCGCAGGCGGCGACACCGGAAATGGCAAATTAACAAGAATAATTGTAAAACTATCAACAATATCGACCAATTGTAGACATACTCCAAGATTACAGGTTAATGTTTATG
>Ga0172382_10012780_pt1 | contig 10898 bp, 8 predicted proteins | sample Leawel138RmetaG_FD_122245 | JGI IMG/M metagenome (GOLD analysis project Ga0172382, IMG submission 122245) | Leachate microbial communities from a municipal landfill in Southern Ontario, Canada - Leachate well 138R metaG | ecosystem: Engineered > Solid waste > Landfill > Unclassified | place...
AAGGTATAGCCGAATTGTATTTGGGCAACGCCAATACTGCTCAATCCCTCTTCCAATCGCTGCCGGATGATCCGGTTAGCTCTACTATCTGGGATAAAACGGCATTGTTACAAATATGCCAGCAAAGCCAGCGCTTCCCCCACAAAAGCCCTTGGCTGGCAGGCACTTTGGCACTTATCCCCGGTGCCGGTTATGCCTACAATCACAAATGGCAAACTGCACTCTCATCGTTGCTTTTGCATTCCATCTTTGCAGCCACTGCCTATGAATTGCACAGCAAGGATTTGCCCATTTCTTCCGCCTTGGTAGCCACTGTGGGTCTTGGCTATTATATCGGCAATATCTATGGCTCCATCAGCGAATCCCTCAAATACAACCAACGCCACAGAACCCAGTATCTGAACTCACACTTACAGCCCTTTATCCAATATCTGGAAGACGATCTCCCCTTTCTGAATGACCCCAGAGAGCAGTAGCTTAATACCTCAGCTATCCATAGGCTGGCGCTCATTCGCTTTATTCATCGCTTGCGAAGCAAGCACCTTAAAGAGTCTCGGCAGAGACGATATTTCAGGTCAACTCCATCTATAGCATTACGATACGAGTCTCGGAGAGACGGCATTATTGGTGCCAGATATCAGTTCCCCCTGAACCCAGTCCACAGTCCACTGAATCACTCCTTCCTTATTAACCACCCTTGTCTCTCCTTTGTCTCGACAAGGGTGAGACAAGGGTGGTACAAGGGTGGTTAACAGGCAAGAGGTGGGATACAGTGTTTGTACCCCATGGCTTTAGCGAATCCCTAACAACTATTAACTAAAACTATCAACTAAAAATGCGTGAACCCCAGCTCTGGAATTCACGCACTGCTTTATAGATGTTATTCTAAATCTTTATTTTGCTTTGCCTTGGGAAGCCACTGCCTGTTCGGCTGCAGCCACTTCTTCCTCGCTGGCAAGGTAATAACGCTTCACCACGTTCAGGTCATCATCAAATTCATAGATGAGGGGCATGCCCGTGGGGATATTGAGGCTCACGATATCCTCATCGCTGATCTTATCCAGATGTTTAACGATGGCACGCAGGCTGTTGCCATGGGCGCTGATGATCATTCTTACGTTATTCTTCAGGTGTGGCACCACTTCTTCATTCCAAAATGGCAAAGCTCTGGTGATGGTATCTTTCAATGATTCGCGAAGGGGAATTTGCTCTTTGGTGAGGTTTTTATAGCGGGGGTCTATACCCGGATAACGCTCGTCTGTTTCTTCCAGATTTGGAGGCGGAACGTCGAAGCTCCTGCGCCACAGCATTACCTGTTCCTCGCCATATTTCTCGGCAGTTTCTGCCTTGTTAAATCCCTGCAAAGCTCCATAATGCCTTTCGTTCAGCCGCCAATCGTTGATGATGGGCAGATACATTCTATCCATTTCGTCCAGAACGATCCAGAGGGTGCGAATGGCGCGTTTGAGCGTGCTGGTAAAGCAAAGGTCAAATTCAAAGCCGGCTTCCTTCAATCGCTTGCCCGCTTCGTGTGCCTCTTTCAGACCTTGTTCGGAGAGGTCCACATCCGTCCAGCCTGTAAAGAGGTTTGCCTTGTTCCAAGTGCTTTCACCATGGCGCATCAACACTATTTTTTTTGTCATTTTATTTCTCCTTCACATCCGGGGATATCCGGATTGGTTTTATAGTTGATTTTACCGGCACGATGTTCCAGATAGCGTGCCATTATAAAAAAGAGATCAGACAGCCGGTTTACCAGCATCATCAATTGCTCATCCACCGCTTCCTTGCGGTTGAGGGCTATCATGCGCCGTTCTGCGCGCCGCGCGATGGTGCGGCAGATATCCAGCCTGGCAGATGACACGCACCCGCCCGGTATCACAAAACCCTTGAGCGGCGTCTCTTTTTCCAGTTCATGGATCAGGGCTGTCACGCTGTCAACATCTTTGGGGCAGATGGGATGCTGATACTCTTGCTGGATAGTGGCAAGCTGTCCCATAGCGCGATACAATAGATTCTGAATGTCTCGCAGCCATCCCACCAGCTTATCATCATCCACATGGTGACAGGCGTCTCCCACAAAGGCATCCAGTTCGTCAAGGGTGCCATAGGCTTCCACCCTCAATTCATCTTTCCACACTCTCTGCCCGCTATAAAGGGAGGTTTGCCCCTTGTCTCCAGTTTTGGTGGTTATGCTCATGATGGGCGTACCGCGATCAGGGAAATCTCCACCAAGCCATCTTTGGGCAGTCTTGCCACTTCGATGGCTTCCCGGGCGGGAAAGGGCTCTGTAAAATGAGTGGCATAGATTGCGTTTAGCTGGGCAAAATCGTTCATATCCTGCAAGAATACACTCACTTTCACCACGTTGTCAAACCCCAGCCCTGCCTCTTTGAGGATGGCTTCCAGGCTCTTAAACACACGCTTTGCCTGTGCTTCAAAGCCATCTTCCATCTCTTGTGTTTCAGGGTTTATCCCCAATTGACCGGAGATAAAGAGGATGTTTTCGCTCATTGCCGCCTGGGAGTAGGGTCCCACGGCTGCTGCTGCCAAAGTTGTGGAAATCGCTTTCATTTCAGCTCCTTTGTTTTAAATATCATTCATTATTGATGGCTTTGCGCGCCACCAACACTGCATTGGATATATCCGAGAGGGGGATATACTCCTGATGCTCTTTGATCAGATTATAAAGCAGGATCTTGCCGTCACGGATGTTTTGATCCCGGATGGCAAATAACAGGCTGCAACCCTTGCGTTTTGCCCGCTGCATCTGCTGTGCCAGTTCATCGCCATTGATGCCAAATACGGTTCTCACTCCCAAGGCATGCAGTTCGTGAGTAATCTGTAACAGCATCATATCCATGGAGCTGGATTCTGCATAAAGATACACGGCAAAGGTGCCATTTTGAGACTCATAGACGTTGCGCTGTTTTAGGATGTCAAAGATGATATCCATATCCAGATAAAAACCCACGGCAGGCATGCTTTTGCCCGTAATCTGCTCTGATAGTTCGTCATATCTGCCGCCACCGCCGATGATGATCTCATTATCGCCCTGTCCCAATACAAAGTCAAACACAGTACCATTATAATAGGAAAAGTTCTTGTACAAAAATGGATCCATGCGGTAGCTGTGCCCCAGATTGGCCTGTATCTTTTTCAGCTTCACAAAGTCCGCATTGCAGCTATCACACAGATAATCCGTTATTTTGGGACCTTGGCTGAGGATTTGTAAACAATTTGGGTCTTCACAGCGTCTGCGCTCAAGGGGATTCACGCTCAGTTTGGCAAAGCAATCCACACACAGCTCGCTTTCACTCTCTACCAAGAATCTGCGCATCTCTTTGATAAATTCCTGCCGGCAGCCTTTGCAGCCAAAGTTATTCAGCTTCAGCGTCACTTCGCCCAATCCCAGGGATTTGCAAAGCCTGATCCCCAAGGAGATCACCTCGCTTTCGCTGAGGATGCTGCTGCCGCCCAAGAGCTCCACACCCAGTTGATAAAACTCCTGCGGTTTACCCTGCGGGTCTTTGCGAAACATAGGACCATGATAGTACAATCTATGCAGTTCGTCTTCGGCAAGATATTGGGCTGCATAATCCAGCACGCTGATGGTTCCTTCCGGACGCAGTGATATGGTGGATAGATCGTTATCCACCGCGCAGAGGGTGAGCGTGTCATCCACCGGCTCTCCCGTCTGACATTCGTCTTTTGGTGCTGATATGCCCCGGTTGATTATCTTATAATCCTGCAGTATGGAAAGGCGGATTTCCTCATAATCATACAGGGCGAGCACCTGATCTATTTCACTTTCAATCATCTTCCAGCGCCACACATCGGCAGGCATGAAGTGATGAAAGTTGTAGCTATGTTCGGGCATTAAATCTCCGTTTTTTGGATTCATGACTCTCCTTATGAAATACATAAGGTTTTCTGTCAATGGAAATTAGTTTTATACGATTGCAATCTTCAAGGCTTGAAGGAGGTAAATGGCTGTGAGATATTCCTGCGCCTTTCAAAGAGGGCAGCCATCTTGATATCAAGCTCGGAAATGGCAGGACGCACCACGTTGTCCAGATCAGCAGGATTCACGCTATCGGGATCAAATACTGGATAGGGCTTGCCTTTCAGCTCTTCTATCAGCTCGTCTGCCATGGCATTCCAAGGGTTTATATCTGCTAAGGCAGGCGTAATCCAGCCCAGCTCGTAAAATACTTTCAAGAGTTCGCACAGCTTGTTGCTCTTGGCAGGATCGTGGAAAAAGCTAACCGCCCCATAATTGCCAAGCATACTGGCACTTATCTCCAGATACGATACCTGTGGCAAGAGGAGGTCTGCGCGGGAATTGTCATCCTCAAAATGCTGGATGCTCACCTGGAAGGCAAGACAATCCTCGTCTCTCAGCTTGGCGCCCCACACCATCACAAAATCGGCTGGTTCCGCAGGGGCAAAGCTGGGTTCGATGGCGATCAAGCCACCCAAATTGGGATGATGGGTACCCACCATGATGTTGCGCGGAAAATCTTCACTATCCTTTGCCAGCTTCCACACCTGCCAGGCGCCGCGGGTGCTGATGCGGTTGATATTATACAGATAGAGGCGTTTGCCACCTGGGGGCAGCTCTTGCAGTGTGTCATATTTGGCATCCACAAATCTGAGCCATGGAGCCTGGGAATCTCCCACGAATATCAGCTTCTTACCCTTGCGCTGCCTCAGCCTCAGCATGGTGCGCAATACCAAATCCACCTCATCACACACAATGTATTCGTCATACTCGTCCAAACGTCCATAAGGCTGGGGATCAGGGCTTACAAAGTAAGACGCCTTGCCCAGATGCAAGATGGAGGCATCCGCCCTCAACACTGCATTGGCGTTTTCCGCCGCCTTTTTGGCAATCAGCATTTCCTCCGTGGTGATATCTGGTGAAATCTCAAAACGCATCGTTTTTGCCTGCACTGCTTTGGCTCTAATCAATTCCCTGGCTTCCCGCCAACTGATATCCTTCCACACGCTTCCTTCACGCAGGCGAGGCTGTTTCAACCTGTTGGGTGCTATCAGCGCCTGCCAGCCAAAGCGTCCGTTAAAGCAGAGGTTACGCCCGTTAAAACGCTGCAAATCGTCTTCATCCGGGGTCTCAATCAGGGTGGGCACACCGCTTTGGGTTTCCACCTTGATATAACAGCCGCTGCCGCACAAACCACAGTTTTGCACCGTTTCATCTTTAATCAAGGGATTCAGCTTGTAGTGTGCATTGCGCTCTGCCAAAGCGCCCACAGGACACACGGCGATGCATTTGCCACAGCTTTCACAGGTGGTCTGGGTGAGGGATTGTCCAAATTCTGGAACCACCACCGCGGCAAAACCACGGTGGATAAAGCCTAAGACCGCCGGTCCTTGTATTTCCGCACAGGTGCGCAGACAGCGGGCGCAGTTGATACACTTATTGGTATCACGCAGTATATAGGGATGGGTGTGATCGATGGGATGCTTGTTGATGCTGCCGGGGAAGTTGAGCGCATCCACCTCATACTCGGTACAGTATTCCCTCAGGGCACAGGTTTCATTGATCTGGCATCCACATTCCAAACAGCGGGATGCTTCGCTGCGCGCCTGATATTCGCTAAAGCCCAGCTCCACCTCTTCAAAGGTGCTCACAGCCTTGGGCAGGGGCAATTCCGGCATATTGATCCGCTCTATCTGGCGATAAATCTCATATTCCTTGGTGGAGATGTCTTCTATGCGATAGCCCTTTTTGGAATCAAACTCAGCACGGCGCGGCTGGATGGGCTGTCCTTTCAGATATCTGTCAATGGCTTCCGCTGCCGCTCTTCCATCTGCAATGGCTTCAATGGCGGTGGCGGCTCCACGGCGGAAATCTCCGCCTGCAAACACATTATCCAAGCCCGTGTACATGCTCTTTTCATCGGATACCACCGTTTGCCAGCGGCTTAAGGGGATGATCTGCCCGTCAATCTTGTTTTCCTCTTCCGCAAAGAGATCAACCTCCGGCACCTGCGAGATGGCGGCAATGATGGAATCAAATTCCTCATTATAAAAGTCACCCGTGGGTTCCGGACGCCTGCGCCCGCTGGAATCCGGCTCACCCAGTTTCATCTTTTCTATCACCACATTGGTCAGTTTGCCTGCATCCCCCAGATATTCCACCGGGTTGGAGAGGAAATGGAACCGTACGCCTTCCTCGGCTGCGGCATCTATTTCAAAGGATTCCGCCGGCATCTCTTCCCGGGTGCGGCGATAGATCACAGATACTTCACAGCCCAGTCTGATAGCAGTGCGGGCACAATCGATGGCAGTATTGCCTCCGCCCACCACCGCCACCTTTTTGCCCAAATGTGGGGTATCGCCCATGGCATGTGCTTTCAAAAAGTCCACACCCAGATGGCAGCCTTGCAAATCGCTGCCTTTCACCGGCATGGGCACTGCCTTCTGGGCACCAATCGCCACATACACGGCGTCATAGCTCTTGCTGAGCTCAGCCAAAAACACGTCTTTGCCAAGGCTGATGCCATAATCTATCTGCATCCCATTGAGGCACATCAGATCTATTTCCGCATCCAATATCTCTTTGGGCAGGCGATATTCCGGGATGCCATAGCGCAGCCAGCCACCCGCCTGGGGAGCGGCTTCAAACACGCGCACCTCATGCCCATTATTGGATAGATAATACCCGCAGGTAAGCCCTGAAGGTCCGGCTCCGATGATGGCAATCCTCTTGCCCGTGCTCTCTTCTTTTGCCGGCACATAGTTCCACACATCGCCCAAGTCTTCATCCGCGGCATAACGCTTTAGCTGGCGGATGGCTACCGGATCTTCCACTATCTGGCGTCTGCACTCCTGCTCACAAAATGCAGGACACACCCTGCCTATGGATAGGGGCATGGGCAAAGTGTCTTTGATCACCTTCACCGCATCATGGTATTGACCGTTGGCTATCAACGACACATAGCTTTGCACGTCCACATGATCAGGGCACGCCAGCTTGCAGGGAGCTTCACAATCTGCATAGTGGTTGGAGATCAACAGCTCCAGCGCCATCTTGCGGGCGGCATGGATATCCTCGCTATCGGTCACTATCTCCATCCCTGGGCTCACCATGGTTCCGCAGGAGGTCACAAAGCCCTTGCGCCCCTTCACCTCCACTGCACATACCCAGCAGGAGCCATAAGGATTGAGCTCGTCATCATGACACAATGTGGGGATTTGTATCCCTTCCATTCTTGCCAGATCCAGGATGCTGATGCCCTCTTCAGTCTCTATCTTTTTGCCGTTCAAAATCACTTCAATCATTATCTTCTCCTACTCTCTCACAATCGCATCAAACTTACAAGCCTTAAAACACTCTCCACAGCGGATACAAAGCTCCTGATCTATCACATGCGGATTCTTTACACTGCCGGAGATGCAATTCACGGGACACACGCGGGCACACAGGGTGCAGCCAATACATTTATCCTCCACTATCCGATAGCTAAGAAGGGCACTGCACACCTTAGCCGGACAGCGTTTCTCCTCGATATGGGCAATGTATTCATCACGGAAATAGCGCAGGGTGGTAAGGACAGGATTGGGAGCGGATTGCCCCAAGCCACACAGCGAACTCTTGTTGATATTCACCGCCAAATCCTCCAGCCTTTTTAAATCCTCCATCTCCCCTTTGCCTTCCGTAATGCGGGTAAGGATTTCCAACATCCTGAGGGTGCCCAATCTGCAAAAGGTGCATTTGCCACAGGATTCATTTTGGGTGAAATTGAGGAAATAGCGTGCCACATCCACGATGCAGGTGCCTGTATCCATCACCACGATGCCGCCGGAGCCCATGATCGCCCCCGTGGCATTGATGCTCTCATAATCCACCAAGGTATCCAACAGCGATTCCGGGATACAGCCTCCGCTGGGGCCGCCCAATTGCACCGCTTTGAAGGGCAGGTGGCTCTTCATGCCACCGCCCACCTTGTAGATGATATCGCGGATATTGATGCCCATGGGCACTTCAATCAAGCCGCTGCCTGCCACCTTGCCAGCCAAGGCAAATACCTTGGTTCCGGGGGAATCCTTGGTTCCCATCTTGCGAAATTCCTCTGCCCCATGCAGCAGAATCCAGGCGATATTTGCCCAAGTCTCCACGTTGTTGATATTGGTGGGCAGCTCCCACAAACCGCTTTCACTGGGGTAAGGAGGGCGGATGGTGGGCATGCCGCGCTTGCCTTCGATGGAGTGCATCAAGGCTGTTTCCTCGCCACACACAAAGGCTCCCGCACCTTCCTTTACTTTCAAGGTGAAGTTGAGACCGCTGCCCAAGATGTCTTGCCCCAAATAGTTTTTGGCAGTGGCAGCTTGAATGGCGATATTGAGGTGATGCACTGCCAGAGGGTATTCCGCCCGGCAGTAGATATAGCCCTCATCCGCTCCAATGGCCAAAGCGCCGATGATCATCCCTTCGATTATCTTATGGGGATCACCCTCCAAAACGCTGCGGTCCATAAATGCACCGGGATCTCCCTCATCGGCATTGCACACCACATATTTCTTATCACCCGGCGCCACGCGGGCAAAGCTCCATTTGACTCCGGTGGAAAATCCCGCTCCGCCTCTGCCTCGCAATCCGGCATCCTTCACCACAGAGATGATGTCTTCGGGTGTCATTGCCAATGCCTTGCGCAATGCTTCGTATCCGCCCTGCGCTTCATAATCTTCCAACGAGGTGGGGTCGATCACTCCACAATTACTGAGCACAATACGCTGTTGAGAAGCCAAAAGCTCATTACGAGGAGCGTCACAATTTTCTGCCAATATCACATGGGAAGCTGGGGTGCCTCCCTGTATATATTCATTTATCAATGGTATGATGTTGTCTGCGTCCACTTTACCCAAGGTGATGCTGCCTTGAGGCATGCCGCTCAGCTCCACCACGGGCTCTTCAAAACACATCCCGATGCAGGCGGTTTGCTTTAGCTGCACAGGCAAGGGATTCTCGGCTAAATACGCCTCTAATCTATCATACACTTCCTGGGCGCCGGCCGCTATTCCGCAGCTTGCCAATCCCACTTTAATTATCGTCTTTTCCATGGCTGTCTCCATCAGTATGCGTATTTATCCAAAATGCCGGCAATGGCATCAGGGGTGAGCTTGCCATAAGTGTGATCGTCTATCATGATCACAGGCGCCAGGCTGCAACAGCCCAGGCACGCCACTTCCACCAGGGTGAAGCGAAAGTCCTGGGTGGTATCCTCACCTTGCCCCAGCTTCAAATAATCCATCAAAGCCGTTTTGATGGCATCAACGTCGGACACATGACACGCCGTGCCCTTGCAAATGCGGATGATATGTTTGCCTTGCGGCTTGAGCCTGAACATAGAGTAAAAAGTGGCAACGCCATAAATCTCTGCCACAGGAATATCCAACTTGGCAGATATATAGCGCATCGTGTCAGGATTCAGGTAGCCTTCCAGGTCCTGAACTTCCTGCAACAAGGGTATCAATGCGCCCTTTTGATCGCGGTATTTATATATGAGGGCGTCGAGGTTTACATGGTCTTTGTGCATGAATCGATCCTTTGCATTTTAAAGCAGATTGCCATGAAAATGATGATTTCTCAAGGCAATAACTCTATAGATACGCCAAAATCCAAGTGGGTTGTTATGTCAATTCATTTATGCACTTTTCTGCTTTGTCGCGAGCGTAGCGAGCCCTCTCTGTCCCCTGCCTTCTGCTTAGATAAACTCAAAGACTATTATATTGTCATATCCTGTTATAGGTTGAGATTCCACTTTATATGTCGAGCCTAATTTATTGGCCGGCAATGAAAACTGCAGATGCAAACCCCAAAACTGCAAATCATGGGAAAGGTATCAACAAAAAAAGCAATTAGTTAGACCTCCGGATATGTCGATTACTTCCAGTTTTCATGGTTTTTTTGGGCTCGCCATACTGCCTTACAATACTTGCACCTATAAGTGTGCAATACTTTTGCATAAGACACAGGCACAGTATCGTCCCTCACTATGCTACCCCTTTTCTGACCGGAATTATCAAGGATTTCTTCCGTAATCCTTTTTTCTTTGGTGCCCATCCATCGCTCAAGAACTTGTGGAGTACTAATCTCCTTTGCTGCCCACATCCTACCACACTTTCTGCATTTTCTTTTTATGCCACCAATTATGTAAAACAATAGCACAGCAGCAGCTAAAATTATCAACATAATTACAATGCTTTGATTCTCTTTATTTTTACTCTCTACGTGACTCTTTTCTTCTGTGGTTGGATTCTCGATACGGTCTGAATCATCATGTAATGCTACAGCTTCGTTACTGGTTTGCTTGCTTGTAATAATCTCTTGTTCTTCATCAGTAATCGTGTTATTAATTTGTACATCGTTCTCCAAAGAAGAAGCTGGTTCAATCTCGCTTCCATATACAGTATCCAAAGAGTCAGACGTCATTTGATCATATTGTGTATCCATACTTTGTATGACTTCTTCAGAATTAAGGATGCCAATAAATACTACAAAAATAACACATAATACTAAGTGCTTCATAATCTACTCCTTTAAAATCAGGTTAAGCCTTTAAAATTGTTTTTATGAACTAATTTTATATCGAGAGCATGTTGGGTCTCAATTCAAGTAATTAACTACAATTCGATGTTTTGGGCTTTTTAAGGGTCGCCATTTTATCCAAAAATCTTACCCTTTATATTATGTCTTAGTGCTATTCTCATAGTTATAATTTCAGCGATTCGTGTCAAGTTAAATATTCTTGGCATTCCCCCATTTTTTAAATCAGCCTTATTTTCATTTGCCATGGATCGATCAAATCATCTTTATAAGGTGATGTATTATAGTGGGTAACCCTTTGAAGGCAGAATTTGAGTACTTGGCA
>Ga0172382_10012781_pt1 | contig 10897 bp, 10 predicted proteins | sample Leawel138RmetaG_FD_122245 | JGI IMG/M metagenome (GOLD analysis project Ga0172382, IMG submission 122245) | Leachate microbial communities from a municipal landfill in Southern Ontario, Canada - Leachate well 138R metaG | ecosystem: Engineered > Solid waste > Landfill > Unclassified | place...
ACAGAATCATTAAAGAAGAAATTAAAGAAGTCATTTTAGCTATCAACCCTTCTGTTGAAGGAGATGCGACTTGCTCTTATTTCAAAATGATTCTTCCAGAGAACATACTGATTGATCGTATCGGCTTTGGTGTTCCAATAGGTGGAAGCCTGGAATATCTAGATCCATTAACTATCAGTAAAGCATTAGAAAATAGAAAGAGGTTCTAATGAAGTCTGTTAATGCCCTGATAAAAAGTATTATTGATCCTAAACTAAAAACTATTAATGCTCGCTTGTTTGTAAGTCGTAATGACGGGATCACCATATATGATTCTGTTCAGGATGAAACAACATCTTCAGTGTCAGCTTTAGTTAGTGGCGTTTGGCAAGCATCTGAGGCATTAATGGGGCTTGTCGGAAAAATCGAAGATCTCTTTGAGTATCGTCTGGGGTTTGATACTTCTTCGGAGGGGATTTATCTCTTCTCTTTTGAGATTGCCGGGAAGACCTATTGTTGTGGGGCAATCTATAAAGATTGTCTAAATCCAGGACTATTAAAACGACAGATCATGCTTCTTAAGTCTGATCTTGAAGCTTTAAAAGTACCTGAAGAAAAAAAAGAGCACACTAAAAGAGAAGGCTTTTTGTTTTCAGATATTACAGACGAGGAGATGGATAATCTCTTTGCATTAAGTGGAAATTAAATATGTCATTTGTAAATTATCACACCAAAGAAATTAACTGTAAGATCGTATACTATGGCCCAGGCTTAGGTGGTAAAACTACAAATATCCAGTACATCTACCAGAAAACTTCTTCGAATAATAAAGGACAAATGATTACTCTTAATACAGAGAATGAACGTACTTTATTTTTTGATTTTCTTCCTTTGGATTTAGGTGAAATCCGCGGCTTTAAAACACGCTTCCATCTCTACACTGTTCCTGGACAAGTTTTTTACGAGGCTTCTCGTAAACTTATTCTAAGAGGTGTCGATGGCCTGGTGTTTGTTGCTGATTCGCAAGTAGAAAGAATGGAAGCCAATATTGAGTCATTGAATGGTCTGCAAAAAAACTTGCTTGAACAAGGATATGATATCGCAAAAGTGCCAATGGTCATGCAATGGAATAAGAGAGATCTTCCTAATATCGTGCCTGTTGAAGATATGCAGTATCAGTTGAACAAATTAAATCTTCCGGCCTTTGAAGCTGTTGCTACAAACGGCAAGGGTGTTTTTGAAACATTAAAAATGATTTCTAAGTCAGTGCTCCTTAATATTAAGGGCGGATTGGAATAAATAGAAAGTTAGGAGAATTATGAATACTACAACTAAAGCATTAACTAATAAGCAGTTATCAGTGCTTAAGGATAAACTTCTAGCAGCTCTTGAAGAATGTGCAGGGGTTAATGAAGATATTACTTTAGCTATGCCTGAAGGAACAGACGAGCTTGAGCAATCCATTGCTGATTATACTAACTCTCACAACCTTCGCTTTAAAAATAGAAATGCCATTCTTGCTAAAAAGATTAAAAAGTCGCTTAAGAAGTTTGACTTAGGTGAGTATGGTCTTTGTAATGAGTGTGGTGAGTGGATTCGTTTTGAACGTCTCCTGGCCCGTCCGATGGCCGAAGAGTGTATCGTTTGCAAGGAAGAGTCTGAAAGAGGTGAGAATCGCTCTCATACAACTAGTTCAACATTCCAGCAAAATGTTGCTTTATTCGGATAAGGTGTTTTTATGAGTCAGATTAAAGTAGCCATTCTTGGCGGAAGTGGGATCTATAAATTAGATGCCATCAAAGTTAAAAATAAAATCAATGTTGAAACTCCTTTTGGAAATCCAAGCGGAGAAATTTTAGAGTGTGAAATCGATGGTCATGCTTTTTATTTTCTTCCTCGTCATGGAGTAGGTCACAAAATCACTCCAAGTGAAGTTAACTATAGAGCAAATATTTTTGCTCTTAAAAAGCTTGGTGTGAATACAGTCATTTCTATTTCAGCAGTAGGATCTTTAAAAGAAGAGTTCGCTCCAAGAAACTTTGTGATCATCGATCAGTTTATTGATTGGACAAAAGGTGGACGTAAGAGAACTTTCTTTGATGAAGGTATGGTAGGACATGTTTCCAATGCAGATCCTATTGAACCAGCTCTTGCAGACCGTCTTTTTGAGGCCTGTCAACGTGCCGGTGTAACGGTTCATAAAGGTGGAAGTTACATCTGTATTGAGGGTCCTCAGTTTTCAACGAGAGCTGAATCTAAGCTATACAAATCTCTTGGTGCCGGCGTGATTGGTATGACAAACGTACCAGAAGCTTTCCTTGCTAAGGAAGCTGGCATGGCCTATTCAACAGTTGCCATGGTTACAGACTATGATGGCTGGAAGGAAGAGCATTGTACTGTTACTGAAATCATGGAAGTGATGAAATCAAACTATACTTTTGCTCAAAAGTTTGTGGTTGAAGCTATTCCTGATTTAGTGAAAAATCCGATCTCTTTTGAACCACAGAATAAATATGCGTTGATGACAGCTGAAGAACACTTAACAGCTCGTCATAAAGAAATTCTCGAAACAATTCTTAAATAATGAGCGAATATCTCTCCCACTACTCTGTAATGCTTAAAGAATGCCTTGAGGCCCTAGAAAAGGGCCACAAGGATTCCAATACTTCTTTGTTTGCCGACCTGACATTCGGGGCCGGAGGTCATACCTTCGCCATTTCTGATAAATTTCCTGATGGAGTCGTGTACTCCACTGATCAGGACCCAGATGCTTTGAAAAATGGTTATGAGCAAATTAAGGAGAGAGGAAAAGAGGGCAAGGTTCATTTGTTGGCCATGAATTTTGAACAGTTCCCTACCTGGTGTGAAGAGAACCAGATGCATGGAAAGTTTGCTGGCATTTTGATGGACTTGGGAGTTTCTAGTCATCAATTTGATAAGATGGAACGAGGTTTTAGTTTCAGAGCAGATGCTCCCCTCGATATGCGTATGAACTATGCTGATGATTCCATCCCTACCGCTGCTGATCTTCTCAATACTCTAAGTGAATCAGAGATAGCTGATATTCTATTTAACTATGGAGAAGAAAGGCTCTCCCGTAGAATCGCCGCTAAAATTTGTGAAGAAAGAAAAAATAAACCGATAGCCACTACTGGTGAATTAGAAAATATTTGTTTTCATTGTTACCCGGCAAGGGAACGTCATGGAAGAATTCATCCAGCAACCAGAACCTTTCAGGCCCTGCGAATTGCCGTTAACGAAGAACTGCGAGTATTAGAAAATACCATACCAAAGTTGTTGCCCTTTTTAGCTCCTGGTGGAGTACTCGCTATTATCTCCTTTCACTCACTGGAAGACAGAATAGTTAAGCATACCTATAAAGAAATGATGGAGAATCAGGAATTTCCTGCTACAATTTTAACTAAGAAGCCAATGACGGCTACGGAAGAAGAGCTGTCTCAAAACTCACGATCCCGCAGCGCTAAACTGCGAATACTTCAAAGAGATTTTCAACTAGGGAGGGTTGATGGCCTTAAGAAGAAAAAAAAGTACGATAAAATTTAATAACCGATTACTTAACTTTTTATTCAATGCTAAGGCTTTACCTTTTACGCTCACCTTTACAACACTGGCAGTACTATTTGTTGTCTTTCGTATGAAAGGAATCGAGCAGGCCTATCAGCTGAATCAGCTTAATAAAGATATCGATAAAGTTTCTATGATTAATAAGGAACTAAAAGCTAAACGTGCAAAGGCCATGTCTGTTCAAAGACTACGCGAATTTGCTGCAAAGTATGACTTAAAAGAACCTGGTCCTGAGCAAATTATTCTAATCCCATAGGTCATACGTGAAAAATAGAATTCTCTTTTCCTTCTTTGCTTTAAGCTTCTTGTTTGCGATTGCCGCAAGTAAAGCATTTTATTTGCAAGTTTTGAATAAAGAGAAGCTTATCAAGTACGCTAAGAGTCAGTTCATTCGCGAGGTTAAAGAGTATCCTAATCGCGGAAATATTTTGGATCGTAATGGGCATCCCTTGGCCATTAACGTTCATGTTTTCAATATTTTTACTATTCCCAAAAATAAGGATCGTGCTTTTTACGACAACCTGCTGGCCCTATCGAAAATAGTTCCAGAGCTTCCTTACTCTAAATTAAAAAAGACAGTGGAGAAAAGAACTCGTTATACGTGGCTAGCTCGAAAGATTGCATTGAACGAAACACAAGTAAAAGAAATTAAAAAGCTTGAAGGGATCTTTGTTGAGGAGCACACTCAACGGGTTTATCCTAACAGAGAGTTGATGGCCCAAACTTTGGGCTTTGTTGGGTTGGACAACACTGGACTCGCTGGAGTTGAAAACAGTTTTAATAAGGTTCTTAAAGGTGAACCGCAGATTGTTAAATACATCAAAGATGCTAAAGGGAGACCGATTAAATTTGAGACCAAGGCCCCTGCTGTCCGTGCTGAAGATATTCATCTATCGATTGATAAAGATATTCAGGGAGCTTTGGAAAGCTATCTAAAGGATGCGGTCATTCATCATAAAGCTAATCGGGGTGGCGCAGGAGTGATGGATGTTGAAACGGGTGAGATCATTGCTGTGGCCAACTACCCTACTTATGATCCTAACCAATTAAAGAGTTCGACAGAAGAAAATAGAAAATTATCTTTTATTACTGATCCTTTCGAGCCTGGATCAATTTTTAAGGCCCTCACTATTGCCTCGGCTCTTGAGCATAAGGCAGCTCGACCTGATACAAAGTATTTTTGTGAGTATGGCCGGTTAAAAGTTCAAAACCACTGGATCCGCGAAGCCGATCATAGTGACAAGCTTGAATGGTTATCCGTTGAAGACATTTTAAAATTCAGTTCTAACGTAGGAACCACAAAGATTGCTTTTGACCTCAAGTTTCCAAAGCTCTGGCAAACGTTACAAAAGTTTGAAATTAATGAAAGAACAGGAATTGAATTAAGAGGTGAATCTAAGGGTCTTCTTAGTTTTAATCCTAAATCAGATATTCAACCACTAACCCTCAGTAACCTTAGCTTTGGACATGGGGTTGCGACTACTGGTCTTCAGATGCTTCGCTCTTTTGCTGTTTTTGCTAATGGTGGTTACTTAGTAAAACCTACTATTTTAAAGAATGAAGAAAGCCAACTTCTGCCAGAGAATAGAATTCTTAGCCAGGAAACGGCCGATGAAATCGTCAAAATACTTTCGGGTGCTGTAAGTGAGGGAACCGGTAAAAATGCCCGAATTCCTCACTATGTGATAGCTGGTAAGACAGGTACAGCACAAAGAGTATCAAGTAAGGGGTATGATGGATACGTGTCTAGTTTCATCGGTTTCCCGGTTAACGTAAACAAAAGGTTTGTGGTTTTAGTCTACATTGATAACCCAACTGCTAATGGTTATTACGGCGGAAGAGTCTCTGCTCCAGTATTTAAGAAAATTACCCAATATATTCTTTATAAGAAAAAAGACTTTGCTAAATTTGCTCAGTATAATGAGAAGTCTAATAAGACTAACCTTGATGAAGTGAAAATAAAGCAGTCTTCTACGAACCGTTCTTATGCACGAAATGTTGTCCCAAGTTTTGTGGGGCTAGATAAAGCGAGTGCTATGGCGTTAGCAGAGAAAAGAGGAATTCAGTTAGAAATGACAGGATTCGGAGTTGTAAAACGTCAATCAATCGCTGCTGGAGAGCCTCTCGTATCAGGTGCTGAATTGAAGCTTCAATTTGAAGTACCAACTTATGCTGAATAATATTCTTACCCAAATTAGTGACTATAAAGACATTCATTGGAAGTGCCAGGACTCAGATGAGCACTCCATTCTTTTTTACAAATTAACCAATGATCCCAAAGCGGAAGAAGTTTTCAAGGAGAGGATATCTCAGGCTAAATATAAATATTTAGTTGTTAACCGATCTATTGAACTCAAAGCTGACAATATTTTTGTGGTGGCAGATGAACATTGGCCTGAACTGCAAAAAGCACTGCTGGATAAGATTTATCCTCTACCTCCCTTAAAGATGTTGGCCGTCACTGGTACCAATGGAAAAACAACGACTGCAAGTCTTGTCTTACAGCTTGGTGAAAGTTTAGGACATAGAGGAATCAGTATTGGAACTTTGGGGGTAAGGGATATTAACGGAACTTTGAATGACTTCGGATTAACATCTCCTAGCTACATTGATTTACGAAAGTTTCTTTTTACTTATGGGCAAGACAAAGACTTCTGTATTATGGAAGTAAGTTCTCATGCTTTGATGCAGGATCGTTTATATAACATCAAGTTTGAAGCCGCTGGATGGTTGTCGTTTTCTCAAGACCATCTGGATTACCACCAAACGATGGGAGAATACTTTTTAGCGAAGGCCAGAGTTTTTCAATATCTTAATGGCCCGCTTTTTATTCCTGATGATCAACATGATCTTTCGCAAATTCTTTCAAGCTATCGTTACAATGTGGAAAAGGCTCCTTTTTACCAAGGAGAACTTCCCCTCTTTTTAAATGCGCAGTTTAATCAGTCTAACTTGAGTGTTGCCATCGCGATGGTGGAAGAAGTTTTTAAAGAAAAAGTTTCTCCTCAAGCAGTAATGGATCTCACTTCCGCGGATGGACGCTTTTATATTAAGCAAGTGGGCAACAGCTATGTTGTGGTGGATTTTGCTCATACACCGGACGCCTTAAAGAATATTTGTCAGGGAATAAAAAAAGCTTTCCCGGAATATAAGTTAAAAGTTCTCTTTGGTTGTGGAGGAAATCGCGACCGCAGTAAAAGAGAGATCATGGGGCGTATTGCTCATGAGATGGCGGACTTTATTTATCTGACCAGTGATAACCCCAGAGATGAGGATCCTGCGCAGATTATTAGTGATATTGCTAAAGGTATTAGTACAAAAAATATGGAAACAATCGTGGAGCGACCTCTTGCTGTGCAAAAGGCACTTACTTCATTGGCCGATAATGAAGTGCTTTTATTAGCAGGTAAAGGCCATGAGGATTACATTTTAATTAAAGGTGTGAAACATCCATATAGTGATATTGAGGAAGTTGAGAACTTCTTAAAAGGCCGACCATGATTTCTTTTCATCATTTAAAACACTGTAACGAGATGATAGATAACTTAAATCTTGATTGGGATTTAAAGAAAAGATTCGTTGTTGATACAAGAGAATATCAGAACGGTGATGCCTTTATCGCCATACCAGGTCAGAGAGTAAATCCTTTGAATTTAATTAAGGATTTATTAGTTAAAGGCTGTGAGTATGTCTTCTATCAAAAATCAGAAGAGAATGATTCTATTATAAAGAACTACCAAGGTGAGTTTCCGACAGCAAATTTTATTGCTGTTAAAAACTCGATAGCTTTTATTCAAGAGCTGGCCCACCTTCATATTAAAGAATGGCTGAAGGATAAATCTCATACTCTTTTTGCCATCTCTGGTTCTAACGGAAAAACCACTCATAAAGAAATGCTCACGCATATTATGGAAGCGATTCTTCCTGGGCGAGTTGTTTCAACCCAAAAAAATAACAACAATCACTTGGGTGTGCCGCTTACTCTTCTCAATGTTTCTGAGGAAACGCAATTTGTGGTCTTAGAGTTAGGAAGTAATCACCCTGGTGAAATTAAATTTCTTTGTGACATAGCTCTCCCTAATGCGGGAATTACCACCAACATTGGGGCAACTCACTTAGAGTTTTTTGGAACAGAACGGGAAGTCTTTCTGGAAGAAGGCTATCTGTATTATGCAGTAAAGGAAAATACCGACGGCAAGGGTTTCTTTCTTATCAATCAAAATGATAAATTTCTCAAAGAATTAGCAGATACAGAAGGGTCAAAACGTTTTAGTTCAAACGATGATGGGCAAGTAAAGATGACCTTCTTCCCTGATGGTGCCAAGTTAGGAGAAGTAGAAGTTCATAATGCTTATATTACCGGACAACATAACAAATCTAATCTGGTGACTTGCGCTTATATTGCAGTGAATTTTTTTCCTCAATTTAAAGAGAAAATTATTCAGGCCGCTGCTACTTTTCGTCCAACTCCCAACCGTTCTCAATGGATCAAGGTAGAGGAAGCAAAAGTTTTTCTGGATGCCTACAACGCCAACCCTTCCTCGATGAAAGCAGCTCTTCAGGGCTTTAAGGAACAATTGCTTCAAGATGGCATGAGTTTGGATCAAAGCTGTGTCGTTTTAGGGGATATGAATGAATTGGGGGTAAGCTCAGCTGCCTACCATCAAGAGATCGGAACTTTTGTAAAAGAGTTAGGTTTTAACAACATCATTTTTATCGGACGTTTTGCTCAGGATTATATTAAAGGAGCTAAGGCGGGCCATGCTTATGAGAATGCAGCACAGTTTAAAGCTGAGTACCAAAAAAGTTATCTAAGAGAGCTTAGTTATCACTTCATTAAGGGATCGCGCTCTTTACAATTGGAGTCACTCTTCGATATAACTTAAGTTTATCTTTTAAAAGGATAAGCATGCTATATCACTGGCTATACCCTCTTAGTCACCAGTTTCAATTACTTAATGTCTTTAAATACATTTCTACCCGCTCCTTCATCGCCTTTATTCTTTCGATGATCATCTCCATTGTCTGGGGAAAGAGATTTATTGCGCTGATGAAAGTGAAGCAATTTGGTCAGTCAATTCGTGAAGACGGTCCACAAACCCATCTCAAAAAGAAAGGGACACCTACTTTTGGAGGGGTTTTTATTTTGGGAAGTGCTTTTATTGGCTGTTTGATCTGTGGAAATTTCTTGTCTCTGCCTTTTATGCTGGCCCTGCTGGTCACTATTTCTTTCTTTTTTCTAGGTGGAATAGATGATTATCTAAAAGTCTTAAAGAAAAACTCCAAAGGTGTAAGCGCACGCCAAAAGCTTGCCTGGCAGTTCGCAACAGGACTACTGGCCGGTTACCTAATGGTAAAGTTTAATGTGATAGATACTAAACTCTACGTTCCTTTCTTAAAGGAGCCTATCCTTGATATCGGTTGGCTCTATGTCCCATTTGCAGCTTTTGTCATTGTGGGATCGAGTAACGCATTAAATCTCACGGATGGACTGGATGGTCTTGCTATCGGGCCAACTATCATTTCCGCTGCAACTCTTGGCTCATTGGCCTACTTATCTGGACACGTTGAGCTAGCGAACTACCTGTTCATTCCCTATATTCCTGATGTGGGTGAACTCATGGTTCTGGTATCAGCTATTGTTGGAGCAGGTGTCGGATTTTTATGGTATAACACTTATCCTGCCGAGATTTTCATGGGAGATGTTGGATCTCTATCTCTAGGTGGCAGTTTAGGTACGATTGCTGTTTTGACCAAGAATGAGTTTTTATTTGTTCTTATCGGGGGAGTTTTTGTCATAGAGGCTCTTTCAGTCATTTTGCAAGTTGGTTCATTTAAATTACGTGGCGGTAAAAGAATATTTAAAATGGCCCCTCTTCATCACCACTTCGAGCTTTCGGGCTGGGCCGAAACCAAGGTGATTGTGAGATTTTGGATCATTAGTCTTTTATTTGCTATTTTAGCTCTGGCCACATTGAAACTACGTTAAAAGGGGATTGATTATATGGAGAAACTTAAAGGGAAAAAGGTCCTCATTGTAGGATTAGGAAAAACTGGATTTGCATTGATTAATTTATTTAATCAGTGGGAATGTGAAATTAAAGTAACAGATATCAAGCCTATTTTTGATCTTAACAAGCAAGTTAAAAGGCTAAAGAAAATCACTCCTGTTCCAGCGATGACTTTAGGTGAACATAAAAACGAAGACTTTATTGAAGCAGATATTGTTATCTACTCCTCATCTGTTGATCCCAATCTCCCTCAGTTACAAGTCGCTAGAGAGCATGGCCGTGAAGTTTATTCGGACTTTGCTTTTGCGTATGCTCATTGTGATAAGCCCGTGATTGCTGTTTGTGGAAGCCTGGGCAGAACTACCATTGCTCATATGATTGGCTTTACTCTGAAAGTGGATAAAAAAAATGTTTTCATTGGTGGAACATCTGATGAACCTTTCATTAACTATCTTTCCTTACAAAATAAAGAAGAAATTGATTATTGTGTAGTTGAGGTTTCTCCACTTCAGTTGCAAACAATTGAGAACTTCAAACCAATTTTAGCGGTATACCCAAATCTGGAAGAAAAAAACCTAATGGGTCGTTTTAAAAGCTCTTCAGAATATCTTGATACGGCCCTGAAAGTTGCACGTAACTTAGATCCTGAGAGTTACCTCATTGTTAATTTTGATAAATTAGCTTCCAATTCAGCTCTGAGAGCTATGAATGCACAAACGTTCTGGTATTCAAGAAAGTCGTTTGTCACTCTAGGTGTTATTGCTGAAATTCAAGGTACTCACTTTCACGAGAAGAGAATTCACTCCAATATCCATTACCACTCTGAGTTCCGTGTAACGGAGATGAGAATTATTGGACAAAACAATCGTGAGAACCTTCTAGCGGCTATTACTGCTTGTAAGGCCCTAAAAGTATCTGATGCTGCTATTCAATACTGTATCGAGAAGTTCCCTGGTATTCCTCATCGACTTGAATTCGTCATTGAGAAAAATGGTGTTCGTTTTTATAACGACGCTAAGTCGGAAACAATGGAGGAATTAAAAACTTCTCTTATGGCCTTTAAAGATCCAGTTATTCTCATTGCTGGTGGTAAGGAAGTTGAAGATACTCCTTTTGATAAGTACTTTGACGTTATTAAAGAGAAAGTACGTGTCATGGTTTTAGTTGGTGAAGTTAAGGAGTCTATGAACCGACTTCTAGGTGAAGCAACTCAAACGTATTTAGTAGGTTCTTTTGATGAGTCTGTTCTACTGGCCTATCAAAAATCTCGTACAGGTGATGTTATTGTTCTTTGCCCTGGTAACGAAGGAACGGATGTATTC
>Ga0172382_10012786_pt1 | contig 10894 bp, 10 predicted proteins | sample Leawel138RmetaG_FD_122245 | JGI IMG/M metagenome (GOLD analysis project Ga0172382, IMG submission 122245) | Leachate microbial communities from a municipal landfill in Southern Ontario, Canada - Leachate well 138R metaG | ecosystem: Engineered > Solid waste > Landfill > Unclassified | place...
AGGAAAAGTCCCTGTGGGCAGGATCGACCTGATGAAGAATTTCTCCTTTTTCGAAATACCGGAAGAGCTGGCACCAAGAGTGGTAAAAACTTTCAAGGGAATGTATATCGAAGACAGAAGGCTCATTGTGGAAGTATCACGCGATGAAAATGGGGCGCAAAAAGAGAAGAAACAATTCTATGATTCTTTCGGAGGGAAGAAAAAGAAAAAAAATAACCGGAAAAGATAACCCAATAACCGGGCTTTCTGATTTTTTATTATACCTTTGCTTAGTAGTGTATACTAAGCAATTGGAATTCTTTTGCTAATATAACGTGAGTTCGACTTAAGCAACCACTAATTGTCCTTTTTCTACTAGGTTGTCTATCGTATTAATAGAGGGCTTTTTGTCAAAAAAAGAGTACGCTGCCAAGGCATTTTTCATGTTCTTCCGCAACCTGGTGACAAGATGTACCCCGTCAATAAAGAGCTGTTCGAACAAGTCTTTTGATATGTATCCCTTATCACCAAAGAGTTTCCCGAAAATCCGTTTATGCAGGCCCATGCTCTTGAGCGGTTCCCTGTCGCCCATGTTGCCGGGAGTAAGAGTAAAGTCCAGTATCTCTCCCCTGTCGTTGATGATCAAGTGGAGTTTGAATCCATAGAACCAGCCGATGGAATATAGCCCTTTTTGGGCGATATCTTTGAATGTCTTATGCTGTTTCTCCCTCTTTATATGACAACCGCGAAGCGGGGTGGAGTCGATAAAGGAGATCCCAGTACATCTGTCCATGCACATCATCTTGACAAAGACGGCCAGCGGTACACAAACTTTGCGTTGCAACTCTACAAAATGATTGTAGGATACGGTCTCTGGAAAATCTTTCTGCATATGCTTTTGAACGTAAAAGACATAAAAACTTTTCAAGTTCTTGAATGTCTCGCTGTGGAACAAAATCAGTATGGTCATCACTTCGCTTTGAGACATCGTGAACTTGCGCTTTCTTTTCTTCGTTCGTGCATCCTAAAGCGAGTAATCCTTGATAAGATGATCAAATTCTTTGAAAAATTCGTCAATTATGAAATAAATTTCTGTAACTTTATGCTTGGAAATCATAGCGGAATTATTAGTAATATTTGTTATTTTCAATGATTTATAAATACTTTTTTTCCCGCTATACTACTATTTTTAAGTACTTTTCTTATATCGAACTCACATTATTTAGTACGATAGAGTCTGAATACAATCGCTGAACGCAACCTTTCAAGTATATGAGCATGGTGCCTAATCGACCTGAAAATAATCTAGACTAATTATTACTGAGGATTTAGCAAAAAAAGTGATATTGTATGAAAATAAAAAATATATCAAGCGTTGTCGAACAAAACCTGTGTTTGTCATGTGCTGCTTGTTCCGTAGTTTGTCCCACTCAATCGATAGAGATGAAATTCAAGAAAGGATTGTTCATTCCTGCTGTTAATAAAAGCTGTAATTATTGTGGCCAATGCCTGAATGTCTGTCCCGGCCATCAAGTAAATTATCACTCCTTATATCAAGACGGGCCATTTCCCCAAAATATTCTTATTGGAAATATTGAAGAATGCTACACGGTTTTTGCAAAAGATGAAAAGATAAGATTAAACGGAACCAGTGGAGGCGTTCTTACCTGCTTTGTCCAGGAACTCATTAGTAAAAATTATTTTGATAAAGCCTGTATATTGAATTTCAAATCTTTTCAGGGATTGCAAGCAACATTATCTTTCACAAATAATTTAACCACTATATCAGAAGCGGCAAAGTCGAAGTATATTCCGGTTAGTTTACAAAATGTATTACAGGAGATTCAACAAAATCCGGAGATGCGATATATTATTGTTGGAATCCCTTGTCAATTTTATGCTATAAAATATTTTCTTCAACAAAAAAAAATTGATGATAGCAAGATACTGTTCCTTGGGCTATTCTGTGATATGACACTTAATTACAATATATACAATTACTTCAAATACAAATATGCAAATGGAAAAGATATAAAAGAATTTGACTTCCGTTCCAAGCAAAATAATGGCTGGCCAGGAGATGTACGTATTGTTACAGATAAAGATAATCTTTTTATCGAAAGGACTGTCCGTATCTCTTTAAAACCTTATTTCCAATTGAACAGATGCCGATTTTGTTTTGACAAATTAAATCAGCTTAGTGACATTTCTTTTGGTGATTGCTATATTAAGGATAAAAATTCATATCAAGGAATATCAAATATAATTATCAGGACTAATTTTGGAAGGAAAAACTTTGATCTAGTTAAAAGTAAATTGGATTATTGTCAAGTAGACAAAAATGACATTATTCAGAGCCAAAATTTGTTTCTAAAACAGAGAAATCTCTCAAGAGCTCAATATTTATATCCCAACATGTATCCGGATATAGCAAAGGTTATGTTTCCACTTTTGAATTGGGGTGGAGAAGAAGACAAAGCTCGTGAGCAAATGGGGTTGGGAAGCAGGTGTTCCGGGTATTGGGGTTTTCGCATTTTTGAATTTTCGTTGACAAGACAAAAAAAAGATCATAAAAATAAGAATAAAATGAATAAGACAAAAGAAATGAAATCACCAGCCCTTAATTTTACAATAGATAACACTAATAAGGTGAACAAAGGCGCAGAATTGATGACAGCTGCAATTATCCAGAAAGTAAAGCAATTTTACCCGCATGGAAATATTGGAATAAATCCGAATACGAACTGGTCACGAGAAAAATCTGCATTTTATGGTTTATTAAAGGTGCAGAAATTGTCAAAAGGAAAAAAATACAGTAACGCTTACCGTCAATTGGGTTTTTTAAATCAATCAGATATTAATGTAGTCTTGGATGCCGGTGGATTCCAGTTCGGGGATCAATGGATCAACCTATATAGTAAAGAACGCAATATCGCTTTAGAAAATTATTACAGATCATTGAAAGAACAAAATGCATCAATCATTTTTCTTCCTCAGGCATTTGGACCATTCAGCTTTCCACTTTCCATAGACCGTATTAGCATCGCACATCAATATGCCGACTTGATATATGCAAGAGAACCGGTATCTTATGAACATCTTGTAAATCTGTTTCCGGACTCTGCAAAGATTAAGTTGTCTCCTGACTTTACTCAACTATGTAAACCCAAGTTATTTTGGACCGGACTTATTCCCGATAAGATAGGAATTATAATTATACCGAACAAAAAAATGATAACTCATGTAGATAGTACAATATCGGGCTTGTATATTGATTTCATGACAAAGATTTGCCAATATTTAATAGACAGGGGAGAGAAGATTTTTTTATTGAATCATGAAAGTATCGGTGATTTGGATATCATTAATCAAATCAATGCAAAATTATCACAACCTTCAACCGTTATTTCTGATTTGAATGCATTGGAAATAAAAGCCCTTATTGGAAAAATGAAACTGGTCGTGTCATCGAGGTTTCATGGGGTGGTAAGTGGATTGTCTCAAGGAATACCCACATTTACTACAAGTTGGAGCCATAAATATGAAACACTTTTGTCTGATTACGGTGTTCCCGATAATTTGTTAGACATAGAAAAGATAGATTTGGCTCTTGAAAAAATTTCGGCAGTTTTGAATAATAAATCTTCTTACTATCTTCCCCCGAGAGATCAAATTTTAATAATGGAACAAAAATCGGAAGCTATGTGGAATGGAATATGTGAGTATATAAACAATAAGTATGGATAAATATCCGATAAAGAATAAGTAATATTATTCCGAAGACATATATTCCCTATTTATTTACATTTAGAATGTCCTAAAGTGAAGTGATGACTATTGTATGATCGGATCATGCTCAGAAAGAGAGTAATAATCGAGTCTGCGAATGATGTATTGAAAAATATGTGTCAGATAGAACATATCATGTACAGAATTTTTGACAGTTTCATTATCTATGCATTATCCGCTTTTGGCGGCCTACTCTTTCTACAAGAAGCCTTCTATCAATACAATAGATGACATTGTTGAAAAAGATAAGCCGACTGTTGGTTACGTCGAACTCCACGTTATTGAGGTTAGTATGGGAATAATGCTTATGGAGGATGAAAGTTATCTTTAAACTAATTTTGTTGAACTACTTAAAGAAGCGTTTAATCCGAAAGGGAAGCTGCCAGTCGATTTAAATTCTTATTTTTGTTTATTACTTAATATTCAATCATATGAATTCAGGAAAGACGGTACTGGCACAACTTATGATGTTCAAATCAAATTTTCAATTCAAGAGATGCGTTGACCGCTATAACGGAGACTTCCGTACAAGGAAGTTTACCTGTAGCGGGCATTTTCTTGTCATGAGTTTTGCCCAGTTGACAGCCAGGGAAAGCCTCCGGGACATTGAAAATAGCCTGACTGCCTTTTCATCCAAGCTCTACCACTCGGGACTCAGGTCGGCAATAGCCAAATCCACGCTAGCCGAGGCTAACGAGAAGCGCAACTGGAGGATCTATGTCGACTACGCTCAAACCCTGATCAAACAGGCCAGGCCCTTATATAGGGACGATCCCAATTTCAGGCTGGATATTGACAATATGGTCTATGCGCTGGACAGTACTACCATTGACTTGTGTCTGAGCCTGTTCCCATGGGCAAAGTTCCGCATGACCAAAAGTGCCGTCAAGATGCACACCCTGCTTGATTTGAGAGGCTCGATACCGGTCTATGTTGACATTACCAACGCAAATGTGCATGATGCGAACATACTCGATACGATTCCCATAGAAGCCGGGGCCTATTACGTCATGGATAAGGGCTACACGGACTTCAAAAAGCTTTACGACAAGGTTCACAGACAGCAGGCATTCTTTGTTACCCGGTCCAAGGACAATATTAATTATGCCATTGTCCAAAGATGCGATGTCGACCCGGGCTCAGGTGTACTGGAAGATGTCACCATCCGGCTGACCGGATATTATACGGCAAGGAAATACCCAGTTGAACTACGCCTTGTAACCTACGAGGACTTTAGCGAAGGAAAGGTTTACTTCTTTCTTACCAACAACTTCTCCCTTAATCCCCTGACCATTGCCGAGTTATATCGGGACCGGTGGAAAATAGAGTTGTTTTTTTATGTGGATTCCAATATTATGTGGAGCAGGCTGACGAGTACTATTGACTATCTGATCATTACGGATTTACTCAACAGTTCCACTCCACATAATAATAGGATGCCTACAGATCCTTTAGCCAATCAAGTAACCCTTTATCCTTTTCCCATTCCCTATCTGTCTTAGGTGCCATATTCTCGTAAGCTTTTTCTAACGCCTCCCTTTTAGCCATCGAGTCTGCTCTTGCGTACAAATCTGTTGTCTGTATCGAGGCGTGTCCAAGAATATCCCGGATGTTGACGATATGAACTCCAACTTGAAGAAGATCCATGGCCCGGCTATGCCGCAGGCAATGAGGGCTGAAGGATTCCGGGATTAGATACGGGTTCTCCTTGCGCGCCAGAGCTATGTAGGTGTCCAGGATATACCCGATGCCATATCTGGTTATCTTATGGCCCTTCCTGTTAGGGAAAAGTGGACGTGTCATGCAGTGCGGTTCCATAAGATGATTTTCCTCAAGATAAGAACGTAGTATTTCCACCTGATTATCCATCAAAGGCACTATGCGGGCCTTGCACCCTTTACCTACGATACGTGCCGTATAAGGTCTGGAGGCTATCCGTAAAGATCCCACGGTCAGATCCGCGACTTCTTGCACACGCGCCGCGGTATCATACATCAACGACAGCATTGCAAGATGCCTTCTTCCTGTTGCAGTTCTCGTGTCCGGTTGCTTGAGCAGCAATTTTGTTCCTTCAGGTGTGAGGTAATTCAGGGATTTCTTCTCCGTTTTCAAGGCTTTGATCGATAATATCTTCTGCCATTCCTCCATTCGTCCAATTTCCCTGTACTGTAGATAACGCACAAAGGCGTGTATCGCCGCAATCCGATAGTTTCGCGTTGCCGCACCGCAATGGCGTTCATCCATGATCCACTTGAGGAACTCAAGAACGTTGTCCCTTGTCAAATTAGAAAATGTCAACTTGTTCACAACCACCCCTTTTCTTTCCTTCATGAATCCTATGAAAAGCAAGAACGTGTCCCTATATGAGGAGATTGTGTTTTTGCTGAGGTTCCTTTCATGCGGAAGATACTCTGACAGGAAGCCGGTAATGCCTTTGGCAAAGTCTGTTGCTTCTTTCATGGCCTATCCTCCCGGGTCAATTTTAGGGAACACGAAGGTGCCGAGTTCAGCACATTGTCCGGATATTTCAGGATACAAGGCCTTTGTCAGCCTCACATATTGCTCGGATGCCGCCAATGATTTATGACCAAGTTCGCAAGACAATATGGGAAGGGCTGCGTATATGTCCATTTTTGCATGAGCCATTTGCTCCAAAGCATGGCAACTGTGCGTATGGCGCAGGTAATCAAAACGTTTTGATTACTGGCGTTATCCAAACAAAAATAAAACCCAAACTTTTGATATACTCTATTGATTCTCAATAATTGCTTTTGAAAATAGTCTTGATTTTATTATCTTCTTCCAGTACTCTACTAATAAGATTTAGAATATGGAAGAACAAGATTTACAAACAAGAGCCCCTATTTTACTTTCATATATGAGTGAAAAAGGGTATTCGCAAATCTATATCGATAGATTTCGACGAGCGATTAAACAAGTCCTTGAATTAAGGGCAAAAAATCCAGCTATTACTTATGCCGACATTTACCAGTTGTCGGTAAAAAAGGGACTGGCAACTTCAACTCTACGGCATAAACGTAGTATTTTAGGGCTAATTGAGCAGTTTGATGTGAAGGGAATACTCCCAGAACATGTCAAGACTGGATTCCTAACCATTAAAAGCTATGATTTATTGTCTGAAGAGTTCAGAAGAGCTATTGATATTTTTCGTATCAAGGAGCCGGAGTCTGGGAAAAAATCCGCAACTGTGTACCATGAATCTCACAATGCCATCACCTTTTTCCTCGCACTTCAAAGGCTCGGCATCCGGAGATTTGAGCAGATTGAAGAAAGGCATATATTATCTGTATTCAAAGGTTATAGCTGTTCATATAAGAAAAATGTCTCCGCTGTAATCAAATGTTGTGTCCCTTTCTTTAAGAAAGGATTATTCTTACACATCTTGTCTTTCTTTCCTGAACTGCGAGAGAAAAGACGTAACATACAATATCTTACAGAAGCAGAGGTGTCGAAGATAAAGATCACGTTGACTGATATAAATTCAGGTCTTTCTTTGCGCGACAAGGCAATAGGTTTATTGGCTATGTTCACAGGGTTGAGAGGGTGCGACATAGCAGGACTGAGGTTTTCGGACATCGATTGGACTAACGATTTTATCTTAATTAATCAGCAGAAAACTAATGTTCCATTGAAGTTGCCATTACGTGCAATAGTCGGCAATGCAATATATGATTATATTTCTAATGAACGCCCGATATGTCAATGTGAAGAGATTTTCATCACACAAACAACTCCTTATAAACGGTTAGCTTCCAAAGCAATGAACAGTGTTGCAAAGAAAATAATGCGAATAGCCAATATAAGACAAAATTATGGAGATAGAAAAGGACTGCATATTTTCCGCCACCATTTTGCAACAACCCTTTTGGAAAATGGTGTTCCACAGCCGGTCATATCCAATGCCTTAGGACATACTTCTCCTAATTCCTTAATAGCATATTTGAGTGCCGATCTTGTTCACTTAAAGGAATGTTCTTTAAGCATCGGATCTTATCCAATAAGAAAGGAGGTTTTTGATGAGTAAATTTGAGTCAATCATAGCTCCACTAATAGAACGGTTCATTGCTTTTAAGACAGCTTCAGACCATTGGAATGAATCCTCTTATGAACCTAATATCCTTCTTTTTGACAGATATTGTAAAAGAAATTATCCCAATGATTCCACATTATCAGTAAGCTCCCGATAAAATACACGTTTCAGACGCTGTGAAATTTTCTGACCTTTGCCGGTAAAAACTAAAAATTATGCAACCGATCAGCAAGGAAGAATTCACCAAGATACTGGAGCGCCAACAGAAGAGCGGATTAAGCATCAAGGATTTTTGTGAGAATGAATCCTATACCCGGTCAAGTTTTTATTATTGGAAGAGCAAATATGGGTTAGGCCGTTCTTATAATAATCACGCCGGGGATTCAACGTTCGTGGAACTGGCTCCGATAAGGGTCAACCCGCCTGCTAAAAGACCTCCATCATCCCATGCGGTGAAAAACGCCCATGGAGGGGAGATTACCGTCAATCTTCCGGGTGGCGTGCGGGTCAGTTTCAAGGGCGGTGCCCAGGAGATGGCAATGGGGCTTCTGGATCAGATCTTCTCCTGCCATGTTTTGCCTTAATGACACCATGCGCTACTTCCTGTGCCCGGGGAAGACCGACATGCGTCGTGGAATGAACTCTCTTTGCGGACTGGTTCAAGACCACATGGGGCATGAGTTGCGCAAGGGGGACGTATTTATTTTCATCGGCTCGAGGAAAACGATTATGAAATTGCTCCACATGGAGGACGGCGGCTTGGTCCTGTACATGAAAAGGCTTGAGCAGGGCACCTTCCGGTTGCCTTCCTACGATGAAAAGAGCCGTTCCTACCCGATGGAATGGCGGGACCTGGTGATGATGGTGGAAGGCATGCGGGACGATCCGGCCACCCGTCAGAAACGGTTCAAGGCGATGAAAAACCGGCCCTGAAAAAACTAAAAAAACAGATGAAAATTATGGGCTGAAAGCTTGTGTGGATCACGGTTTTTTAGTACCTTTACACCATATTGAAAGACCGGTAAATGGAGCAGGAACAGGCATTGGAACTCTTGGTGAAATCGCAGGCGGAGCATATCCTCCGGCTCACGGAGGCGAATGCCCGGCAGTCGGAACAACTGGCCGGCATGCAGGAGAAGATCGACAAGCTCCTCTCGCAGGTGGCATGGTTCACCCGCCAGTTCTTCGGCCGCAAGAGCGAGAAGCTCGCCCCGCTGGATCCCAACCAGCTCTCGCTGTTTGAAACGGCGGAAGACATCCTGCGGCGGGAGGAGAAGGTCGGGCAGGCACGCCTCGAGGCTGTCTCACAGATCAGCGAACCGCCTGTCAGCCGTAAGAAAGACCGCTCCACCCGCAAACTGCTGGAAGGACTCCCGGTGGTGGAAGTGGTGATGGAGCCGGAAAATGTCGACCCGGCCAGATACAGGCGTATCGGCGAGGAACGCACCCGCACCCTGGAGTTCAAGCCCGGGGAACTGTACGTCAGGGAAATCGTACGCCCAAAATACGGGTTGAGGGACAACCTGACGCCGGCGGCCGAGGGCATGCCGGGCGTTGTCATCGCCCCCCTTCCCCTGCTGCCCATCCACAAGGGACTTCCCGGGGCAAGCCTCCTGGCGGAGGTGCTTCTCCAGAAGTACCAGTACCATCTTCCATTCTACCGCCAGATACAGCAGTTCCGGCACCTGGGGGTGAATATACCGGAAAATACCCTGAACGGCTGGTTCAAGCCCGCCTGCGAGCTGCTGAAGCCCCTTTATGAAGTATTGAAGGAGGAAGTTGTCGACACCGACTACCTCCAGGTGGACGAGACCGTGCTCCCCGTGGTCAGCAAGGAGGCGCACAAGGCGAAGAAGGAGTATTTATGGGTGGTCAGGTCGGTGATGAAGAGACTGGTCTTCTTTCATTACGACGACGGTTCAAGATCCGGTGAAACGGTAAGCTCCCTGTTGAAATCCTACGGCGGATACCTGCAAAGCGACGGCTGGCAAGCCTATGACGTCTTTGACAGGAAGGAGGGGGTGTGCCTTGTGGCCTGCCTCGTCCATATCAGGCGCTATTTTGAGAAGTCACTGAAAGAGAACAAGTTGCTATCGGAGTATTTTCTCGGGGAGGTGCAGAAACTCTACCGGATAGAATCGATGGCGGATGAACAGGGCCTGTCGTTCGCGGAGCGAAGGGAATTGCGCGGGAAACTTGCCGCCCCCATCATGGACTCCCTCGAGATGTGGATGGAGAAGACTTACCCGACGGTACTCCCGAAAAGCCTCATCGGTGAAGCCATCAGCTACACGCGCAAGCGGTGGGGAAAAATGAGAAACTACCTGCTTGACGGGAGGTTAAAACCCGATAATAATGGGGCTGAAAATGCAGTTCGCCCCATTGCCCTGAGCAGAAAGAACTTCTTATTCTGCGGCAACCACCAGGCCGCCGAGAATACGGCCGTCATCTGCTCGTTGCTGGGTTCATGCAAGGAACAGGGCGTCAACCCAAGGGAATGGCTTACCGACGTGATCGCCAGGATGCCCTACTATCAAAAACCGGGGAACGGGGAGAACCTGAAAAAACTCCTGCCAAACTACTGGAAGAAACAGGAGTCTAACGATAGTCTAATAAAAATCTGACGAATCTAAAGGGATTGTCCAATAGAATCTAATAATGGTCTAAAGATTGAGTGCCACAGATTCCGTGGGTGGCAATGATCCGGAAATTAGCAGGAGGGGGTAGTTCCTCGGGTGCTTACGATTCTTTGGTAAATTCGTTGTCCTCAGAAAAATCATCTAAATCATAATTATCATCTAAGTGTAATGATAATATTCTGCCTACCCTAAACCATTTGTGACCCTCATTATTAATAAACAAATCTTTTTCTTGAGATTCGCTTTTATTGATAAACGAAAAAATAAATTCTCTATCACTGTCTTCTTCTGCATATGTTTTACTGATATTCAAATACAAATGTCTTGTGGGAAAACTCCATTCGCTATATTCCCAAGAGCGTCGATATTCCTTATATGCAAAACTGCCACATAATCCGATATACAATGCTGTTAATCTTTGTTGCCCATCAAGAAT
>Ga0172382_10012791_pt1 | contig 10891 bp, 8 predicted proteins | sample Leawel138RmetaG_FD_122245 | JGI IMG/M metagenome (GOLD analysis project Ga0172382, IMG submission 122245) | Leachate microbial communities from a municipal landfill in Southern Ontario, Canada - Leachate well 138R metaG | ecosystem: Engineered > Solid waste > Landfill > Unclassified | place...
CTTCCTCCCAGAAGAGGACACGGCTACAGTAGGGGCAGAACATGAAGTCCTCTCCCTTGCGTACCTCGTTCACGAACTGCACCGGCAACGTGATATGGCAACCTTGGCAGACGTGTCCGTGGATCGGCACGATACCGACACCGGCCTTGTTCTTGATGATCCGTTCGAACTTGAAGAGGATCGACTCCTCGATCCCGGGAGTCAGGTCCGACTCTTTCTTCTCGAGCGAGGCAATCAACGCATGCTTCTCGGCGAGCAGCATATCCTTCTTCTCGGTTTCCGTCTTGACTTCCTCTTCCTGGATTTCCATCAGCTGCTCATGTTCCTCAAGCTGCTCCTGGATCTCCGAGAGATACTTTTCCTTCGCAAGCAGGCTTTTGCGCAGGGACTGTTCCCGTGCGGCGGCATCCTTGATCTCTTTCTCCAGTGCCTCGTATTCGCGCTGGGTGGAGATCTGTTCCATCTGCTTCTCCGAGTTCTCCCGAGCCAGCTCGGCCTCATCCAGGGAAACCCTGAGCGCCTTGAGCTCCTCGGTCGTCTTCTCAAGCCGCTCATGCTTTTCGATATAGGTTTTCTTTCCCCTATTGAGCAACTCCTGCTTGGTCTCCAACGTCCTCGGAATCTCCTTGATCTCCTCAAGCACGGCGAATTTCTCAGCGAGCACGCCTTGAAGATCGCGAAGCTTGTCAAACACATCCTGCATATGCCTTCTCCTGCCTTATCGGTACTAAATGAAATCCTTAAGTCTGCGGCTTCGCTTCGGGTGGCGGAGCCTGCGCAACGCCTTGGCCTCGATCTGCCTGATACGTTCACGCGTCACTTCAAAATACAATCCTACCTCTTCCAGTGTCAATGAGTATCCGTCCTCGAGTCCGAATCTCATCTTGAGAACTTCCTGCTCCCTTTTCGGCAACGTCTCCAACACCTCCTGCAATTGTTCCTGCAGGAGCGTGAACGCCGTCTGGGTCGCCGGGTTCTCCACATCCTTGTCTTCTATGAAATCGCTGAGCAACGAATCCTCTTCCTCTCCGACGGGAGTCTCCAGGGAAATCGGCTCGCGTGCGACATTCTTCACGGATTTCACCTTCTGGGCGGTCCACCCGAGCTTCTCCGCGATTTCCTCGTCGGTCGGTTCCCTCCCGTAGGTCTGCATCAGCATGCGGGATTCGCGCACCACCTTGTTGATCTGCTCGATCATGTGTACCGGAACGCGGATCGTCCGTGCCTGGTCGCTGATGGAACGGGTGATCGCCTGCCGAATCCACCATGTCGCATAGGTCGAGAACTTGTACCCCTTGCGATATTCGAACTTCTCCACGGCCTTGATCAGACCGATGTTTCCTTCCTGCACGAGATCGAAGAAGTGCAATCCACGGTTGGTGTACTTCTTCGCGATGCTGACCACCAGTCGGAGGTTCGCTTGGATCAGGCGATCCTTCGCACTCTTCATCATCTCACGACCACGCATGATCTCCTTCGCGTTCGCAATGATGTTCGGGCAGGGTTCTTCGAATTCGTATTCGATGTTCCTCAGTTGCTTTTCAGTGAGCTGCACATCCCTGATCAGTTCCTTGATGCGGTCGGCGCTCATGTTGAGCCGTCTTTCCAGTTCGACGCGTTGGGACGGAACAGCAAGGTTTCTCCCCATCGTCCGCAACTCACGGATGCTACCGACCCCGAGTTGGTTCTCGATCGAGGACTTTTTCCGCTGCAATTCAAAGATGTCACGTTCCGCAGCGAGATAGCGGTCGGTGAAACCGCTGATCTCCTCAGGCTGCAGCTCGATCTTCGAGAGCTTTTTCAGCAGGGTAATACGTTTCTTGTCGAATCCATCATCCTCAAGGATGTCGCCTCCGGAAGCAATGGTCTTCTTCTTCAGCTCTATATAATTCTTCAACGGCGAGGCGATGTCCTTCAGGGTTTCCCGATAGAACTGCACATACCGCTTCTGGTCATTCATCTTCTCCTTGAGCTCTTTCGGGGAGAACTCAAGCTCTTCCTCGTCGAACCGCATGTTCACCACATCCATGATGTCATTGAAGCTCGAAATGAGGATGCCGGACTTGAGGATGACAGTCTTGATGATCTCTGCACCCTCCTCCATCCGTTTGGACAATTCCACTTCCTGCTCCGCATTGAGCAGGTTCTCTCGTCCGATCTCACGCAGGTACAGACGGATCGGATCGTCAACAGAGGAATCGCCCTTGTCGCTGCCGAGTATGCCCGAGCGGCGGGAAGACCCCTCACGGTTGCCATCGGCTTCCCCGTCGTCTTCGATGTCCATCAGGGAGTTGCGGCCTTCGTATCCGCTCACGTCGTCAAAGGAGCCCATGTCGCTCTTGGCATACGGTGCATCCATCTCAGGCTCATCTTCCTCGTCAAGTTCCTCGTCCAGGTCTTCGTCGATCTCTTCGTCATGGTCTTCGATGATTTTCTCGTCGTCGAGATCGTCGATTCCCCTGCGTGGCGTGGATATTCCCGAGAAATCGGCGAGGTCGTTGTCGATGATCTCCTCATCGATCTCTTCCTCTATCTCCTCATCCTCTTCCAGATCATGATCGATCAAAGTCTCCTCGACATCGAGTCCATCGGGATGATCGAGTGCATCCTTCGCCTTGGGTGACTGCTCTTCTTCGATATTTTCCAACAAGTCCTTCTCCATATCGTCCTCACTCACCAGAATGCCGTGATGGCTCTCCAGCAACATGAGTATCTCCTCCACGAAATGTTCCTCATCACGGAGCTCGTTCGGGAGCACCGCATACACTTGCTCGAGCGAAAGATGCCCGAGCTTCTTGCCCTTCGCAACCAGTGCGATGAAATAATCCTGGTTTTTCATCTCAGACATGTTTCGGCTTCCTCATCCCCGCGATCTTCTCATCCAACGACTTCTTCTCCATGAGCAAATGCGAAAGCTCGACCGAGACCGACCCATCCTTCTCGGCCAGCCTGATCAGGTTCTCGACATTGCGTCTGGTCTTCTCCAGCTGCCTGAGCGTGATCCTTACGATCGATTCTTCAAGGATTTGCGGAGCTTGGGTGGTGAATTCCTCCGTCTGGAAACTCATCGCTACCATGGTCCGCAATCTGTCATCCGCGATCATGCCCAGGATGACCTCATCGGAGGCCACATTGCCCTCTCGACAGGAATCCTCGAGCACGGTGTAGAGTTCGATGGCCTGTTCATCCACGAGATCATCGATGCGCAACCTGTTGCGTATGCTCGGGAAGAGGGATCGGTTGTTCATCAGCGTCAACATGGCATACAGGTCGGTGGATCGTTTCCATCCTCTCTCGGAGGAATTGTATCGCGAACCACTTCCTTGCTGTTCCTCCCCTCTTCGCACGCTTTTGCCGGGCGAACGTTGCACGTAGTCTCGCATGAGCGTCGCTTCATCCAACTGCAGGTAGCCGGCAAGATCCTGCAGGTAACTGCGTCTGACAATTTCCGATCCGACGGCATCGAGAAAGGGTTTCACCTCGTCGAAAATCTGAAGCTTGCCAGTAGCCTTCTTGCCATCATACATGACTATAGCTGAATGTACAAGATGATCGAAGCCGCTTTTGCTGTTCTGGCATGCCTTTGCGAGCGCTTGCGGTCCAGACTCCTGCAACAGCTCCGCGGGATCCTTGGCACCTTCGAGCTTGATCACCCTGGTCTCAAGCCCGAGTGATTCGCAGACGATCAGGGCTTTCTTCGTCGCAGACTGTCCTGCCTTGTCGCTGTCGAAGAGCGTGAAGGCTTTCTCGGCGTATCGTCTCACCAACTTTCCCTGTTCCGCCGTGAATGCGGTCCCCAAGGGAGCCATGGCCGTCCCCAAACCCGCCTGGTGCAGGGAGATCACGTCGAAGTAGCCTTCGCAGAGGATGCATGAGTTCTGGTCCTTCATCTCCTTCAGGCTCTCATACAATCCGTAGACGACTTCCCGTTTGCGGTAGAGCATCGTTTCCGGAGTGTTGATGTATTTCGCCTGGGATGTTCCGGAGAGGTCCCTGCCCCCGAACGCAACCACACGTCCCTGCCAATCGCGTATCGGGAACATCAGGCGGTTGCGAAACAATGGATACTCGGGATTGTTTCTCGCGAACAATCCCGATTTCGCAAGAATCTGGGGGCTGTACTGCTTCGATTGGAGGAATCCGTAGAGCCACGACGGATCGTCGGGAGCGTAGCCAAGCTGGAATTTTTCCCATGAGGGTTCACTCAGTGCCCTTCCCTTCAGGTACTCCTGCGCATTTGCCGCCGAAGCCGAATGCATCAGGATGTAATGGAAGGCGTTGGCCATTTTCTCATAGAGATCCCGCAACGTATCGGTCTCGGTACGTTGCTTCCTTTCGGCTTCGCTCTCCTCCTCGAGGAGAATGCCGGCCTGCTCGGCCAGATTCCTGATCGCTTCGGGGAATGTGAGATGTTCCATCTCCATGACGAAGTCGAACATCGAGCCGCTCTTGCCACATCCGAAACAGTGGAAGAATCCCTTGTCTGGCAACACGGAGAACGAGGGAGTCTTCTCATCATGGAACGGACACAAGCCCCAATAACGATCTCCCTTGCGGGAAAGTGTCAGATAGCGAGAAACCATCTCCACGATGGAGATGCGCGCCTTGATCTGCTCTATGACCGTCTCAGAATATTTTGCCATACACTCCCATCGCGCGTCCGCTCTCAGAATACCATCTCTTCCCAGACCGCTGGCTCGACTCCCCGGCGCATTGCCAGGAGGCTCTCAATCTCATCTTTGGTGTGGAGCGCACCCTTGCCGATTCCGGGACACCATGATTTCTCCTCTTCCCACGTCGCTGCGTCTGTCAGGATGGTGGACCAGAAAGGATAGGTCGCACACTGCACCGGCCGTGCCGGATACACCGAGCATCCCGTTTCGATGAGAAACTCACAATCGTTGTTCTCACGTTCACGGAGGCTTACATAAGAGATACTGCCCATCGACACCTTCCGGCAATAGGTTCTGAGGAATTCTTGCTGCCGGAGGTGCAGATGGTCGCACAACCTGGTGATGTCGTCGCGCGTCAAGAACACATAACCGGGTTCCACACCACAACAGTAGCGGCAACCGCTTTGGCAGGTGAAGCGAAGCCCCTGATCGAGGAAACTGCCCAATGGTACCCCCTAAAAACAAAAAACAGGTCTTTCCCGAAGGAGTAGACCTGTTGAATGGGGAGAGAAGGATTTGAACCTTCGAAGGCTGAGCCAACAGATTTACAGTCTGCCCCCTTTGACCGCTCGGGAACCTCCCCCTGTCAAATGACTCGCTCACAATACCGAAATCCTGCAATTCTGTCAAGGCCGAGACAAAACTTTCCTCTCGAGGATCCGTGATGTCATGCGCTTGTGGAAAAACCAGGGAAGCCACCTGTCAGATTCGAACTGACGACCCCGAGATTACAAGTCACGTGCTCTGGCCAACTGAGCTAAGGTGGCGTTTCCGTGCCAGCATACGGAAAATTGCCGGCACGTGTCAAGTCAGAATCCCCACTCCGAGAGCATCGCTTTGATGTCCTCGTAGGTACGCTTGTCGGCACGGCTGTGGAACGGCCATGATTCGAACTTGTGCATGGCGTATTTGAGGATCATTCCCGCCTCCTGCCTGTCGCTCATCTTGTTCAGGGCGACCGGTGAGTAGAACGGCGTGGCACCCGGACCTTCAGATCCCTCGTAATATGCATGGCGGTCGAGCGTGCTTCCCTTGGCTTTGTTCCAGTCCTTCTGCATCGAGTTGAACGAAGAGTTCCGCTTCGAAGCACTCAGGTCCCGCTTCCAAAGCATTTCGGCGAGGGCTTTGAAATGACCATGGTAAAGATTTTCTTTCGGTATCGTATCGATCGCTTTCCTGGTGTAGGAAATGGCAGTATTGAGGTCACCGAACGAGATGGGCCATCCGGGGAGCTTGTAGTACAGCTGTCCCAATACATACCAGGAGATGGAATTGTCGGTGATGCCCATGGTATCGATGACATAGGTGAAGTCATCACGCATCGGCTTCGCCTTGGACAGTGCGTTCAACGGCCCTTTGGTCTCTCCCCACCTGCCGATACTCGAAGCGCGGTAGACATAGGCTCCTGCGATCGGTGCAGCGGCGATCGCCTGGTTCGCGTACGATTCCGCTTCCTCGTAGGTGGCGAACAGTACGTCATCGGTCGCTCCATCCTCACGCAATTCATCCCCGATGGCGAGGGTGACACGGGAAAGCCGCCACAGCAACTCACCCTTCATCTTCGCGTCGGCGGTGTTCGGGATGGTCTTCTCCAGAAGCGCTTTCGCTTCTTCGAGACGGTCATTCCAATAGAGCGAGTCGGCCTCCTTGATGGTCGCCTCATCGGCAAACAGCGCGGCAGAAACAAGCACCAGCGTACAGAGCACCAGAACGAACATTCGTTTCTTCAACATCACGACCCCTCCCGATCTATACAAATCTTACACAAAAGGCTTTCCATGTCAAGAAAAGATGAGCGGTCATCGGTTTTCCCCGGCGATGTCGGATCGCAATCGCGCAGCACCGCCGATATAGGCGTGTGCTACCTTGTGGTCAGCATCCGCATAGAACATCACCATCAATCGAATTGTCCTCTCGAGCATGCCGTCCACAACCGGTTCCTGCATGCAAAAAAGCGGTACCGGAAAGGAATTATCGCGGCTTCTCAATGCAGTGGCCGGGTTCATCGACCTGAGGTCGGGCGTCACCGTGAACTGGATGCAGACCATATCCTGCTGTTCGATCGCATTGTCCGAAACTATCCGGTCAAACAGAGTGAGCACCGCTTCGACCATCCGCTCACGAGAATCCGATTCCACCTGTATGGCACCGCGTGCCGCGAACATCCGCCGTTCCACCTTCACCTATCCTCCGAACAATCGCAATGTAAGTCCCTCATCGGAGACTGTCGCATGAAGCGCCACCAAGACCTGACACGTACCGATGACGAACGAACGCAGGATCGTCCCGAAGAAATCCCACGCAGGAAAAACCCGGTCCACGATCCAGATGAACAGGCTCATCACGAGCAAGACCGCCGCATGGCCAAGGGAGACTGCAGCGAGCATCGTATGCATGGTGCCTACCAATGTGCCGAATCGCCCGGTGGTTTCCCACCAGAGCTGGGAAACATAGAGTGCAAAGGAAAAGAGGTAGAGCAAGAGCAAGTAATTGTGTATCCGCGCACTGAACGCAAGTGTCCTTCGCATCCTCAGCATGAAGAGAGTATAGCATACAGCCCAAGGATGCAAAACAGAAAGGCATGCCAAGGAGGAAAGCTTTTTCAATTGCGTCATAGGCATTCTTCACGTAGAATAATTACACATCCCACATGATCGGAAAGGAAATATTCATGGATAATGCAATCGAGCGGTTGAAGAAGATCGGAATCGGCACTCCCGACATCCTCATTCCACGGAGGGGGACCGACTTGCAACGTTGGGCAGTGGTCGCGTGTGACCAATATACATCGGAGATGGACTACTGGGAGCGCGTGGAGCAGTATGTCGCGGAATTTCCCTCCACACTGCACCTGATTTATCCCGAGGCGTACCTCGAGGAGAAAGAGCCGCAGAAAAAGATCGACAGGATCAACCTGACGATGAGGAAATACCTCGAACAGGGATTGTTCGAAACCCATGCACAAAACTTCTTTCTCGTACACCGTACGACCGACGGAGATAACGGACGCTGGGGACTCATCGTCGCCCTCGATCTTGAACGCTATGATTATGGCAAGCAATCACGGACGATCATCCGTGCGACTGAAGGAACCATCCTCAGCAGGATCCCTCCCCGGAAGCTGATCAGGAAGGATGCACCGCTCGAGCTTCCCCATATCCTGGTGCTCATCAATGATCCGGCCAAAACCGTGATCGAACCTTTTGCCGCCCAGACCGATGCGCTTGAGCAGGTCTACGATACCGATCTCATGGAAGGCGGCGGTCATGTCTGCGCATACAGGATAAGCGGCGAGAAGATGCTGTCCTCTCTTGCCGGCGCGTTCGAAGCGCTTCACACCGCTTTGGATCAGTCGAATCCCCTGCTTTTCGCGATGGGCGATGGGAACCATTCCCTCGCAACCGCCAAATCATGCTGGGAGGATATCAAGGAAAAGCTCGGCCCGGAGGATCGGGAAATTCATCCTGCCCGCTACGCTCTGGTGGAACTCGAGAACATCTTCGATCCAGGACTGGTATTCGAACCGATCCACCGCGTGCTGTTCAACACCAGACGGGAGCAATTCCTCGAGGAACTGGGCAGGCATTGCACTTCCTACCAACTGGAAACAGCAGGATCGCTCGAAGCGATGCTCGGTGAGATCGGAAGGACGGAAGGCTTGCAGCGATTCGGCTATGTGGATGAAGAAGGATACAAGGTCGTCTTGCTCACCGAGCCTGACGCCTCGATTCCCGCGGGGACGTTGCAAGGGGTGATCGATTCCTTGCTGAAATTGGGAAACCAGGTCGATTATACGCACGGTACCGACATCACCGCGAAGCTCGGTTCCCGCCCAGGGAACATCGGACTTTTCCTTCCGGCGATCGACAAGCATGCATTCTTCGATACCATCGTGAAAGACGGTGCGCTGCCCCGCAAGACCTTCTCCATGGGAGAGGCGCACGAGAAACGTTTCTACATGGAGGCCAGGAAAATCACCTGAAGGTCGTTCCTCCTTGCCAAGAAGGCGGACCGTACGGTCCGCCTTCTGCATGTCTCAACCGAGACCGGACTTCTTCCTGCTCCATATGTCATAGAAAACGGCGAAGAGGAGGATCGCGGCTTTCACCACATACTGCCAATCGGCACCGATGTTCATCAGGGACATGCCGTTGTTGATGACTCCCATCACCAGGCCTCCGGTGATCGCCCCGATGATCGTACCGATTCCTCCCGATGCCGCAGCACCTCCGATATAGCACGAGGCGATCGCATCGAGCTCGAACTTGTCTCCAGCCTGCGGGAGCGCGGAATTCATGTATGCGGTGAACACCACACCCGACAATCCGCAGAGGACTCCCATGATCACATGGGTGATGAACATGACCTTCTCTGCGTTGATTCCCGAGAGCTTGGCAGATTTCATGTTGCCACCGACCGCATAGATGTAACGGCCGATCACCGTATTGTTGGTGATGAACACGAAGAGGACGGTGACCACGAACAGTACGAGGCTGACCGTCGGGATTCCGCGATAGGCGGCGAATCTGCTGAACACGAAGATGATCAGCGCCGAGAGGCTCACGATCTTGTACACGGAATACCGGAACGGAAGTACCGAGAATCCGTTGCGTATCTTCCGGTTCCGCTGCCTGAATGTCATGAAGCTCAGCAGCAAGATGGCCAGGATCATGACCAGCAGCGACAGTCCGTCAAGTCCGGCGATCCTGAATCCCTTGATCTCAAGCGATCCGGAGGCTATCTGCTTGAAACCGTCGTCGATGAGTGCGACCGGGGTCACGTTCGTGATGATGTAGGTCAATCCCCTGAAGAGCAACATGCCCGAGAGGGTGACGATGAACGCGGGGATCCGCATGTAGGCAATCCAGAAAGCTTGGAAGCACCCGATGATGCCGCCGATGAGAAGCGAGAGCAGCAACATCGGTATCATGCCCATGCCGGTGTTGTAGAGCATCGCGCTGATTGCACCGGAGAAGGCGATGACCGACCCGACGGAGAGATCGATGTTGCCGATGATGATGACCAGCAGCATGCCTACGGCCAAAATCAGTATGTAACTGTTCTGGATGAAGATGTTCGTGATGTTCCGCGGGGTCAGGTTCACTCCGTTGGTAAGGATCGCAAATACGATCAGGATAAGACCGAGCATGATGAACATGGAGAGTTTCCGCATGTTCTGCTTGGCCAAACCCAGGAAAGAAATCTGTTCGATATGTGCTCCGTTGGACATGTGTTCCTCCTAATCGATCAAAGCCATGTGCATGATGCGTTCCTGGGTCGCTTCAGAGCGGTCCAGGACCCCTTTGATCTTCCCCTCGTTCATCACGTAGATCCTGTCCGACATGCTGATCGCCTCCGCGAGTTCGCTCGAGACGACGATGACGCTCTTGCCTTGCTTCACCATGTCGTTGAGGATGCTGTATATCTCGAATTTCGCACCGACGTCGATGCCTCTGGTCGGCTCATCGACGATGAATATGTCGGGATCGGCCAACAGGCAACGGCTGAGCACCACCTTCTGTTGGTTTCCACCCGAGAGGTTCCTCACCAGTTGTTCAAGCGAGGGTGTCTTGATCTGCAGTGCTTCCTTGTATTCGGTCGCCTTGCGCAGCTCGAGGTCCTTGTCCAGGACTCCTCGTCTCGACAGTTTCGGCAAGCTGGAGTTCGTGATGTTGGTCTTTACATCCTGTATCATGATGAGACCGAGTGTCTTGCGATCCTCGGAGACGTATCCCAGTCCCTGCTCGATCGCATCCTTCGGGTTCTTGAAGCTCACCCGCTTGCCTTTCAGGTAAATCTCACCGCTTGCTCCGTAGCCATAGGAGTTTCCGAAGATGCTCATCATCATCTCCGTCCTTCCCGCACCCATGGGGCCGCAGAAACTGACGATCTCTCCTTTTCTCACGAAGAAGGAAGCATTGTCGACGATCTTCATCTGATGGTAGTCGGGGTGGTATACATTCCAGTCTTTCACTTCGAAGACGACATCGCCGACATCCGGTTCCTTCTGCGGGAACAGGTTCTTGAGCTCACGCCCGACCATCCCCTTGATGATCTCCTGTTCCGACACCTTCTTCTCGGCAAGATCAAAAGAGACGATCGATTGTCCGTCGCGGAGGATGGTGATCGAATCGGCGATGGACAGGACTTCGTCGAGCTTGTGCGAGATCATGATGCAGGTGATGCCCTCTTTCTTGAACTCGCGTATCAGGCTCAGC
>Ga0172382_10012793_pt1 | contig 10889 bp, 10 predicted proteins | sample Leawel138RmetaG_FD_122245 | JGI IMG/M metagenome (GOLD analysis project Ga0172382, IMG submission 122245) | Leachate microbial communities from a municipal landfill in Southern Ontario, Canada - Leachate well 138R metaG | ecosystem: Engineered > Solid waste > Landfill > Unclassified | place...
CAGCCGCTTGAGCTACTTGATGGCTCCGCGCCTGCGCCCATTGCTCACGCCGCCGAATGATGGCACACAAAAGGAGAACAAGCTCGATTTACGAGTGGCCCCGAAAAAAGGGGCAGGTCAACCACGGCGACCATGCGGACGGAATCGAGATGAATTCAGAGGGAACAGATGACCGATAAGCAGAAGGTCACCATGGCTTCGGTCATACTCAGGCGGTTTGGCTTTACCAATCGCGAAGCAGCCCAGTTCTGGGGGGTGCGAGAAGAAACGGTGGCCAAGTGGGCAACGGGTGAAACCGATATGCCGACGACCATGCAGCTCACGGCGCTTGAGCAAATCAGCATCTGGGAAGGCTATTGTCGACATATGGCAGGCGTCTATCACGATGTCTTCAAGGAAGCACCTGAAGCATACATCGGCGTTTTGAGCGCGAACAACGCAGCCGCATACGGAGTTCCAGAAAGTGATGGTTTCATTTCGAACACCATCGCCAGCATCTGCGCATACTTGGGACCGAAGAACCATAGCTTGGTGCTCGTCACGCCAGAAGAGGCGACACGTGAGGACACATTAACCCGCATTCGGGAGTGTGCTTTTCTTTGGGCGATCAACTTCGTCGATCTTCTCGATATGGGAACAGCACTGGGGACGACCGAGCTCGCGATGACCGAATTCCTGATCTCCCGTCTTCGTCGTGATCTCAGCGATCCTGTTGCGGCGATGCTATCAACAGATGGCAAAACGTATGATCGGCGCTGGACCATCCACTTTATCAACACCCATGATCTTGTGGCAGATTTCACCAATGAGGGTGAAGACGGCGTTGGGCGCCACGAGTATTTCGAGGTTTCATTCACGCCCCTTTCGTTGGATTCTCCCTTCAATTTTTACAGCGATGATCAAGCAAGGGTGCGCCTTGTTCTGGACAATGGCACGACGATGGATGTGGGCCTTGCCGCCGGTGATGCTGAAGCTGATTTCGTTGCCATGAACGCAGCAGTTGCAGACATGCTCAATGAAGTATTCGGGACACCCGAGAAGATGAAGGCCGCGTTTGAGAAACAACGTGCTGTCGAACAATCTGAACGCGACCTGCTGCACTGACATGCATAACGCATGTTGCACGAATAAGCCGATGGCTGCCAATATGGCTCTATCGATTGTAGCACTCAAGGGCGTCCCGCTGCGCTGCGACCATTTCTGCCTTGCTTCTCCATGATGGATCAACTTGGCTGGCTTCAAAAAGACGTCCAGTCAGCCGCCTTGCGATCATCAGCTTCTCGCGACCATTTGGCAGGGCATCAAAGACTGCGAAGTCTTCCGCAATTCCCTTCTGCCGCTTGTTTGGAAGCTTCATGCCTTCTTTCGTGACGGCGACGCCAGTGATGATCCTAGGTTGGCCGGGGCGGAACACCTTGGTCTTGTGACCGTGCAACCGATAGGATGAAAAGATCTTCCTTGCTGTATACAGAAGGCCCCTGGTCGCACCTATGCCCGTGAATACCACGTCATCCACATAGACGGTCATGACACAGCCCTTGCTTGCCGCCAGCTTAGCCAAGGCGTCGAACATGTCCTCGTAGGCAAAGAAGGAAAGGATAGGGCTGGAGCTGCTGCCAGTCGGGAGGTGACCATCAACTGTGAGCAGCTTGGTCAGAATGCCTGCTACGTCCCCCGAGCAAAGCATTCGATCCAGGAAAAAGTGGTGGACCGCCTGTGATCGGACGGACGGGTAGAACTTTCGGACATCGATCTTCACGCAGCCTGCATCCACAGAATGCCCGCTTGCGTTGGTGATGTACGACCTCCCCCTGATTGCAGAATGCAGGTAATCTGGGGCCTCAATTTTAGCCAGAAGCAAGGCTACGCGCTTGTGCACCTTGTCCAGCTTCGGCTTGGGTTCCTGGATCGGCCGACCAGTTTTCTTGTCGGTCCATCTCTTGTAGTTGTCCGTTGCTGCGCAAAGCTCGTTCAACTCTTCGAGCGTTACCCGCAACCGGTCCGCCAGCATTTGGGGACTGGTGATCTTGTAAAAAATGGACTGGTTGCGGGGGTAGCTCATCGCTCAGACCCTCTGTAATCCGAAATTGTAGCCACCCAGTCCAGCATCTTCACTGCTTTGTCGGCGACGAACACCCTGACATTTTCGGCCTTCCCCGCCCCTTCCACCTTCTCGGCGAACAAAAGCAAGGAAGACATAGGGATGTCGAAGGCGTCGGAATACTTCTGCAGTGTGGCCATTGAGACGTTCTTGTCGCCCTTCTCGATTTCAGACACGTAGGATTTTGAAAGGCCCAAGCGCTCAGCGGCGTCGACCTGTGACAGGTCATGATAGACCCTCACAAGCCGCAGGGCTTTGTTCAGCATTTTCTCCCTCCAAACAATGAACACCTAGGAGCCGTCGAAGAAGAACCGCGCCAGTTTCACGATGGCTTTTACCATCCAAAACGCGGCCAAGAGCATCGACCTGTTCCGAAGAACACGCCGATACCAACGACGGACCCGTTGCCCGGTGTTCAGGGGCTTCTTGGGATCAGTAGTTCCCATTTCAGCATCCTCCTGGGCATCACCAACGGACCACCCGATGGCTGCGCGCCGACCCCAAGAGGCAAAGTGGGCAAACGGTAACCCCCAGGTATCCCCGTGCCGCAACGTGCGCTGCGGCCTTAAGTCGGAAGTCGTCGCCGATCGCATCACTCGCGCGCGATCGCCGCTGCCCCCAAAGTGGGTAGAGGCCGAAGCCTCCTCGACTGGCGAACCAGTCAGCCTGTGGCGCTATCCATCGCCTGAACACTGTAGGCTAGATAGCAGATTCGGTCGCCAATGCAAGAACAAAGTTCGCTTGTAGCGATTTATGTCCGCCATCACCATTACCAATCCACCAGATATTGTGTTGTACTCTGTTTTTGTTGATGCGCTCCATGAAGGTTCCAAGACCATTTCAAGCATGCTCCGCAATGATCCCTCGCGTTGTCTGAACTGCCGCTGCCAGCTCGACACTGTCAGACGCCCGAAGACCGAGCCCGGCCAGATCGAAGGACAGCTGATCTGACCCTGCGCTACCCGCAGCGGCCCGTGCGGCCCTCCCTCGCGCCCGCCCCGACGGCGCAGGCTTGGGATCGATCGGCTCTTGCGAGGGAGACTGAGCCGATTTGGGCAGCGCAGCTGCTTCAGAGCCCTGCGCCCCAGCAGCCGCCCGCACCTCCTGCAACTCCTGCTTCAGCTTCTCCACGGTCTCCCGCGTCTCGGTCATCTGCCGATCCCGCCGCAGCCCGTCCTCATCGGGGTACGGGAAACTCCCAGCCTGACCGGCATGCAGCACTTTGAGCGCCGGATCCTCGAAATACTTGATCCGCCGCGCCCGGATCGGCATCTGCGCGTCGATGACGAGGATCACCTCGTCGAGGTCCATGCGCCGGGCCTGGTCTTCTGTAAGGAGCGGCGTGTCCTCTGTCCGCTCAGAGACGCTGCGCCCCTCGAACGGGTTGCGGCCGACCGCGCGGGAGCGGGTGATCACGCGCTTGGTCGTTTTGCCAACGGCCTGGCTCAGCTCCTCGATGGTCTTCTGCTCGGACGGTGTGAGGTACAGCTTCACACCCGCGCCGCCTTGCAGAGACCGGCGCGTGTTTTCACCATAGATCTCGTCCAGCGCCGGGATGGTCTGAGTGACGATGGCGAGGTTGCCGCCGAAGGAACGCAGCGTCTTTATGCTCTCGGCCACGATCGGCATTTTTCCCAACCGGTCGAACTCGTCGAGCATGATCATCACCGGCCATGGCTCGTCTTCGCCCGGCTCCTGCGCCTGCAGAGAGGCGATCAGGTCCGAGAAGAAGAGCCTGATCAGCGGGGCCAGCGGGCGGATCATCTCGGACTCGACCACAAGATAGATCGCGTGTGGCCGACGCCGGATGTCCCGGAAAGAGAAGTCCGAGGTCGCAGTGGCCGCGTCGATCGCGCGGTTGTCCCAGGTGTCGAGACCCGAGGTCATCAAAAGCGACAGGTAGGAGGTCAGGGTGTCGTTGTTGGTCGAGGCCATGCGCTCGAAGATCAGCTTGGCCGAGGTGTTCTTCACCTCTTGCGCGCGTTTGAGGTATTCCTTCTGTTTGTCGCCGCCCGAGGCGGTGATGCGGTAGATCTCGCCGATGGTCGGTACGCCGCGCTCGAAGGCCAGAAGGCCGGCCGCCACGAACAGGTCGATACCGCCTGCGAGGAGACCGCTCAGCTTTTCGTTGTCGGTCTGCAGGAAGAGCTTGGCGGTGAGCTTCAGTTCCATCTGCTGCCGGTCGGGGTTGGTCATGGCGGCGATGCGCGCCAGCGGGTTGTACCGGTGGGCCGGCCGATCCCAGTCGGTCGGCGCGAAGCGGAACACCTTGTCGCCCATGCTGGAGCGAAATCGTGAGGTCTCCCGGAAGTTCTCGCCCTTCACGTCAAGCACCACGGCCGAGCCTTTGTAGGTGAGCAAGTTCGGGATCACGAAGCCCACGCCCTTGCCCCGGCCCGTGGGTGCCACAATCAGTGCATGCGGGAACGTCTTCGAGACGAGAAAGGGACGCTTCGATTTCGGGGGGCCGAGCTTGCCGAGAAGGAAGCCGCCGCCCGGTTTGGCGAAGAAGCCGTTCCGCTTCATCTCGCCCCGGGTCTGCCAATGCGTCGTACCGAAGCGCGTCAGCGCCTCGCCCAGAAGCGTGATGCTGAGCAGAAATGCTGCCAGACCAAATACAGCAAGGATCAGGTTCACCCAAACGAAGTCGCGGGGGGCGCTGGACCCAAGTGCGCGGTATTCCCGTGCAAGCAAGGTGAAATCGATGCGCTCGGTCGACAACCCAAAGCGCAGGATGAGATAACCCGTTGCCACGACATAGCCGATGGCGAGACCGACCAGTGTCAGGCTCAAGATCCCGCCTGCGATCTTACCCTTATCCATGGGTAATCCCCTTTTCGCCATGGGTCGCTGCGTGACGCGCGCGCTGCGTCTCGATCTGTTCTTCGGCCAAGGCGTTCAGCACCCGCTCCATGGCAGGGCCGTGGGCGGCCACCTCGCTGCTCTCCAGATAGGCTTTGGCAAGTTCCAGTTGCCGCAGCGGATGCTCGGTGAACTTCTCCAGTGCATCTGCATGACCCGCGCGCAGTGCGGCCACCGCGTTCGGCGTGAGGTTGCGGTCGATCTGCGCGGCGAGGCGCTGGCCATCCGTCTCGGTGAGCGGTTTAACGTCTTCGGCCTCGGCCCGCTGCAGGAACGTCAGCACATCCGGGGCAGTCTCGGCCATGAAGCGCCGCTCGGCATAGTCCTGCCGGGCCTTGTCCTCGATGTCGAAGCTCCGCTCGCTGATATAGGCGCGCGAGGCGCCCATGGCGCGCAGCTGGTTGATCTCTTCCTGCACGGCTGCCCCGAACTCGTCATCCGGCATTTCCGCGCGGTAGCGCGCGACGGTGCGCGCGTCTTCAGTAATGGGCCCAAGATCATCCGAGGGATGGCGCAGGGCCAGGTCCATATCGCCCGCGTGGAGCCTGCGGTCCTTTTCCTCGACGGCGAATTCCTGCGGCTTGCGGCTGTCGGTGATCTTGTCCCAGGCCATCGAGGCAAGTTCGGCATGATCAGGCGATCGCTGCGCGAAGGCGTTGAAGGCAGCGCGCGCCTCTTCCACTTCGATCGCACCGGCCCTGCGCACGGAAGGGTCGTCCGAGAAGGGGTGGTCGAAATCAGTCCGCCGGAACTGGGCGACGAGCTGCTGGAAGTCCTGCCGCTCGGATGGGGCGAAGATGTCGGGCTCGCCTGTCGCGCGCTCGCGCTCCGGCAACGTCAACCGTTCGGCCAGGGCAACCGGGTCATCCTCGGTCTCATCCACCTCATCGACGGCCCGCAGGATGCGCGCATCGGTCAAGGTATCGCCCAGACGGACATGGACCGTTTCCAGCCGATCCAACGCCTCCTCGCGATCCTCGCCCTTTTCCAGATCGAGATCACCCGCCTTGGCAATGGCGCGCAGATCCTGCGCCAACCATTGCCGTTCGAGCGCGGCATTGCCGGCACCTTCGCGCATGCGGGCGGCGACGGCCTCGGGATCGATGCCTGTGCCCTGCAGCGCTTCGCTGAGGCGCGCCTTCACCGCATCATCGTCGAGGCGCGCCATCTGGTCCTCGCGCATATTGGCCCGCGCATAGACCCCGTCCCGAGACGGCGCGTCGAGCAGCGCGGCCGAGCGGTCGCCGAGCGGGTTCAGATGCGCGACCGATGCCAGCACATCTGTGAGCTTGCGCTCGATCTCCGGCCGCTCCGCCGCGGGCGCCCGGTCGATCGCCGCTTCGATCTGACGGATGTTCTGGGAAAACTCGGTGATCAGCGTGTCGAAGGCTGGCTCAATTTGGGACATGTAGATGGCTCCGTCAGATTGAATCTGACCGCCCCTGGCAAGGATGGTGCTGGCCCGCTCGAGGGCCTCGGCTACGTCATCGAAGTTCGACCGAGACGCCTCAGCAGCCAGACCCCGATAGGTCAGCGCATTGCGCGCCACCGTCTCAAGGGCGGCGGCGAGATCGGCCTCCGTGCGCTGGCGCTCGACCGGCGGTCGGCCTTCATCGCGGGCTTTGTAGACCTCGTCGATCTCGGCGCGGTAGGTCGTGACCCCCCGGTCAAGACGCCGTGTCGCCTCGAGCCGGATCCCGTGGACCTGCGCTGCCTCGACCATCGCCACCCGGAAGGCGTCGTAGTTGAAGTGGTGATCCTTCCCGAGAAAGAACATTTCGCCATCCTTGCTGCGGCGGTTCAGAACGATATGCGCATGTGGATGCGCGCGATCTTGGTGTATTGCAGCAATATAGTCGAATTGCGATCCCTCACCTTGAAAGAATTTCTCGCAGACGGCTTCCGTGATCGCGCGGACCTCCTCGCCGCTGGTGCCGACGGGAAAGGCCATCAGAAGATGCGAGGTATGGCCGAGCTTGGGGCTGTGTCGCTCGCCCCATTGGTTCTCGAAGCGCCGCACGACCCGGTCGATCTCTGCCTCGGTCAGGGTCTTCTTGCCATCATGTGTGCCACGACTGTCGAGGATTTGGCTCGACTTGGTGGTGAGGTAAGTCAGCTGTGCCTTCAGCTGCGCACCCGTGTGACACCCGCCTTTGGAGATCGGCTTGAAGATGGCCGGCGAATAGCCGCGCGCCGCCCGGACCATTTGCGCTTTCTTCGCAAGCCCCTGCCAACTGCCGGAGACTCGGCTCCAGTCGCGATCGAAGAGGGCGGGCCCGACACTGCGGGCCTCACTCCGCGCCATGCTCCGCTCCCTGCCGCGCCAGACCAGCGAGGGCTTTGGTGACATCAAGGTCCAGCGCGCGGCGCCGCGCGCGGAACATCTCCTGAATCTGGTCGGCCATGTCGAAGACGAGCACCGCTAGATCGCGGATCTCGGCTTGGCTTGCGGGCGTATAGGGCAGACGCTCCCCTTTGAGCTTCGCCTCGTTCAGGCGGCGCGCGACCTGGTTCACGTTGTTGCCGACCCGGTTCAGCGCTGCGCTCAGCGCACGCAGCTCATCGGTCATGTTCTCATCCGGGCACAAAATGTCGTCGGCGGCCAGGATCAAACAGCGCAGAGCATCCGAGCGATGCACGACACCGTGGCGTGCAAGTGCCGCGTCGAAGCGCTGTAGCTCCCTTTGGCTGACGCGTACGCCAATCACCTTTGGCCGACTGCCGTTCGCCGTCTGGCGATCCGCTGCGTGGTTGGCCGCGTTGTAGACGGACTTGAGACTGACCCCGTACCGGGTGGCGAGATCGCCGGCAGCGACGCCTTGCGATCGCTCTTGGGCGATGCGCTGGCGCTCGGTTTCGGTCAGTCTGCGGCCGCGTGACATTTTGAAGTTAACGTTCCTATTTCTTGCCAACTTCGTACAAGCCCGCCTTCTCCCAGCACAAGCGGAGAAGGCATCAAGGGCTTGTACTCAATGTAGAAAATCGGCCCAGAGGGCCGATTTCACGTCTTCTGTCAAATGCATCGCGCCTTGCGCTCATTGCACCGCGTCCCGCGTCTTCCGCACCGCGTTTCACGCTCATTGCACCGCGCATCGCGTCCTTTGCAGCGCGTCTCCCGCGCCCCGCATCGCGTCGTCTGGCAAGTGGGAAATGGCCTGCGCATCCCGCATCGCGCACAGTGGCGTCTGCATCCCGTCTTCCGTTTCGCGTCCCGTGTTCCCGGCATCGTGCACTCTGCGGAGTGGCAAATGGCGCGGGTCTTCCGCAGCCTGCATCGCGCTCTTCGCAGCACGTCCCCCATCTTACGCATCCCGGTGTCTGGATTTCGCTCATGGGCAGTCCGCATCGCGTCTTCTGCTTGACGCGCACAACTCAACCGTCTAGCGACATTCCTGTATTATCGTCGTGTATCACCATCCTTGCTGAAAGCCTGCTCCTCATGCCAAACGACAATCTCGTGGTCATCGCCGCGATGGCCCGGAAAGGGGGTTCCGGCAAAACCACGCTCTCGCGCGCCCTGATCAGCGCTGCCGTCGCCGCCGGTCGCCGGGTCCTTCTGATCGATACCGACAGCACAGGCGTGCTCGGCACCTGGCACAAACGGGCCGAAGCTGCGGGGCTGGGATCGCCGCTCCTGCGCTCGGCAAGCGTCGAGAGCGTGGGCGCAGTGGATCGCCGGATCGAGCAGGTCTATGCAGCGGACTCGGCAGATTTCATCTTCATAGATACGGCAGGTGTCGGAGCCGAATGGTCGGACAGGATCGCCGTTCTGGCCGACCATATCGTCACCCCGGTGATGCTCTCGACCTCCGACCTCGTTGTCGGCGCGCAGACCGCCGACTGGTTCGATAAACTCCGCGCCCGCGTTGATGATCCCGAGAGCCTGCCGCGCCATCACGTCGTGCTGAACATGGTCGATCCCAAGACGACACGCGCCGATGCAGCCCTCATAGAGGCAGCGATCGCACGGTTTCCGGTGGTCGAGACCGTGATGATGCGCCGCAATGTCTACAAGGAGATGGATGAGAAAGGCCTCCTGCACGCTGTGGCGCTGCAGAAGCAGGCCGATCCCAACCCCCTCATGCGTCCCCATGTGCGCCATGTGGTCGAGGCCCTCGAGGAAGCGACCGACATTCTCAACAACATCCTGGCCGCGTGAGGACGGGGCGGTGAGGAAGAAGATCCCGACCATCACGCGGCCCGATCCGGCCTACGCCGCCGCGCTGCGGTCGGAGGGCGAGGAAGACCCGGAAAGGGAGGACGGGCGTATGCTGGCCGGTCGGGGCTCAATGATGTCAAGACCGGCGCAGCCTACGGTGTCGATGCCGCAGGAGCCGGTCGTGACACACTCTTCGTCAATGCCGGCTGCCCTGGTCAGAACCGAGGCGGCGATGCCTCAGGCTGAGAGACCATCAGCACCCGTCCGGCGCGTCGCCACCACGCGGAAGATCGACATCCGGGTGAATGCGCTGGAGCGGCAGGAGGAAGCCCTGATCGACTGCGGCGTCGATCCCGCCCATGTGATCCGCGCTGCCCTGCGCCGGGCAGTCAAAAACTGGACGCTCGAGCCAGATTTCGTCGCCCCCTCTGAAGAGCAGCGGACCCGGATCACCGAATGGCGCGCGCGCACTTCGCTGGCGGTCGATGCGGAGGCGCTGACAGCCTTGTTGCGCGCCCAAGACCCCCTCGATGTCCTGAGCAAATGGACCCTGATCCGCGGCCAGGTGGAGCCCTGCGTCTGGGCCGAAATCGACACGATCCTGGACGAGATCGCCACGAATGCTGCGGTGCCGCGTGGAGGTGGCGACCATTAACCCCTTGTTTGGGCGTGTTTCCGCCATGCGCCTGATCACAATTTTCCCGAAAGCGCCTGTTCATCTTGCAGTTGCAGAAACCAGTCATTAACAACCCTGCCAAGGATAGAGTGGCCTCCTTGTTCCCGGTGCAGAGGTCCAGGTAGAGGAGCCGATTATGTCCAACACAGCCCGCCTGACAGGCGAACCCATCATGCGCATCCTCTGCAAGAAAACCGACGCCCTCGTGGGCTATCTCTACCAGTGGAATAACGGCGATCTTCAACCGGCATGGATCAACGAGGCCATGGCCGAGGTGCGCTACGAGCCCATGGTGCAGGCCGCTTGAAACACGTGATCAGACTACGGGCGAACCGATCAATGACGGTGCGGAAGACAAGTCGCACGGCATGCCGCGCCAATTTCCACGCATCATGAGTTATAGAAGGGATTTCTATAACTCATACGTGGACACTGAACACCATCCCAAGCGCTGAACTTCCGTTGCGACAGCGCCCCATCGGACCTGACGAGCAAAAGGTCCTCTAACCCCTCCGGTGACGTAGCTCTTGCGCGGGCGAATCTCGCCGTTGCCGTTGGAAGGCGCACTCGTCGGGCATTACCCGGGGGCTGGGCCAAGAAAGGGGATTGCGAAACCTTGTTGCTGATCGATCTCTACCCTTCTTGGTCCGCTGCTTTTGGAAGCGGGCGGGCAGGAAATTTCCGTTGCCAGGTCTCGATGAGGAAAAGAGCGGCAGTACTCGCAGCATGGATCGACAAACGGGCAATCCGTGCGTCGATGCGGGCATAGCCCTTCTCGCGGCCGTGGGCGTCACCGCCGTGGGTGCGCAGAGCACCGATCCCACCGATGACCGTGGCTAGGCCGGAAAGAATTTGTCGCACATCACCTGCGATCAGCGGCTCGATGTCAGACCGGTCAGGGGACAGACCAAGCGGCTGCTTCACGGCATTGTAGAGCCCCTGCACATCCTTCTTGGAGGGGAGTGGCTGTGACCTGCCCCTTTTTTCGGGGCCACTCGTAAATCGAGCTTGTTCTCCTTTTGTGTGCCATCATTCGGCGGCGTGAGCAATGGGCGCAGGCGCGGAGCCATCAAGTAGCTCAAGCGGCTGCG
>Ga0172382_10012795_pt1 | contig 10886 bp, 10 predicted proteins | sample Leawel138RmetaG_FD_122245 | JGI IMG/M metagenome (GOLD analysis project Ga0172382, IMG submission 122245) | Leachate microbial communities from a municipal landfill in Southern Ontario, Canada - Leachate well 138R metaG | ecosystem: Engineered > Solid waste > Landfill > Unclassified | place...
CCGAAGGGATCACTGTGGCGGCTCTCGAACCGGTGGACAGAACCCACCCCGTGGCGACAGTGACCTTTGCTGACACCCCCTGCCGTGCCCTGACCGGGGGTTTAATATTGGCCAAACAACTCTATAATGCCGGGCTGGTGTTGCAGGCAGCGGATAGTTTTGGCGCTGCGGCCCACACCCTTGACATGTCCGTAGAGTACGCCAAAACCCGGGAGCAGTTCGGTCGCCTCATTGGTGAGTTCCAGGGTCTCAAGTTCCAGCTCGCCAACATGGCCCTGGACATGGAGCCCTGCCGGGCCCTCTACTGGTATGCGGCCCACGCCTGGGATGCCATTCCCGACGATGCCGAACGGGCCGCAGCCATCGCCAAGGCCCACATCGCCGACCTGGCGGTGAAGACTGCACGGATGGCCGTGGAATGCCATGGTGGCATCGCCATCACCTGGGAGTTTGCGCTGCATATTTTCCTCAAGCGCGCCATGTTCAATGGTGTCAACCTGGGTTTGCCCGGGATGCACCGGGGGAGGTCCGCGGATCTCGCCGACTGGTAGATGCCCTCGGTGCACTGCCAGAATTTACCTGTTTCCAGCAGCGGGACACAGCTGCCGGAAGCTTTTTTAAAGACCCATAATGAGGACCCACAATGAAACTCGAAGGTAAAAAAGCTATCGTTGCCGGCGGCGCTTCCGGCATGGCCCTGGCCACCGTCAAACTGCTCCACGCCAATGGCGTCAAGGTTGCCATCATGGACCTGGCCTCCTCCAAGGGCGCCGACATTGCCAAAGAGATGGGAATCGTTTTCACCCCGTGCAATATCCTCGACTACGAAGCCATGGAAGCCGATCTGCGCGCCACCGCTGCTCAGCTGGGGGGGCTCAATATTATGGTGACCACGGCTGGTGGTGGTATCGCCATGCGCACCCTGTCCAAGAACGGCCCCCACCCGATGGCAGACTTTACCAAGGTGATCGATCTCAGCCTCAACGCCACCTTCAATATCTGCCGGGTTGCCGCGGATATCATGAGCAAGGAAGAAGCCGACGCCGGCGGTGAGCGCGGCGTACTGATCAATACTGCCTCCATCGCGGCCTTTGAAGGCCAGATCGGCCAGGTTGCCTACGCCGCCGCCAAGGCCGGTGTTGCCGGCATGATGCTGCCCATGGCCCGCGACCTGGGCACCCTGGGCATTCGCGCCATGGCCATTGCCCCCAGCCTGTTTTCCACCGGCGCCACCGAGGCGATACCGGACAGCATGGTTGGCGAGCTGACCAAGGACTGCGCATTCCCCAAGCGCATGGGGCTGCCCGAGGAGTACGCAATGCTGGCCAAAGCCATTATCGAAAACCCAATGCTCAACGGCAGCTGTATCCGCCTGGATGCCGGAGTGCGCTTCGCGCCCAAATAACATGTAAAGCGGCTGGGCAATCCCGCCTTCCGTGCGCAGAATCCCGGCTTTTGGCCGGGTTTTTTTTTGGCCGGAGCAGGTAGTGTGAAGGGGGCACGGAGGTCCATGCCCGGGCCGGTGAAACCCCGGGGTGATACAAGGGTAGACGGCGAAACAGGTATACTATTAAAATCACTGCCTGCTCCCCGCTGCGACCTGGTGAAACAACAGCGCCCAGACTACACAGCGCTGGGTAATTCGCTTACCGGCACGGTGTAGGGCTATGGGCTGCAAGCCCTGCCTGGAGCCTATGGCTTAAAGCCCAAAATGGTGGTGTTGGTGAGCAATTCCATCATCGTGACCTGTATGGAGTGAAGGACTGTCAGCCGTGAATTCAATCAACAATCAGTGGTAGCCCATGGATATCAAATTCTCGCCCGAAGACAATCAATTTCGCGAACAAGTGCGGGAATGGCTGCATGCCAACCGACCTGCCGAGCCCCACCCGCCAATGGCTGATTTGCCCGCCTGTCGCGACTACGACCTGGCTTGGCAGCGCCACCTTTACGACGCCGGCTGGGCCGGGATTGCCTGGCCAGTGGAGTACGGCGGTCTGGGACTGTCCCTGACCCGCCAGTTGATCTGGTACCAGGAGTACGCCCGTGCGGATATGCCCCCCGCCGGGACGGAAAGTGTCTGTTTCGTCAACCTGGCCCACGCCGGTCCCACCCTGATCTACAACGGCACCGAGGAGCAGAAGTCCTTTCACTTGCCAAAAATTCTCAAAGGCGAAGTGGTGTGGTGCCAGGGCTTCTCCGAACCGGGTGCGGGTTCGGACCTGGCCGGTCTCAAGACCCGCGCGGTGATCGACGGCGACCACCTGGTGGTAAATGGCCAGAAGGTGTGGACCAGCCGCGCCGATGTGTCGGACTACCAGGAGCTGCTGGTGCGCACCAGCACCGAGGGTGCCAAACACAAGGGCATTACCTGGGTGATTTGCGACATGAAGGCTCCGGGGGTCACCGTGAGGCCGATCACCAATATGTCGGGGTCTGCGGAGTTTTGTGAGGTCTTTTACGACGATGTCCGCATTCCCATCAGCAATGTGGTTGGCGGCATCAATAACGGCTGGCGCACCGCGATGTCCACCCTGGCCTTCGAGCGGGGCACGGCATTTATTTCCGATCAGGTGCAGCTGGATGTGGAAATCGACACTCTGATCGAGCTCGCCCGCAGCACCACAATGAGCGATGGGCGCAGGGCCATTGCCCACGACGATATCGCCATGCGCCTGCGGGATTTGCGGGCAGAATGCGATGCAGTGCGGGCCATGACCTTTGTCGATGTGTCCCGCAATATGGTCCAGGACCTGCCCGGACCCGAGGGGTCCATGACCCGGGTGTTCTTTTCCAAGCTCAGCCAGCGGGTCGGCCAATTGCTGATGGACATTCTCGAGGGGGAGGGCCTGCAGCGCCTGGGCCGCCATCACCAGGCAATCGAGCGCTATCTCTACCGCTATGCGGCCACCATTGGCGCGGGCACCGAACAGATCCAGAGAAGTATCATCGCCGAGCGCATTCTCGGCCTTCCCAAGAGCCGCTAGGGGGTGGCCACAAGATGAACCTATTACCGACTGAAGAACAGCAGGAAATCATTGCGGTTATCCGCGCCTTTCTGGCCAATGAAGTGTCCGTTCGCCGCTATCAGGATAATGCCAACCGCGGTGCCCCCTACAGCGACCCCCTGTGGCAGCAGCTGGTGGCGCTCGGCTGGTTCGGCATCGGTGTGGCCGAGGAGGCCGGCGGTATGGGTCTGTCCATGGCGGAGGAAGTTTTGATCGCCAGGGAGGCAGGGCGGCAGTTGGTGTCGCCAACCGTGCTGGGCACGTCCTTTGCCGCCCACCTGGCGGCGGAGGCCGGCAACACCGCGGTCGCCCAGGCTCTGATCAGCGGTGCCGCCCGCGCCGCACTGGCAGTGGCGAGCGAGGTACAGCTGGTGTCCGGCAGGGTATCCGCGTCACTGACTGTGTTTGATGGCCTGGGTGCGGACTATGTGGTGGTGGTGGATCGCCACCAGTGCCTGCTGATCGCCGCCGGGGATCTGGACCCGCGCTGCCGCGAATCCTGCACCGATGAAGCCCTGGCCATGGAGCTGGCCAGGGTGACAACTGCGTCGCCAGTCGCCGGATCGGCGTCGGCGGCCAGCCGTCAGCGCTTTGTTTTGTTTATCGCCGCGGCCTTGGCGGGTATCGCCGAGGCCGCCCGGGACGATGCCGCCTCCTACGCCAGGGAGCGCCATCAGTTTGGCCAGGCCATTGGCAGTTTCCAGGCCATAGCTCACCTCTGTGCGGATATGGCGGTAAGCGCCGAGGCGGCCTGGGCCCAGTGCGTGTATGCTGCCCTGGAGCTGGTGGAAGGCTATGGCTCCGCCCCCGCGGCCGTGGCATCGGCTGCGGTGATAAGCGAAAAGGCAGCCCTGGGCAACGCCCGGGACAACGTCCAGGTCCACGGCGGTGTCGGCTTTACGGTGGAATTCGACGCCCATTACTTCGTCAAGCGCGCCCATGTCTACCGCCAGCTGATGAGCCAGGCCGTGGATACTTTGGGTACCCTGATTCCCCGCCACTAACGGAACAAATCATGTCAGAACAACGTATCAAGAGCGAGCGCGTCGGCCACGTCGGTGTGCTCAGTTTCAATCGACCGAAAGTGCACAATGCCATGGACGACCGGGGCCAGGGGGAAATGCTCGAAGCTTTCCTCGCCTTCAGTGACGACCTGGATGTGCGAGCCATAGTGATCCGTGGCGAGGGCAAATCTTTTCATGCGGGACGGGACACCCGGGTGTTGGGCCAGCGGGACCCGAAAGACAGTGACTTCAACTTCGTCAAGCGCGCGCAAAAATTGCAGCACGCTTTTCTCGACTGCTCGAAGCCCATTATCGCCGCACTGAAAGGCGCCTGCATAGGTGGCGGCTTCGAGATCGGCCTGATGGCGGATATGCGGGTGGCGGGCCACTCGGCAAAAATGCGCTTGCCGGAAATTCTCTACGGCATCGTCACCGACATGGGTGGCACCCAGACCCTGCGCACCATGATAGGCAAGTCCAGGGCCAAGTACTATCTGATGACCGGCGATATTATCACCGGCCAGCAGGCCTTTGACTGGGGTATTGCCGACTGGCTGGTGGAGGACGATCAGGTGGACGCCAAAGCCATGGAAATTGCCGAGAAAATCGCCGCCAATTCTCCCCAGGCGGTGCAGATGTTCAAGCACCTGGTGGACCAGGCGGACTACGGGGTGATCAAAAATGGTCTGCGCCAGGAGCTGACCAGCATCTGCACCATGTTCAAAAGCGAGGACTACAAAGAGGCCCGCCAGGCGCTGGCGGAAAAAAGAAACCCGGTTTTTATCGGCAAATAATCCCGTTGTGGAGCAGCACGACAATCACTATTGGAGTTGAGACATGATTCAGAATCCCCCACCCTACGGGACCCGCATGCTGCCGGAAGGCACTTACAACGGTCAGGTGGTGATGATCACCGGCGGCGGCACCGGCCTGGGCAAGGCCATGGCCATCGAATTCGCCCGCTGTGGCGCCAAGGTCGCCATTGTCAGCCGCAAACCCGAACACCTGGAGTCCGGGGTCCAGGCCATAGCCGAAATCGGCGGCGAGGCCCAGGCCTTCGCCTGTGATATCCGCGACCCGGAGCGCATCGCCCAGACCTTTGACGAGATCGAGGCCGCCCTCGGCCCGGTCACCGTGCTGGTCAACAACGCCGCCGGCAACTTCCCCTGCCCGGCGGAGGAGATGACCCCCAACGCCTGGCGCAGCGTCACCGCCATCGTCCTCGACGGCACCTTCTACTGCTCCACCGAGTTCGCCCGCCGCCGGCTGGCGCTGGGGGAGGGCGGTGCCATCCTCAATATTGGCGCCACCTACTCCTGGACCGGCGGCCCGGGCACTTCCCACTCCGCCGCCGCCAAGGCCGGAGTCACCAACCTTACCCAGTCCCTGGCGGTGGAGTGGGCGCCGGATAATATCCGCGTCAACTGCATTGCCCCCGGACTGTTTATCCACGACGACCACCCCACCGCAATGCAGAAGGGCATCAAGGGCGGCGCCGGTCGCGAGTACGCCAACAACGACAGCACCGTCCCCGGTGGCCGGACCGGCTTTCTCCATGAGCTGGGCTGGGCTGCCACCTATATCTGTTCCCCCTTTGCCGTGTACATCTCCGGTCACACCCTGGTGATCGACGGAGCCAATTGGCTGCGCCGCAGTTTGCGGATGCCGGAATTCACCACGGTGCGGGATACCATAGTGCGCAAGAAAGATCTGTAGGGCAAAGGGGCGGTTAGGTGCTTTGTAGCCCAACCGCAGGACTGCGGCCTCACACCGTGGTCGGACTTACTCACAAGTCGGAAATTGGGGCGACACTTTGGGGTCGAGGGCAGAGGTTTCCAGCAGCGTCGGCGACAGGACGTCGCCGACGCATGCTACAGGGATGTACTCGTGCCGGTGCTGGAAACCTCTGCCCTCGGCCAATACCGCCCTGTAGCCTGTGAATCTGACTTATGTGCAAGTCAGTGTCATTGTGTCGGGATGGCTGTAACGGGTTCAGGCTCAATCGGAGAGATAATACTCGACGGTGGAGACCACTCGCACCCGCTTGATATGGGGGTTGTTCTTGTCCCGATCAGAGATGCTGAACTGTCCCTGGGACGCGGACTTGATTTTGCCCAGGGAGCTGGCGGAGTCGGCGGCAAACTTCTCCGCCACCTCGCGGGCGTTGCGGGTGGCTTCCTCGATCATTTCCGGCTTGACGTCATTGAGGCGGGTAAACAGGTATTCGGTCTGGTTTTGGTAGGGGTCGCCGGTAAAGGCGATGCCCTGTTTGCCCAGCTCGGACAATAGAGTCATTACCTCCCGCACACCTCCGACATTTTCCGAGTAGACGGTGATGGTCTGCACCCCAACGTAGCGAAAGGGGGCGCTGGAGTCGCCGCCGTACTGCTGCGCGGACTTGTCGGTGATGGCCGGCGGTGGGGCGGTGATCTCCTTTGCCGCCAGGCCGTGGGTGACCAGAAAGGAGGCAATTTTGGCCTTTTGATCGTCCAGGGTCCGGTAGACGTCTCCCAGCTCATTGCCGGCCACGGAAAACTGGATAGGCCAGATAACAATACTCGCCGGATACTCCCTTTCCGACAGCCCCTTTACCGCAACACTGCGATCCAGGCGTTTGAAATCCAGCACGGCGTCCCGCAACAGAATCCCCAGCACGGCGAGCCCGGCAACCAGGGCAAGGCCGAGGATGGTGGCGCTGATTTTGTTTGCGGAATTCATTGGCCACTCCAAGTCTCGCTCAGCGCCTCAAGGCCGCTGATAGGTTGCTGGATAATGGCAGGGATAAATGCGGGCCGCAAGCCAGGTGCCAAGGAATCTCTGATTATTTGTCATTGCGAGGAGTGCAGCGACGAAGTAATCACGCAACTCGTTGAATGTGCGAGTTTCTGAGATTGCTTCGCTACGCTCGCAATGACAAATACCCGATTATTCAGAGGTTCCCTAAATAAGTGGTCGGAGAAACAGGATTTGAACCTGCGACCCCTGCCTCCCGAAGGCAGTGCTCTACCAGGCTGAGCTACTCTCCGACTGAACTCTTTGAACCGTGTCAAGGCTGGGGATTTTACAACATTGGCGGGGAAAATCCCTACTTTTTCCTTAGCTCGGCCAGGATTTCGTCAACTTTCCCCTCGAGGTTGTACAGCCTTTCCTCCATATCCCCCATTCTCCGATATTGGCTGCGCTCCTCGTCGAGGACTTCGTCTTCCTTGCGGCTAATGAAGTAGGCGGCAAAAGTGGCAGTGATCATGGAGAACAGGCCTATACCCATCAGAATGATTATCCCGCCAAACAAACGCCCTTGGGGGGTGCGGGGGACGATGTCACCATAGCCCACGGTGGTAACCGTTACCCAGGCCCACCAGATGCCATCCCAGGGCGATTCGATGCCGGGCTCCAGCACGGCCATCATCACCCCGGACATAACAATCACGATGGCGCTGGCCAGTAGGGTGGCGGACAATGCGTTTTGAGCCAGCATTTTCTCCACCCGGCTGCCGACATGGACCAACAGGGAAAACACTATCAGCATCCGCAACAGACGCAGCGCCGCGAAATCCATATCCCAGCCCGCCAGGAGGGGCAGGCCGAGGACAATGATCACCAGATTGAGCCAGTTCTCCTTCAGGTAGCGAAGCGGGTGGTTGACGAGGAAGGAAAGCAGCAGGGACTCGCTGACAAAGAGCCCCCACAGGAAAATATCGAAGTACTTGGAATCGTAAATGATATCCACATTGCTGCTCTCACCCCACCAACGCAGCAGAATGCCCAGCGCCGCCATCAGCATCGGCAGTTCGAAAACGACGCCCACCTTGCGGGCTATTTCCTTTTCGGTGCTGGCCACTCCGGCGGCACCGATAATCCGGCTCAGTCGTCTGCCGTCGATCATGGTTTCTCCCAAGCCAAAAGGCTGATTATTGCCCGGATTCTATCACCACCGCTGGATATATTTCAGAAACTCCCGCCATGTCCTCGGCTCAGGAATGCTAAGCTTCAAGGGTGATCCCGATAAGGAGTGTGCATGAAAACCCTGGACCAGATCCACGCTGAAATTCTCGCCGAAACCCGCAAGGACACCGCCAAGGTGTCACCGGTGGAAAGCTGGAATCCCGCCCTGAGCGGCGATATGGATCTCCGCATCACCAGGGAGGGGCAGTGGATCCACCAGGGAGACCCCATCCGCCGGGAAGCCCTGGTCAAGGTATTTTCCAGCATATTGAAAAAGGAGGGCGACGACTATTTTCTGGTGACACCGGTGGAAAAGTGGCGCATCCAGGTGGAGGATGCCCCCTTCTCCGTGGTCAAGGTTGAGGTGATGCAGCGGGACGGGGTGCAGGTGCTGGTGTTCTCCACCTCCGTGGGGGACAAAGTGGCCGCTGGTCCTGACCATCCGCTACGGGTGGTGGTCAATGCCAAGGGCGAACCCAGCCCCTACCTGGCAATCCGCGGCGGCATGGAAGGGCTCATCAACAGGCCGGTCTTTTATGAGCTTGTCGGCCTGGCTGAACCAGGGCCAGAAAAAAACAAGGCTGTACAGGGTGTGTACAGCCTTGGTGCGTTTTTTCCCCTCGAATAAGGGTTAGGACTACATATTCGGATAGTTGGGGCCGCCCGCGCCCTCGGGGGTTACCCACTCGATATTTTGGGTGGGGTCCTTGATGTCACAGGTTTTACAGTGCACGCAGTTTTGGGCGTTGATCTGAAAGCGTTTGCTGCCGTCATCGTTGTCGACGACTTCGTAAACCCCCGCCGGACAGTAGCGCTGGGCGGGTTCATCGAACAGGGGCAGATTGTGCCGGATGGGAATGTCCGGGTCTTTCAGGGTCAGGTGGCAGGGCTGGTTTTCCTCGTGATTGGTGTTGGAGATAAACACCGACGTGAGACGGTCAAATGTAAGCTTGCCGTCCGGCTTGGGATAGTTGATCTTTTTGCAGTCCTTGGCGGGCTTGAGCTGCTCGTGGTCCGGCTTGGGGTCGGACAGGGTCCAGGGCAGCTTGCCGTTAAAGAGATTGATATCGATAAACGCATAGGCGGCGCCAAGAATGTTGCCCCACTTGTGCTGGGCCGGGCCAAAGTTGCGCTGGGCGTGTAGCTCTTCATAAAGCCAGGACGCCTGAAAGGCATCCCTGTAGTTCAGCTCATCGCTACCGCGACCGCCGGCCACCGCTTCCGCCACCAGTTCTGCAGCAATCAGGCCGGACTTCATTGCGGTGTGGGAGCCCTTGATTTTGGCGAAATTCAAGGTGCCGGCATCATCACCGATCAGCAGCCCGCCGGGAAAGGACATTTTTGGCAGGGACTGGAGGCCGCCCTTGACAATGGCGCGGGCGCCGTAGGATATCCGCTCCCCGCCTTCCAGGTACTGGCGGATCACCGGGTGGGTCTTGTAGCGCTGGAACTCCTCGAAGGGGCTGACATGGGGGTTGCTGTAGGAGAGGTCGGTGATCAGCCCCACCGCCACCTGGTTGTCCTCGATGTGGTAGAGGAAACCGCCGCCGGCGCTACCGCTCTCGTCCAGGGGCCAGCCGGCGGAGTGCACCACCAGCCCTTGTTTATGTTGCGCCTCAGGAATCTTCCACAACTCTTTGATACCTATACCATAGTGCTGGGCTTCCGCATCCTGATTAAGCTTGAATCTGGCCATCAGTCGCTTGCCCAGATGGCCGCGACAGCCCTCGGAAAACAGGGTGTACTTGGCGTGCAGCTCCATCCCCGGGGTGTAGTTGGCGGTGGGCTGACCGTCGTGGCCGACCCCCATGTCACCGGTGACGATACCCTTCACTGAACCGTCTTCGTGATAGACGATATCGGCGGCGGTGAAGCCGGGGAAAACTTCCACCCCCAAGGCCTCCGCCTGCTCCGCCAGCCAGCGGCAGAGATTGCCGAGGCTGATGATGTAGTTGCCCTCGTTGTGCATGGTCTTGGGCACAAACAGGTGGGGCACCTTGATGCTGGACTCCGGGCCGCGCAAGACATAGATATCGTCACCCGCCACTTCTGTCAGCAGCGGGGCCCCCCGCTCTTTCCAGTCGGGGAACAATTCATTCAGGGCGCGGGGCTCGAACACCGCGCCAGAGAGGATGTGGGCGCCCACTTCGGAGCCTTTCTCGACGACGCACACGCTGATCTCCTGATTCAGTTGGCGCAGTCTGCACGCTGCCGCCAGGCCGGATGGACCGGCTCCGATGATCAGCACATCGTATTCCATAAATTCTCGTTCCACAGCCACCTCCAGATCGACTCGTTATAGCAAAAACGCTAGTTCAGGCGCGAATTTTATACGCATCAAGGGTGTGATTCTACTTAAAATGCTGGATTGGCGGGATAGCCAGGGCGCGGAAGCCAGTCTGGTGGGCCCTGGCGGAGTGGGGCAAGGAGCGGGCAGCTCCGTCAGGGGGAGGGCGAGCCGCTATCGGTATTTTTTGTCGATTTTATATTTTTCGCGCTCTTGCTTGGGCATTTCCTCCCACTTGCGCCGCAGCTTTTCCTGCCTGTCGTCGGGCAGCTTCTGGTAGCGCTCGCGGGCTTCCTTGACCCGTTTCTTCTCCTCAGGGGACAGGTCGTCCCACTTTTTTACCAGTGTGAAGGGCAGGGGAGGAGCCCCCCAGGGGCTGCTCGCCGCCCCCCTTCCGGCAGCGACATCAACTGCAAAATCGGGGGCGGTGGCCGCCGCCAGTGATGAGGCGAGCAGGAGTGCGGTGAACACTAGTGTTGAAACCTGTTGGTATCGAAACATTGCTCCCGTAGGTCGGATTAGCGAAGCGTAATCCGACAAACACGTCGGCATCACGACATTCCTCGTCGGATTACGGCTGCGCCTAATCCGACCTACGCAAAACCGTTGCCATCGTGATGTTTCGCAATAAACGAGTTTCAA
>Ga0172382_10012796_pt1 | contig 10886 bp, 8 predicted proteins | sample Leawel138RmetaG_FD_122245 | JGI IMG/M metagenome (GOLD analysis project Ga0172382, IMG submission 122245) | Leachate microbial communities from a municipal landfill in Southern Ontario, Canada - Leachate well 138R metaG | ecosystem: Engineered > Solid waste > Landfill > Unclassified | place...
GCCTGCCGTGGCAGTCGGCCATCATCGCAGCACCGCCTTCCTGCCGGCACACGACGGTCTCGATCCTGGAATCGTGCAGCGCGTCGAGCACGGCCAGATAGCTTTCGCCCGGTACACAGAACACGTGGCGCGCGCCATGCGCGGCGAGCTGGTCCACCAGGATATGGCCGCCCATTCTGGCGGTGGAGGGTGAATGTGTGGATTGATTCATGGTGTCCAAGAATATGTGCGCCACACGCATAGCGCAATTGATAAAATTTCACAATGTCTTGCTTTCTCTGCAAGACCTCTTTCTATTACTGCCCGGCCATTTTAGGGAGTTTCTGGCCAAAGTCACTATTACGGGAGCAGCATGAGGCATGGAATTCCCAACCTGGGGGCGCTGCAGGCTTTTGAAGCGACGGCGCGCCTGGGCTCTTTTTCACGCGCAGCGGAAGAGCTGGCCTTGACGCACAGTGCCATTTATCGGCAGGTGGCAGGGCTGGAGGAGCGCTTGGGTGTCGCGCTGTTCACCCGGGTCCGGCGCCGGGTGATGCTGACGGATGCCGGGGCGGAATATGCCGCCCGCGTGCGTCATCATCTGGACCAATTGGAGAAGGACACCTTGGGGCTGATGTCGCGCGCGGGGGTGGGCCGCAATCTGCACCTGGCGGTGCTGCCCACCCTGGCCACGACATGGCTGCTGCCCCGGCTGGCCGCCTTCCACCGGCAACGGCCGGATATTATTGTCAGCCTGTCGGTCCGTACCTTGCCGTTCAAGTTCCATGATCAGCCCTTTGATGCCGCCATCTACCATGCAGAACGGATGTGGCCGGATACGCGCGGTATCCGGCTGTTTGATGAGAAAGAGCTGCTGCCGGTCTGCGCCCCGGCGCTGGTGGCGGCCCACGGTGATGCGGATGATGCGCTGCTCGGGATGCCACATCTGCACACCACGTCGCGGCCCGATGCCTGGCGGCGCTGGTATCTGGCTCAGGGCCGCGCTTACCTGCCGACGGTCAATGCCGGGCCGCGTTATGAATTGTTTACCATGTCGTTGGCTGCGGTGAGGGAAGGGATGGGGGTGGCGCTGATGCCCCGGTTTATCGTGCAGGGTGCCTTGGACTCGGGAGAGCTGGTCATGCCGGTGGCGGCCGGCTTGCGTGTTCAGGAGGCTTACTTCTTCAGTTACCCTGTCGCCAACGAGGCTGGCGAAGCCTTGCGTGATCTCGAAAAATGCCTGAAGGATGCTGCGACATGACCTTGAGCCAATTACCGACCAGCACGACCACGGCCCGTGTCCGGTTCGCCTCCCTGCTGGCAGGCCTGCTGCTGACCACCGGCCTGGCGACGTCGATGCAGGCCGTTGCGGGCCAGGGCGCTGCCATTGCCGATATTGCCCCCGAAGCCGCTACCCACGACAGGGTGGCATCACGCCCGGTGGTCGAGGCGGAAAGATTCATGGTGAGTGCAGCCAACCCGCTGGCGAGCGAAGCGGGCGTGGCGATTCTCCGGCAAGGCGGGTCGGTGGCGGATGCCGCCATTGCTGCCCAACTGGTGTTGGGGCTGGTGGAACCGCAGTCGTCCGGTTTGGGCGGGGGCGGTTTCGCGCTGCTGCACCGCGTCGGCGAGTCCGCCGTGCATGCCTATGACGGCCGCGAGACAGCGCCGGCAAATGCGCGGCCGGAGCGCTTCATGCAGGATGGCAAACCCATGGACTTCTTCGACGCGGTCGACAGCGGTTTGTCGGTCGGGTCGCCGGGTTTGCTGCGGATGCTGGCTGCCATGCATCAGCAGCACGGTGTCCTGCCCTGGGCAGTGCTGTTTGAGCCGGCGTTGCGGCTTGCCAGGGATGGCTTCCCCGTTTCACCCCGCCTGCATGCCATGGTATCGGGTTCCGAGGGCCTGAAGGCCAGCCCCAGCGCTGCGCCGTACTTTTACGATGCGCAGGGCAGGCCGTGGCCGGTCGGGCATGTGCTGCGCAATCCGGATTACGCCAGGGTATTGGCGCAGCTGGCTCGTGAAGGCGCTGATGCCTTCTATGAAGGGCCGCTTGCACACGACATGGTGCAGGCGGTGGCCGGGCATGCCGTGCCGGGCGACCTGTCCAAGGATGACCTGGCCGGCTATCAAGCCATTCGTCGCGACGCCTTGTGCGCCGAGGCAGGCTCCTATCGCTATTGCGGGATGCCGCCGCCCAGTTCCGGCGGCCTGGCGGTGATTCAGATGATGGCAATGCTGGAGCACACGCCACTGGCACGTCTGCGGCCCGGCTCGGCGGAGGCCGTGCATTATTTCTCGGAGGCAGGGCGTCTGGCCTTCGCCGACCGCGATGCCTACGTGGCTGACCCCGCTTTTGCGCGGGTTCCGGTGTATGGCCTGCTGGACCCGGATTACATCGCAGCGCGTGCGGCGCTCATCCGTCCAGAACGCTCCATGGGGCGGGCTCAGGCTGGCGTGCCGGCCGGCCTGCTGGAGGCGCCCGCCGAGGATGCGGCCATCGAACAGCCCGCCACCACGCATCTTGTGGTGGCGGATCGTGCCGGCAATGCGGTGTCAATGACGACTTCCATCGAATCGGCTTTCGGCAGCAAGATCCTGGTGAATGGCTATCTGCTCAACAACCAGCTGACCGATTTCTCTCTGACTCCAGTGGACGCCGCGGGCCAGCCTCTGCTCAACCGCGTGGAACCGGGCAAGCGGCCGCGCAGTTCCATGTCGCCGATGCTGGTGTTCAAGAATGGTCGGCCGCTGCTGGCCATTGGCGCCCCCGGCGGCAGCGCCATCATCAACTTCGTGGCCAAGGCGATGGTCGGCACACTGTTCTGGGGGATGGATGTCCAGTCGGCGATCGAGTTGCCCAATATGGGCAGCCGCAACCGCGCGACCGAAATCGAACGGGAAACCGAGCTGCGTTCCGCGGTGGCGACTCTTAAGGCCATGGGGCATGAGGTTCGAGAGCTGGATTTCCCAAGCGGCCTGCACGGCGTGATGTGGACAGCCGAGGGCTTGCAAGGCGGTGCAGACCCGCGCCGCGAAGGTGTGGCGCTGGGCGACTAGCGTCGACTGGCCCAGGTCCAAGCCGGCGCTGCGCTGCTCGTTCGTCAGGATGCGGTGTTCCACATGCCAGCGTCTGGCGCGCGCCATGGCCTCGACATCGCCAGGGTTCGACACCACCGTAACAATGTCCAGGGGAGGCGAGCGGTTCGTTACGCCTGTGGCGGGGCCTGCTCCAGGGCTTGCCGGACTTCGCGTCCGATGGCCAGGCAGGCGGTCAGACCGGGAGATTCGATGCCGAACAGATTTACCAATCCGGTCATGCCGTGCACGCTGGGGCCGGCGATGATGAAGTCGGCGGCAGGTTCGCCGGGGCCGACGATCTTGGGGCGGATGCCGGTGTAGCCGGGCTGCAGGGCGTCATCGGGCAGCGCTGGCCAGTACTGGCGTACAGCGGCATAGAAACTCTGGGCCCGGGCAGGGTCGATGTCGTAGTCTTCGCCATCGACCCATTGCGTATCGGGGCCGAATTTGGCCTGGCCGCCCAGATCCACGGTGAGGTGGACGCCCAGGCCGGCGTGGTCGGGCATGGGATAGATCAGGCGGCTGAAAGGCGAGCGGCCCGACAGGGTGAAATAGCTGCCCTTGCAGTAATAGGCGGGAGGAATGAGCGCGGTGGGCTGTCCGGCCAGCCGTCGCGCCACCGTGGGTGCGGACAAACCGGTGGCATTGACGACGCAGCGGGCAGTGAGGTCCATGGCTTCCGCACCGTCGAAGGTCAGCAGGAACTCGCCGTTTTCCATGACGCGGCCTTGCCGGAAGGGCGTCATGAAGACACATTGGGCCCCCGCATTCTCGGCATCCCCCTGCAAGGCGAGCATGAGGCCGTGGCTGTCCACGATGCCGGTGGACGGGGAAACCAGAGCGGCGTCGCAAGCCAGTGCCGGTTCCATCTCGGCGGCCTCTGTCCCGCTGATCTGGTAGAGGTCGTCCACGCCGTTCAGGCGAGCCCGCTCGGCGATGGCTGCCAGCTGCTGGGTCTGTTGCGGGTTGGCGGCCACAATCAGCTTGCCCAGGCGCTTGTGGGGGATGCCGCGCTGTGCACAATACTCGTATAGCAGTTGCTTGCCTTGCACGCATAGCCTGGCCTTGAGGCTGCCCTGAGGATAGTAGATGCCGGCATGGATGACTTCGGAGTTGCGGGCGCTGGTGCCTGTGCCTATGCCTTCAGCGGCTTCCACAATCAACACCTCGCGGCCGTCGGCTGCCAGTTCCCTCGCGATGGCCAGGCCAACGACACCGGCGCCGAGAACGATACAGTCTATGTCTGCCATGTAGATCTTTTATAGATACATTTAGAAGAAATGGACCCGGGAGCGGCGACCGGGTTTGCCGTCAGTGACCTGGGATGGGTTCGATGGAAGGGGTCAGATCGAAGTCGCCTGCATGATAGACCAGCGGCTGGCTGTAGCGCCGTGCGCAACGTTCCACCTGACCCACAAAGATGGTGTGGTCGCCGGCCGGATGCTGGGCATGATTGAAGCACTCGAACCAGGCCGCTGTGTCGGTGTCCGCCAGCATCGGCACGCCATTCGGACTGCGTTTGAGCGCCAGTCCCAGAAAGCGCTCTTCCTGCTTTCCCTTGGAAAAGCGTTTGGCCAGATGCAGCTGACTGGCGGACAGCACATGGATGACATAGCGTCGGGCGGCCAGGAAGTGCGGCAGGGCCGAAGCCTGCTGCGACAGTGACCAGAGCACCATGGGCGGTTCCAGGGACACGGCGTTGAAGGAACTGACCGTCAGCCCCCAGGGCCGGCCATCGGCGGTTTCCGTCGTCACAATGGTGACGCCGGTGGCAAAGCGTCCAAGCGCTGAGCGGAAATATTGCTGGTCAAAATCCGGGGGAAGGGCTGTCATGGGCGATTCAATGGTTGTGCTGGCGGGGCCAGAGGAATGAGCCAGCATCAGGGTGCGAGCCGTTGCAGTGTCCAGCCAGAGTTTTCCTGCAAACGATAGGCCAGGCGATCATGCAGGCGCGAGGGACGGCCCTGCCAGAACTCCACGTAGTGCGGGACCACGCGGTAACCACCCCAGTGGGGCGGGCGGGAAGGGTCTTCGCCCAGAGATTCGGAGAGTTCGGTGTTGCGGGCTTCGAGCTGTTCGCGCGTGATGGGCTGGCTTTGTGGTGATACCCAGGCGCCGATGCGTGAGCCCAGGGGCCGGCTGCGGAAGTATTCGTCGGATTCCTCTGCGGAGGTTTTTTCTATGTGTCCCTCGATACGGACCTGGCGTTCCAGGAGCTGCCAGAAGAATAACAGGCTGGCGCGTGGATGCTGGTTCAGATCACGACCCTTGCGGGACTCATAATTGGTATAGAACACAAAGCCGCGTTCGTCGAACCCTTTGAGCAGGACGATGCGGGCGGCCGGGTGCAGATCCGCGCCGACGGTGGCCAGGGTCATGGCATTGGGTTCGGGCACGCCGGCTTCCAGGGCTTCGGAGAACCAGCGGGTGAACTGTTCGACCGGGGTGGCGGCCATGGCAGATTCCAGGAGTTCGAACTTGCCGTATTTCTGGCGGAGATCAGCGACGGACATGGGACAGGGGCTCGTATTGTCTATTGTGAGGTAGGGGCGCTACGCCTGTCGCAGGCGGTGGGCCAGGGCGGATAGCCGCTTGTCGACAATGTCGTGGCGCATGAGCGCATCAGCGGTCTCCAGGACGTAGTCGATACAGGGGCCGTAGCTGCCGTGTGCGTTGCGCACGATGTGCAGCAACTGGTCCTGGGGCAGCCCGCGCACATAGGCGTCGGTGTTGCGGTTCATGGTGAAGGTCAAGGCGGTCACTTTACCGTTTTCAGTGCGGCAGTTCAGCCAACGCGGAATATAGGCGCCGCTGGGCATCTCGCGGCGCCACAGTGCCTCCATGATCTCGGGCGCCTGGCCGGCGTCGATGCGAAAGACCACGCCACGGCAGGAGCCGCCCGCATCCAGGCCGAAGACCAGGCCGGGCTTTTCGGGTGTGCCCCGATTCACTCGTGACCACAGACACAAGGCGCGATGGTAGCCGTGCAACAGGGCGTCACGACGTTCCACGTAGTCGAATTCAGGCCGCCAGATTAGGGAACCATAACCGTAGATCCAGATATCCTGACCGGGAGGCAGAGTGGCCATCGTGGCGTGCAATGACGCGCGTCTTTCCGCTTCGCTCAGCAGTCGAAAACTGGACGGGGCAGGGGCGTAGGAGAGAGGCGGCAGCGTGTTCACTTTCCGTAGGAATGCGAATGAAAGAAAAAGTTGGGATACCTCCATTGTAGAGCAGCTAAAATCCTGGCTCTATGGATGATACGGGTTTCGTTGATGACGACCGCCGTTTCGGCGGCCTGGACCGCCTCTACGGCACGGGCGCCGCTGCACGCCTGCGGGAGGGTCATGTGGTCGTCGCAGGCATTGGCGGCGTGGGGTCCTGGTGTGCGGAAGCGCTGGCACGTTGCGGAGTGGGCCGGCTCACACTGATTGATCTTGATCATGTCGCCGAGTCCAATATCAATCGTCAGATTCATGCGCTGGGCACCACACTGGGACAATCCAAGGTTGTAGCAATGGCGCAACGTATTGCCGACATCCACCCTCATTGCGTGGTGGATTGTGTCGATGACTTTGTCTCACCTGAGAATGTGCAGGAAACGGTGTCCGTCGACGCCGACATGGTGGTCGATTGCACCGATCAGGCCGCTGCCAAGGTCGCTCTCATCCTGGAAGCCCGTCACCGCCGGCAGGCACTGCTCGTCTGCGGCGGGGCGGGTGGCAAGACCAGCCCGCTGGCCTTGCGCAGTGGCGACCTCTCACAGGCGGTGAACGATGCGCTGCTTTCCCGCCTGCGCAATACCTTGAGGCGCCAGCATGGCTTTCCACGTGCCGCCGATGCGGCGGGCAAGGTTCGCAAGCGGGTGCCGCGCATGGGGGTGCGCGTCTTATGGTTCGATCAGCCCGCCATTCTGCCCGCCGCGTGGTCATCGCCTTCGGCACCGGCAGCGCCGCCGTCTGCGTCCCCACAGGGGCTGTCCTGTGCGGGCTATGGCTCAGTGGTGATGGTGACTGCTTCCATGGGGCTTGCCGCCGCCGATGAAGCGGTGCACTGGCTGCTGCGCGGACGCTATCCCGATGCGCGTCCGTGATCGTGGATGATGGCATCGCACCAGCCGCGCAGCGCATTGGAGATGCGTATGGCCGGCGCCTGAAGGAAGTCATCCCGATGGATGACGGCTTCTTCCACCAGGCCGGCCTGCAACAACGCCTGACGTTGCACCCCCGGCAGCACGCCCGCTGACAGGGGCGGCGTGAGCCAGCGGCCCGATTGCGTCTTCATGTAGAGATTGCTGCGGCTGCCCTCACACATTCGCTCATCTTCATTCCAGTACAGCACATCAAAAACATCGGGGTGTGCCGTCAACCATCGGGTGGCATCCTCATACCAGGGACGGTGAGTGGTCTTGTGTTGCAGCCAGCTGGCCGCGCCACGCAGACGCTGGCCCTGGACCACGATACTCAAAGGTGTCCGGGGCGCAGAAAGCGGTGTGCTTTCCAGGCTCAGGCTGCCGTCTGCTGCCAGCAACAGACGCAGGCGCCATCTGGCAGACCTGTCCAGCCCGGCGACGGCCTGCGCCATCTCGGCGCGCAGGGTGGTTTCATCCGGGCAGGGATAGCCCAGCGCTGCGCTGGAGCGTTGCAGTCGCTGCAGGTGCAGATCCTGCAGCGGCAGCAGGCCGCCGGGCTCCACCCGCATGGTCTCGATCAGATCAGGAGGGCGTATCGGTTCCGGGGCGGATGTGGCGGCGGCGGCCTGCGCCGCTGTTGCGCCCGTATACGCCGCTGCGGTGGATGCTCGCGGGTCTTGCGTCATGACTTTCTTTCCCCTGCCTGCATGAAGTCATGCAAGGCTGCACCGGTATGGGAGCGCTCGCGTTGTTCCATGAGCTGTTCCGGGGTGCCCTCGGCGACCACTTCGCCCCCTTCGCTGCCGCCTTCCGGACCCAGGTCGATGAGCCAGTCGGCCTCCGCGATGATATCGAGGTTGTGTTCGATGACGACGACGGTGTTGCCAGCGTCCACGAGCCGGTGCAGGACGTGGATGAGTTTCTCCACGTCGGCGATGGACAGACCGACGGTGGGTTCGTCCAGGACATACAGGGTATGAGGCAGGCGTGAGGCACGGCCGCTGCGCGTCAGGCCTTCGTCCAGTCTGGCCTTGGCCAGTTCCGTCACCAGCTTGATGCGTTGGGCCTCGCCACCGGACAAGGTGGGCGAGGGCTGGCCTAGCGTCAGATAGCCCAGACCAACATCCTGCATGAGCTGGAGAGGCCGCAGGATGCGCGGATGTGCGGAAAAGTGGCGGATGGCATCGTCGACTTCCATGGCCAGAACATCGCCGGCGGAGAGATCACGCCAGGTCACACTGAGCGTGTCGCGATTGAAGCGCCGCCCTTCGCATGCATCGCAAGGCACCTTGATGTCAGGCAGAAAGGCCATTTCCAGGGTGCGCATGCCTTGTCCCTCGCAGATGGGGCAGCGCCCCTGGCCGGTATTGAAGGAAAACCGGGTGGCGGTCCAGCCGCGCAGGCGAGCCTCGCGGGTGCTGGCGAACAGCTTGCGCACATCGTCCCAGAAACCGACGTAGGTGGCGGGGCAGGAGCGTGGTGTCTTGCCGATAGGGGTCTGGTCGACTTCCAGCACCCGGTCGATGGTTTCCCATCCGGCGATGCGCCGGCAGCCGCTCCAGGAAGGCGCGGCACCTGCGCTGACCGCGCGTGTCAGGTTCTCCAGCATGACTTCTCGTGCCAGCGTGGACTTGCCGGAGCCGGACACACCCGTCACGACACTGAGACGGCCGACGGGAATGCGGGCGTTGGCGTCGCGCAGATTGTGCAGGCGGGCGCCCTGGATTTCGATCAATGAGGTCTCTGGCGTTACTTCGCGACGAGGCCTGAGTGGGTGCTGCAGAGGCTGTCGCAGATAGCGTCCCGTCATGGAGTGGGGGTTGTCCATGAGTTGCCGCACCGTACCTTCCGCCACCACGGTGCCGCCTCTGACGCCGGCTCCCGGTCCCATGTCGATGACGTGCGAGGCGCGGCGGATGGTGTCCTCGTCGTGTTCCACCACCACGAGGGTGTTGCCGTTGCCCTCCAGCAGTGCGAGGGCATCGAGCAGGATGCGGTTGTCGCGCGGATGCAGGCCGATGGTGGGCTCATCCAGTACATAGCACACGCCTTGCAGGTTTGAACCTAGCTGGGCGGCCAGTCGGATACGCTGGGCCTCGCCGCCCGAGAGTGTGGGGGCGGCGCGATCGAGTGCCAGATAACCCAGGCCAACCTTGAGCATGAAGTCCAGTCTGCCACGGATTTCGGCCAGGATGTCGCGGGCGATCTCCCCTTCGCGGCCGCGCAGGACAAGTCCGGTGAAGAAAGAACGGGCATCGGTCACAGGCAGACTGGCCAGTTCGGCAATAGAGCGCTCGCGCCAGCGGACAGCCAGCGACACGGGGTTCAGGCGAGCGCCATGGCAACTGGGGCAGCTTTCTTCCTCCCCTTCGTACCAGGCGTTCCAGCCTGCCTCTTCGCCGGTTTGCTCGGCGTCGAAGCCTGCCAGTCGCAGGCCTGTTCCGTAACACTCTTTGCACCAACCGTGCTTGGAGTTGTAGGAGAACATGCGTGGATCAGGCTCGGGAAAGCTCAGACCGCAACCGGGGCAGGCGCGTTTGGCGGAAAACTGCTGTGTGACGGCGTCCGGTGACACGCCCTGGGCGCGGCGCTCTTCCAGCGTGGGCGCGTCTTCGGTGAGATCGACCATGATGCTCAGGGTGCCCTGGCCGTGTTCCAGCGCCTGCGTCACTGCCGAGCGCAAGTCGCGTTCGTTGCGCGCGTCGACGATCAAATCGGCGATCGGCAGTTCGATGGTGTGTTCCTTGTAGCGATCCAGGCGCGGCCAGGGGGCGACAGGAACGAACTCGCCGTCTACCCGCAGGTGGCTGTGGCCGCGAGCGCCGGCCCATTGGGCCAGATCTGTGTAATAGCCCTTGCGGGCCTTGACCAGCGGCGCCAGGATGCCGATGTGACGGCCTGCGTGACGCTGCAGAATATTCGCGACGATCTGCTCCGCCCGCTGCGGTTCCACGGGTATGTCGCAATGCGGGCAGTATTGCGTGCCCAGCTTCATGTAGAGCAGGCGCAGGAAGTGGTGGATTTCCGTCATGGTGGCGACGGTCGACTTGCGTCCGCCGCGGCTGGTGCGCAGCTCGATGGCCACCGTGGGGGGGATGCCGTAGATCGCGTCCACATCGGGCTTGCCGGCCGGCTGTACGATGGCGCGCGCGTAGGCATTGAGGGATTCAAGGTAACGGCGCTGTCCTTCATTGAAGAGGATGTCGAAGGCCAGTGTGGATTTCCCGGAACCCGAGACGCCAGTGATGACGGTGAAGGTATCACGCGGGATGCTGACGTCCACGCCCTTCAGATTGTGCTCGCGTGCGTTGAGGATGTCGATGTGCCCGCGGCCGGCACGGCGACGCCGCAGAATGCTCTGCAGCGGGCTGCCGTCAGGCGCTTCGTGATCGGGCTGGCCCGCGACAGTGGCCGCGGCGGCTGCGGATTCCGCCGCGTAGGCGGGGGAGGCCTCTGCCACTTTCAGGGCCGTGGCGGGATCTCCTGCGGCGGTGAGATGTGCTGTGCTGGCGGTATCGTCGTCAGCCGCTTCTGCGGGATCCTTACCGGCTCGGATGATCGTGTCCGTGTATTCCTGCAAGGCCTGACCCGTATGGGAGTCCGCGATGGCCATGATGTCGGCGGGCGTGCCGGCGCCCATGAGCCGGCCGCCGTGTTCGCCGCCTTCCGGGCCGAGATCGATCACCCAGTCGCA
>Ga0172382_10012799_pt1 | contig 10884 bp, 7 predicted proteins | sample Leawel138RmetaG_FD_122245 | JGI IMG/M metagenome (GOLD analysis project Ga0172382, IMG submission 122245) | Leachate microbial communities from a municipal landfill in Southern Ontario, Canada - Leachate well 138R metaG | ecosystem: Engineered > Solid waste > Landfill > Unclassified | place...
CCCCAAGCCGGTCGACGGCCAGCCTGCGCTGATGAGCTTCGACGAGGTCACCACGATGTTCCACGAGATCGGCCACGGCGTGCACGGGCTGTTCTCGCAGGTGCGCTACCCGTCGCTGGCCGGCACTGCGGTGTCGCGTGACTTCGTCGAGTTCCCCTCGCAGTTCGAGGAGGACTGGAACCGTGACCCGACCGTGCTGGCCAACTACGCCCGCCACCACGAAACCGGCGAACAGATCCCGGCCGAACTGCTGGAGAAGATGTTCAAGGCCTACAGCTTCAACCAGGGCTTCGACACGCTGGAGTACGTCTCCGCCGCGCTGCTGGACATGGAATGGCACCTGCTGCCGGCCGATGCCAACGTCGAGGACGTGGCCGCGTTCGAACAGGCCGCTCTGGCCAAGCACGGCGTCGATTTTGCCCCGGTGCCGCCGCGCTACCGCAGCACCTTCTTCTCGCATGTGTTCGCCGGCGGCTATTCGGCCGGTTACTACGCCTACATGTGGAGTGAAGTGCTGGCCGCCGACGCGTTCGCCTACGTGCAGCAGCAAGGCGGCCTGAACAGCGAGGTCGGCAGCCGCTACCGCCGCGAAATCCTCTCGCGCGGCAACAGCCAGGACCCGATGCAGATGTACATCAACTGGCGCGGCCAGCAGCCGGATGTGGAGCACCTGCTGCGTCGCCGTGGCCTGAACACCCGCGCAGACGACTGAGTGATTGCAGCAATGCAGCTGAAAAGGGCGCGCCTTCGGGTGCGCCCTTTTTGTTGCCTGATCCGTATGGATCAGGCTCCCGTTCCGAGAAACTGTTCCACCGCCTTCCCGATCTCGCCCACATCGCGCGCCGGGTCGAACCAGCGAGTATCCAGCTGCGCACGCAGCCAGGTGATCTGGCGCTTGGCCAGCTGACGCGTGGCGAAGATGCCGCGATCACGGAATTCGGCCAATGGCGTGCTCTGGGCCAGATGTTCCAACGCCTGCCGATAACCGACCGCGCGCATTGAAGGCAGATCCGGATGCAGGCGCGGATCGGCCGCCAGTGCCCGCACTTCGTCGAGGAATCCGGCTTCGATCATCTGGTCGAAACGCAGCGCGATGCGTTCGTGCAGCAGCTCGCGCGCGGCCGGCGCAACCACCAGCTTCAATACCCGAAAGTCGAAACGCCGCCGCACGCCAGCCTGCTGCCAGGTGCTGATCGGCGTGCCGCTTGAACGGAATACCTCCAGCGCACGCTGGATGCGCTGCGCATCGCCGGGCTTGATCCTGGCCGCAGCGGCGGGATCGACCTGCGCCAATTCCGCATGCATCGCAGGCCAGCCGCGCGTGGCAGCCTGCCGTTCGATCTCCTGGCGCAACGCCGGATCGGCCGGCGGCATGTCGGACAGACCTTCGAGCAGCGCGCGAAAGTACAGCCCGGTGCCACCGACCAGCAACGGAATACGCCCGGCGGCGTGGATATCGTGCATCGCCTGCAGCGCGTCAGCCGCGAACTCGGCGGCCGAATACGGCTGGTGCGGGTCACGGATATCGATCAGCCGATGCGGTGCGCGCGCCAGGGTGTCGGCATCCGGCTTGGCGCTGCCAATGTCCAGCCCGCGATACACCAGCGCCGAATCCACACTGACGATCTCCATGCCGAAACGCGCCACCCAGTCCACCGCCAGCGCGGTCTTGCCCGAGGCCGTGGGCCCCATCAGCGCGATCGCTGGCGGGCGGGTATCGATGCGATGCTGGAACGGATCGGCTGACATGCTCGGCACACGGGGAAATCCAGTGCGCGAGCCTACCCGGTCACGCGCCGGAGCGACCAGCCTACGCAGCATGCTGTAGCCAGCACCCGTTGCGGGAATACCCGCGAGCGGTGATCGGGCAGGAGGCTCGGCGCATTGTTCTTCGCGTTTGAGTCGACCCTGCGTTGTGCAATGCACTGACTCAGGCACATGTCCATTCCATGACAGCTACCTGAGCCTTGGACTCCGCGCAATCAGAGTCTGGTTTTTTGGAAGTATTCGGCCGCCCACGCGCATTGCCACCGGCCGAGCGAGAACACACCATCGGCGGCGCGTAGTCGGCTGCTTACCTTGCTGCCCGCACTCAGACTGGCCGTCAGACTGGCTGGAAACGGATCTTCAGCCCCAACGCATACGCCACTTTCACAACGGTGGAAACGCTCGGGTTCACACAGCGCTGTACCATAGACGCGCCCACCCGCATGACGTTGCAGTGCGTGCTGAATCCACCACCTGATACCATCCCCTCATGCCGCACCATGCCACCATCACCTTGACGCCCGAAGAATCCGACCTGCTCAACTGGTTCGGCGCGCTCACACCAGGGCAACGACTGGACGAACTGCAATCACGCGTCGATTTCCTGCGTGTCTTCCGAGCCGATGACGACCAACAGCTTCCGGCGACTGATCGAAACACTGAACCGGCACGAGGTTGAGTTCGCTGTGGTCGGTGGCGTCGCCGCCGTATTGCACGGTGCCCCGGTGACGACCTTCGATCTGGATGCGCTGTTCCGTGTGAATGTGTCCAACGCGCAACGCCTTCTGGCCGCATTGCAGGAGCTGCACGCCCGCTATCGCGGCCACATCCCGCCCTTGCATCCGACCCTGGCCGATCTGCTGGCAGGCGGTCATTTACTGCTCGCGACCGATGCAGGCCCGCTGGACATGCTCGGCTTCATCGGCGAGCACGAGCGTTACGAAGATGTCGCGAACGCCATCGTGCAGCTGAAAGCCGACGATCTTTCGGTGCCGATCCTCGGTCTTGACGACCTGATCCGGGTGAAGCGTGCGCTATCCCGCGACAAGGATTTACCCGCACTTCGGCTGCTCGAATCGTTGGCGAAGCAGAAGCCCTCATCCTGACGCCCTGACCAAAGCCTGCTCCGTACTTGATGCGGTGTCCGGAGCAGGCCCTCTCCCGCACATGCATGTGCGGGAGAGAGGAAACCTCATTCCCCCAACCACCGCGCCAGCCAGTCATGCACTTCGGTGTAGAAGTAGCGGCTGTTGCCCCCCTTCAGGATCCAGTGGTTTTCATCCGGGAAAACCACCAGTCGGCTTTCAACCTGCTGACGCTGCAGCGCGGTCCAGTATTCCAGGCCGTTGTTGATCGGCACGCGGAAATCCTTTTCGCCGAAGGTCACCAGCGTCGGGGTCTTGAAGTTGGCGGCCAGGCGGATCGGATTCTGTTCGCGCCAGACCTCGCCCTGCTCCCAAACCGGACCACCGAAGGAGGCCTCGCGCGACCAGGCCACGTCGCTGGTACCCCATTGCGCTTCCAGATTCACCAGCCCGGCGTGGCTGATCAGGCAGCGGTAGCGCTCGGTCGTGCCCTGCATCCAGTTGGCCAGATGGCCGCCGTAACTGGCGCCACCGGCGCACTGGCGCTCGCCATCGATGAAGTCGAAACGCGCGATCGCGGCATCGGCCGAGGCGTTGATGTCCAGCGCCGGACCGCGCAGCGGATCGCCGATGATGCCGCGCGCGAATTCTTCACCGAAGCCGGTCGAGCCGGTGTAGTTGGTCAGCAGCACCACGTAACCAGGCGCCGCCAGCAGGTGGTAGTTCCAGCGAAGCACCCAGGCATCGCGCCACATGGTGTGCGGGCCGCCGTGCATCAGCACCAGCAGCGGATACTTCTTGGCCGGATCGAAACCGGGCGGGCGCAGCAGCATGTTGTGGATGCGGCGGCCATCGCGTTCGACCCAGAAATGCTCCAGCGGCGCCAGATCCAGCGCCTCAGCACGGGTTGCGGTGAACGCAGTCAGCGCGTGGTGGCGGCCGCGGACCGGATCGATGCGGACGATTTCCGGTGGCCGTGTGGCGCTTTCATGGGTGCCCAGCAGCACCGCGTTGCGGCCGCTGCCGCCGAGTACCAGATTGCTGTAAAGCCCCTGCTCCGGGCGTGCCACCAGACGCGCGGCTGCGCCATCGAAACCACCACGGAACACCGCTTCCTGGCCGTCGATCTCGCTGGACACCAGCGCTTCGTCGCCCGATGGCGGCGCGATCACATAGCTGGATATCGAACGCCCCAGTTCCATTTCCAGTTCGCGCCGCGGCCGCATCGAGGGCCAGTCGAAACGCACCAGACGGGTGGCGTTGTAGGTTGAATCGGTGCGCGGCCCGAGCAGCGCGAACAGGCGCTTGCCATCAGGCGAGAAACGCAGCGTGCTGTAGCCATCGTCCGGCTCTTCGCCATCGCGGCCGGTCAGGCGACGCGGCTCGCCTCCGTCCAGCGACACCTGCCAGATGTCCAGATGGGTGAACGAATAAGCACTGCGATGGCGGTTGCGGCTGGCCACGAACAGCACCGACTTGCCATCCGGCGCCCAGACCGGATCCAGTTCCTGCGTGCCCAGCCCGCCGCGGCCGCCGTAACCGGGTGACTGCACCAGCTCGCTGCCGGCCAGCAGATTTTTCGCCTCACCACCCTCCAGCGGCTGCACGAATACCTGCGGCACGCGCTCACCGATCCAGCGATCCCAGCTGCGGATCGGGAAGCCGGTATAGACCCGCGCGCTGTAATCACGCGCCTTCTCTTCGTCCATGATGCGGCGCTGCTCGGCATCGTCGCGCACGCCCGGATGGACATCGCTGACGAACAGGATCCGGCTGCCATCGGGCGAAAACTGCGGCGCCCGCGCACCGGTCGAAATCTGCGTGATGCGGCGCGCTTCGCCGCCATCCAGATCCAGCACGTAGATCTGCTGCGCCTCATCACCGGCACGGCGTGCGGCGAAGGCCAGACGCGAGCTGTCGGGGCTGAACACCGGCGTGTTCTCGCTGCCCTGTCCGCCGGTCAGGCGGCGCGGCACCGCACTGCCGTCGGTGCTCAGCAGCCACAGATCGCTGTACTGCTTGTCCGGGTCATAGGCCGGCTCCAGCACCGGCACCACGGCCCGGCTCCCATCCGGGCTGATCACCGCCGGCGACACGCGCGGCATCAGCCACAGCGCCTCATGCGTGATCGCGGTCTTGCCGTCAACCGCGCCGGTATCCGCCCTTGCCGTATCGCTGAGCGGCAATGCAGCCGCCAGCACCAACCAGCCTCCCAGCCACCACGCGCCCGCCTTCCGCATCTTCCGCCTCCGAATCAATCCGCCGTCATGCCGGCAACAGGACCGGGATCGTAACAGCGGCAGATGTGCACGACCGTGGACGGGTACGCGCAAGACGGCATGCAAAGCGCTGCCGCCGCTCCCGTCCGAGTCGGGAACGGCGGCACCGTGACCCGGGCTGCGGGTTCGTCCGCAAACGACACCCGGCCGGATCCCCCCCCTTGTCAGGCCGCAGGATGCATCGGCAACAACGCCTCCCGTGCCGGCTGATCGACACGCGTTTCCAACGAGGCCAGGAAGCGCCAGACAAACAGCAAGGTCACCAGCAGCAATCCCGGATAGCCCACCCAGGCCAGCACGTAGGGCAGGGTCGGATCGCCGGCCTGGACGCTGGCCAGATTGAAGCTCAGCAATCCCAGCGTGATGACCGCACCGAAGAACCACATGCTCGCCAGCCACAGGCTGCTCTCATACCTGGTCAACGTCCGTCCCCAACCGGTGGCGACGGCAGCGCGCGGCGGCGCGTACGCATCGCTTGCAGGCCGCACGCGGCGATGGCCGATGGTGAGCAGGTCCCAGACGATCACCCCGGCCCCGACGGTGAACAGCGCGCCGAACAGCGGCACCAGCATCTTGAAGAAGTTCATCGCCGGGAACACATCGCCGCCGAACCAGTCCAGCCCCAGCGTGCGATAGGCGAACACCTGCACCGTGCCGCCGAGCGCGAACGCGAACGCCATGCCCAGCATGCCGACGAACACCAGCCAGAAGCCGAGCTTGCCGATGCGCTCGTCGTAGCGTTCGACGCCGCGCATCAACGGCACCGCATAGTAGGCCGCCGCCAGCCCCAGCATGCCGAAGGTGCCGAACAGCGCCAGGTGCGCATGCGCCGGCGTCACCCAGGTGCCGTGCGACCAGACGTTGGTAAGCGCGAAGGTCATGGTGAAACCCAGGATGCCCGCGCCCACCTGTTCGAGCACCACCGAACCCAGGATGAAATAGAACGCCGGCGCATTCTTCAGCGGTCGCCGGTCGTGGTGCGCATCCAGGTAGACGTGCCAGAAGCAGAAGATCAGCGGCAGCGGCTCCAGCGCGCTGAACAGCGAACCCCAGAACTGCCAGAATTCCGGCGTGCCGATCCAGAAATAATGGTGCGCATTGCCGATCAGCCCCGATAGCCACACCAGCGCCACACCCCAGAACACCGCGTAGCCCACACTCTTGACCTTGGCATCGAACAGCAGCACCAGCAGGAAGCCGACCAGCGCGATGTGGATCACCTCCCACACCCCTTCCACCCAGTAGTGCACCACGTACCAGCGGAAGTACTCGCTCATATCCTGGCGTTCGATGAAGAACAGCCCGAAGATCCACACCAGTGTCAGCGCGATCACGCCCAGCGCCAGCGCCCAGTGGATCTCGTTCCAGTCCTTGCGTGGCGGGAAGGTGCGCAGCACCACGTAAGCCAGGATCGAGAAACCGATCAGGATGACGATGTCGGCCGCCCGCCCGGCCTCCAGATACTCCAGCCCCTCATGGATCCACGGCTGCCCCATCCACCAGCCGGCGATGCCCTCGCGCGCAAAACCCTGCGCCACGACATTCCAGATCGTCACCGCCAGCAACGCGTAGAACAGGAACTTGATCATCCACGGTGCCGCCAGCTCGCGTTTGGACAGCAGCGGCCCAACGAACAGGATCGTGCCGATGAAACCGGCCAGGATCCAGATGATGCCCAGGTTCAGATGCTCGGACCGTGCGATGTTGAAGTTGAGCCTGCCTTCCAGCAGCGACGGATCGATGTGCTGCAACGCAATCAGCAGGCCGAAGCCGACCTGGAGCGCGAACAGCACCAGCATCAGCATGAAGAAGCGCATGCTCAGGCGCTGGGTCTGGTACTGGATCATTGTGCTTCTCCCGACAGGGTGCGCAGATAGGCGACGATGGCGTCGACCTGCTCGGCGGAAAGCAGCGCGTCATAGCTGGGCATCGTGCCGGCGGCGAAACCGGCCCGCAGCGCGGCATCGGAAAAGCGGATCGACTCGGCCAGATAGGCATCGTCGGCCAGCACCTGGCGGCCGTCGTCCAGCGTCACCTGCGAACCGTGCAGGCCGCCCCAGCCCGGGCCGATCAAGGTGCCGGCATCGGTCGCATGGCAGGCGGTGCAGGCGAAATCGGCCACCAGCCTTTCTCCCATCGCCACCGGATCCTCCGGCGCTGCCGCGGCTACCGCATCGGGGGTCACGGTGGCCGCGACGGCAGCGCCGGGCATCGGACTGGCCAGCGCGAACGCCAGCCCGTCCACCTTGGGCGGCGGGGGCCAGCCTTCGGTATTCATCATCGAGGTGTAACGCAGGAACGCGATCAGCTTGCCCACCTCGCCGGGGCGGAAGCGCAGGTTCGGCATATGGGTGCTGCCGCCGCCACGCCGCGCGACACGTTCGGCAGCAGCGGGATATCGCGCCAGGTATTCATCGATCGAATCGATGCCGGTGGCCGCAATCTGCTCGGGCTTTTGCAACTGCACCTGCACCGCCGCCGCTGTCGGCCAACCGCGCGCCGAAGGCATGAAGGCTTCCAGCCAGGCCGGCCCGGCCAGTTCGTAAATATTGGTCAGGTCCGGGCCGAGGTAGGCGCCATTGCCCAACAGGGTGTGGCAACCCATGCAGTTGTAGGCCTGGAACACGCGCCTGCCCTCGACCGCGCCGAACTCGCCGTAGCTCACGTCGGCCGGGATCACCTGCCCGCGCGAATCCAGGAACGAGGCCACCGACAGCAATACGAAGATCAGCGCCATCGCACTCAGCACCCCGAGCGCCATCCGCCGCAGCCGGCCTTCGTGGCAGGGTTGTCCGGGCTTGCAGCTCATGGCCGGCCCTCCCCGTTTCCATCGGCGCGGCGCGCGGCCTCGATCAGCTCGGCACGCTCCAATTCATCGTGTTCGAACAGCGTGCGCAGCGCGATCAGGAACACGTAGAACACGTACACCGCCAACACGAAGCCCAGCACGAAGTAGATCAGCCAGGCCCAGCGCGACTCGGCCCAGTATTCGAAATCCCTCCAGTACGGCCAGGACAGCAACAACGCTGCGACACTGGCAAAAACCGACAGCCCCAAATCCATGATGCGTGTAGACATGCCCCCTCCCCACGAAGCAACCCTCGGTGCGTGGCGGTAGCCGCCAGCAGCCCGGTCAGTGTTCGTTTTCCCTTGTGTATCGACGCTACGGCGCGTACGCCGCGAAGGCCTTGACAAATGTCAAGCAGCGGGCAGGCGCGAGGGGCAGCGAGCGCCGATCAGATGCGTGTTGAAGCGGGCTTGGCCGCGATCCGGATGCGGGGACCCGGTCGGAAAAGCCTCATCGCCGCCACAATCATTGCCGCACATCAGCCGGACTTGCGTATGGAAAACCGTCCTCCCTGCGGGGAGGAAAAACGGACATGCCGATGGCGCGTGGCTCAGCGCCCACCACGCAGAATCGACACCAGCACCCAGACCCCGCCAATCGCGGCACCAATGAAGCCCAGCACGCCGAAGCTGGACACGCTGGACAACGATATCGGCCCCTTGATGTTCATCACAATGGCCGAACCCACGATCAGCGCCGAAGTCACCAGACCCACGGTCAGGCGGCTGACGGCGCGATCCAGCTGATCGCCGAAACGCTTGAGCGAGGTCACTTCGACCTGCACCTGGAATTGCCCGCGCCGCGCCGCACGCAGGATCTGCTTGAGATCCTTGGGCAGCCCGGAAACGAAATCCAGCGCATTGGAAAACAGGTTCCAGCCACGCCGCGCCAGCACCAGCGGCGAATACTGTTCCAGCAGCGCCGCGCCGAGGAAAGGTTCGGCTACCGCCGCCATGTCGAAATCCGGGTCCAGCTCGCGCGCCATGCCTTCCAGCGTCACGAACGCCTTCAGCATCAGCGCCAGATCCGGCGGCAGGGTCAGGCCGTTGTCGCGCAACACAGCAGTCATGTCGGCCAGCATCCGGCCGAATCCCAGATGCTTGAGCGGCACGCCACGGTAGTTGTCGATGAAGGCGTCGATCTCGCAGGTCAGCTGGTCTTCGTCGATGTCGGCGTTGCCGCTCCAGTCCAGCAGCACGTCGGCGACCGCATCCACCTGCTGCGTGGCCAGGCCGTGCAGCAGCCGCGCGATCTGGTAGCGGCGCTCGGTGGAAAGCCGCCCGACCATGCCGAAATCGATCAGCGCGATACGGTTTTCCGGCAGGAAGAAGACATTGCCCGGATGCGGATCGGCGTGGAAGAAACCGTCTTCCAGCACCATCTTCAGGATCGTCGCGGCCCCGGTGCAGGCCAGTTCGTGGCGATCCAGCCCGGCGCCATCCAGTCGGTGCATCTGGCTGCCGGGGATGCCGGGAATGAAATCCTGCACGTTCAGCCGCTCGCCGACGTATTGCCAGTGCACACGCGGGATTTCGATCTCCGGGTGCTCGTCGAAGTTCTGCATGATGCGTTCGGCACTGCGGCATTCGGCGGCGAAATCCAGCTCGCGCCGCAGCGAGATCGCGAATTGCCGCACCACATCACGCGGGTGGTAGCGTTTCAGGTCCGGCATTTCGGCTTCGACGATCTCGGCCAGACGCGCCAGCAAACGCAGATCGGCCTCGATCGTGGGGCGGATGCCGGGCCGGCGCACCTTCAGCACCACGCGCGTGCCGTCCTCCAGTTTCGCCAGATAGGCCTGCCCGAGCGAGCCGGCGGCCAGCGGCTTTTCCTCCAGCTGGTCGAACACCTCGTGCGGATCGGCGCCCAGATCCTGGGTCAGTTGTTCGCGGATCTTGTCGAACGGCACCGCCGGCACCGCGTTCTGCAGGCGACTCAGTTCGGCGATCCATTCGGGCGTGATCAGATCCACGCGCGTGGCCATGACCTGCCCGAGCTTGACGAAGGTGGGGCCCAGTTCCTCCAGCACGCGCCGCACCCGCTGCGGCGGCGACAGTTCCAGCAGGTCTTCGGTGCGGCCGTGCCAGTGCAGCACGCGGCCGGCGCGTTCCAGCACCCGCGCCATGCCGACGCGCTGCACCACATCGCCGAAGCCGTAGCGGATCAGCACCGCGGCAATCTCCTGCACCCGGCCCAGATCACGCACCGCGCTCAACGCATCCCACAACATCGACATGCCCGGACTCCTTGTCACCAGGGTTGCGAGCTTATCCCGGTCATGGGCTCCGCGTGACACGCGCGCTCACCGCTTGCTGGCATAAATTTGCCCCGGTGCTGGCGCCTGCCCGGCCGTGCTGGGAAGATAGGGGCCCCACGGCAGCCCGAATACGCACATGGAATGGCTATCTGACCCAACCATATGGATGGGTCTTGCGACCCTGGTGATCCTCGAGATCATCCTGGGCATCGACAACCTCGTTTTCATTGCGATCCTGGCAGACAAGCTGCCACCCCACCAACGCGACAAGGCCCGCCTGATCGGCCTGAGCCTGGCGCTGCTGATGCGGCTGGTGCTGCTGGCCACGCTGTCGTGGATGATGCAGCTGACCAAACCGCTGTTCTCGCTGCTGGGGCACCCGTTTTCCGGGCGCGACCTGATCCTGCTGGGCGGCGGCCTGTTTCTGCTGTTCAAGGCCACCACCGAGTTGCACGAACGCCTGGAAGGGCGCGACCACGAGGAAACCGGCAACCGCGTCTACGCCAGCTTCGGCGTGGTCGTCACCCAGATCGTCATTCTGGATGCGGTGTTCTCGCTGGATTCGGTGATCACCGCGGTGGGCATGGTCGACCAGCTGGGCGTGATGTACGCCGCGGTCATCATCGCGATGGCCACGATGATGCTGGC
>Ga0172382_10012807_pt1 | contig 10881 bp, 5 predicted proteins | sample Leawel138RmetaG_FD_122245 | JGI IMG/M metagenome (GOLD analysis project Ga0172382, IMG submission 122245) | Leachate microbial communities from a municipal landfill in Southern Ontario, Canada - Leachate well 138R metaG | ecosystem: Engineered > Solid waste > Landfill > Unclassified | place...
ACAGAAGCTTGAGCAAAGCTGCCAAATGCCCCTGCTTAAGCCAGTGCCGGATTTGGCTATGCATGCCTGAAGCGCCCAGATTCATGCCATGCAGCATGTTATCGATAGTATTGATTACGATGCCGATTACCGAGGCGCTATTTAGATTGATCTCTTTTTCTATTTGTATAGCTGGGGCTTCCGTGCCTTCCAGCCGTAGATAGTGCACTCGGTTGGAATCTTGCCCGGCATCTTCCCAAAAGCGTTTCCATTGGCTGGATTCCTTGCTGTTATTTGTTAAAGAGCTGGCAAAATAGAAAGGAAGCTGTGCGCAAAAGATGGCTTGGCGGGAGATGGATGTAAGAGTGGGCAACCAGGCAAATAGGGCAGATTCCTGAACCTTAGAACCGGATAAATCCAATTCTGAATGGATGCACAGCCATTGATCGTAAGACATCCCGTCCAAGATAATTAACGCCGTTTGGGGCGAAGCCTGCTCTGCTCGACGGTATGCCATGCTCCGGGCTATTTGATGCACCAAAATGGGTTCTGTGGCTGGCAGGCTGGAAAGGGAATCGTAATGCTTTATTACCCAATCCCTGAATCTGCTATTGGCTTCCACACGAAGCTGATCCAAAGCTGGGATATCCGGCATCTGCGCCTGGGTATAGAGCAATTGCAAGAGTCTGGCGTAATGCTTGGCATATTTCTGCCAGGCTTGATAATTGTCTTCTATCCCCGGCAATTGCGACTTTAGTAGGGATAGCTGGCTTTGGATAAGAGCAACATTATCCAGGGGTGAACGCTCTATACCGCAAGCCATCCAGCTGGTCTCTACTTTCACAGGTGTCGCTAAAGTAATGCGCTGCAGCAAACCCTCTACAAAGAAATTATCGGTATATACTTTCAGATCGGGATGATCAAAAGGCAGCACCCTGGGATATTCCGCGGAGCCTGTCCTTTTATCCACAAATCGCCGCCATTCCTTTTGTAGAAAAGCATAGAAATACTCTCTGCTTTTTAAGACCCGATCAAGATCGATATCATATCCATCCACCAATTCTTTGCCTACATTCAGCAGTTTATTCACAATAAACTCAGGCAGTACTGTATCTGAATAATGCAGATTAAATAATACCGCCCAAAATTGCAGCTCTGTGCTTATCCCCGCTGTATCAATTCCCAATATTCGCCTGGCTATAAAATCAATACTCTCGCTATATGAAGCCAGGTTTTGAGCTTGAGTCTGCAACAATTCATACAGCTTCTCAAAATACTGGCTGGGAAGCTCCCTAACTGCTTTAGCTGCAATTCCTGTAAAGAAATCGTCCAACCTCAAATGAATAACATCAGATTGCATCAATACCGAATAAGGAACTTGAGCAAGGTCAACCAGATCTGCGGAAACCCTGATCAATATCCGTCTATTCTCAGACTCCAAATTCATGCGCCTTTTGTTCTCCAGATAAAAGTACAAACTCAAGTTATCGGTATAGTCATAAAGATCAAATCCCTTGTCAGCTATTCGCTCAAAAACAACAGTAGAGGATACCAAACTATCATGATCGAACAAGATCACCATCTGGTGCGAAGTAGAGCATAATCGCTGAATAATCGCGTTTACCAATAGGTCTTTTGCGGGAACTTGATCGCTGTACACCCTAAGCCCTCTTTACTGTGTCCTGGTAATGGCTTGATCGTAATACATCAGCAGTTTGGGGTCTTCCTCTAAGAGGCTGCTGGGTATGCGCTGTGCCATCAGAATAATAGTCTCATAATCCCGATTTTGCCAACAGAGCTTAAAACCTGCCCTTACAGCTTCTGCCCGTATTACCTTGTATCTCTTGCCGGGAAAAAGCTCAGCGGCTGTTTTGGGCAAATCGGGTATCTCAATCTGCAGATCATTCTGCTTTTTGGGTTTGTAATCTTTGGGCAGATAGGTCCAGAATTCTTTTAGCAATGCCTTTTCCCGTATCTGCTCCAGGTCTGCCGATTTATTAGGATCGGGCACATACCACCTATCCTTGGCTTTAGTTTTCAGTTCTGGATCGTTTTTGAGGAGCTTGCGCAGATCTTTCCAGTTTGTAGAAAGATATGTATGAATCTGGCTGGGAACCTCGCTTGTGTTGTCATATTTGAGGAAGTTTTCTTCCAGGAGCAGGGATAGTTCCAGGCTCTTTTCCGTTTTATTCCAGCCGGCAATCTCTTTCATAAAATGGGGATGGATCTCCTGGAAACTCTGAGGTTTACCCAAAAGTAACTGACGCAGCCACTGAATTGCCGAAACCTCATCGGTGACAAATATCTCCATCTGAGCCAACTCAGGAATATTCAGCTTGGTTTTATCATATTCCACCACCTGTTCAGGCAGGAAATACATCCCATCCCGGGATGGGAAATGCTCTTCCAATCCTCTGTAAAACTCTGCCGAGGAGAGCGGCACCAGAGCGTTTCTTTGCAGATAAAAAGCCACCATGCGGTCATAGAGCAGATAGTTTTGCCGCTCAGCTACAACCTGCATTCTGCCTCTATCAACCACAACTTTGGGAAGCTGCCTGAGATGTGTTCTCACAAAATCCCATACGCCTTCCTCGGTATCAGAATGTTTTATAAACCTATCTTCAAGTCCGCCATTGGGCTTGTAGCAGGAGATGATCAGGTCTTGTTTGACTGTATTCGCCATAAACGCAGCCTTGACGCCTCCATGACCTTTGTCTAATGTTCGTACGTCAGCCACGACAAATCCAGCTTGTTGCAATGATTCTTGTATGGCATTCCAAACGCTATTACTCGAGTTGTGAAACTCTACAGTCATCCATTTCCCTGGTTTTAGTGATTCATAACACCTAATAAAGCAATCTCTCATTATTGTTTGATATTCACGCAAATCCTTTCTTTGATTCTTGTTTTCGATCGCTTCATTTTTATTGTTAGTAAGTACTTTTAGCCAGCTTTCAGTAAGATTATTTAGCTCAGAATACATAAAGTTTGAACCAAAAGGCGGGTCTGTAAATATGTAATCTATAGCATTCTTATCGTTTAGCGTTATGTGTGCTGACGACTGTGTAGATATCAAATTTCCTTTTGTGTTCCACCCGGTCTTTAGAAGCTTTATATTGAGTAATGCAAATAGAGACTGCTCAACTTGTTCACTTGGTATATATAGAGTTCCTGTTAGCGGACCATTAATTCTGCCTTTTGGGTTATGCTTGTTGATAATAAATCTGTTTTGTTTTGTGAGATTACGTGCCAAAACTGATGTAGCAAGCCATCTCAATTTAATGTCCAGTTTTGCCCACAACGAAGACAATGAAAAAAGATTTCTTTTAGTATAGAACTGATGAACATACCTAATGCCGTAGTTAAAAGGATCAGATGTCTTATCCCCTTTTGGTATCAATGATTTAGGATACCAATATGGTATCTCGAGTTGGTTTATTCTTTCAATCAATTGCATATCTGTATTATCTGGAACTTTCTGAAATCTTTGTTTGCCCACAGAATAATTTATCAATACGGGGGTCTGTTTGGGCAGCCTAATAGTTCCATGCTGCTTTGCAACCTTATCTCCTGCACTACCAAAGTCCTCATCATCGGACAGCAAGTCTTTATCAAAAATGGTTTCATGCGCTCTTTCAAGCCCTCTTTTGGTGAGGATGGCACTACAGTGGTTACAGGTAAACTCGCTGTGTACTTTACCAGCCTCTTTATCCACTGCCACATCCCAAAATACGATTTCTTTTTGGCAATTGGAGCAGATAAACACATCGCTCCAGACGGTGTAGTTGATTTTACCTATTGTTTTACCATCAGTATGCAGGGTCTCATACATCCAGCCGCATTCTTCTTCTACCTCTTCCAGGATACGCTTTGCCTCTCTTTCAAACTCCTCGACATCCACAGGAGAATTGTAATTGGCAGCAATGAAGGTGGCTGCCGGGGAGAGGTCATTGAGGATGGCTTTACGGGCTCCCAGTTTGGAGAAAGGCTTGCCGTCTTCATCCAGAATGGTGCCATCATCTTGCACCATATATCCCAATGATTCCACCACCTTTTTATCTCCACAAAGCTGGGCTGCCACTCCGGTCATGCCGGTTCCGCAAAAGCCATCAAAGACGATATCTCCGGGTTCAGTGTAATGCAGGATATAGCGCATTATAGCCTTGTGGGGAACCTTGGTGTGGTAGGAATGGGCGTTATAGATGGGATCGCTCTTACCCTCGCTCACGTCTGCGGCAAAAGGTTCGCGGTGATATTCACCAGGTCTGGTTCCCTTTTCTTTTTCCCATTCGGTAATGAAGTCATTGATCCAAGGGTTGGGGCAGGCGGTATAATAAGGAGGATCGCTAAGGGCGATGATATCTTCATCTTCGCCGAAGGGAAAGCCTTCTATCTTTCGAAATTCGGGGTCTTTCAGTTTTTCTCGCAGGAGCTTTCTGAAATGCTCTCTGCGGACAGCTGCGTTTTCAAATTCTATGCCCAGGCAGGTGACGGGACCTTGGGAGCTAATATCAAGCCCCAAATCAATCGTTGTTTGTTTCGTCATTAGTATGATTCCTCTTTGCGAGCTCTTGGAGTTTAATTATTAGTGCCAGCCCAGAATCGGTAATGGTGTATGCCTGTTCTGGATGATTTGGCTCATCAGGGTAAGACATAGCAATCAGATTCGCCTTTATCAAAGGTATAAGGTGTTTGTTTCTATAGAATGCTTTGTGGGAAAGACCGAGTTCTTCCATTATCTCCGTTAGTTTTCTGGGTGCTTCGCAGAAAAGCAATGTTTTCATCTGTTGATCGGATAAATCTGAAATAAAATCCACAACAGTCTTGGCGGGAGCTTGGTCAGTGACTAAGTTATCCGCCATGTCTGGAACTTGGTCAGTGACTAAGCTATCCCCCGTGTCCGGAACTTGGTCAGTGACTAAGTTAGCCCCGGTGTCCGAAACTTGGTCAGTTTCTCCATGGTCAATTGATACAGGTTTAGCAGGCTCGTATTTTTCTCTGAGATGTTCAGCCAGTTTCCATGAATAATTTTCAGCTATTGGTTCAATAAGTTTTTGAGTAAGCAGCCTGTTAATCACTTGGAGAGATTCTGGATTGTTTGACAGAATGACTGATTTAACCTCTGAAACAGTAATTGAGGGTTTTTGGCAGGCAAGCGCAAACACAGAAGCCTCATTATCTGTTAGGCTCAACCCCAGTTGACTTTGAAACAGGACTTGCCGTTCGTTGATTAGACTGTGCTTAATGATATCCAAGCCAAATGATTTATCAGACTTGTCATTGCTGATTTGCGCTGGGACATACCCAAGGTCTCTGCATTTCCTCATTATGGCGCGTATCCCTGTTCCAGCTTGCTCACTGAGTCCAATTTGACGGAATGCACGAACAATTACAGGATTGCGAAGCTCTTTTTCACCGCCATCTATAAGTATGTCAAATGCAGAAAATGCGTCACCTGGATTCCAGAAAGAAATCTTATCCTTGAATATTTTTATATGTGGGGTCCTGGTAAAGTCTCCATAATCCTGATGCATTAATAGATTAACTGCTCCTTCTCTAAATGCAACATAATCAACAGGTTCGTCAATACGCATTTGGGTAGAACTATCCAGTGAAAAAGGAATCTCAGATATGTTGATGAACCTTTCTGATATGGCTCTCCAGGTATTAAAAAGATTATCTTCTGCAAACAACCTATCATGCCATCTTTCATCAGATGTCCAAACTTCGCTGTTTGAGTTAATTTTTTGGAAATCTACTATTCCTCTTGGTACTTCTTTTAAAATGTGTTTTGACTTTCCAAACATCAATAATCCTGCCCTGTTGGGTACCATCTTGCCATCCGATTCTACTAAAAATCCAAGTTCTTCTAAAAACTTTGAATCAGACAAATCATCATATTTGTTCTGGTTTTTATCTGAGTAGAAACGACGATATACCTTTAGGGTTGCTTCATTAAAAAAGTCTTCGGCATCATAGCGATTAAGAGGTTGATTATCGAAACTCGTATCTAACGAGTCTCTCCAAAACATCTTGATTTCGTTTGGATTGCATTTCTGGTCTCCTCCAGCACGTCTTATGTAGGATTCATTTAAGTTACCATTTAAATGAATTGGTTTGTGCTTTCGGGATGCCTCTGGAATATAAAAAACCAATAATGCCTTATCTTCATGCTCCACGATGCTTGGCTCTACGTCGATTACTGTTCCGAATTTCTTCCCAGACCTTATGCAACTGAGAAAATCGTTTTGCAACTTATCGACATTAATGACTCCGACTATCTCATACTTACCACGTTCATCTCTGATGCCAAACACTAAATGTCCACCTGCTGAATTTGAGAATGCAGATACTGACTTATAGGCGTCTAACGAAACTCCATTCTGGCACAACTTGAATTCAATGTCATCCCATTCGTATTTTTTAAGTCTTTCTATTATTTCATCTTTTGTCATAGTTGTCATGTTTTACTCCAACACTATCCTTACCCGTTGAGGATTCTTTCCCTCAGTGAGCGAATCAATATACTGATCCAGGATCCGTTTTAAATCATTGGGCGTGATGGACCCTCCGGCCTTGCTGATCACTCTTTTGATCTCATCCATGTTTATGGTTACTTTGATGAGCCCCGCCAATACTTCTTTTAAGATTTTCACAAAGCTATCGTCAATCCTGTCCGGAAGTTCTCTGTTTTTGATAAAGCGATTAAGAACTGCCTTGTCTTTTTCACTGAGTAAAGACATGGAATCCTGAGTGTGCTCACTTTGTAGATTCTTAAGCAGCATCCCGCTCCAGTTTTCAAGGGTTAGATCCAGCATCTGATCGATCTGACTAAGGGTATGGCTTGCGGAAGAAGTTCCGGATTCTACCGCAGCGTTGAATCTGCAGTGCGGGCAAATGGGATCTGTCTGCAGGTTGTTTTCGGTTAAGTTAAAGCATGTTTTTAAGGCTGCCAGTTTGTCTAATACCTCATTAATCTGCTGAACGGGCATGATGTCGATTTCCCCCAGTTTGCGCAGACTTTGTATCCTTAAATCATTGGAGAGTCCGGCTTTTTTTTGATCATCTTGCCTATTGAGACGCTGCTTGCTGTGTAATACCACATAGTGTTCAATATAGCTCTTTTTTAGTTTTTGCAATTCATAGCTGATCCTTCCGGTGCTTTCTTTGATCTCATGGGTTTTCAGCCCCTTGACCAAAGTAAATATACTGTTTTTACCGTTTCCAAATTCATTTTGCCAGGGGTGATCGCCGGGTAGCAGCTTTTCTGCCGTGGATAACCAGTTTATGAGGGGGTTTAGGTTTTGGATAAAATCCTGTGCGGCATTGATGGTTTTAACGAGATCCAAAAAGTAGCGCTGTGCTTCAATATCTGCCACAGGCACATTGAAGTTCTTAAGCTTTGCAGCAGTATTAAAGATAGTCAGAGATTCTAAGAATTCCTTGGCTTTGGCAAGATTTTGTGGGGCATTTTCAAGATGGAGAGTTTCTTTCAAATCCAGTCCCCAGAATATCAATCCACCACTGAGGTGGTTCATAGTGAACACAGTACGAGCGATCAATTTTGCAATGGCATCTTGCATTACCCTTACCGGCTCATCATTTCCCTGGCTTATATTTTGTGCCAATCCGGGGGATAAGCCTACAAGTTCAAAGAGTGCTTTGAGGGCTTGGATGTTCCAATCCCTGGGAAGCTCAATATGTTTAAAATCAATCAAAGTAGCCAGGTCTGTGGCAGCAAGATATTGAAGCTTTGTGGCATCAAACTTATCTCCAAGCACACTGAGGACGATATCTCCGGCATAGACCATTGCTGCCAAGACCACGAGCACCCATTCCGGCTCCAGTCTGAAAGCACCCGGATCAAGGTAATCTATACCATTAATCTTTTCGAAAAGCTCTTCCCGGTTTAGCACCTGTCCTTTTCCTTTTGCTGCCAGCTTGTTGCCGATATATCCGGCAAGGGGGGATTGGGAGGTATTGATCTTATCTCCATCAAGTAGCTGTAAGGCATCCAAAATAGCTAATGCTTGCCTGGTTTTGTTTCCGCCTGAGATAAAGCGTAAGGCTTCGGTAATATTTTGCTTTCTATTGTATCCGGTGATCAGAAGCGAAAACCTGGGATATTTGGGTGCCTGATTTTCAAAGTGCTCAGCCAGGCAGATAGAAGCAATGGCATTGATAATATCTCTGAAGTTTGCAGTCTCATTTTGTGCTATTCCCGAGATTTCTCTGATGCTCTTCCCCTTTGCCCAGTTTTCCAGGGCTTGCCGTTTTCCCTGGTAAACCACATCGTAGGCTTCCCAAATATTTCTTTGCAGCCAGGCGACCACCTTGCGCAGGTATTGTTCAGATTTTTGTAGATAGATGTTTTTGGCATTTCCCGATGCAGTAAGGGACATTTCATGTGATGCTGCAAACAGGCGCAGTGCTTCATCAAATTCTTCATCTCTGCCGCTCAAATTAATAAACACCTCATCATCAAGCTTTTGATCCTTTAGGGGTGTATTATCATAAGGTCTTGGGAAATAGATATAAAAATCCCTCTGTGGTACTGCAGTGGAACGTTCATTTGGAGAGCCAAAAAAGAGATATCCGCTCCGGGGGGCATTGCGTTCACGCCAGTTTATCTCGTACTGCCAGATATTGTAGTTTGTTACATGTGGAGTAACGTCCATTCTCTCCAAAACGCGTTTCAAAGCTTCATTGTAATAGGTATTGAGGCTTGCATCTCCCAAAGTGTCTCTTTTTTTGGCTATAATGGCATCAAAATCATCTACTTTCTTTAGATCCAGATAAAATTGACCATTATTTGGGTTGGAAGAGATAAACTGTCCGCTTACAGTGGTTACGATCTCCCGCAATACAGTCTCCACCAATGTGGTCAGGTCTTTATCCGGCTCATCCCCTCCCATGCTGGCAGCATTGGCATCGTAGAGGAAGAGATTGTTTTTTAGTTCTTGGGGAGTAGCCCCAATTGTTACATTCACATCAACGGTGGTCAGCCTATGTATGGAGAGTCCATTGACGATTCTGATGGCAATGGGTTTGTATATGGGTTTTGTAAAGGCTTGTTCAATCTTGGAAATCAAAACCGAATTTACTTCAATTACTTCCTTCACATCGGGGTTGGAACGATTGCTGGGGTTGTCGCTCAGCATCTTCCAATAGCTATCGTAAGCCAATATCCCCGGAGTGTCTTGTGGAAGCTTGTTGTCTATGATTTGCTTTATATTCAAAGAGATGGTTTTCAGAACTTCGCGTTTTTCAATCAGGGTGATACTTTCAAAGGTATCGATGTAATTTGGATGGATGGGAAAAAGGCTCACAAATTCATCCATGCGCTGGGTCAAATCATCATAGTATCGAGTGTAAGGCTCAAGGTATTCTCTGATTTTCTGAGTCTGATCAGCGCTTTTTTTTAACAGACGATTGGCAACCACATACTTGAGATCTCTCCTGGCAATGCGCACCTGCTCAAATCTATCCTTTACCCTGCGCAGGCTCTCTGCCACAAATATGAATTTCGGGCTATCGAATATCGCTTCCTGAATACCGGCGATGAATCTGAATCTCAGGTCTTTGCAGGCTTCCCCTATTTCTCTTAAGAAATTGAGATCTATTACCAAGTCCTGGTCCGTTCTACTTCTCAGGTAATCTAAAAGCTCATCCACAACCAGGATCAAGCCATCGTTTGGGAACACCTCATGAAATGCCTGCATCATGTCTTCAAGGTCTTTTTTGATGGAATAACTCTTATCCATAGGCGGGAAGGAATAATCTATACCATCCCTCTTCAGGTTCTCTTCGAGTTCCCTTACCAAAATATCTCTCAGCGGCATAGTGGTGGCACCAAGTTCTGTACGAATAACCACCTTGAATCTACCGGCTATAATTTTTGCTTTTTCTTTCACTTGTGCATCTGTAAGGGGCGCAACAAGTGAAGCATCACCACAGATGGCTTAGATCACCGAGAGTAAGTGAGATTTACCGGTTCCATAATTACCCACAATCAAGAGACCTTTATTGTCAGTTGGGGAATCGAACTGCAACTGAGTTATGATTAGATTGGAAATGCGTTCAGCCATTTCCTCAGAGATTACATAAGTACTTACCAGGTTGGCGGCTTTCTGAGTAATGGCAGCATCTTTCAATTGAACCAGGCTTTCAATGGGCTCATATTGGATAAGGTCTTTGTAAAACATTAGAATTCTCCTTCTATTTACAAGTTTTCTTGTGGCTGTGCATCGATAGCCACGAAATCGTGTACTGGGTATGATTTATATTCCGGATATCCGGGTTCAGCATAGTATAGTCTGTTTTCTTTCAATGATCCATTCCAGAATGCGACGATAGTCTTGTTTCTTGATAACGAAAGTAGTAATGACAAAGTATCAATCTTAAGTGACGGTTCAAAAAGAATGTCGATTCGATCCAATAGTGTAAAAGCAGATACACCGCCAATAAGATCTTCCATAATCTCAGTTATTTTAAGTGGTCTTTGCTTTATGCTGTATTCTAACAATCTCGTGGCAAGCTCAAGGTTGAGGTTTAGTGACTCAGCATTACGATCTTCTTTCAACAACCTGACAATCTCTTGTTTACCTCGTTCTTCGCAATTAACCAGAATAATCAAACGATGGTATTGATCTCCAATCGATTGCAAGGCAGTTTTGAACTTTTCCAAAATATCAGTCATTTTGTACCTTCTGTTTTTTACTTACGGCTTGCCCCACCATCTTTTACCCAAGCATCAATCTCTGAGATTCTAAAATTGAACAAACGACCATTTTATGGTTGGACATATTGTGAAATTCTATCCAGCGACACACCTTGTCATATCTTACGCCAAGGTAAGCACTAATCTTTTTTATAGACAGCAATCTGTCCAATAATCGATCC
>Ga0172382_10012811_pt1 | contig 10881 bp, 4 predicted proteins | sample Leawel138RmetaG_FD_122245 | JGI IMG/M metagenome (GOLD analysis project Ga0172382, IMG submission 122245) | Leachate microbial communities from a municipal landfill in Southern Ontario, Canada - Leachate well 138R metaG | ecosystem: Engineered > Solid waste > Landfill > Unclassified | place...
CATTCTTTGGGGGAAAGGGGGTCCTGTCTCTTCCCCCAGATTTTTCAACCGCCAAAAACAATAGGAATGCCCGACTGGTTTACATTAGGGTCATTTCGAACCCTGTTGCGGAAGTGCTGCCAACTTTCTAATCATAGTTGCAGAAGAGTGCTGAAGTGCTGTATAATAAGGATGTGTGGTTGTGCGGCTAATGCTACCAGGATAAGCTTTTTTGATGTAATGTTGTGATCAACCTCTGTGCAAAGCACTGTCTCAATCTCGTATACAAAAAACCTGGCTAAAGAGGTTTTTCGCCTGCCATCCACAGTTATCCTTTGGAAGCTAGTACGTTGGGGCCCACGGCGAACCTTCAGGACCTGTTATTTAGTCCTCTTGGAAGACTCATGGTGTCAATCCTATCAAGACAGTATTGCCAGCCAGCATGTACCCAGGTTGCCTGTTGGGTTCACCTGTAAATGCTATCCAACCATAACTCATTGCCTAGTAATCGTGTATAAACATGTTGCTTGCCCCCAATCCTCCAACAACCGGAGCAAACAAAACATTACAGTGCGTTACGTGATGAGTTGCCGACCGCCGTCGTAACTAGGAACGGGTTGTTGGAAACACCGGATGTGAGGACTGGAGTAGCGTTCCCGCAAAGCGGCTCCATGTGAAAACTGTTTGGTGTTATTAAAAGAACAGCCCCAAAAATAAGTTACTCTACATTGTTTTGTAGACGTACCTATTAGGAAAGGTTGGTTATCAGTGAATTAGTGCAGGTCATATACGGTAGTTTCAAAAGAGAGCATACTGAGATCTTTCAGAGAATAGATGGGTTACTAATGAAAGGCAGTAAATACCTTGATAACTTCATAAGCCAATTGAACATTAGGTCAAGAATTATTAGAAACAAAACCGACAGGAACGCTTGTTCGGCAAACAGGTAAATGAATTCTTGGTTCCGTAGTATCGCATTCCTGTAATCGAGAAATATGATCTTTGAAGGCAATGGTACCTTGTATTAGAACTAGATCATGAGCTTGAGCTGTTTACAACCTTAACTCAATAGAGATACCAAGTTATGAAGGATACTCAGGAGGATAGAATCATGCAAGTCACGGAGAAGACGGTAGTAGAGACGTCCAGGCAAGAAATCCTAATGAAGATAGGCCTAAATCGCCAAATACTGTTTATGAACTGTCGAGAAAAGTGAAATAGAAAATAACTAGAGTATTACTCTATATGCAGATTTAGAGTTTCCTTGAGAGCCCCATACTGATACAGGAGGTGAGTAAATGATTGACGTTGTAAACTTACAGGTTATGCATCAATCATTTGGCTCCGGAATCGTCACTCAACAAGATGGATCTTATATTATTGTCACCTTTAACGATGTGGGACGGAAGAGGTTCGTTTTCCCTGATGTCTTCAAATCTTTTATGACAACCGCTGATTCTACGATTTTAGCGGAGATTCGGAAGCTTATCACGGAGAAGGAAGAGAGAAAGAGAAATCGGTTAAAGGAGATCAAAGCTCAAAAGCAACACATCCTAGTAACCTCACGACCGCCCAAACGGACAAGAACAAGGAGACGCAAGATACCATGTTCTAACATCGCGTTCAGATGTAATTACTGTGATGGTGGAAGATCGTCCGAGCAGGTCGGCTTCTATGGGGTCTGTTCTGATACCCAAATCCGTTACAACATCGACAAAGCGGAATATGCATGGTGTAGTTCTCAGGATAGCCGTTGTAAACAGTACCTGCAAGGTTTGCTTAATCGGCAACAGTTGGAGAGCTTCATGGGAGAAGAAGGCGAAGGTTACGTCTGCTATGAAAGCCAGATGCTTCGAGACTGGCGCGCTCTGGGCGGAACGGTTCGCACAGGCAAGAACAAGGGTAAACCCCTGCGCCTTAAAGAAGTTAGGTCTAATAGTATTGCCGTGTTAACAACACGATCGCCCCATTCGGAGGAAAAAGACCGCTTCATTTTTGCAGTTTTCCTTGTCGATGAATGCTCTAAAGGAGATGATCGTCAGGTAGGATACGTTACTACCAATTCAGAATTCAGGATCCAGCTCTCTCCAAGAGAAACCCCCAAGATGAAATTCTGGAAGTACTACTTCAATCGAAGTCGTCCAGAATTGACGCAGTGGGGTTCTGGATTGCATCGTTACTTGGCAGATCTTCAAGCTGCTCAAATCTTGAAAGACTTGGTAACAGTGAAAGCGAATACGAAGGATGCAGTTCTGGCCAAACGATTCTTCGACCATTTCTGTAACATAAAGGGAATGGATACCGCTAAGTTACCAGAGCCAATGGGAGCTTTATGTCGCTAGTAGTGCCAATTACAGGCCAATAGAAATCATAGCCTTCGGCCCTGAAAACCAACACCAGGCGATGGGCATAATGTAATCGCAGGAAGAACACTGTCTATCGCATACGCGTGTTGGTTGGGCATCCGCAACAGAAACCATGTCATGAGAAACCTGCCGTCAAGCTGAGCATTAGTCTTATTCTTGTCCAACTACAGCTAGTCTTCGTCTATCGAACTAAAAAACGTGGGACGGGCTCGTAAGGCGTACGTAGTCTGTCTGTGAGGTTCACTTGCCAGCTAGCGAAGAACTGTAGGATGAACATGGAATCACTGATCGACATGAACCGGAATCGGTGATCGGGTTGAAGCATATTCAGTGATCGAAATGACCGGAATACACGTCTTAGCTATTTGGAGACAGAATAGGGACAAAGCCGAACCTCTCTTAGAACCTCTTAAGTGTCCATCAACGCCTTGGCTCCCTCTATTAAGTGGAACCCGTTCGAATACTACATTCAGGTTATTGCGATCCAACATGTCTTCCAGCAGCCTGCAATATGGTATCTGTCGGCAAGCTTGTCAAAAGGCAGGTCCAGACGTGCACCTACGAATGGGACCTAGCCACAGGCCTGCTGTATTATCATCCACTCCACTTAGGTTTGACCCGGAAGCTCGCGTCAACCAGCACAGTCAAGATAATTAGCATGCCTCTCCCATGTGAAACTAGGAAACCAACATGCCCTCTGTCGTCACTTTGGCACTCAGACCGTATAAGCTTTTATGTAACCCGTTTGACGTACTCATCAAGCGATTATGCGTTCTTGGTACATACGGGAGTACCAAGAACGTATAATCGCTACACCAAAACTAATAGCCTTCGTTACCCATTTGCCGCTCCAGGGATTGGCGAATTAGCCCCATGATATAAGGTAATTCCTCAAGTGAGGTCAAGACAACTTCTACGTCGCCATTTCCCCAACGCCCCAGTCCTGTTACATTCCTGCAGATACCTTTAGGATCATTAATCTCCGAATAAGGCATGTTTAGAGTCAAGCGCGGTCGTTTCCTTTGCGGAATAACGTCAACGAAATTGGTCTCCGCTTTATAGGCCACGTACAATTTCAAGTATTCTTCGGTCACGCACGGGTTCAAGGCGAAGATCTCTTTTCGCAAGGCCTGAAATACCTCGGCCATCGGCCCAGTATCGATAGACGGATGATTACGTATAGAGTATTCGTTGGGTCGAGGTTGCGGCCTGTACAACTCTAGCACACCGGGCGAAAGCTGAGGAGCTGGCCAAACCTCCATAGCAATATCAATCAACTCTTTTGCCCTAGCGACTATAGTCTCTTCATTCCACGTATCAAGTGTTCTTAACATTTGGTTGAGGCGCAAAGGGCTTTCCCCGAATCCACCAACCATATCACGTTTCTCAATGAAGGGACGGTCACTGTATTCCGAATTGTACCCGGTTAGGGTAAGGTTTCCCAGGGTGTGTACCCATTTCTCCTGGACATCTTTCCAGTCTTCTCCCAGCATGGCTCGCCAAGCAGCGGACAAGTTCTCGTTTTGGGGCATGATGTGCTCGATCGTATACTCATCGACAGCCACAGCCTCTTTTCTCTGAAAGTTCTCCAAGCGTCGCAGGCAATAGCTTCGATTACGGAAGTTATACAGATCGCGAGTTTTCAAGTCCCGTCGAAATTCCTCGTCAGTAGGAAACCGTCTATAAGAGGGAAGCATAAGGAAGTGTGCTTTTACACTCTCGAGATACCGTGTCTTATCGATTCCCCTGAGGAAGGATGCGAAGGTCTTGTTCATCGAATTGGTTGGTATCGCACAAATTGCTCGACGGAATACGTAGCTTTCCACTAATCGCACTGCGGTAAGAAAATCCTCTTTCGTCAACTTGCCTCCAACATAATCATCGTATAGCTCCAACAAAAAAGGATAGGCAACATCAACTTTCAATTCCCGTATATGACTGAACGTCTGGCGTAATTCAAGATCTGTCTCTTTCCCAAAGGCTATTGAGCAGTAATATTCTGCAAAGGTACGAATATCCTTGAGCAAAGGCTCCAGTCCAACTTGTATTACTTGGGAATGGGCATAACGTTTAAAAGCGTCATATACACCTCTAACCTTGGGAATCTCACCTGTTCGTACGGTGAGGTAGTGTCGGATAAAGCCATCAAAGTGCTCAGCATATGCTTCTTGCCCGAAATCTAGTTCCATGCGTCGCCAATAGTTATTATACATAACTGCTTGGAGTTCGGGTTCTAAATCCATGAGCACATAATTACGAATAAGGTCAGCTTGGGTTAGTTCCTTCCCTGTAGAGTTTAGGCTTTCGAAAATGAGTTGCGGCTTGTCTTGAGTTCGGTCCAATGAGATATCCACTATAACGAGCTTGGCCAACCCTTTACACACTGTTGTAAGATTGTCCCTTTCTCTATCGAGTTTCTGATTGAAGAAGTCGAAGCATTCCTTTATTCGCTTTGAGTAATTCCGCGGAAAAGGTTGTTGTTCCACTAAGGCTACCAGTGATTCTCGATCAGTCTCGCCCAAAAGGAGTTTGAATCGACGCTCACCTGATTCATAGGGGTTGAGCAGGTAGTAATTGCGAAGCTTAACAGCCGAAAAGCCGTCAACCGGTTCATTATCACCAAGGACTCGTGCAAGAGCTTCAATCAGGATAGAGACAGTGGTTAACCTCTGTTGACCATCGATAACTAACAGGGGATCCTGGTTTGACACTTGGTATAGCCCCCTTTCCACATAAACAATAGAGCCCAAGAAGTGCGCCATGGTGGCGTCGTCTTCGCCAGACTGCAGAACATCGTCCCAGAGCCTCTGACACTCCCGAGTCGTCCAGCTGTAAGCTCGTTGATAGATGGGGATAACGAATTGGGGAGACTTTTTTATAAAGTCCAGTAGTCTTGCTTCACTTGCTTTCATGTTCAGCACCTCTTTAACTATATTACTTGTCATGTGCAGTTGAGCAGATTCTGGGGAGACAACACCTCAAATTTGACGGCAGCTTGACTCCCTAAATTCGGACATTATGCTATATGGCTGTCCTTCTTATAGAATTGCTCATGAATGCTTGGTGATACTGTCGAAGGCTTTCGTAGTTTAGGCTACCATGTCTACGTCGTTATTGTAGTAGGCATATACTTGCTTACCTCAGTATAAGCATCCAAGAAGGTCTGAAACTCGTTTTGGCTGTAGCCTTCATCTTCCAAGATTGATTCTCGTCGATGTGACTGATACAATGAAAAACCAAGCTGAGCTGACTCGTGGTGCCTTGCGGATCGTCTTCACTGCCCCCCCTAAGCATCCAATTTCCAAAAGGCTCAGCGAAAACAAATGGGAGGTCATCAATTTAGCAACTCGGTCAAGGTCCTGCTGCCCGCTATCCATCAGCTTATTCGGCCAGTTTTCAATATATCCCGCAGAGCATACCATGGTACGAAAACCCTGTTTGGTGATCCATGGGAATAATATCTCGATACCGTCGGCATTGGTGGGCAAGGTCCCCCGGCTAGAATGCATACTGTCCGCTGTAGTCCTGTTCCCTGATCCACCTCTGTAACATGGGGAAAATGGGCGTCGAGGATTACCAAGCTTCCGGGTTTTAGCGCCACACATTGTTGATTCATTTGAAACCGGCCATAGCCTTCATCAACATAGAGTATTTTAAAGCTCTGATGTAGATGATAGCGAGCCATATTACCCGCAGGTAGACGTTGGTATTATCCCCAGACTCCCCGCTAGTCTCCTCCTTCTACATCGGTCCCCTAACAACTTCTCGACCCAGGGGCTATTCCTTACATGCCAGGCTCCATCCCCCCAATGAGCGGACTCAAACTGATGTCTGCGGAGGTCGAAGCGCCTTACTGCTAACGACCACTTGGCCGCAACTGTCCTATTCTTTTACGTCTCTCATTTTCCCTCCGTCCTCAAAGGGTAGCATGTCTATGGGACTCAAGAAGAGCACCCATGTCCTATCCATCAATAAGAGATAACATATTCGGTGGATTTACCGTACCGGTTTGCTAGGCATTTAAGCAACACTTCTTGTATTTCTTGCCGCTACCGCAGGGACAGGGTGCGTTACGTCCCACCCGCTTTACTGACTTTACCGGCTTTTCAGCAGCGATAAATCCCCCTGCTACCAATTCCTTAACACCAATACGTTCAGAAAAACTCCTACGAAACAACTGAGCCTCCCGTGCAAATAGTGCAGGGTCCACGCTCTTTGGAGCAGGCCAAGCATGAACATAATCATATTTCCAAAGCTCCCCCACCCGAGCTTTGATGACATCACCCTTCATCCCCTCGACCTGTTCTAATATGCGCGTATGTAACTCTTCGGATATCAGTTCATGTGCCAGCAGGAAGTCATAAACATAGGGTAGTCCCCATAAAGCCCCCGCCGCACGGGGCTTCTGGTTCGAGAGGAAACCAAATCTACTATACACGTAGTTCTGTAATGCCTCGCCATCTACGGCGAACAATTCCCCGAAGGTGATTGGCTTCTCTGTTATTAAATCAACAAGAGGACATATGTCCATAGCCGCGTACCACAGGATACTCCCAATCTGGAAATTAAGTCCTGTTTGTGCATAGAGGTCCTTAGGGAACAGCACGCTCAAACGAAGGAGAGCCTCCTCTGTCACCAGCTCATCAGCAGCAAAACCCACATCAGTAGACTCCATGGAAAGCTGGCCAATTATCCCCTCGAGTTCCCCGGCAGGGATCTCATAATCATAGGAGCCTAAGTAGGCCATAATCTCCTCTTTATCCACCGCTTGTCCTGCTTTACTCTTTTCATAGATCTGTTGCAGCTTCAGCATAAAGGCAGCTTGCCCAAAATGTGATTCTGCTCTGCCGATCAACCAATCGCTATTTTTCACCTTTTCATAGCAGTGCTCTATTACATCCGTTACCATATCCAGATGTCCATAGAAAGCCAGTTTATCGAAAATAGGAACTAACTGGTCTATAGAATCTGCCGGATTGGCAAACAGCCGCACTAAGTCCTCGGAAGTACACCGGCCTTGAAATAGTTTTATATCGTTCACGCGGGCATCTACATAGTAGAATGAGTCATCCAGCATATCAGCATTGAGTTCATATAGTAAGGAGGCAAACTCTAAGACCTCTGCGTGTCTTCTCTGGTCTTCCAGCCAACCAATTTCCTCCAGGATCCAATCCGCATCAATGCTCTCCTTGAATTCCTTCGGCAACTCTTGCGTAAAGGTGTCCTTAATAAATGCGTGAAGCTCCTCCTCGGATAACCCGCGAGCTATTTTGCACCACTTTTCTGGATCAGTAATGGGTATTTCCATGCCTAATCACTCCTAGAACACTATGAGGGTCAATCATAAAGGCTATACTATCTACCTGAATCTGTCTCACAACTAGGTTAGCATATCAGCGAGTGACTGATAATACTTCCGAGCTCGTCGTGCAAGCCCTATCCTGGTATTCTTAGACTTCTGCCCTTTGCTATCATCTGAGTCGGAATATCTACCATGCGGACATAGACCCACAACTGATAAATTCACCTTAGCCCGGGAAGCGGCAATATCGAGTGGCCTTATCATCCCGTGCAAGTTGCCTTACCACGCCCGTTTCGTTTTAATGGCTGAAGATGACCTTATCTAATCTAATGTACAATGCGATGATCAAGAGCGCTACCGCATGGACAGGGTTGCCACGTCCCATCCGCTTTACCGACTTTACCGTTCTTTTGTAGGAATAAATCCAACTTCCACCAATTCATCAACATCAATATGCTCGGAAAAGGTCCTGCCAAACAACTGGGCCTCCCGTGCAAATCGCGCAGGGTTCACGCTCTTCGGAGCGGGCCAAACATGAACATAATCATATTTCCAAAGCTCGTCCACCCGGAATTTGATGACCTCACTCTTCATCCCCTCGACCATCTTCAATATGCGCGTATGTAACTCTTCGGATATCAATTCATGTGTCAACAGAAAGTCATAAAAATAGGGCAGTCCCCATAAAACTCCCACCGCATGAGGCTTCTTGTTCGAGATGAGATCTAATCTATCATAGATGTAGGCCTGGAATGCCTCGCTGTCTGCAGCGAACAATTCCCCAAAGGTGATGGACTCCTCTGCTATTGAATCAGCAAGGGGACACATGTCCATAACTGCATACCACAGGATACTACCGATCTGGAAATTGAGTCCTGTTTGTGCATAGAGGTACTTAGGGAACAGCATGCTCAAACACAGGATATCTTCCTGTGTCACCACCTCATCTACGGCAAAACCCGTATCGGCTAACTCCGTGCAAAGCTGTGCAATTATATCCTCAACCTCCTCAGAGGTGAACTTATAATCATAGGAACCTAAGTAGGCCACAATCTCCTCTGTATCCACTGCTTGTCCCGCTTTAGTCTGTTCATAGACCTGTTGAAATTTCAGCATAAAAGCAGCTTCTCCAAAATCTGATTCTGCTCTGCCGACCAACTTATCGTCATTTTTCACCTTTTCATAGCAGTGCTCTATTACATCCATCATCATATCCAGATGTCCATAAAAAACCAGTTTATCGAAGATAGGAATCAGATGGTCTATAGAATCTACCGGATTGGCAAACAGCCGCACTAAATCCTCGGAGCTACACCGGCCTTGAAATAGTTTTATATCGATCACGTGGGCATCTACATAGTAAAATGAGTCCTCCAACATATCAGCATTGATTTCATATACTAGGGAGGCAAAATCTAAGACCTCTTCGTATCTTCCCTGGTCCTCCAGCCAACCGAGATCATCAAGGAACCAACCCACATCAATGCCCTCCTTGAATTCCTGTGGCAACTCTTGTGCAAAGGTGTCCCTAATAAATGCGTGGCGTTCCTCTCCGGATAACCTGCGAGCGATTTTGCACCACTTTTTTGGATCAGTAATGGGTATTTCCATGCCTAGATCACTCCTATATCACTATGGATGGTAGATCATAAAGGCTACATTATCTTCCTGAATCTGTCTCACAACTAAGTTAGCATATCAGCAAGTAACTGACAATGATCCGACCTCTTCGTGCAAACCCGTTCCTGGTATTCTTAGACACCTGCCCCCTTTTTGTCATATGAGTCCGGGGAGCGGCAGCAAGAAGGGTAGACATGATCACAGTTGAGTATAAAAGGGCTAGATAGAGCAGGTTCTTCGCACTGCTTTCATCTGATGGACCGTAAATTGATTGTAATAATACCCGGGGTAGTTGGCAAACCTACCGATCACACCATTGCGGGCAGGGATCTCAAAGAGATCATCTCCGGTATACTTAGCTAGCCGTAGTAGTCAGGAGCCAACTGAGTAGCCGTGACACTTTTGCTGTTCCTGCTCCGGTCACCACCCCAAAATGTCCCCGGCTCCTCGATCCCAAGACCCAGACGGACCGGCATCTGTTCCTCATTGACCGCAACAGTCATCTCTCCGACGGGAATCTCGGGCTGAATCCACAAAGTAGCTTGGAGCAGTTCAGTGTGGTTTAACACTAATGCAGAGCTTGCGACAGAGTTTAAAGAAGAACAGGAAAGCGAAAAATCGGGGACAGGCAGCAGTTCCGTAAGTTTTGTCGGAAGTGTCCAGCGGTTATCTCTGTGTCTTCAACCTTCACCGCTGTATATGACTATGTAAAGGAGACCGCAGATTATTGGAGTGGGGTTCGGAGTCGTCTATCCATATTTTTGTAACAACAACCGATACCTAAAGTCCAACATGGCAACACTGTTTTTTACTGCCCTTCGGTCTTGATTCCGGGATAGCTCGCCGGGATTTCCATCGTCTTTCGCTCCATGTTCCTGAAAAGGCTCCCGGTCGACCGTCGCACCGTGCCTAACCCCTACCGGCGGATCAACAGCTTGGGAATCATCCATTCTCCAGCAATCATTTTCGGCGTGGTGTATATGTGTCTTCTCGGCGATGTCTTGACAACTTCAGAATGAGATCTGCTTATTTAGGATGAGATCGGCTATATCCCGTTCTCTAATGAAACGACCGAGAGTCTGTTAGCAGTGGTTTCCAACAGTACAAGCGGTAAAGTATGATCATTATTCCACCCTAACCTCGGTGATTGGAACAAGGTGATTGGCGATGATAGATTAACTGCCACTCTTTTCGAAGACTTATCCATCACTCGCATATCCTTGCCCTAGACCGGGCCAAGCGATCGGTTAAAGCAACCACCAGCTAGTCGCGGTATTAACGCAGAGGCGGTGTCGGGAGCATAATCGTTTTCCAGGAATGGTGAGCAAAGAACATTGATGTAAGACGTAGATCGCGCCGAAGGCTCTAGACCTTTCTGGCTGCCATTTGCCAAAATCCTCGATTGCCAAACACACATGTAACACCAATTTGATTTAATCAAGGTTGCTAGAGATGGTCAAGTTTTTCAGACCGATAATTGCACCTATTTCCATTGGGCGTATTTAGATATTGGGGGGAGTAAATCAGGAATATGTAAATGACGAAAGAATAACCATTCTTTTCATATAGAGGAAGGAAAAAGAGATGACACCGAGAACCCCGTAGTTATTCAGA
>Ga0172382_10012812_pt1 | contig 10880 bp, 14 predicted proteins | sample Leawel138RmetaG_FD_122245 | JGI IMG/M metagenome (GOLD analysis project Ga0172382, IMG submission 122245) | Leachate microbial communities from a municipal landfill in Southern Ontario, Canada - Leachate well 138R metaG | ecosystem: Engineered > Solid waste > Landfill > Unclassified | place...
AAGTTTAAGATCGCCCATCGAAAACTACTACCATACTATCTTTTGTTCCGCTCTGGGTTTTGCCTTTTGCGTTTAATGGTAAATAAAAATTTCCATCTGCATCCAACTTCCCAAACTTTATTCTACCTTCAATAAATTCTATTTCGGTCGCATTTGGTTTAATGTACTTATGAAATAGTTTTGTCGAAGTGCTTACAGGTATTAGAAAAACGCAAACTTTGCCTTTTCGCATTTCTTCAATTCCTTTCTTTACAAACTCTTCCTTTAGTTTTTGGCTGTATGGTGGATTTACAAAACATCGAGCTTTGTGATTTAATTTAATCGAAAGTTTTGAAGTATTCGGTGATCCTTGTAATTGATTTAATATCACACCAATCTTTTGGGTGTTTAGATCCTTTTGAACTGTTACATTTAACACAGGCTGGTACAATGTTTTTTTCGACTGTTCCAATACAAGTATTGTTTGATAAAGGGATAAAATGGTCTTGAGTAAGAAATTTTTCGGATTCGCAATACGCACACTTGTTTCCAAAATATAATTTACATCTTTCCCATTGTTCATAAGTCCACTCAAAAGTATTTCCTCTATATAAATGATTTCTGACAGCATTTCTTTTTCTATGTCCTTCTCTTCCTTTATCAGATTTTCTATGTTTAGTCTTTGAATCCTTAATAATATCTTTTGTTTTAGGATCGTTACGTTTTCTTGCCATAACTTTTTTTGCGTGTTCACGTTGGCAAGTCCTACAATGTGAACCAAATCCTGATTTACATCTTGGTTCAATAGTAAAATTAATTTTATCAAGTGGTCTGATAATCTTGCATTTTGTACATCTTGCAAAACCAGTGGATAATAGTCTATATTTTTCTGACTTGAGATACTTTGACTGTCTATTGTTTTTAATTCTTTCTCCACTTTTCTGAGATTGACATTTCTTACAACGAGATAGGAATCCCCTCTTTCTATCTGAGCGGATTGTAAATTGATTTGTTGATTTTTCTTCTCCACAACAAGAGCATTTAATTTTTTCCATTCTACAAAGTTACAAAAAATATCGTTATCCCAAAAAAAATTTACGAAATTTGAGTTTCCCCACTCAATACTTAATCCGTCAATCACTTCCCCCTCGCAATATGGGCATGGATCAAAGTCAAAATTAAATCGCTTATCCAATGCCTTATAAAATTCAGGTGGTGTAGCGTAATTATCATCATTGTTTACGTGTATTTTTCTCATATTTTGAAATTTTAAATTAAAAACCTGTGCCTAACACCGTGTATAAAAAATTAATTTACTACCGTTCCCAATTGCTTTTTAACTATCTCAATCAAACTTGTGGAGATACGTTCTGCTATACATTCAACGTGTTCGTGTTCATCAGCCCATGCGTCCCATTCATACATTAGTTTACCACAAGTTTTGCACTTTGGTTGTTCTGATATTATTATTTTTCTTTCCATATTCGTTTTTACATCCCAGCCAGCGCGTTAGCTTTACGTGCCAGGCTATCCATTTTACTTTCTTTTCCGTTGCTAGCTCCTTCTTTGTTTTCGGGCTTAAACCACACGCCGATCATTTTCTGCTTCCAGTTTTTTACCGGCTTTCCGGTGCTGTCTTTCCAGTTGGAGGTGTTATAATACTTGAAAGCTTTTTGCGCTGTCTCTTTGCTGAATCCGTTTGCTGTAAAGTAGTCTATCACTTCCCGCTCGCTTGGTGGCTCAAATGCTTTTGGCTTATTAATAACCGGCTTTTTTTCTTCGGGTGCTGGTGGTAGCTCTTGTTCCTGCTGCGTATTGATAAGTTTTTCAATCTGATCTACTTCAACGCCTTCTTTGCCTGTGTCGCTATGCGTGCTTAGCGTAAGATCAAACTTAGCTGCATAGTACTTGAAGCGTTTCAGCACGCCAACATGGGCTTTGTTGTTAGGATTGAGGGGTAGGTTATTTTGATGCTTTAGGAAATTGCGGACAAAGAGACAGTCCCGGCTATCAGACCACACCAAAGCTTTGCGCATGCTATTGACAATATTGATTATCTTTTTCTCGTCAATACCTGTTTCTGCCGACCATATACGAGGGGTGAACTCTATAAATCCGGCAATATCGCATGTATCGGTGATATAGATAAACAATAGCTTCTGCTCTGTGGTTAATTCCGAAAACCAACCATCTTTCCATTTATCCGTCTGTGTGAATCTGTAAGCCATGTTATTATTTTTTTTACTTCATTGAAGCTGCTAATAAGCCGCTGCGTAATCTTTTTGATTTAACAAGCAGGCTATCAGCTCTTGATAGTGGATGATAGTATGCGTATCGGCCTTCTATCTTAATCTCTTTTTCTGTGTAGATACGTTCCTCTATCTTATGCTGCTGCTTTTCCGGCTCAAAGACATAAAATTCTTCTATCTGATCTATGTTTTTGAGGTAGGTTATATCGTTTCGCTGCATCTTAACCACCTTGTACATGCGCTGCTTCATGCTTTGCTCCTTTCTGTGTTGATGCTGCTGCTAATCATCATCCCTCTCCTCCTTGCGTTTACCATTTCCCGAAGGCACTTACGCTCAAAATTTGATAGCTCTGTTTCTGAGTACATCTGCCCTCCGAATACTTTTACTTTACGTCCGTTGACGATATAGACGTTATCTGTTTCTGTTACTTGTACGTTTACCATGATGTGAGGTGTTAAATTCTTCTATTGCTTTAAATATTTGAAATGCTACTTGTGGCACTATGGCGTTTCCGTAGGCTTTAATACTTTCGTTTCGCCACTTAGGAAAGGTAATTCCGTCCAATCTGGAGGAAAACCCATCATTTCCGCTACAAATCGGGGATTGAGTTGGGAACTGCTCCCACTTACCGCAAACTGATCCGCTAAATTGTCGGCTTTCAGTTTTAGTCTGCCTCTCGCTTTTAACGCTTCTATCGAACTTGCCCCCTTGTAATTGCTTGTTGCTGGGGTTGGGAGCATTTTCATCGCTGCGTAATCGTTCAGGCCGAAGCTCCATCCCTGATTTAATTTCCTCTGTGTTCGTCCGTCCTGAATTTTGCTCCCATTCTTTTCGTCCCTGGCTTGTGGTGTTGGCAGCATCCCGCGATTCGCCAGCTCTCCAACTGACATTCCAAACCCGTTCCCATTGATTTTTTTTGCTTTTGCTTTCTCTCTCCGTTGATCGATTTTCGTTAAATTCCCGCAATTTGTGTCCATACAGATTGGAGTAGGCAACAAACCAAACTCTATCTCGTCTATGGGGAGCGTTGACACCTGCAGCTGGAAGTATAACCGGCCAGACCTCGTACCCCTCATTTTCCAAATCAGTCTGGACCTGCTCGAAAACCATCCCGTTTGACCAATTAATAAGGCCAGGAACGTTCTCCCCGACAACCCAAGTCGGCTGAATCTCTTTGATTGCTCGATAATATTCCGGCCAGAGGTTTCTGTCATCTGCTGTTCCAAGTCTTTTACCGGCAAGGCTGAACGGCTGGCAGGGAAAACCGCCTGTGAGAATGTCAATTCTTCCTTTGTGAATAGTGAAGTCTGTTTTGGTAATATCGTCATAAGCTATTGCGTTAGGCCAGTAGTATTTCAGTACTTTTTGTCCGAATGGGTTTATTTCACAATGGAATACATTTTCCCATCCCATCCATTCAGCGGCTAAGTCAAAGCCTCCTATTCCTGAAAATAAACTGGCGTGGTTCATAGTCTAAAAAGGTTTATTATTGAATGGGATTTGCTTTCCTGTTTCAGCTATATGCACCTGCTTTGCTGTGATTGCTGTAATATCAGCCTTAAACTGCTTTGCATTGCTGTTGCCGTCTGACAGGTGTATCAATACAATATTATTCACTTGCGCCAGCTCATTAGCTTTCAAAAATCCCATTGTTGTCTCAAGGCTCATGTGCGAACGCATCACCCGGTCATAGTAAGAGCGGTCTATTTCGATGTTTTCAAGCCTGTTTTCCAGTATGCTTTGGGAGTAGTTAGCCTCGATGATGATGTTGTTAAGCCCCTTAAACCTGAAAGGTGAGTAGTGCGTATCGGTGATAAACACAAACCTTCCGGATTCAGGGTGATGGATTAGGAAGCCGAAGCAGGCCACGTCATGCACTACCTCGAAAGGCAGTACATGATACCCACCGACAAAAAAAGATTTGCCGGCTTTAATGATATGGGTGTTGTGATGCGAAGAACAGCCAGCCTCGTTAGCTGTTTCTGCCGAGAGGTAGGCATCTATTCCTTCCCTCAAGTAGTAACCAAGCTGGCCTGCGTGATCGTGGTGGCTGTGTGTAACAATCACACCGGCAATCCTGTTTACGTTGTAACCGATTTCCTTTTTAAGTGCGGCAAGCTTTACACCAGCCTCAATTACCAACGCCTCGCCATCGTCTGCTTTAAATAAGTAGCCATTACCCGCGCTCGAACTTCCTAATATGCTTAACATCATCTTATAGCCTCCTTTTAAAATCCGGGAGTGGCATTTTTGTCCGTGCCTTTATCTTCTTCTTCAATATCTTCCTTTTCATGAGTTATTTTAGGCTCATCATCGTAAACTTGTTCGGCATCCTCAAAATCAATCGTATTTAAATTTGCGTTCTCATCTACTACCTGTTTCAGTTTATCCGCTTCACTTCCATCATCATCAACCAATACACTATCATCCGAGCTTCTGATAAGAATCTTACACGCCCTATTTATGACTGTTTTAATGGACATCTGATCTGGAAAATTTTTATGAGCAGGGCTATTTCCTTTCATTGCCCCTTGATTCCATGCGTCTCTGATCTGTGATATGCTCATAATTTCAACATCACGAGTTCCATCCTTCAATTCGTAGATAGCATAAGCACCTTTAATAGCTTTTTCAGAAATAGAATCAAGTGTTTGTTTGTGGCTGACTATATTATTCCTTCCTGTTTCAGCATCAACATTCCATGCAAAATCGTCTTGTTCAAAAATCGCCTTCGCCTTAATCCATTTAAGGTTTCCATACCGCTTTGCAAGCGCAATATTTCCTGTGTATTCAATACTACAATCCAACTTATCGCCATACGCAATGAAGTCGCATTGTTTTTTTAATGGAGACAAACCCCATACTACCATTTTCAAAAGCGCATTAGCTATGCTTTCTTTTGTGCATTTCATAAGCAGATTTGTCTTTGGATCTGAAAGAACTAAATAGGCTGCTTTTAATGCATTTTCAGGAGAGTAATCCTTTGGCATCTTCAATTCGCCAGTAGATTGAAACTCATTAATTTTAGACAATACCTGAGTAGATATGTCTTTTTTTACCGTATCTAACTTATTGTTAGATGAGTTAACTTGTGTCATAATTTTATTGATTTAAGAGTTATTATTTAAACTGCATATTTCCATTTGTATCCGTAAGCTACCGGCCTTTCTCCCCTGCAAACCTGAGTTATATGACCTGACTTTCTGTAATCCCCTAAATATCTACCTGCTTCACGAGCTGAACCAAATATGTTTAAGGTAGTTTCGTTTTCTGAAAGCTGTATAACTGGTTTTGATGATTTTGACAAAAAGCCTGACTTTCCTTTTAGTGGGCTATTCTTTTTGTGCCAATCAGATATTTTTTTCCTATTATTACCGTGGTTTGTATTTTGTTGATGAGTACACCACTCTAAATTTACAGCCCTGTTGTCAGTCTTAATCTCGTTTATATGGTTGACGCATGGCAGCTTTTTATGGTTTTTAATAAATGCTATTGCTACCAGCCTATGGACAGAAAAATGTGTATGTTTCTTGTTTTTAGCTAATATAACTTTAGGGTATCTTGATGTTTTTGAAATAGACAAATACCTGTATCTATATCCCCCTGTTCTGTAACTGCTTCTTATTCTACCATGGGTACTTACTTGATATAATCCTTCGTAGCCTACTATGTCTTTCCAGATTTCTGTTTCCATTTTGTTGATATTTAAGTGAGAAATAATTAGTGGAAGGCGCGGGAATCGAACCCGCTTGGTTCAGCCAGAAGTGTCTAAGAACTGCTGTAACCGCTCTCGCCAGTGAGCTAACCTCCCAGAAAGTGCTGCCCGGAGTATTCAACCTAAAATTCTGCATATAAAATTTATGATTAAGGGCAGCACAATAAATGAGGTAGTGTAATTATCAAAGAACGCCTCGCTCTGCGGCTCACACCATGCCGCCTTGAACTATTTTAAATTTCTTGAAAAAGCTGTCTTTCCAGCTTGTCAGTCCTGAACAGATTAGCGAGAGGCTATGAAACATAATATGATTAACCGACTCTCACAAGCATCTGAACCACTATACGTCAGACCGGACGTATTTATTCTTGTCAGTTAATCACTTTACTATTAAGCCTTTATCCCATGTTACTTCCAATTTTATTAGCTGGCATTCTGTGTCAATGATCTTGTTCACAGCTTCGGCATTGTCAACCCATATAGGAGCTGTCATTCCAATATGTTTTGAGAAGGTGTTAATAATGTCAATCCCTGCATTTATCTGAGCTGCGTGGTTAGCATCCTGATAAGGTACTCCATCGACCAGCGTTTCACAAGTCAGCTTCTCACCTCCGTTTATTTGCTTGTCGAACATTTGAAATGTAACCATGCTGAACTGGCTGTTGATAGCCTGCTCAATCATTTCCACCTTGTTAGCTTGCAAGCGGTTAATCACGAACTCCTGCTTTTCAAGCAGTGCCAATTCCTGCGCTAAGTCCTTTTCTTGCTTCTTTAGCTCATCCACACGCGCTTTGCGGCCTTCGATAGCTTTCTGATGCTGCTCAAAGCGTTCTATCGTTCTGATAACAGTATCACGCTCCTGCTCAAGCTCAACCAGGTTTTTATTTGATGGTACCATGACAACCTCCTGTTCAATTTCTTCGATCTCCTTATTGATACGCTTAACATCATCGTTGTTGCTGATAACGTCTTTAAGAGCTTGCTGTTTTTCATCCTGATTCATCAATTCACCCTTGCGCTTGTTGATTTTTAACAAACGGTCTTTAATTTCCCCGACACGTGATGTAGAGCGTTCAAGCTCCGTGGTATATTCATTTTTCAGCCAGGTGTTAATGCTTGACCCTGCTTTGGTTATGGCTTTAAGCTGATTGGATTTGTCGGTATTGAAATTAGCAACCAACTCATGCTCGCGCTCCTTAGCATCCGGCAAGTCCTGATGGCAGGCGGGGCATTTCAACTCATCATTTAGTTGCAGGGTCTTTTCATTAATCTTATGCCAGTCAATCCTTAGCTTTTCCACCTCTTTTTCCTTCGCTGCGGCATCCTCATGTAAGGAAGAAATTTCGCTAATTATTTCGTCCTTCTCGCGCAACAAGTTTGAAAACTCGCGCGTAAGAGACGAAATCTCAATATCAATTACCTCATGTTCTTTAGCATATTCGCTTTTGATAGCTGATTCTACCTCCATCAACTGCGCTTCGAGGGTTCTGACAGTGGTTTTTCTTATCTCGATATCCTTACGCTGTCTTTCAAAGGAAGCTGAGGCTGTTGTAACTTGATCCGTCAGTTCTTTGAGCCTTGCTTGTTGCGCTGCAATATCAATTTCCTCCTGGTTGTCTCCATTGGTACGCATAGCTTCATCAATACGACCAGGGAGTGCTTCAAGCTGTTTGTTGAGTAATTTCTTTGAGCCTGCATACTGTTTCAGTAGGTCCTCCAAAGACTTTTCTTCCTCTTGCAGCCGCTTAACAACCTGTAGCATTTCGCTGTCATTTCCGGCAGCATCTTCCAGGCTTATATCTCCTGCAAGTGCTGATACCATATCTCTACGTGCTGGCCATTTCAGGCTGTTGAAGTACATGGGGTTTGTGAGTAGCTTAAACTGGCTTTCTTCCAGAATAAAATTTACCTTACTTTGAAACTCCGTTTGATTCACCGGCACTTCATTCCAATGAAATTCCGTTTCGTGTCCCGTAAATTCCGTTTCTTCCGATCCGCGTCTCTTCGTCCACTTCTCTTTGTAGGTACGGCGTATAACATAGCTTACACTGCCAAGCTGTAAACCAGCCTGCACGATGTGATCTGCGCGGTTAAGATCCGTTTTTACGGTGTTCTTGATATTAAAGTCTTTTCGCTCCGAGCTATCCTTACCGAACAGCAACCAGGTAAAGGCGTCCAGTAGGGTACTCTTTCCGGTGGCATTAGCTCCAGCAATGGTTGTGTTTTTCTCGAAGGCCACTTCAAGGTTCTCGATGCCTTTGAAGTTTCGGATGTTTAGATAATTGATTTTTAAGTGTTTCATGGTTTATTGATGTTAAAGGGTTCATCTTCAATTAATGGAGCGTTTTTAATGGCCTGATAGGTCTGGTAGGCTCCGTAACCAGCGATAAGGAGGAATACGATTGATATTAACATGATACTACGGTATTTGCGTTTAACTTCTTGTGAAGCTGTATGATATACTGGCGACCTCTTTCAGTCCAGTAGTAGAGCAAGCTTGATCTTATCACTCCTGTATGGTCGGTATAGGTGTAAGTACGTGAGCGCATGAAGTCTTTGTCTTTGATTTTAGCAGCCGGGACCCATGATCCATTGACCTTGAATTGTAGTTGTTGCTCGAATAGCCACTTATTGAGCTTTATAGCTGTCAGTCCTAAGTCAGCCGCAATCTGCGTAACACTAATCAATCCTTCACTATTCAGGACCTCATTATAATACTCAACCTTCGGGGCTTGCTGCCGGATCACTTCATCCTGTTTTGACTTTGCTGATAACAGCAACTGCTTTTCTGCTCGTTCTGCTTTTATCAGCTCCATCATACTGATTACATAGTCGGGATTCAGAATTGCTTGCGCTATCTCTTTTTGATGATTACCCTCAAGCTCCTCCCATCTATCTATTATTTTAGCTCTCAAGACGGGATTATAACCTGACACGAGCAACAACGTCTCTTTTTTCGACAACAAATACTCCGGCCTGCTTATGCCGTTAATGTCCAGATAGCTAATTTCGTTAAACGAATAATCGCTCAACGCAGATTTGCGTTCGGTTTGATTGTTAAGCTGATGCACCAATACCCTTATATCTCTCATTACGTCAGAGTGTCTCTTTGTGGTTAAATCAGCTATCTCACGACTGCTCATTGCATTGTTTTTTTCGATGTTCATTTTTTATTGGTTTGCTTTGAATTTATTAATTTCTGACATCCTGAATCGTGGGTGTCCGGTTTTTCCGGTTAGCCTTACGGGAGTAATGCCTTTATCTAATAGCTTTACAAAAGTTTGAGGACTTTTGATGGATAGTATATCCATCGCTTCCTTGCGGCTGAGTAGCTTATCCTCCACCATACCTTCGCTTATCATCTTGGCAGCAACAAGCTCGGCCACCTTATTAATGAATGAAGTATCTGAGATAATTGCAGTTTTTATCTCTGACGACGGCACCATGCTTTTCAATAAGTCTTGAAACTGCTTCATCTCTTTATTTGACGTTTGTGTCATTTTGATATATATTTATACAATTCTTTAAACATTTAGACTTGCAAAAATATATCATTTGATTTAAAAAAGCAAGTAAAATATCGTTCAATATCAAAATATTTTACTCATTATAGCATAAAACATTAAACATCAGCGCACTATAAATCAAAAAAAAATAAAAAATTCTCGACCTAAAGTGAAATTAAGGACTAGAATAAAAAAGCCAGACCGGGAAAGGTCTGGCTTTTGTTGGATATGTTCACTATTTAGAAAATAGTTACATACTCCCAATTTCCATCAAGAACACCTCTATGTTAGAGTAGTAGCTGTTCTTTACATTCCTAAGCCTCCAGAGCTCATCTACAAGTACCACAACTTCTGCAATAGTCATATCCTCCACTTTCTGCGTGAACGTATCTGGATCAATGTTATGCTTCTCATACAGAGAATTGTACTTGTTGCTATCTTCCAGTGTGGCAATAAACACCGCCTTGTTAGTCATTAACCGGCTATCCTTCATGTTGATACCGTTGAAGCAATCCACAATGGCTAACATCTCATTGCGCCTGAATTTACCTTTTAGGCTTTCAAGTGTTACTCGACGAATCGCGAGGTATAAATCAGCTACACGGGCAGCGCCGTAGGTCTGCGTTCCGTATAACCTACTCAGCTCTGCCATCAGGTTACTGTCGAACCTGAAATTATATTTCTTTTCCATGGTTTTTTAAGTTTTTAAAAGTGTGTAAAACTTGCAAAAATTGATAAATTCTGCTGGTCCACAGCCTACGCCTGACGGCTCTGTTAAACTTCCATCAGCTTCAATCATGAGCCTTTCGACCTGGCTATAAGAATTGCTGCCGTATTTTTTATTAAAATCTGAGCGACTAACGACAAAGCATTGTGAACCATGCTTTAGGTCTGTTCTATCTTCTTTTTGCTCTGAATATTCTTTGGCTTCGCTTTTGTTCGTGAAACTTGCTATTGCAGAAGTCCCGCTATCAGCCCAAAAATTCTCTTCGCAAACAACGTAAATGTTTTTAGTTTTCATGATTATAATTTTTATGTGTTTGATATTTAAATTTAGCCCGTGTAGCCGATAGCGCAGCTATCTTGATTAAACTACTTCAAGTCCTTTTATTGTTTCTTTAAAAATATCCGGAATCATGTTATCCGAATATTCATTTATAACGAACCACTCAGCAGCTTCATCTTTGCTAATGATTTCAAAACTTTCAGTAGTTCCCTGGTATTGCGACCAGTGATTTAGAATAAAAACTCCACCATTTGTTAAATAAAGGGCTTCATGTTCCCATTGTGATCCGGTAACCTTTGAGATGTGATTGCTCCCATCCCAATAGGTTTCCTCACTAAATTTTTCTGCTTTTGAAACGTCAAACCATCTTCCAGTTTTTCTACCGGTTTCTGTAATTGCAATTCTGTGATTTTTCATGTCTTTA
>Ga0172382_10012813_pt1 | contig 10879 bp, 7 predicted proteins | sample Leawel138RmetaG_FD_122245 | JGI IMG/M metagenome (GOLD analysis project Ga0172382, IMG submission 122245) | Leachate microbial communities from a municipal landfill in Southern Ontario, Canada - Leachate well 138R metaG | ecosystem: Engineered > Solid waste > Landfill > Unclassified | place...
GCTAATCCATTCACGAAATGTTTGGGCGCATAAAGGGGGCATTGGACGATATTGCGGAAAAACATCCGAATGAAACCATCTGTGTTGTCACTCACGGAACTGCAATCCGCGCGCTTGCCTGTTTATGGCGCGGTGTTCCTCTGTGCGAAATGCAAAATATCCCTTGGTTTGACAATGCATCCTTTTCTATAGTTGACTATGACGGCAAAAACTATACCATTATAGAAGAAAACGTAAACAGTCATCTTGACGGAGTGAGTACATTCCATAAACAGTCATGGTGGCAGCGGTATAACGAAGAAACGGGCAAATAAAAAAACGGTGAAATTATTTTCACCGTTTTTTATCATATTATTTCAGTTTTTTCATTTTTGGAATATACGGCAATGTTTTCGGGACATCCGCTGATGGTTGCATCCCGTACATCAAGAAGCTCAATCGCACTTTCATAGTCGCCAAAAGCACTGCAGGTTACATCGTTTAATTTAAGATTTTCCACACATTCTGCCATAATTGCCGGCCATGCAGGAAAATGCCCGAAAGGTCTGGGCCAGTTTTCCGGCAAAACGGAAGTATCTGCAATTTCTTCTATATCATCAATGTCCGCCTGCCCCCATTCAATCAGAACTGAACTTAGCGAAAGATTTTTCGCTCCGAAAATCTGAAGAAAATACGGTGCAAAGTGCGACAGCCAATAAAACGGCAGACCGACAACTCCATCAGACTCTTTGGTGGTAGGCATATAAAAACCGTTGCCGAATACCTTTGTTGTCGGGCATACCTTAACATTGAAATTACTTATTTTTATGTTCGAAATTGAATTTTTTGTATCAGTATATATATACCCGACGCCATTTGATACAAGATTCCAGTTGCTCAAGGTGACCCCTTTAATCTTTGCACCATGAGCGGTCATAAGGAAACAGGTCCCCATTTTGTCTATTTTACCTGTTATATTTGTTATGGAAATTCTCTCCGCCTCACCCTGGTCAACATTTATATACACAAACGAGGACGCACTTCTTGCAACACAGTTGCTGATTGAAATATCGCTTACCCTGCCCCATTTAAGCAGTTCTCTTTTGCTCTGCTGATTGCCAAGACAGGTAAAAATCCTGAAACAGTTGTTTCTGCTGGTAAATATACAGTTTGAAATGGCAAAATTTTCAGATGGTGTTCCGTCGTTTGAATCAATCGCTATCGCATCGTCACCGCAAATAAGGTCACAGTTTATAATCCTGACATCCTTGCAGGAGGAGAAGTGAATTCCGTCCGAGTTGTTTGCTCCGAGATTGTTTTTTATGTTTACATCGGAAATGTTAATTCTTTCACTGCTTCTGAACTGAAGGGTGTAGCAGGGGGCGTTGATGTAGTTTACTCCGTCAAGCCTTACATCCTCACAGGCCTCAATAAATACAAGCAGTGGTCTGAACATTGGATCAACCGGTCTGTATATATCATAATCCCTGCCGTCACTTATCCATCTGTATTTAGGATTCCAGCTGCCGTCTATGCCGGTTTTCATTGAAAGCTTAAATCTTCCGTCAACTGTGCCTCGACCGACAATTCCGATATTTTTCGCTTCACAAGCATAGAAAACAGCGACTCTGCGTGAGCGGCCGTCAACTATTTTTGAGTTTTTAAAAAGTGAATTTTCAGGCCCTGAGGTTGCCGGATAATCTTCCGGGTTCGCAGAAGCAAGAATAGTGGCTCCCTCTGCAATTTCAACAGTGACGTTATCTTTCAATATAACTTTGCCGGCCAGATATTCGCCTGCAGGGATTAATACCCTGCCGCCGCCGTTTCTGCTGCACTCATCGACTGCATTTTGAATTGCTGAAGTGTCCGTTTCAACGCCATTTGCTTTTGCGCCGAAATTCTTTACGTTATATACCATTATGTCAACTCCCTAAACATACTAAAGGGGCTGTTGCAAAACAGGTCAAGCATACTTTTGTCTGTAAATTATTTACAGCATAAAGAGTAGCTTAACTGCCATTTTGCAACAGCCCCTTAACTCGTGTTTTAGTAATAATTATACGGCTCTTTCAACTTTGCCGGAACGTAAGCAACGTGTGCATACATGCAATTTTTTAGGTGTACCGTTAACTAATGCTTTTATGCTTTTGATGTTGGGTTTCCATGTACGGTTGGAACGTCTGTGCGAGTGGCTCACTTTAATTCCGAATGTAACACTTTTACCGCATACTTCACATTTTGCCATAATATATGACACCTCCCCTAAATTGTTAACGCAATGTAACTATTATATCAAACAAATATTAATATTGCAACAATTTTTTTATATTATTTGAAAAATCTATGATTTTTTACTCTATTATCGGTTTAATTACCGCATTTTTTGTAGATTCTGCACAGAATTATGATTAGGAATCCGTTCCGACGGGATACCTTATAGCATATATCTGTTTAATCTCCTCGCGCTCGCCCTGCCATACAAATACCATATCTCCTTCAATGAGCGATTCCATGGTTAGAGGTTCATTATTCAGAGTAGTCTTAACTCTTTTCTCAATATTCGGTTCTGAATAATCATAGAAAAGAATTCTTTTACTGTTGTAGCCTGAACCGATGTAAAGCTGACTTTCAACCCCGCCGTTGATTTGGATTTTGCACCATTCGGGGGTAATAGAAGGATCTATTGAAGTCACTTCACCGATTCTTGCATAGTAGTATACAAGCTCATTAAAGTACAGGTTGTTAAGCGGCAGCGTCTCTCCTATTTTTGATACAGCCGTGGATTTTGGAGCCTCTGATTTGTATGCTTCGCTTACGTCAAATATAATGTCTATTCTTGCCACAGTGCCTATCGGAGTGAATCCCACGCGGATTACGTCGCCGATTTCAACCTCTCTTCTTACAGCGACTCCGCCCTCCGTTTTTCTTTCGAAGTTTTCATCAAGAACATACGCATTTTTGTATGCATCCTGATTGAGGCACTGGTAAGTTTTAATACTTGTTGAGGGTCCTACATATCCCTTCAGATTGTATATTGTCGAAGTTCCGCTGAGCTGTTCGTCAATACTTGTTACAATCATATTTTCCGATCTGTAGTTCGGGACATAATCAATGCTTTCATTATATACGACAAACATTGTTCTCTTAGCTGTCTGGGTTGACGGATCGGTTGTATAGAATGGTTCAATGTTATAATCGGTATATTCGATAAACTTTGAAGCCAGCGAAGAAATTGTTCCTATTTTATATCCTTTTGCATCATATGATCTTCTCGAATTCGGAACAAAAACAATCGTCGCATCTGTAGGCACCGAGAAAGATTTACTTTCATCTGCGTTTGAGAATTTGTGTGTTCCGCTTACCTTTCTGTACTTTAAGCTCTCGCCGGTATACTGGTTTGTCAAATCGGGCTCAAGCGTTACCAGAGTATAAATACTTGTGCCTGAAGACAGCGTGTACATTATCGGCTGTGATACTATTGCATCTTGAGTAATTGTTGAGGATTTGCCTGCATTAATCAGCGCGGCATTCTCTCTGAGCGACTCCAGAATAAGCGATTTTCTAAGGTTTTTGTAGGTGCGCTCTTCCCCACCGCCCGGCGTGATTGTGACCTTGTCAGGGGTAACCGAGCTGAGACAATCGGTTGCTTGTGTAATATATCTGGTTTTGCTGCTTGACATTTCATACCTTACAATCGTACCCCCTGTGGTTAAAATATCAAGCGTAAGTGTTTCGGCTGATTCGGAATAAACCGCAGATATTAGGTATCCTCTTAAGTAAGGTGCTTCCGAAACGGTAGCCCAGATTACCTCATTTTTGTTATTCAGATAAAGCGTCAGATTGTCACCGTTTTCATATTCAATCGTTCTGTCAACATAATCAAGAAAATATTTGCTGAGAAGATATGTTGTGTTGTCGGACATTGTAATGGATTTTTTAATACCGTTCTCCAGCTTTGTGCTCTTAATTGCCTTTGTAACGGTAGTGGGTCTTTCAACCACTATGTCCATATCTTTTCCGCATTTTGATTTTGCAACAGTTAAAATAGAATTCTGCGGAATAAGCATTGTCTCAATCTTCTGACCGTTCATTTGAATGTTAATGTTATATTCAGGGTCAGTATCGTTTATCACAAAAACCTCAGGTGTGCCACCGCTGCCGATCCTGAATTTGTCGGTAATCCTTTTGGGATTTGTCGAGAAGGAACGGTCCTGCACAACATAAGTTTCGGTCGTGCTTACCCATATTGCATCTATTGAATTATCATCATACCCGTCAACTATCATAATATACCCTGTCTGGGGCATAAGGTCGTCAAGGGTTATTATATCAATATCATCACGATCTCCCGAATAGGTCGGATTATTTGCAAGATATTCATCTCTGAGCTGTTCAACGTCAACAACTTTATTATTATAAATAACCGTCAGAGAATTCAGGTCATCTGTAAACAAACATTCATCATAATCTTCCGAGCCGACTGTATGGCAAATATAAATTTCCGACGATGAAAGATTTTTCTGAGTTGTCCTGTCTCTTTTAAAATTCTGACTGTATATTGTTTTAACATTATTTTCTCTTACAGTCAGTCCATCAACCTCAAATCTTCCGTCAACACCGCCGTCGGGATTGTATCTGTATTTGAGCTTAACTCGTTGTCCGATATAATGGCTGTAGTCGGTTCCGCCGGTGTAAAAGATTTCATAATTGTTGTTTTCGATAGGAACCTCAAGCTTTAAGATTATATATTTGGGATTCAGCGTGGTTACAAGTTTATTGTCAATGACTATTCCGTCATCAATCATAATTGTTTTCTTGGTATTCAAGGGGTCTTTGACTGCCGCAACAACCTGTCCTGTTGTATAGAGGTCAGGGATAATTACCGTGCTGCTTCCGCCGCCGCCACCGCCGCCGCCACCGCCGACGCCGCCGGTTGCTCCTGTTCCGCCTATGTCAATTGTCGGAGCAATATAAATTTTGACATCCTTAACATTATAAAGCATTTGAGCAACATTCGACCTTGTCGCGTTTGCTCCGAGTGCATAATTTGTTGCTTTACCAACCATGAGGTCGTTACCTATGCTGAGATAACCATCCGGCCAGAGAGGCATTTTAAGTGTTTCCGCTCTGGTTTTCGCATGTTCTTCACGTCCCAGACAGCACACAATCATTTTAATTGCTTCTTCATAGGTTACAGGTGCGTCAGGCCTGAAGGTCCCGTCACCATATCCGTTTACAACCGCTTTGTCAACTGCAAGCTTGATATATCCTGCCGCCCAATGTTGACCTGACATTTTTGTGGTGGTAACATCTTTCCCGTCTTCGCCTTTGGTTGTTACCGCCATTTCCTTCGCATCAACATCCGAAAAAGATGTTTTAACTATAGAATCACCGTAAATATTACCAAAACCCAAAAACTCCAGCAGCATTTTAACGAATTCTGCACGGGTTATTGTATTTTCAGGTTTGAATGTACCGTCTTCATATCCGTCAATTACTTTTTTCTCGGTTAAATATGTAACCGCTTCAAAATGGGTGTTATCTTCGGTTACATCCGGAAAAGCCGTCACCGAAAAGCCGCCAAAAAAGCTGAGGCAGACTGTAAGCACCATTAAAAATGCTATGCTTTTTTTCATAAAAATTCCCTCCGTTTTGCTATAAATAACAGCAAAAAATGCTTGTTAATTTTTAATTTTTTTGTCCGCGCTATTTTGGGAGATAGCGCGCAATTTTATTATACCACCACCCAAGGTAAAAGTCAACAAATATAATAACCTTTTCAGCTGTTATTTTTTAGCACAAATCACATGATATTTTATATTTTTAACAAAAAGATACTATATATTGTTGTAGAATACTATTGACATTTACTATATATTGTGGTATAATATCTATGTTAAGTCAATTATTACCGAAAGGGTGATTGTTATGGGCAATAAGGTTGAGTTTATTAGAAAAGGCATTGAGTCAAGGATAGGCAATCGTGTGCGAATCACCACCAAGGAAGGAAGACAGAAATACATCACAAGAAAAGGGGTTATCGAAAATACATATCGCGATGTTTTTGTTGTACGTTTTGATCAGAAGGCCGACGGGGAATCCTGTCGCAGCGCATTCAGCTACATTGATGTATTAACTCATGATATTGATATAGCGGTTTACGCGCCCGCACTATAATTTTTATAATAATTTACAAAAGCACCCGATTTGGCGGTGCTTTTTACCGTAAGGAAAGGTTTTTATATGGTTTCAAGAATATTCAGCAGCGGCATTGCAGGGCTCGACGGATATAAGGTCGAGGTGGAATGCTCGGTCAGCTCAGGCCTTACCACTTTTGAAATTGTAGGTTTGCCTGATGCTTCCGTCAAAGAAGCAAGAGAGCGCGTACTCTCTGCAATAGGAAGTGTTGGTTTTGACTTTCCCCTCGGAAAGGTTACTGTGAACCTCGCTCCCGGTAATATCAAAAAAGAAGGGTCAGGTTTCGACCTGCCCATTTCTCTCTCGATTTTAATTTGTTCAGGCGCCTTATCCCAGAATTCAGCCGACGGATACATATTTTTCGGCGAACTGTCGCTTGACGGTTCATTAAGGGCTCTCCCCGGCGTTTTGCCAATGGTAATCGCCTCACGCGAGCTTGGGTTTACCAAGGTAATTTTGCCTGCCGAGAATGCCCGCGAAGCAGCTGTCGTAAAAGACGTTACCGTATTCGGCGCTGAAAATCTTCACGATGTAATTCTTCATCTGTCAGGCGTAAAAGAAATTACGCCCTTTTATATAAATCAGCAGGAATATTTTTCAGACGATATTAAATACACAATGGACTTTGCAGATGTAAAGGGGCAGGAATCGGTCAAACGCGGGCTTGAAATTGCAGCCGCGGGCGGTCATAACTGCCTTATGGCAGGCCCTCCGGGGTCGGGTAAGACCTTGCTTGCCAGAAGTCTGCCGTCAATACTTCCTTCCATGACCTTTGAGGAGGCACTTGAAGTAACAAAAATTCATTCAATAGCGGGCACTCTGCCCAAGGACAAGCCTTTTATGTCAACCCGCCCATACAGAGCACCCCACCACTCCCTATCAGCAACCGCGCTGACAGGCGGCGGCAGAATTCCAAAACCGGGCGAGGTCAGCCTTGCACATAACGGTGTGCTTTTTATGGACGAATTTCCCGAATTTTCGAGAACCGCTCTGGAGATTTTGCGCCAGCCTCTGGAGGATGGCGAGGTTACTGTTTCAAGAGTTAATGCAACCATAACATATCCGAGTAATTTTATTTTGATAGCCGCCATGAACCCGTGCCCATGCGGATATTTCGGTGACCCGAGTGGTCAGTGTACCTGTTCAATCCAGCAAATTCACCGATACCTGTCAAAAATCAGCGGACCGCTACTTGACAGAATTGATTTGCAGCTTAATGTTCAGCCCGTAAAGTACGAGCATCTGACCGACGAGCGGCCTGCTGAGTCCTCCGCTCAAATCAGAATGCGTGTCAACAGCGCAAGAAATCGTCAGCTTGAGCGATATAAAAACGAAGGGATTTACTGCAATGCAGACCTGTCCTCAGAACAACTGAGCAGATTTTGCCCTCTCGGCGAAACGGAGAAAACCATTCTTGAGGCGGCGTATAAAAAATTCGGACTATCGGCAAGAGCCTACACCCGCATTGTGAAGGTTGCCCGCACTATTGCGGACCTTGCAGGCGAAGAAGATATAAATTATACTCATATTGCAGAGGCAATAAATTATCGCTCACTCGATAAAACTCTTACACATATGTAATAAATAATGGCTGGTTAACTTATGTTTTTAACCAGCCGTTTTTTATTCAAAATAATCATTCTTTGGCTTTTCGGAATTCTTCTTATACACGGTAAGCTTCTTTTTATCTGCCAAAGATGCAAGCGCCACCTCGGAAATATCTTTTATTCCCTCACTTTTCAGCTGATTTTTAAGCCACTTTTTATCCACCGAGGAGAATTTCAAATTATCATTCAGCAGTTTTCCGTCAACAATTACTATTACGCCTGCCTTTGACTGTTCTAATGGTAACTTCATATCCGACGGTGTTATGGGTCTGAAGCCCTCCTTCGGGATTATGGAAATTCTGCCGTTTGGCTCAAGATATGCCGCATGAATTTGCGAAATGTCAAAATATCCATTTAGTCTGAACTGGCTCAAAATCTCATTTATATCAAGTCTTGCCTTTTTTATGTTTTTAAGATAAATTTTATTGTCATCCATAAGAATTGTTGTGCAGCCGTTTAAAAATCTTCTGCCCTTCATCGACTTGATTGTAATAAAACCTATAAGCGCCGCCGCCAATCCGTAAATAACCATTGCTATCAGCGGAACGAGAAAATTCTCCTTGTCGGATGTTGCCATTTCCGCCGCTATCGAGCCTATGGTGATAGAGTTAATATAGTCAAACATATTTATCTGGCTAAGCTGTTTATTTCCGATAATTTTTGTAAGTATAAATAAAACTGCAAGCGAGCCGATACTTACTCCCACCACTTTTAAATAAATCAAAAAAACCCCTCCGAAATATCTTTATAGTAGTATTCCGTCGGGGAATTTTTTTATTCTTTTTTATTAAAACAGCCCTGTTATTTTGCCGTTTTTATCTATGTCGATACTGTTTGCGGCAGGAGTTTTGGGCAGGCCAGGCATGGTCATTATTGTTCCGGTCAGCACAACGACAAATCCTGCACCTGCAGAAACCCTCGCCTCTGTTACTGTAACCTCAAACCCTTCCGGTCTGCCTAAAAGAGCGGGGTTATCCGAAAGAGAATACTGATTTTTCGCAATGCAGACAGGCAAATTGGAATATCCCATTTGCTCGATTTTCTCAATCTGCTTTGATGCCGCATCCGAATAGTTTACTCCTTTTCCGCCGTAAACTTTTGTTACTATCGCATGGATTTTGTCCTTAATGGGCAAATCAAGCTCATAAAACGGTTTGTAGGAAGCCGTTTCCTTGTCGGTAACCTCAACTATTTTTTTTGCAAGCTCGGCAGCGCCCTCACCGCCCTTTGCAAATCCCTCACACTTAATACAGCTTACACCGTAGGAAGCGCAAAATTCTTCAACCGCCTTTACCTCAGCATCTGTATCTGTATTAAATGAGTTGAGCGTTACAATGGGCTCTATGCCGCAGGATTTTATGTTTTCAATATGCTTGCCGAGATTGGGCAGACCCCTTTTAAGCGCCGCCACATTTTCTTCCGCAAGGTCCTCTCTTTTTACATTTCCGTTATATTTCAGCGCACGAATTGTTGCAACTATAACAACAGCACTTGGCGAAATTCCTGCTCTTCTGCACTTGATGTCCAGGAACTTTTCTCCGCCCAAATCTGCGCCGAAGCCTGCCTCTGTAATACAATAGTCTGCAAGCTTTAGACCAAGCTTTGTTGCCGCGATACTGTTACATCCGTGTGCGATATTCGCAAACGGTCCTCCGTGCATAAGGCAAGGGGTGTTTTCCAGCGTCTGAACAAGATTGGGCTTGATAGCATCCTTTAACAGCACCGCCATTGAGCCTACTGCTTTGAGGTCTTTTGCTCTTACGGGTTGATTGTCGTATGTATAGGCGACAATCATATTGCCCAGCCTTTCCTTTAAATCCTCAATCCCCTCGGAAAGACAAACAACTGCCATAATTTCCGACGCAACGGTGATTTGGAATCCGTCCTGACGGACAACACCGTCAACCTCCCTGCCCAAACCGCAGATTATATTGCGAAGCGCTCTTTCATTCATATCCAATACACGCTTCCACACAATTTTCTTGGGGTCAATTCCAAGTTCATTTCCCTGATAAATGTGGTTATCAATCAGCGCGGACAAAAGGTTGTTCGCCGCGGTCATAGCGTGAATATCCCCTGTGAAATGAAGGTTAATATCCTCCATGGGAACAACCTGGGAGTATCCGCCGCCTGCCGCGCCGCCTTTAACACCGAACACAGGTCCGAGCGACGGCTCTCTGAGAGCTATTATTGCTTTTTTACCGATTTTTGCAAACGCCTGACCGATTCCTACCGTAGTGGTGGTCTTTCCCTCTCCTGCGGGAGTGGGGTTTATGGCGGTCACAAGTATCAGCTTACCATCTTTATTTGATTTCGCCTTTTCAATCGCTTCCGAACGGATTTTTGCCTTATATTTTCCGTACAGTTGCAAGTCATCCGCAGTTATTCCGATTTTTTCGGCAACCTCTGTTATCGGAAGCATTTTGCAGCTTTCTGCAATTTCAATATCTGTTTTCATTGGCTGTCTCCTTTATTTAGGTTACATAAATTTTATACTTTTGCACATTTTCCACAGGGTTATCCACAGAAAAATGCGTCTATATCATGTTTTTTCGCAAGTTATCCACAGGTAAATTGTGGAAAATGTGGAGTTTGTCCACAAATTATGTGTTTACATAACGATTTTATTACCAAGTTCAAGCGAAGGGTATGCGTTAAGTCTGCCGCTTGCGAAATTATTATTTTTATATTCATAGTACCCTGCGCAGCAAATCATAGCCGCATTGTCGGTGCAAAGTATCGGCGGAGGGCAGAGCAGGGAAATATTGTCCCTATTTGCAAGCGCCTGAAGCTTTCCTCTGAGATAGCTGTTGGCGGCAACTCCGCCTGCAAGGCATATTGTTTTTACCCCTTTTAGCTTTGCGGCATATATTGTGTTTTTCGCCAGAACATCGGTTACAGCCTCCTGAAAGGATGCCGCAACATCGTTAATATTAACATTTTCCTTTTTCTGCTCAGCATTGTGCATATAATTCATTACCGCAGTTTTTACACCGCTGAAGCTGAAATCCATGCCATTTTCAAATTTCACTCTCGGGAATGGGATTTTATCCTTATCTCCCGACTTTGCCGCCTGTTCAATAAGCGGACCCCCC
>Ga0172382_10012815_pt1 | contig 10877 bp, 10 predicted proteins | sample Leawel138RmetaG_FD_122245 | JGI IMG/M metagenome (GOLD analysis project Ga0172382, IMG submission 122245) | Leachate microbial communities from a municipal landfill in Southern Ontario, Canada - Leachate well 138R metaG | ecosystem: Engineered > Solid waste > Landfill > Unclassified | place...
CGGCCGGCGGCTAGCCGATCGGCAGCGCCTCGGCGCGCTTGACCTGGTCGAGCGCGAACGAGGTCTCGATCGAGGCGATGCCTTCGAGCCGCGTCAGCTTCGACTTGATGAACGCCTCATAGGCGTGGAGGTCCTTGACCACGATGCGCATCAGATAGTCGCGCTGCCCCGTCATCAAATAGCAGTCGACCACCTCCGGCCAGCCGGCCACGGCCTTGGCGAAGCGGTCGAGGTCCTCTTCGCGCTGCCGCTCCAGCTTGATCGAGGCGAAGGCGCTGACCGGCAGGCCCACCCTGGTCTGGTCGATGGTGGCGGTGTAGCCCTTGATGACGCCCCTTTCCTCGAGAATGCGCAGCCGCCGCGCACAGGGCGACGGCGACAGCCCCACCTTGCCGGCGAGATCGTTGATCGAGATGCGGCCGTCGTTCTGCACGGCGGCAATGATCCTGACGTCGATGGCGTCCAGCTCCATATTGGCGATTCCGGCTCCGAAAAAGGTCTGTCGAAGCGTTTATCGCCAGAAAGCTGCATCGTCGCAATCAATTTTGGCGAGTTATCGCGCTCGGCTCGCGCTAGAATGCGGCGCAGAACGGAGGTCCCCGGACATGAGCGACGCACGCATCGCCGCCCTGGCGCAGCTCGAGCGCAAGGCGCGCTGGCTCTCGACATGGATGATCCACAACGCCAACCACATCCGCCCCAACGAGGACGGGCTGAAGGTGGGCGGACATCAGGCGTCGTCGGCCTCGCTCTCCACCATCATGACCGCGCTCTATTTCTCGGCGCTGAGGCCGGAGGACCGCGTCGCGGTCAAGCCGCACGCCAGCCCGATCTTCCACGCCATCCAGTATCTGTTCGGCAACCAGAGTCGCGAGAAGCTGGAGAATTTCCGCGGCTACAAGGGCGCCCAGTCCTATCCGTCGCGCACCAAGGACGTCGACGACGTCGACTTCTCGACCGGCTCGGTCGGCCTCGGCGTCGCCCAGACGCTGTTTTCCTCGCTGACGCAGGACTATCTGCGCGCCAAGGGTCTTGCCACGGGGCCGGGCGGCAAGGAGCCGGAAGGCAAGATGGTGGCGCTGCTCGGCGACGCCGAGATGGACGAGGGCAACATCTTCGAGGCGCTGCTGGAAGGCTGGAAGCACGGCCTGCGCAACACGTGGTGGGTGGTCGATTATAACCGCCAGAGCCTCGACGCCGTGGTGCGCGAGGGGTTGTGGGAGCGCTTCGAGGCGATCTTCCGCAATTTCGGCTGGGACGTGGTCATCCTGAAGCACGGCTCGCTGCAACAGGCCGCCTTCGCCGAGCCGGGCGGCGAGGCCTTGCGCCGCTGGATCGACGAATGCCCGAACCAGCTCTATTCGGCGCTGACCTTCCAGGGCGGCGCGGCGTGGCGCAAGCGGCTGATGGACGACATCGGCGACCAGGGTGCCGTCACCAAGTTGATCGAGAAGCGCAGCGACGCCGAACTCGCCGAGCTGATGGCCAATCTTGCCGGCCACGACCTGCCCTCGCTCATCGAAGCCTTCGAGGCCGCGCGCGCACACGACCGGCCTGTCTGCTTCATCGCCTACACGATCAAGGGCTACGGCCTGCCGCTCGCCGGCCACAAGGACAACCATGCAGGGCTGATGACGCCGACGCAGGTGGAGGCGCTGCGCGAGGCGCTTGGAATCCGCGCCGGGCACGAGTGGGAGCCTTATGAAGGGCTGGAGGACGAGGCGTCGCTGCGCCGCTTCGTCGCCGCGGCCCCCTTCAACGCCAAGGGCCGCCGCCGCAAGACCGCCCCGGCGATTCCCGTGCCGGAAAGGCTGGAGGTCGAGATCGGCCCGGAGATGTCGACCCAGCAGGGCTTCGGCCTGCTGATGCACGGCATCGCCAAGCGGGACGATCCCTTCGCGGCCCGCGTCGTCACCACCTCGCCCGACGTCACCGTCTCGACCAATCTCGGCGCATGGGTCAACCGGCGCGGCCTGTTCGCGCGCGAGAAGATGGCCGACCTGTTCAAGGCCGAGCGCATCCCCTCCACCTTCACCTGGAACTTCGCGCCCGAGGGCCAGCACATGGAGCTCGGCATCGCCGAGATGAACCTGTTCCTGATGCTGTCGGCGCTGGGTCTCGCGCACACGACCTTCGGCGAGCGGCTTCTTCCCGTCGGCACGCTCTACGACCCGTTCATCGAGCGCGGCCTCGATGCGCTGAACTATGCCTGCTATCAGGACGCGCGCTTCATGCTTGCCGCCACGCCGTCTGGCGTGACGTTGGCGCCGGAAGGCGGCGCGCACCAGTCCATTGCCACGCCGCTGATCGGCATGGCGCAGGATGGGCTGGCGAGCTTCGAGCCGGCTTTCGTCGACGAGCTCGCCGCCATCATGCGCTTCGGCTTCGATTACATGCAGCGCGACGGCGACGCCGAGCCGGACGAGACGACATGGCTGCGCGACGCCGTCGGCGGCTCGCTCTATCTGCGGCTTTCGACGCGCTCGATCGAACAGCCGCGCCGCAAGATCGACGACCGACTGGCCGAGGACATCGTCAATGGCGGCTACTGGATGCGCCGGCCCGGCCCCAACGCGCAGATCGTCGTCGCCTATACCGGCGCGGTCGCGCCCGAGGCGATCGAGGCGGTCGGCCTCATGGCCGAGGACCGGCGCGACATCGGCCTGCTCGCCATCACCTCGGCCGACCGGCTCAACGCCGGCTGGAGCGCGGCCCAGCACGCGCGCGAGCACGGCCTCGTCCATGCCCGCAGCCATGTCGAGCGCCTGCTCGACGCGGTGCCGCCGCATTGCGCCCTCGTCACCGTCATCGACGGCCATCCGGCAACGCTGGCCTGGCTCGGTGCCGTCAACGGCCACCGCACCCGCGCGCTCGGCGTCGAGCATTTCGGCCAGACCGGCACCATCGCCGACCTCTATAGCCATTACGGCATCGACGCCCACGGCATCATGCGCGCGGCGCAGGCGATCGTGCCGGGGCGGCCGGTGCGCTTCCTGCGCGGCGCGTGATTTACACGCGCCGCCTATCGAGACTATCTTGCGCGGCGTGAAAACCGGCGGGGACGCAAGATGACGCTTTCGCTTCTGGTCCTCAACGGGCCGAACCTCAACCTTCTCGGCCAGCGCCAGCCGCAGGTCTACGGCAAGGCGACGCTGGCCGACGTCGAGGCGCTGTGCCGCGAGGCGGGGGCGCGGCTCGCGCTGGAGATCGACTTTCGCCAGTCGAACCACGAGGGCCAGCTGATCGACTGGATCCACGAGGCGCGGGGCCGGCATCACGGCATCGTCCTCAATGCCGGGGCCTTCACCCACACCTCGATCGCCATCATGGACGCCCTCGCCAGCGTCGAGCTGCCCGTGGCCGAGGTTCACCTGTCCAACATCCATCGCCGTGAGGATTTCCGCCACCTGTCCTATGTCTCGAAGGTGGCGCTCGGCATGATCTGCGGCTTCGGCCCGCAGGGTTATGTGCTGGCGATGGAGGCGCTTTCGGCTCATCTGCGCGCGCAGGGCTGACCGGCGGCCCGTTAATCCCGTGCTGAGCATTCCGCGCTAGGCTTCCGGGCGAAACCGTCCTGGAAAGACGCCTCATGCTGCGCATCCTCGTTTTCGCCGGGGTTCTGGCCGTCGCCTTCGCCTCCGTGCCGGCCTTGCTGGAGGACAGGCTGACGCCGCCCCGCGCCGAAGCGCCCACGGCTCCCGCTGCGCCGCGCGCCGAGCCGGCGGTGCTGTCGTCCGGCGGCCGCAAGGTCCGGCTCGCGGCCGATGAGGCCGGACACTTCCGCGCCGAGTTCAGGCTGAACGGCCGCGCCGTGCCGGCGCTGGTCGATACCGGCGCGACGCTCATCGCCATCAACCGCGCCACGGCGCGGCGCATCGGGCTTTCCGTCGCCGAATCCGACTTCACCGCCTTCGCCAATACCGCCAACGGCCGCGTGCGCGTCGCGCCGGTGGTCATCGACAGGGTCGCGCTCGGCCGGATCGAGCTGGACCGCGTCGCCGCCGTCGTGCTCGACGACGAGGCGCTGTCCGGCGCGCTGGTCGGCATGAGCTTCCTGTCTCGGCTCAAGCGCTATTCGGTCGAGGGCGGCGCGCTGGCCCTGGAGCAGTAGCGCGGCGGCTTTGCAGTTTCGCGCCGGGCTTGCTAGCCTGCGCCGCCTTCACCCGATCCGATACGCTCTCTCATGCCATGACCGAACAGACGGACACGCTTCTCGACCGGCTCGGCCACCTGATCGCGCGCCGCCTGCGCTCCGAATCTTCCGGCTACCAGCCCTACACGCCTTCCGACCCCGAGACGCTGCGCCGCACCTTGCAGCCGGGCGACATCCTGCTGGTCGAGGGCAACCAGAAGATCTCGGCCGCGATAAAATACCTGACGCAATCGACGTGGTCGCACGCCGCGCTCTATGTCGGCGACGCGCTGCCGGAGCTGGCAGACGGCATTGAGCGGCCGCGCCTGGTCGAGGTCAATCTCGGCGAGGGCTGCGTGGCGGTGCCGCTGTCCAAGTACAGCACCTACAACACCCGCATCTGCCGCGCATCGGGGCTGACGCCGGACGACCGCCGCCACGTCGTCGATTTCATGATCGGCCGGCTCGGCCTGCGCTACGACATGAAGAACATCCTCGACATGATGCGCTATTTCCTGCCGACGCCGCCGGTGCCGGTGCGCTGGCGCCGGCGCATGATCGCCTTCGGCTCGGGCGACCCGACGCGCGCGATCTGCTCGTCGCTGATCGCGGAAGCCTATGGCGAGATCGGCTATCCGATCCTGCCGGAGATCACCCGCGCGCCCGGCCGCGCCTCGGCGGAATCGCGCTACTCACGCGCCGAGATCATGCACATCCGTCATCACTCGCTCTACACGCCGCGCGATTTCGACCTGTCGCCCTATTTCCAGATCGTCAAGCCGACGCTGGTCTACGGCTTCGACTACAAGGCCGTCGTCTGGGCCGAACGGGAGCGGGGGCCGGCCTTGCCGCCCGCCCCCGCCTTGCCGTCCGAGGGGATCAGCAGCGGCCCGGGCGCGTGACCCGGTAGTTGGCCGCCCGCGCCTCGCAGGAATTGCCGAAGGTGCGCATGTCGCTGCCGCGCCGCGCGCAGACCGGCGCGTATTCGCGCGTGCAGGCGCGCGACGGCCGGTCGGGGCCGGGGCCGGGACGATGGCCGGGTCCGGCGCCGGGGCCGCGCCGGCACTCGCCGCCATGGACGACGCGATAGCCGTCGGCGCGGGCCATGCAGGCATTGCCGAAGGTCTGGCGGTCGCCGCGGCGCTCGCCGCAGACCGGCATATGCTCCATGGTGCAGGCGCTCGGCCCGCCCGGGCGCGGCGGTGGCGGGCGATGACCCGGCCCGTCCTCGACCACGACGCAACCGGCAAGCATGAACGCCGTGACGGCAAGGCCGCCGGCAATCTTCGCGAATGAGAAACTGGGCATGTGAATGATCCTCCTGAGGTCCCGTCCAGCCTGACAACGCCCCCGCTTTCCATTCGATCCCGGATCGAGCACATTTGGCAAGCCCCCGTCCGGCCCCGCGGAACCGAAGCCTGCGGAACCGGGACCGCACCGGTGCATTATCGGGGAACCATCAGAGGGGGATCCATCATGGCCGGCACGGAAGACGACGACGCCACCGGCGCGGCGGCGCGGGACGAGGCGGCGAACGGCCGCGGATTCGCGTTGACCGGCATCTTCATCATCCTGTCGATCTATGCGCTCTATTTCGGCCGCGAGTTCTTCATGCCGGTGGTGCTCGCCTTCCTGTTCGCGCTGACGCTCACGCCCATCGTGCGTTTCCTGCGCAAGCGCGGCGTGCCCTCGGCCGTCTCGGCCACGCTGCTCGTCATCGTCTCGGCGGCGGCCGTCGGCCTCGGCGGCTACCTGCTTTCGGGTCCGCTGATGCAGCTCATCAACGACGCGCCGCAGATCGGCCGCACGCTGACCGAGCGCGTCGAGGAACTGCGCGGGCCGTTCGACCGGCTGATGCAGATCTCGGCCCAGATCGACAACGTCACCGACACGGTCAACGAGGCCGGCGTAATGAAGGTGGCGGTGCAGCAGCCCGGCATCCTGTCGCAGGCCGCCGGCACCATGCTGTCCATCGCCACCAATGCGGCTATCGTCTTCGTGCTGTCGCTGTTCCTGCTCGCTTCCGGCACGCTGTTCTACGAGAAGATCGTCCAGTCTTTCGCCACGATGAGCGAGAAGAAGCGCGCGTTGCGCATCGTCTACGACGTCGAGCGCGAGGTCTCGCGCTACCTGCTCACGGTGGCGGTCATCAATGCCGGGCTCGGCGCGGTCATCGCGCTCGGCCTGTGGGCCATCGGCATGCCGACGCCGTTCCTTTGGGGTGTGATGGCGGCGCTGCTCAACTTCCTGCCCTATATCGGCGCGCTCGCCACCATTGTCGTCGTCGCCGCGATCTCGATCGTCTCGTTCGACAGCCTGGGCTATGCCATGGTCGCGCCGGCCTTCGTCGTCGCCTGCAACGTGCTCGAGGGCCAGATCGTCACGCCGCTGATCGTCGGCCGCCGGCTGGAGCTGAATGCGGTGGCGATCTTCATCGCCGTCGCCTTCTGGTCGTGGCTATGGGGCTTCATCGGCGCGCTGATCGCCGTGCCGCTGCTCGTGGTCGTCAAGGTGTTCTGCGACCATTTCGAGGGGCTGCAGGCCTTCGGCAACTTCCTCGCCGCGCAGCAGAGCGAGGATGAGGATGACGAGGAAGACGCCGCCGCCACGCCGGCCGGTTCTACCTGAGCGCCCTGACCAGCGCGGCGTCGGGAAAGCAGGTCGGCGCGCGGCCGGCCTTCGCCTGCCATTCGCCGATCGAGCGGCGGGTGCGGAAGCCGGGCAGGCCGTCGGCGCCGCCGACGTCGTAGCCGAGCTTCTCAAGCCCGCGCTGCATGGCGGCGATGTCGGAGCGCAGAAGCTTGTCGACCTTGCCCCAGTTGCCGGCGAAGCGCCGGTCGCCATAGGCGATGCGGTCGGCCGCATGGCCGACGAACAGCGCGTAAAGGTCGCTCTCGTTGTATTTCTTCAGCACGTAGAAATTGGGCGTGACGATGAAGGCCGGGCCGTTGCGCCCGGCCGGCATCATGAGATAGCCCTCCTGCCGCGCCTCGTGCTCGGGAAACGGCCTGCCGTTGACGCGGGCGATGCCCATCGCCGCCCAGTCGGCGATGGGCCGGCCGCGATCCGGCCCCTCGAGCGCGCAGGAGACGTTTTGCGGCACCGTCACCTCGAAGCCCCAGTCGCGCCCCTTCACCCAGCCGTGATGGGCGAGATAGTTGGCGATGGAGGCGAGCGTGTCGGCCTGCGACCCCCAGATGTCGGCGCGGCCGTCGCCGTCGCCATCGACGGCATGCGCCAGATAGGAGGTCGGCAGGAATTGCGGCTGGCCGAGCGCGCCCGCCCATGAGGATTTCATCGCCGCGACGGACACGTGGCGGCGCTCGACCATCTCCAGCGCCGCCAGCACCTCCTTGCGGAACATCTCCTTGCGGGTGGCGAGGAACGCCTTGGTCGCCAGCACCTCGAATGCGTTGTGCGGGATCTTGGCCGCGCCGAAGCCTGATTCGCGCCCCCATATCGCCAGCGCGATGCCGCCCGGCACGCCTGAACTGCGCTCGATGGCGTCGAGCGCTGGCTTCAGCCGTGCGGCGCGGCTGCGCCCGCCGCCGGTGACGCCGGCGACGATGTTCTCGGCGAAATAATTGCCCGGCGCGCCGAACTCGGCCTGATGCTGAGTGCGGGGCGCGTCCGGCTTCTGGCCGGGCAGGACGAGATCGGGCAGCTTCAGGTTGACCGAGACGCCGGAAAAGGCGGCGTTGAAAGTCTCGGCCGAGATGCCGCGCCCGCGCGCCTCGGGCCAGAGGTCGTTCTGGAGCCACTGGCGGAACTGCGCCTCGATGCCTTGCGCCGCTGCCGGCAGGGCTGCGGCGAGGAGGAACAGGATCGCGCTGAAAAGGCGTCTCGTTGGGCGTCTCATGGCGTTCTCCTTGAAAGGAAATCCGTCAGAAGGCCGTCCGCGACCTGAGCGCGGCGGCAAGCGTGCCTTCGTCGAGATAGTCGAGCTCGCCGCCGACCGGCACGCCATGCGCCAGCCGCGTCACCTTGACGTCGAGCCCGGCGAGCTGGTCGGTGATGTAGTGCGCGGTGGTCTGGCCCTCGACGGTGGCGTTGACGGCGAGGATCACCTCCGTCACGCCGCCGGCGGCGACGCGCGAGACCAGCGAGCGGATGTTCAGGTCGTCCGGCCCGACGCCGTCGAGCGGCGACAGCGTGCCGCCGAGCACATGGTAGCGCGCGCTGATCGCGCCCGCCCGCTCCAGCGCCCACAGGTCGGACACGTCCTCGACCACGATCAGCGTCGCGTTGTCGCGGCGCGGGTCGGTGCAGACGGTGCAGGGGTCGGATGTATCGACATTGCCGCAGGTCGAGCAGACGCGCACCTTCTCCACCGCCTCGCCCATGGCAAGCGCGAGCGGCCCGAGCAACTGCTCCTTCTTCTTGATGAGATGAAGTGCCGCGCGCCGCGCCGAGCGCGGCCCCAGCCCCGGCACCTTGGCCAGAAGCTGGATCAGGCGCTCGATCTCCGGGCCGGCGATTCGCTTGGACGACATGGGCTCTTATAGGGCGAAGCCGGCGGCGCCGGAAGCGCCGTCCGCAAGGCTCCTATTGGCTGACGACGCCGGCCGGCGCCGTCGCCATGTCGAAGGCCGCCGCGATCAGCGCCCTGGTGTAGTCGCTCTGCGGGTTTTCGAAGATCTGCCGCGAGGGGCCTTCCTCGACCACCTTGCCGCCGCGCATGACGACGACATGGTTGGAGAGCGCGCGCACCACCTTCAAATCGTGGCTGATGAAGAGATAGGCGAGCCGGTGCTTCTTCTGCAACTCGCGCAGCAGGTCGACCACCTGCGCCTGCACGCTCATGTCGAGCGCCGAGGTCGGCTCGTCCAGCATGACGAAGCGCGGCTTCAGCACCATGGCGCGGGCGATGGCGATGCGCTGGCGCTGGCCGCCGGAAAATTCGTGCGGGTAGCGGAAGCGGGTCTCGGGGTCGAGGCCGACCTCGTTGAGCACGTCCACCACCATGTCGTCGCGCTGATCGGCGTCGAGCTTCGGCTCGTGGATTTTCAGCCCTTCCTCGATGATCTCGGACACCGACATGCGCGGGCTGAGCGAGCCGTAGGGGTCCTGGAACACGATCTGCATTTCACGCCTGAGCGGCCGCATCTCCTTGAACGAATGGCGGTCGATGCGGGTGTCGCCCAGCATTATCTCGCCCTTGGACGAAATCATCCGCGACAGGGCGAGGCCCAGCGTCGTCTTGCCGGAGCCGGATTCGCCGACGATGCCCAGCGTCTGCCCTTCCTTGACCGCGACGCTGACGCCGTCCACGGCCTTCACGTGATCGACCGTCTTGCGGAAGAAACCCTGCTTGATCGGGAACCAGACGCGGATGTCGCGTCCTTCCAGCACCGTCCCGGCGGTCGGGTCCACCGCCGGCGGCTTGCCCTTGGGCTCGGCGGCGAGCAGGTGGCGGGTGTAGTCGTGCTGCGGGTTCGAGAATATCTCCTGCGTCGGCCCGGTCTCGACGATCCTGCCCTTCGTCATCACGCAGACCCGGTCGGCGATGCGCCGCACGATGCCGAGATCGTGGGTGATGAACAGCATCGACATGCGGTTGGTCTTTTTCAACTCCGCGAGAAGCTCGAGGATCTGCGCCTGCACGGTGACGTCGAGCGCGGTCGTCGGCTCGTCGGCGATCAGCAGCTCCGGCTCGTTGGCGAGTGCCATCGCGATCATGACGCGCTGGCGCTGGCCTCCGGACAGCTGGTGCGGATAGGCCGAAAGCCGCTTTTCCGGCTCGCGGATGCCGACCTCGTTCAGGAGTTCGAGCGTGCGCGCCCGCGCCGCCTGCTCGCCCATGCCGCGATGGATCTTGAGGATCTCGCCGATCTGCCTCTCGATCGTGTGCAGCGGGTTGAGCGAAGTCATCGGCTCCTGAAAGATCATGGTGATCTTGTTGCCGCGCACCCTTCTCAGCGCCTTCTCGCCCTTGGCCAGAAGGTCGTCGCCGTCGAACAGGATCTGCCCGGAGGGGTGGCTCGCCGGCGGATAGGGCAGGAGCTTCAGCACCGAAAGCGCCGTCACCGACTTTCCCGATCCCGACTCCCCGACCAGCGCCACGGTCTCGCCGCGGCCAATGTCGAAGGAGACGTGATCGACGGCCAGCGTCTCGCGCCCGCCCTGGCTGAAGGCGACAGACAGGTCGCGCACGGAAAGGAGGGGGGCGCTGCTCACCGGAACGTCTTCCTCGGGTCGAAGGCGTCGCGGGTGGCTTCGCCGATGAAGATCAGCAGCGACAGCATGATCGACAGCGTCATGAAGCCGGTGATGCCGAGCCAGGGGGCGTTGAGGTTGCGCTGGCCCTGCCGCAGAAGCTCGCCGAGCGAGGCGGAGCCGGGCGGCAGGCCGAAGCCGAGGAAGTCGAGCGAGGTCAGCGTCGTGATCGAGCCGTTGAGGATGAAGGGCAGGAAGGTCAGCGTCGCCACCATGGCGTTGGGCAGGAGGTGACGGAACATGATGGTGCCGTTCGGCACGCCGAGCGAGCGCGCGGCGTTGACATATTCGAAGTTGCGCGCGCGCAGGAACTCGGCCCGCACCACGCCGACGAAGGCCACCCACGAGAACAGGAGCATGATGCCGAGCAGGATGAAGAAGCCCGGCGGCAGCACGGCGGCGATGATGAGGATCAAATAGAGGACGGGGATCGACGACCAGATCTCGATGAAGCGCTGGAAGATCAGGTCGGTCCAGCCGCCGAAATAGCCCTGCACCGCGCCGGCCGACACGCCGATGACCGCAGACG
>Ga0172382_10012817_pt1 | contig 10875 bp, 9 predicted proteins | sample Leawel138RmetaG_FD_122245 | JGI IMG/M metagenome (GOLD analysis project Ga0172382, IMG submission 122245) | Leachate microbial communities from a municipal landfill in Southern Ontario, Canada - Leachate well 138R metaG | ecosystem: Engineered > Solid waste > Landfill > Unclassified | place...
ACCCCTGTACCCGGTTCTTTGGCTGGTAAAGGGAAAAACCAAGACCCCATGGGGCCAGCGGGTGCAGCTCAATTGACGGGCTGTGATCGCGTTCGCTCTTTAGGCCCCGCTGTATCAAGCAAGCGAACCTTGCGCCGATAGGTCCTTGGGCAAGGTGCGGTTGCGTCCAGCCCCTGGGTCATCAGGGTCGCCGTCGGTTCCTATCTGCACTATTAACGGTCTGTATATCCCTTGGTATGCCGTCACTCCTTTGCTAGTCTTGGTTGCGAGCGCCTCGCAACGCGCTCCGCAGGACGGAATACCGATCCGTAATCGCCGGTCGGGCAGGCAACACCGGATAGATGAATGATGATTCAGCAGGCTAGCGAACAACTGATTCTTTCCGGCGAAATCCGTCGCCGTATAGAGCAGGTGTACGAGCTGCCGCCCATGCCGGACATGGCGCGCCGCGTGCTTGCCTTGCGCAACAATCCGGATGCCTCGATCGCCGAGCTTGCCGGTATTGTGGAGCTCGACCCCAGTCTTGCCGCGCAAGTCGTCCGTTATGCCGCATCGCCGTTTTACGCCTACCGCGGGAAAATCAGCTCGATCCAGGACGCAATAACCCGCGTTCTCGGCTTCGACATGGTGATGAACATGGCGCTCGGTCTGGCCACCGGCAAGTCGTTCCGGAATCCCTGCGACGGTCCACTGGGTCTGCACGCGTTCTGGCGGCATGCGGTTTATTCCGCGACCTTGGCGCAGGCGCTTGCGAAGCGCATGCCGCCCGCACACCGGCCACAACCGGGCCTCGTCTATCTTGCAGGCTTATTGCACAACTTCGGATTTCTGCTGCTTGGGCATCTGTTTCCTCCGGAGTTCAAACTGCTGAACAAGCTGGTCGCTGCACATCCGGAGTCGCCGGTGATTGCGCTGGAGAAGTGCGTGCTCGGCATGGGGCAGGCGCAGAATATTCTGGAGATGGGGCATGCGCAGATCGGATCCTGGCTTATGCAGGCCTGGGAAATGCCGGACGAGATCATCGTTACCCTGCAGGAACACCATAATCCCGGCTATACCGGTGCCCATGCGGTGTTTCCGCACCTTGTGATGGTCGCCGACCATGTGCTGAAGGGCCTTGAGATCGGTGATGCCGCGGATGTGAATCTGCCGACGTATTCTCTCGAGGTGATCGGTATTGCCGAGGGTAGGGTCATCGAAACGGCCGAGCAGCTGTTCGAAGATTGCAGTTCGCTGGAGTTGATGGCTGCGGAACTCGCGGCGAGTTAGGTTTCTCACGGCGCCGCGTCGCTCACCTTGTCATTCAATCACATTGTCCCACCGATCCCGGACGGCACCGGCGTCGGTCCGTCCAGCTGGCATTGCCAAGCACCGCGTCGGTCAGGTCGGCACCGGTAATATCGGCTTCGCTAAGATTTGCCCCTGTCAGGTCCGCGTTACGCAGGTCGGCGTCGATCAGCACCGCCCGGTTCAACTGCGCCTTGACCATACTGGCGCCGCGCAAGTTCGCGCCTTCCAAGCGTGCTCGCGCCAACCGGGCGTTGCTGAAATCGGTGCGCGTCAGGGTCGCATTGGTTAGATCGGCAAGTTCCAATCTCGCCCGCGTGAGACTTGCGCCGTCCAGATTCGCTTGTTGAAAGCGGGAGTCGTAGAAATCGGAATCCTGCAGATCCGCATTGGTGAGTATTGCGGATCTGAAGTCCGCCCGATTGGCGCGCAGCCGGCTCATGCGCGCTGCGTCCAAATTGGCCGAGCGCAGGTTCGCGCCGGTCAGATTGGCCTGCTCCAGGTGTGCCCGTTGCAGATCGGCCTGCTCGAGATTGACAAAACTCAAGTCGGCACCGCGCAAGTTTGCCCCTTGTAGGTTTGCTTCGCTGAGATCGGCACGACCCAGGGTCGCCCGGGTGAGATTGGCGCCGGACAGGTCGACGCCACGTAGATCGCAGCGGCTCCAGTTCACCCCTGGCCCGGCCGGATCCTCGCAGGCTGCCAGCAAATGACCCGAGTGCAGCGAACCGGTCAGTATGCCGGCAAGGAAGAACAACGCTCGGCGACGCCCTGCGACCGGACCGCGTCGCGCGTTATAAATCGCCCGCATCCCCCTATTAGCTACTCTTGGCTGGTCGGTCATGACTGGCTCCGGGATAATGGCCGCCCTTGGTAAACAACAACTGGATACCGCCAGGAGACTGTTGATATGCGCATCATTCTATTGGGTGGGCCCGGAGCGGGCAAAGGCACCCAAGCAAATTACATCAAAGAAAAGTTCAACATCCCTCAGATTTCCACGGGCGATATGCTGCGTGCGGCGGTCAAGGCGGGCACGCCGTTAGGGTTGGAAGCCAAGAAGATTATGGATGCCGGCGGCTTGGTTTCCGACGAGATCATACTTGGTCTGGTGAAGGAGCGCGTTGCTCAGGCGGATTGTGCCAACGGGTTCCTGTTGGATGGTTTCCCCCGCACTATTCCGCAAGCGGACGCGATCAAGAGCCAGGGGATCAAGATCGACTACGTCGTCGAGATTGATGTCGATGACGAAGAGATCATCAAGCGCATGAGTGGACGCCGCGTGCATCCCGCCTCGGGACGTACCTATCACGTAGCATTCAACCCGCCCAAAGTGGAAGGGAAGGACGACGAGACCGGTGAAGCGCTGATTCAACGGGAAGACGATAAAGAGGACACCGTTCGCAAGCGCCTGACCGTCTATCATGACCAGACTGAGCCGCTTATTGCGTATTACAGCAAGTGGGCGGACTCGGGGGAGTCGCAGGCGCCGAAATACGTGAAAGTCCGCGGTACCGGCCCCGTCGAGTCCGTACGCGACACGATTTTCGCTGCGCTCAAGTAGCCGGCCGCGCAAAGCAGTATGAACGGATCGGGCCGCTCAGCGGCCCGACCTCTTTTGGGCGGAGGAAAGGGAGCGGTCCTGCGCCGGAGTGCGCCCGGCCCCCGCTGACCGGTGCACGCGCGGCCGACGTGACACCGTCGGATGTTCATCGATAAGCTGTAAGATAATTCTTACGTATAGACCGGGCCGCCCCGGGCTTTGTATCGCCCGCAATGAGATCGGCCAGAAAATCTTTTTGTTTTACGGCGTTTAACGTGGTTCTCAGCGCGATTCTTAGAACGGGCGCAAGGCGTCCGCGCCTGAGGGCGTAAAGTTTTTCGACAACAATGACCACAGAGCACGTTTGTCCTTTTTCGCATAAATAGGGTACCGTAGCCGCCAAGCTGGTTCGGATACGGGGCGAATCAGACGATCGAATGATGGACAAGCACAACGATTATAAGCCCATGGCACCCTAGTCCTGCCTGCCGTAAGAGGCGAGTATCCAGAACAATAACGAGTCGGGTAGGCGGCAATTCGCGCATAGCGCCCAACAACGATAATGATAACCATGCGGGCTTTGCCGGCCCGCACCCTGTACACATGGATGTGGTGTGCGGGAGATTTGTTTTGATGTCCACTAATCCTGGTTCCGACGCCCTCGAAAACGGTGCGACCCATAAGGTCCTGCGCCTGCTCGAGGCGTTGCGTCAGTCCCAGGCCGGCGGCGTCATCTATCGGCAGGTCGAGCGGATGCTCGATGAACTCGTGACGTCGAATCGGGATATCCAGCAGGCGTACGCGAATGTCGCCGCGGCGTTGCTGGATGCCTATGCCTCCCATCTCCACGCGGGTTCTCCGTTACACGTTCAGGTGAAATTGCTGCGGACGCGGCTGCAGCCGCCGTTGTCCTTGTCCGACATACAGGCGCTGCAACAATACATCGAGGTCTACAACGAGCAGATCAGCCACCTGCAGGACTTGGACCAGGCGGTGTTCGCGCGCGCGATCCGCCCGCTATTGCAGGCGTTCGGCATCGCGGAACCGGAAGAGCAGGTGAGCATTGTCCCGGTCGCGCAGATCGCCACGCCACCCGGCCCGCCGTCCGCGCAGGCGGCGACCCCTGCACCGCCGCGGGTCGCCGAACACCGAACGGACGCGCCCCAGGAGGGCTCCAGGGATTCGCGCGAATGGATCAGGCCGCGCGCCGAACGTCATCCCGTCGAAGACATCGAAGGCCAGCCAACGCTCAAACGCGAGTTGGAGCAATCCGCGCTGGACGATGGCGGCGAGAATGAAGAGGTCCGCGGCACCAATTACCGAAGCCAGCTCGATGCGCGCCGCCGCGATATTCAGGAGCTGCAGGCCGGGCTTGCGCAGCAGGTCCTGGATACGATTGCGCAGAATGAGGAGTTCGGTGTCCTGCTGGAGGTTGTGCTCGGCGAGCTCCGCCAGGTCGGCGAGATCACCGAGCTCGAGAATCTGCGCTGGACGCTAATACGGGAAATCGAGAAGCTGATGTCGGGCCATCATGAACTGGCGGACAAGCTCGACAGCACTCATCACTATTTACAGGTCATTGAATCCGACAGCCGTCAGTTGACCGACGAGTTGACCCGGGTTCGCCTCTTGAGTCTTACCGATGAGCTCACCGGCCTGCCGAATCGGCGCGCGTTTCTCCGGCGCCTGGAAGACGAGGTGGCGCGCGTTCAGCGTTACGGCTTCCCGTTGACCTTGGCCCTGATCGACTTGGACAAGTTCAAAGAGGTTAACGACAAATATGGTCATGCCGGTGGCGATGAAGTGTTGCGTGTCTACTCCAAGAACATACTGTCGATCTTTCGCCATCACGATCTGGTTGCCCGTTACGGTGGCGAAGAGTTCGCCGTATTGCTTCCCAACACGGAAAGCGAAGGTGCGATACGTGCGCTTACCAAGGTGAAAAATCGTTGTGCCGAGACCCGCTGGCAAAGCAACGGCGCCGTCGTCTCGGTACCGAGCTTTTCGGCCGGCCTCGCCCTTTACAAGCCAGGAGAAACATCGACCGCCTTCGTCGAACGTGTGGACAAGGCGCTATACCGTGCGAAACGCCTCGGTCGCAACCGCGTCGAACTGGATATGACCTACCAGCCCGAGAGTGAGGCCGGAGCGCCCGCGCAGAAAGGCGCAGAGCCGACCTGAAACCAGTGAATCGGAATTGAGCATTTCCCGCTTGTCATCCGGAAAATCCCGCGTCGTCGCCAAGTTTCATCCAAACCCCAGATCCGTATAATGGCCACACTACCCTTCGCCGGGCCACGTGGAGACTGTCATGGCCACTCTCGAACTTACCAAAGAAAATTTTCAGGACGTCGTCGACAAGAACGATTTCGTCATCGTAGACTTCTGGGCGCCCTGGTGCGGCCCTTGTAGGAACTTTGCGCCCATTTACGAAGCTGCCTCGGAGAATTACACCGACATCGTGTTCGGCAAAGTGAATACCGAGGACCAGCAGGACTTGGCCGGCTACTTCCAGATTCGTTCGATTCCAACCCTGATGATCTTTCGGGAGAAGATCGTCATTTTTTCGCAGCCGGGCATGTTGCCGGCGAACGCGTTCAACGACTTGGTCGACCGCGCCAAGGAATTGGATATGGAGCAGGTGCGCAAGGAAATCGCGGCGCAGGAAAGCCAGGCTTAGCCTGGGGCTCGCCTCAAGCCTCACCGAACACGATGCGCGCCACGTCGCGAAAATGCGAAGCGAAGTGCGCCTGCATGCCGGTACGGAGGTGTTCGGGTAGCTCGTCGTAATCGCGCCGGTTGGCCTCCGGCATGATCAACTCATAGACCCGGCTGCGGCGTGCCGCGATCACCTTTTCGCGGACGCCGCCGATCGGTAGTACCTGGCCGGTAAGCGTCAGTTCACCGGTCATCGCCAGCGGCCGGCGAATGCGCTCGCCGCGGGCCAACGACAGCAGCGCAGTCGCCATGGTGATCCCCGCACTCGGGCCGTCCTTCGGCGTGGCGCCTTCCGGCACATGCAGATGCACGAACGAGGCATCGAAGAATGCCGGGTCGCCCTGGTACTGCTTCAAATGGCTGGCGACGTAGCTATAGGCGATTTCCGCCGACTCCTTCATGACCTCACCCAGTTGGCCTGTCAGCTTGAAGCCGCGGTTCTTGCTGTGCACCAGGGTGGCCTCGATGTTCAGCGTAGTACCGCCCAGTGGGGTCCAAGCGAGCCCTGTGACGACGCCTATGCCGCTGAACGGCTTCTCGCGCTGGAATACCGGCTTGCCGAGGAATTCCTCGACATGTTTCCCGCTGATCGTCAATTGCGTTGTCTTGCTGGTGAGGAACTTCACGGCTGCCTTGCGGATGATGCGGTTCAGGCGCTTTTCGAGACCGCGCACGCCGGATTCGCGCGCGTAGCCTTCGATAATCTGTCGCAGCGCAGAATCCGAGATCTTGATCCGGCTGCGCTTCATGCCGGCGCGTTCGAGCAGTTTTGGCCAGAGATGGTTCTTGGTGATCAGCAGTTTTTCGCTGGTGATGTAACCGGACAATCGCAATACTTCCATACGGTCCAGTAACGGACCGGGAATGGTATCGAACTGATTCGCCGTGCAGATGAACAGTACCTTCGATAAATCGAAACGCAGATCGAGATAATGATCCAGGAATTCGCTGTTCTGCTCGGGGTCCAGAACTTCCAGTAACGCGGATGCCGGATCGCCCTGAAACGAGGAGCCGATCTTATCGATCTCGTCGAGCATGATGACGGGATTGGCGACGCCCGCTTCCTTGATCGCGTGTACGAATTTGCCGGGCATGGCGCCGATATAGGTGCGCCGATGCCCCTTTATTTCCGCTTCGTCGCGCATCCCGCCGACGCTCAGGCGATAAAATTTTCGGCCCAGGGCGGTCGCGATGGAGCGCCCGATGGAAGTCTTGCCAACGCCCGGCGGACCGACCAGCAACAAGATCGAGCCGGCCACTTCGCCTTTGAGATTCCCGACCGCAATGAACTCGATGATGCGATCCTTGACGTCGTCGAGCCCATCGTGGTCGGCATCCAGAACGGACCGCGCATGCTCCAGATCCAGATTATCGTGAGAGTATTTCCCCCAGGGCAGTGATGTCATCCAGTCCAGGTAGTTACGGGTAACTGCGTATTCCGGCGAGCCGGATTCGAGGACCGAAAGCTTCTGCAGCTCTTCGTCAACCCGGACTTGCGCAGCATCCGGCAAGGTCAACGCCGCCAGCCGTTCCTGGAAGCGGTCGATGTCCGCTGTGCGATCGTCTTTCGCGATGCCGAGTTCCTGTTGTATCGCCTTGAGCTGCTCGCGCAGGAAGAATTTGCGCTGCTGCTCCGACATCTTTTCGTCGACCTTGGCGCGGATCTGGGTTTGCAGTTTGGCGACTTCCAGCTCCTTGCGAATCAATATCAGCACGCGCTTCATGCGATCGAGAACCGGGAAGGTTTCGAGAACGCCTTGAAGCTCATGGCCCGGTGCCGTGGTCAGACTGGCCGCAAAATCGGTCAACGCGGAAGGTTCGTTGGGGTTGAATCGGTTGAGAAAAAATTTCAGCTCTTCGCTGTAGAGCGGGTTGAGCGGCACCAACTCCTTCAGAGTGTTGATGATCGCAATGGCGTAGGCCTTGAGTTCATCGTCGTTGCCCAGGATATCGTCCGGATACTCGACACGTGCCAGGAAGGGCGGCTCGTTCGACAACCATTCGACGATCCGCATGCGTCGCAGGCCCTCGGCGATAAACTGGAGCTTGCCGGAGTTGCGCATCGGATGGTGCACCCGGACTACCGTGCCTATCGCGGCGAAGTCCTCTGGTGTCGCAGTGTCGGCCTCCTGCTTTTCAACCATGACCAGCCCGGCCATATGCGGTTCCGTCTCGCCAATCCCCTTGATGGTCTCCATCCAGGGCTCGTCGTTCATGAGCACCGGCACGCCTTGGGCGGGAAAAAATGGGCGATCGGTGACTGGCAACAGGTACAGGGTGCCGGGAAGCATGGAATCGGGGAGGGCGAGTTCCGAGCGGCGCTGTGGTTCGCTGGTCTCTTCTTCCAGCACTTCGGCGTCGATAGAGTCGGTGTCCGGCATAGCAAAACCTGTCCTTTCCTGGATTGTTGGGTCGCAACCGCGCGCGGCCGCCCTTGGATACAAGTGGAGCCGCGGCAGCGGCATTTCAAGGCCGCATCGTTCCGATCACACCAAGCCTGCGAAGGGTTGTACCTGGACCAGTTCGCCCTGCCGCACACCTGCGCATTCGGCAGGCAGTACGATAAAACAGTTCGACTTGATCATGGAGGAGAGCACGTGCGAGCCTTGGCCGCCGGTCGTCGTCACACGCAGCTCGCCTTGCGGGCTCTGTCGCAGGATGCCGCGCTGGTATTCGAGCCGGCCCGGCTGTTTCTTCAGATCGACCATGCAAGGAACTTGCAAGGTCAGCGGCGGTTGCAGGGCTATACCCATCATTTTCTGCAGTGCCGGCTGCACGAACTGGTAGAAGGTCGCCATAACCGAGACCGGATTGCCGGGCAAACCAAAGAACAACGCACCGTCGATTTTCCCCACGGCAAGTGGTTTGCCCGGTTTCATTGCGATCTTCCAGAAGTCCACCTGACCCAGCTCGTCCAGCGTTTGCTTGACAAAATCCGCTTCCCCGACCGATACCCCGCCCGAGGTGAGCACGACATCCGCCGCATTGGCCGCTTTGCGAAACGCGGTGCGGATGGCTTCGCGATCATCGCGCACGACGCCGAAGTCGAACGTCTCCACGTGCAGGCGCGCAAGCATGCCTTGCAGGGTATAGCGGTTGCTGTCGTAGATCTGCCCGGCTTCCAACGGCTCGCCGAGGCTTCTCAGCTCGTCCCCCGTGGAGAAGAAGGCGACGCGCAGCCGACGCCGGACCTCGATCTCCGCAACGCCGAGTGACGCGAGGACGCCGATCTCCGCCGGGAGCAATAAGGCGCCCGCGTTCAGCACGGTGTCTCCTGCCGCGATGTCTTCGCCCGCCATACGGACGTTTTCACCCGGCCTGTGGCCGCCGCCGATCTCGATATCATCCTCGTCGACGCGGCGCACATGCTCCTGCATCAGCACGGTGTCCGCACCGTCCGGCATGACGGCGCCGGTCATGATGCGTACCGCCTGACCGCGAGAGACGCTTCCGGCGAAGGGCTGACCCGCCATGGCGCGCCCGATCACGCGTAGCCGCGTGTCGCCCTGCGTGGGCAAATCATCGCCTTGCACCGCATAGCCATCCATCGCGGAATTGATATAGGGCGGCACGTCGATGCGCGACTTGATCGACGTGGCGAGGACACGGTTCAAGCCGTCGAAAAGCGGGACCTGCTCCGTTGCACTGATTGGCTGCACCAGTGCGTCGATGCGCGCGCGCGCTTCACTGACGCTTAGAAGACCGGTGGGGGTAGAACAAGGATCTAGGTTTCTGTCGCTCATGAAATCGGTCCGGTGCTGGGCGTGGTTCGTGCGCTGTCCGTGGCAAAGGCTGCGACGAAGTCGGCAATGCTTTCGGTGTCGTTGAGGTTCAGTTGCGGAAGCGAGATATCCAGCAAAGTATCGCTTGCGATGGCAATGATGGAGCTATCTTGAGGGAACAGCAAGGGTTGGCCCAGTGCTGCGCGATACAGTTCGAGCTTGGGAAAGACTTCGTGACGGAAGCCCTCGACCAATATCAGATCGAGCACGCTCTGGTCCAGGCGCTCGGTCATTTCGCCAAGCGATGCCTCCTCCAACCCTGGGGTTTCCACCATCAATGCCCAGCGCCGGTCCGATGCGATCAACATTTGCTCGGCGCCCGCCTTCCGCAGACGGTAGCTGTCCTTGCCGGGATGGTCGATATCGAAATTGTGGTGCGCATGCTTGATCATCCCGACGCGGAGTCCCTTGGCACGCAACAGCGGCAGCAGTCGTACCAGCAACGTCGTCTTCCCGGTGCCGCTCCATGCGGCTATACCCAGTACCGGCAACGTGCCGCGTTCGATCTTCATGACATGCTCCGTATCCTGTGTTGGCAAGCCTCGAGGTCTTCCACCGTATTGATGTTCGTGAACCATTCGGCATGATCCGAGCAGTCGACTGCTATGGCGGGCAAGCCCGACAGCCAGTCCCGCGCTTTACGCTTTCCGGCCGTCAGGAATTCCTGCAAGGACGGTCGGACGTCGCTATGCAACAAGGCAAACGTGGCATGCACCCGCATATCATCCGTCGGCACGACCGCCGCACAGGCGCTTTCCAAGCAAGCGCGCACCAGGCGTTGCAAAAGTTCGGCCTCGAACAATGGTGCATCGCAAGGAACGATCCAGAGATACTCCGTCTCGCAGGCCCGCAGCCCGCTTTCGATGCCGGCCAACGGGCCGGAATAGCCGGTGCGGCTGTCGCAAAGGACCGGATATCCGTAGGCGGCATAGGTGGGCAGGTTACGATTGGCGCTGATCAGGACATTGCCAACCAAGGGTTCCACTTTGTGTAATACCCGCGCGATCAGCGGTTGACCTGCACACTCGACCAATCCCTTGTCGACTCCGCCCATGCGGGCAGCCTGGCCGCCGGCCAGGATCAGCGCTGTGATCGTCGGATTGCGGATGCTGTCCGCACTTTGGGCGTCGTTCATTGAACCGGATACTACCACCCTCGTCGGCATACGATGCGGCTTAACGCCGCGTGCGACCTGCTGTTAGAATCACCGCACATCGCAGGAGGGCTTTGACCATGATGACACGCGTTTTGATCATACTGTTGGCGGGGTTATGGGGCGGCGCCGCGTCGGCCGAGGATCAACTCCACTATAACCAAGTGCGCTTCCAGGTCCAGGCGACCGAATCCGTAACCAACGACCGTATGCAGGCGGTTCTGGTGGTGCAGGACGAAGACGACGATGCGGCGCGGCTCGCGGATCGCGTCAACAAAGCCATGGCCTGGGCGCTGGCGCAAAGCCGCAATCAGAGCGGCATCGACGTACGCACCGGCGGCTATAGCACCCAGCCGGTTTACAAAAAGGAGGCCTTGGTGGGCTGGCGCGCA
>Ga0172382_10012818_pt1 | contig 10875 bp, 7 predicted proteins | sample Leawel138RmetaG_FD_122245 | JGI IMG/M metagenome (GOLD analysis project Ga0172382, IMG submission 122245) | Leachate microbial communities from a municipal landfill in Southern Ontario, Canada - Leachate well 138R metaG | ecosystem: Engineered > Solid waste > Landfill > Unclassified | place...
GAGCGTACAACACCATGCAGCACTCATGGCATGGTACTTGAAACGCCCCGTGAAGGTCCGCTTCTCCCGTCAGGAGAGCATCAACATCCACCCGAAGCGACATGCGATGGAAATGGAATTCACGACCGCCTGCGATGAGAGGGGCCGACTGACAGGGATGCGGGCGACCCTGATCGCAGATACCGGAGCCTATGCCTCACTAGGAGGTCCGGTACTGCAACGCGCATGCACGCACGCTGCAGGTCCCTACAATTACCAGGACATCGATATCATCGGAAAAGCTGTGTATACGAACAACGTTCCCGCGGGAGCGTTCCGCGGATTCGGAGTGACCCAAAGTTGCTTTGCCACCGAGAACAACCTCAACCTCCTCGCCGAGAAAGTCGGCATCTCTGCGTGGGAGATCCGTCATCTCAATGCGATCCGCCCGGGACAGGTGTTGCCGAATGGTCAGGTCGCCGATCCGAACACGGCTCTCGATGCATGCCTCGCAGCGGTGAAGGAGGCCTTCGAACGATCTCCGAGAACAGGGATTGCCTGCGCATTCAAGAACAGCGGCTATGGCGTGGGAGTCCCCGATACCGGACGGTGCACACTTTCCGTTGAAGGGGGGATCATCCATATCAGGACCTCCGCGGCTTGCATGGGCCAAGGTCTCGCCACGGTTGCGACGCAGATTGTCTGCGAGACAATAGGCATCGGACCGGAGAAGACATTCTGTGAGCCTGCTGACACTTTCCGTACCCCCGATGCAGGAACCAGTACCGCGTCCCGGCAGACGGTGATCACCGGCGAAGCGATCAGGAAAGTCGCACTCCAGCTCCGGGAAGCCCTGGATCGTGAGGGGAGCCTCGGGGCATTGGAGGGAAGCGAATTCCATGATGAATTCACCGCACTCACCGATCCCATGGGCTCAAGGAAGCCGAATCCGGTCAGTCATATCGCGTACAGCTACTCCACGCAAGTCGTTGAGCTTGATGAACAGGGAAAGGTCTGCAAGGTGACCGCTGCGGTCGATGTCGGCCAAGTGGTGAATCCGACCGCAGTGGAAGGCCAGGTCGAAGGGGGCGTGGTCATGGGACTCGGATACGCCCTCACCGAGGATTACCCGATCGAAGGCGGGTATCCGCAGGTGAAGTACGGAACGCTCGGGCTTTTCAGGGCACCTGAGGCTCCCCCCGTGGAAACGTTCATGGTAAAGAGTGAAGAGGTGGGTCCCCACGCCTACGGAGCGAAGGGAATCGGTGAGCTGAGCACCATCGCCACAGCTCCCGCGGTCCAGCACGCCTACTGGCGTTTCGATGGGAAGTTCAGGACCAAGTTGCCTCTCGAACATACGGCCTACAGACCGTAGTCACCGGAGATCTCAGAGCAAGCCCTCCAGCTCTTGGAGGGCTCCATCGCGTGCCACTACCAGAAGCGCAAGCAGATCCTCCGCGATACGGGCATCGGCATGATGTGCGACCTTCCTGAAATCCTCGGGAGTCTGCGGCACCTGTTTCGCGATATCCACCAAGACTCGCTTGTCAAGGACACGGAACGCCGGGAGATTCAGCCTCTTCGCAAGCATGTCCCGAGCCTCGAAGAACCATTTGAGATAGATCCTCTCCGAAGCGGAAAGAAACTTCCAACCGCTGAGTTTCTCGTATCCGGGACGATCGGGACCCTTGGGCAATGCGGCTGTCTTCTGCATCTGCGAATCCTTCCCGGAAAGTCCTGCGACAGCGATCTCCTTGTCCAGGACCTCGCGAAGGGCGAACAGGTGTTCCACATCCGACAGCGCATACGCTATCAGCTTGGATGCTATCGGTCGCTTGAGCCAGTTCGCAGTCTGGTTTCCCTTCTTCCCCGTTGCCGGTTCCTTTCCAAGATAGGTACTGACCAGGCTGGTCAGGTTGCCATTGAACCCGAGCAACTGTGCACTGATGCGGACATCATGCACCCGTTGCAACGTGATCCCGTACTGTTTCCTGACCAAAGCGGCATCGCTGGCACAGTCGAACATCAGTTTCTCGATATCCTTGCTCTCCAAAAGACGGGAAAGACCGTCCCTGTCGATCTTGAAGGGATCGACAAGATAGTAGGCCGTATTGTCAAACAGCTGGATGAGACAGAGGTGCTCACCATAGACATGCAGGTTGAACTCACCCTCGAAATCCATGGCAACCGAGGTGATGCCATCTGCGCGCCACTGTGCCAACAGTGCGTCAAGCTTCTCATGCGAATCGATCATTGTATAGGCAAACATGGGCCATCCTACCATGTTTGCCAAAAAATGGGCAGGTCTTGCGACCCGCCCATCATGCATTACGGTAATGTCTTCGGTATCACCAGATTGAGGATGATCCCCACCAGCGTAGCCAGTGCGACTCCGCCCATCTGGAATGTGATGTCCTGTCCGAGCGGGAAAGCAAGCAATCCGCCGCCGATGCCGATCACCAATATCACGCTCGAGATCGTCAGGTTGCGCTTGCACTTGTAATCCACACCGCTCTCGACGAGATTCCGCAGTCCGCTCGAAGCGATGATGCCGAACAGCAGCATGGAGATGCCGCCGATCACGGGAGAGGGAATGGTTTGGATGAGTGCTCCGAATTTCGGAAGGAAGGAGAGCAAGGTCGCGATGACTGCAGCTCCCCCGATGACCCACACACTATAGACACGCGTGATGGCCATCACCCCGATGTTCTCCCCATACGTCGTATTCGGCGGCCCACCCCAGAATGCTGCCCAGGCGGTGGCGATACCGTCGCCTGCCAAGGTCCTGTGCAGCCCGGGATCGGTAGTGAAATCCTTTCCGACCACGTTCCCGAGGGTGATGGTGTCACCCAGGTGTTCTGCCATCGTGGCGAAGGAGACGATGATGAAGGTGAGGATCGCCACGAAGTTGAATTGCGGAAACCTGAACACCGGAAGTCCGAACCAGGCAGCGGAACCGACACCACTGAAATCGATCAGCGCGTAGGCAGGGAAGATGAATCCCATGATCAGGGTGAACAGGTACCCGGAAACCAGGCCGATCAGGATCGGGATGACGCTGAAGAACCCGGGGAGAAAGATGTTGGCGATCACGGTGATGGCGAGGGTGACCACTGCAATCGAAAGATGAGTCAGGCTGTAGCTTCCCGATGCATCATTCATCGCCATGCCCATTGCCGTGGGCGCCAAGTTGAGCCCGATGACGATGATCACGGATCCGATCACCACCGGAGGAAGAGCCCGTTTGATCCATCCCAAGCCTGCGGCCTTGATGATCAATGCGATCACTGTGTAGAAGATTCCTGCAGCCACCGCGCCACCCATCGCATACGGGACGCCATATGCGGCGGAAATGCCGATCAAGGCGGGTATGAACGCGAAGGAGGAGCCGAGGAACGCGGGAACTTTGGCTCCGGTGATCAGGATGTACAGCAAAGTTCCGGTTCCTGCGGTGAACAGGGCGGAAGTAATGCTCAGTCCGGTCAGGATGGGGACCAGGACCGTAGCGCCGAACATGGCGAACACATGCTGGAAGCTGAGGGGAATCCATCTGGATATGGGAGGTTTGTCAGCAGGCATGTAGATGCTGTTGTCTTTGGGCATGGTTGCATACTCCTTTCATATGATTCATCGCAAGTGTATCGAGCGGGGCGAACCATGCCAAGGGGTTCGCCCTCGTTCATTCGGGGATTTTCAGCGTCGAGACATAATTTTCGCTCGAGAGGAGGTAGATGACAAAATATTCCTCAAGCGATCGTTTCGGACCTGCATCTTGTCGATAATTCCTGATCTTCGCCGATTGCTGCCGACTCATGAAACTCTTGTAGAGCGCGAGCGCCGCATTGCGTTCCAGTTGCGGAAGGTCCCGCTTGCCCAGCATATGCCACGCAGTCTGACGGTCGATCACCTTGATCTGCTCCAGAGCCATCCTGGACCGCAGCGTCATCAGTTCCTCATAGCGCAGGTCGAAGAGGAATTCTTCCAGGGCATACCCGATCTCTTCATCATCGGAGACGGAAGAGAGAAAATCGAGCCACACGGGAGGAAGCAGTGCGCTGAGCCGCATGATCTCCATGGTACCCAGAAGCGTTCCGAGTACAGGGACGATCATATGACGGGCTTGCCACAAATCCCGGATCGCGAGGGCAAAGGTCTCGAGATACCCGCTGGTGCGAAGGTCCCACATGGTGATCAGCTCATGTACCGCCTCATGGACCCAAGGAGCCTGCATGTCCTGTTCGGAGATCAGTGCGGTATAGAGGTCCTCGGCCATGAGTGTGAACAGCAGGTCGTTGTACTCCTTCTCGATATCAGGTCGGCATGCATCGAGCTCCTCGACCGAGACCAGCAGTTTCATGAGCAAACCGAAGAGGTGAAGCTTGCTCACCGTGAGTCCGTGCCCGAGGACCGCCTTGGTGGGAAGATCGACGACATGCCCCAAACCGTGGGCACAGAGTTTCTTGGCAAGTGTTCCCAAGTTCCGCATGTCGGAGTGGTGCAGCAGATCCACGTTCGGCGAGGGAGCACGGTCGACGATTGCAGCAAGCTGCTCCAGGTCACGGACCCGCGCACTCACCACCGAGACGAAAGGGGAATCCTGTTCCTCCAGGATACGGATGCACTCGTCCAGGACCTCCCGCTCCGCAGATGTGAATGTGACCATGCAGCGCTCCTTCGCAGACCGTTTGGTACTACCATATGCTACAGAACCCGATTCGTCCAGACTCTTGGAACTAGTAGTGAGGGTATGCTATGCTCAAGCTCTCGAAGACCCAGGAGGAATGTATGTCCCACACCCTTACAGACAAGGCAGTCAGCCTCATGCTCGAACTGCTCGCGATAGACTCTCCCTCGTGCCATGAGGAACACGCCCGTATCGACCTCGAGTCGCGCCTCAAGGAACTCTGCAGCACCGTACAGATCGATGAGAAGGGAAACCTGCTCGGCAGAATCGGTGCGACTGCGGGTCATCAGGAAAGTCCGACCGTCTTGCTGTGTTGTCACATGGATACGGTTCCCAGTGCAGTCGGTGTCAAACCGTCGATTGCCGACGGGATATTGCGAAGCGACGGGACCACAGCCCTGGGAGCTGATGACAAGGCAGGAATCGCAGCGATCCTGGTGGCACTGGAACATGTAGTGTCACGTGGCATGCCACACGGTCCGATCACAGTCTTGTTCACCGTGGAGGAAGAGATCGGCTTGGAAGGCATCAAGGCTCTCGACCTTGCATGGCTCGGCCCGGTAGACCGCGGCTATATCCTTGATGCCAGGGGACCTGTCGGGACCGCGATCACCAGTGCCCCGAGCAAGAGTGATGCGAAGATCATCTTCCACGGCAAGGCCTCCCATGCCGGCTTTGCTCCTGAGAAGGGCATCAGCGCAATATCATTGGCTGCCCGGGCAATCGACAGGATGAAGTTGCTACGCATCGATGAGGTGACCACTGCGAACATCGGGACGATCCATGGGGGAGAGGTCACCAATGTCGTATGCGACCGCTGTGAAGTTACGCTGGAGGTACGCTCCTCGACTCGAGAACGGGTCAATCGCCATCTCGCACACATGGAGTTCTGCTGCATCAAGGCTGTCAATGATTTCGGCGGTTCCTATGAGTTCCTCCCGATAGAACTCTACCCTGGGTATAGGATCGATCCCTCGGCCAAGGAACTCACCGAGTTCGCCGGAATCTGCAAGAGAATCGGCATCGAGTATCGTACGGCACCGACCGGGGGTGGCAGTGACACGAATATCCTGCGGATCAAGGGTTTGCCCGTCATCACGCTGGGCATCGGATACGAAGGCGCACATACCTTGGGCGAGGAGCTTGCGATCGAACAGCTGGGCACCCTTGTCCGTCTGGTCACCGCCTTGGTGGAATCGGAGGAGAACATCACATGATCAGGACCGTCTCGATCATCGGTGTCGGAGCCGTGGGAGCGATCTACGCGTGGCGGTTGTCCGAGTGTCTCGGGTACGAGAATGTCCGCGTGATCGTGAACCGGGAACGTATGGAACGATACCGGAGAGAGGGGATGATCCTCAACGGCAGCAGGGTCGATTTCCACTACGTTGCTCCGGATGAGCCGGTCGAGAGCGCACAACTGATGATCGTGGCGACGAAGAACCAACACCTGAACCAAGCAATGGAGGATATCGTGCACCATGTCGGAGAGCATACCACGATCCTCTCGCTTCTGAACGGTATCGACAGTGAACGCATCCTCGCCGAACGTTTCGGGCCGGAGAAAGTCCTCTATGGTTTCACGACAGCACTGGATTCGACACGAGAGGGAACGAGGATCGACTTCTCCACGGAGGGAAAGATATTCTTCGGAGAGCGCGACAATCGCAGGACAAAGCGGATCGAGGACATCGGGCGATTGTTCGGATCAGCCAAGATCAACCATATCGTACCTGAGAACATCGAGCGCGAACTGTGGGCAAAATTCATGGTCAACGTGAGCATCAACACGATCAGTGCGATCACACGGGGAACCTATGGCGATTGTGCGAACATCGAGGCTATCAGGCAGTTGATCATCGATACGCAACGAGAAGTGATCACCCTCGCCGAAAAGGTGGGAATCAAGGGACTCGATGAGCGTCATATCGAGACCTACCAGAAGATCTTCGCTTCGCTGGAATACAATGGAAAGACCTCGATGCTGCAGGACATGGAGGCAGGCCGAGCCACGGAGAACGCCTGGTTCTGCGTGCGTGCGGCGAACCTCGCCAGGGAGCTCGGCGTCTCCACCCCATTGATCGAAGTCCTGGGACGCATCGCAGAAGGTGCCGAAGCGGTGCAACACCGTCAGAAGGCTTTTGGGTCCTGAAAAAGAAGACCGCCCACGGCACGAGGCTGTGGACGGTGCATATATGTAACTGTTCGGGCCCAAGCCCGGCAGGGAAGAACGGATGACTGTCCGGAGGCGGTCATCCGTTTTGCTTCCTGATCAGCAGCAGCTGCATCCTGTGCAAGATGCCTTGAGGTTCTTCTCCATGACATCGAGCATGTGTGCGAGCTCTGCAGGCAACTTATCTCCGAACTTAGGATAGTGATTCTCCCTGATATCGGCAACTTCCTTGAGCCACCCTTCACGATCGACACAGAGCAACTCCTTCATATCCTCTTCGGATACTCCGGCGGGTCTGTCGATCGCGTCGGCAGTCGGCATGATGCCGATCGCAGTGTCCTGGCTCTTGGCGGTTCCCGCGCAGGCCTCGAACACCCACTTCAGGACCCTGCTGTTCTCGCCGAAACCGGGCCACAGCCACTTGCCGCTGTCGGTTTTGCGGAACCAGTTGACGTAGAAGATCTTGGGCAGCTTGGACTGGTCATGGGTCTTCCCGATGTTGATCCAATGCTTGAAATAGTCTCCCATGTGGTATCCGCAGAACGGCAGCATGGCGAACGGGTCGCGACGGATCGTACCGGCCTTGAGATCCAACGCTGCAGCGGTGATCTCGGAACCGACGATCGAACCGAGGAAGACTCCGTGGTTCCAATCACGAGCCTGGTGCACGAGGGGAACGGTGCGGGGTCTGCGTCCACCGAAGAGGATCGCATCGATGGGAACACCCTTCGGATCTTCCCACTCCACCGCGATGCTCGGGCACTGGCTTGCGGGAGCAGTGAACCGGGCGTTCGGATGCGCCGCTGCCGGCTGTTCCTTGTTACCCTTGTCCTGGACCCACTCGTTGCCCTTCCAATCGATCAGCTTGCCAGGAGCATCGTATCCGATGCCTTCCCACCAGATATCCTTGTCCTCAGTGATCGCACAGTTGGTGAAGATCGAATTCTTCTCCAAGGAGTGCATCGCATTGGGGTTGGAATCGAGCGAGGTTCCGGGAGCAACACCGAAGAAACCGGCTTCGGGGTTGATGGCGTAGAGCCTTCCGTCCTTGCCGAACTTCATCCAGGCGATATCGTCGCCGATGGTCTCGACCTTCCAGTCCTTGATCGTCGGGACGAGCATGGCCAGGTTGGTCTTGCCACAAGCGCTGGGGAATGCGGCCGCGACATACTTCGCCTCTCCTGCGGGATTGGTTATCTTGAGGATGAGCATATGCTCGGCGAGCCAGCCCTCATCACGAGCGATGACCGAAGCGATGCGCAGCGCGAGACACTTCTTGCCAAGCAACGCGTTTCCACCGTAACCGGAGCCATAAGACCATATTTCACGGGTCTCGGGGAAGTGGGAGATGTACTTCTGGTCAAGAGGCGCGCAGGGCCACTTGCCGTTGTCCGACTCACCTTCGGCGAGGGGCTTTCCGACGCTGTGGAGACAGGGGACGAAATACCCATCGGTGCCAAGGACATCGAGGACGCGCTTCCCGACACGGGTCATGATCATCATGTTGGTGACGACGTAAGGACTGTCGGTGATCTCAACGCCGATCTTCGCGATGTCGCTTCCCACGGGGCCCATGGAGAAGGGAATCACATACAGTGTACGGCCCTTCATGCAACCGTCATAAAGACCGGTCATGGTCTTCTTCAGTTCCTTGGGATCGATCCAGTTGTTCGTGGGACCGGCAGCTTCCTTGGTCTCGGCAGCGATATAGGTCCTGTTCTCGACACGTGCCACATCTGAGGGGTCGGAGTAGAATGCGATGCAACCCGGCTTTTTCTCTGGATTCAGGGGTGTGGCGAGACCGCTTGCAACCATCTCGTCAACCAACTGCTGATAGTGTTCGGCACTGCCGTCCGCAACCACCACAGCTTCAGGCTTGGTGAGTTTCGCGACTTCATCGACCCACTTTTTCAATCCTGCATGTTTAAGATCCTGTAATTTCATTCATTGCTCCTTATGATCTCTATACCGACTCACTTCGTCAGTCCACATCCAATCCTTTGCAGGTTATCGGGTTTCCCCCAATTTTTCAATCCCTTGGACCGAACCAACCAGCTCACTTGTATTGATATATGAACATATGGATATCCTGCGAAGTCGGTTTGACCGGCTGACAGGAGCGTGCTACACTGCTACACGTGCCTCTTGCAAGTATCGGAGGCTGTGCACCCTGGTCCGCTGGAGGCGCCCATGCGCGAGATGGTGACCCACTCGACCGAGACCGTCCGAACCAAGGAAAAACTTGCCTATGGGTTCGGATGCTTCGGACAAAATTTCAGTTATTACTTTCTCTCCAACTATATCCTCTTTTTTTTCACCGATGTGTTCGGCATCCTCCCGGCTGCTGCCGGCACCTTGCTCCTGGTGACCAAGATATGGGATGGCATCAACGATCCGTTGATGGGCATCCTGGTCGATCGCACGCGCTCACGCTGGGGAAAGTTCAGGCCTTGGCTGATCTTCACCCCGATCCTCTTCGCCCCCATCTCCATCATGTGCTTCAGCGCTCCCGACCTTACACCGATGGGGAAACTCATCTGGGCCTATGCCACCTACATCCTGTTCGACATGACCTATACAGCCAGCGATGTCCCCTATTGGGCGATGTCGAGTGCGATCACTGCCAATACGACCGAGAGGAACAGCGTGGTGGTCTATCCCCGTTTCATCGCGACTGTCGCGGTGGCGATCGCAACGCTCACCACACTTCCCTTGGTCCACCTTTTCCAAGACCTCGCAGGCGGGGATGCCGCCAGGGGAGACCGAGGGTTCCAGCTGACTGCGGCGCTCTACGGAATATTGACCGTAGCATGCTTTGCGGTCACCTTCTTCCTGGTGAGGGAGCGGGTGGTCATCCCACACACACAGAAACGATCCACTGCAAAGGATATCCTGGTCACATTGGGCAAAAACAAGCCCCTGATGTTGCTGATCATCAGCGGATTGTTCGTGAATGCAGCCTCCGGGGCAAAGCTTTCCACGCTCATTTACTATGCGAAGTACAATCTGGGAAATGAGATGCTGAATCCTGTCGTCGCTGCGGTGAATATCCCGTTCATCCTCATCGGCATAGCCGTGACCCCGAAGATCGCCAAGCGATACGGAAAGAAAACGACGTACATCATCCTGAATGCGATCTTCGCGGTTGGCTCCCTGGGGTTCTATCTCAGCGGTTGGGAAAACCTGGTCGTGATGCTTGCATGGAGCTGCTTCGGCTCGATCGGAATGGCCGCACCGCTGGTGCTGCAGACCTCCATGATCGCCGATACCATCGAGTATGCGGAGCTCAAGACGGGGCAACGGTCCGAAGGCCTGATTTTCTCCAGCCAAACCTTCATGGTCAAGCTCGCCAGTGCATTCACCTCGTGGATAACCGGACTCCTCCTTGCTGCTACCGGTTTCATCGCAAACGCAACCCAAAGCCAGTCGGCTCTCACAGGAATACACCTGATCATGTCCCTCTTCCCGTTTCTTGCGTGCACCATTGCAATCATCCCGATGTTCTTCTATCCTTTGACGGAAAAGAAACACGGTGAGATCCTGCGAGAGCTGGAATCACGATAGAGGCAGAACCATGATCGAGCTTACCCTCCCCGCCGGATCATTGCAGGCGGCATTGCACGCCTTCGCCGGAGGCGCGGATGCCGTCTACCTCGGCATGCAACAGTACTCCGCACGCAAGGGTGCCATCAACTTCTCCTTCGAGGAGCTGGCCAAGCTGAAACAAGAGGCTGTCCGACAGGACAAGAGAGTATATGTCACGGTGAACACGCTCCTCGATGACCGAGAGCTGGACCAAGCGGTACCGCTGCTCAGACAGCTCGAGCTGTTGCGGCCTGACGGAATCATCGTCCAGGACCTCGGGGTCGCCTCCCTTCTGCGCAGGGAGTTCCCTTCGCTTCCGATCCACAGCAGTACCCAAGGCGCCGTACATACCGCCGAAGGAGTGCGCATGATGCAGGATCTCGGGTTCAGCAGGATCGTCCTCTCCCGTGAGCTTACCTTCGATGCGATTGCGAGGATCAGGAAAGAGTGTCCC
>Ga0172382_10012819_pt1 | contig 10874 bp, 8 predicted proteins | sample Leawel138RmetaG_FD_122245 | JGI IMG/M metagenome (GOLD analysis project Ga0172382, IMG submission 122245) | Leachate microbial communities from a municipal landfill in Southern Ontario, Canada - Leachate well 138R metaG | ecosystem: Engineered > Solid waste > Landfill > Unclassified | place...
ACAAGATGGCCCCAAAATATCCAGGCCGCTGAATAAAGAAAGCCGGGAGCCGCTACGATCCATGTATCGGCTCCCCAGACCGAAGGGATAAATTGCAGGTGACAGGATGCATGGGAATCCAGAATAGGCGTCGATCCATGACGCCACGCAAAGACAAGGAAGCACATCACATCATGGGGGGAGCGTGATGGAGCTACGTATCAGAACGATCCGCTGGGAAGCGGAAGGAATTAACAGCTATATATTGGAACCGGTGGGAGGAGGACAGCTTCCCGCCTTCGAGCCGGGCGCGCACATTGATGTGCAATTAAAGCCCGGCCTTGCGCGCAGCTATTCGCTGGTCAACGATCCAGCCATACGCAGCCATTATGAAATTGCCGTCCATCATGCCATCGACAGCAGGGGTGGGTCGCGCCACATTCATCAGGAATGGCGTGTCGGACAAATTGTCGAAATATCCGAACCCAAGAATAATTTCCCGATGGTCGAGGACGCCCCGCACACGGTGCTCATCGCCGGAGGCATAGGCGTCACACCGATGCTCCCGATGATCGCCCGTCTGGAAAAGCTAGGGCGCAACTGGGAGCTCCATTATGTCGCGGCCTCCCCGGATCGCGCCGCCTATGTCGATCGCGTCGAAGGTTTCGACAATGTCGAGATCGTATATGACGGCATAGTCGGCGGCCAGCGCATGGACCTGCGGAAGATATGCGAGGCCGCGCCCGCCGATGCGCATATCTATTGCTGCGGCCCGACCGGCATGCTCGACGCCTTTGTCGCGACCAATGCGGGACGCCCCGAAGGCCATGTCCATATCGAATATTTCTCGGCGGAGACCGAACTGGCGACCGAAGGCGGATACACGCTCGAACTCGCCAAAAGCGGCAAGACCATCGCCGTAGAAGAAGGCGAAACCATGCTCGACGCCCTGCTCAGCGCGGGCGTGAATGTAGGCTTTGCCTGTTCCGAAGGGGTCTGCGGCACCTGCCAGGTGAAGGTATTGAGCGGCATTCCCGATCATCGCGATCACTTTCTGACCGAGGATGAAAAAGCCGCCAACACGTCGATCATGGTCTGCTGCTCCGGTTCGAAATCCGCCACGCTGACGCTCGATATATAGGGAATGCGGCGCCGCTGGAGAACCAGCGGCCCGAAAACAACAAGAGGGCAAAAACCCTTTTCCGAGGAGAAGAGCCGGTGGCGGGTATCGCAGCAGAAAAAAGCGGGACGGGCATGCTCGATGCCCTGCCCCTTTCCTATTATCAGATATGGACCATATTGATGATCGCCGCGACGGTCATACTCGACGGTCTCGACAATCAGATGCTGGGCCTCGCCGCCCCCTCCCTGATCAAGGAATGGGGCATAAGCCGCGATGCGCTCGGCTTTATCTTTGCCCTCGGTTTCGTCGGCATGGCCATAGGAACATTGACATCGGGTTTCATCGGCGATCGCTTCGGGCGCCGTAACGCTCTGTTGATCGGCGTTGCCATATTCGGCGGCGCCACTCTCGCCACCGGCTTTTCAACGGAACTCTGGCATATAGCGGCGCTGAAAACGCTCGCGGGCATCGGCCTGGGCGGCGTCCCCGGCACGGCCAGCGCCATGATCGCCGAATTCACACCCGCGCGCTGGCGCAGCGTCGCCGTCACCTTCGGCGTGGTATGCGTCTCGATCGGCGGCATATTGGGCGGCGTTGCCGCCGCACTGATCCTCCCGGCGCTCGGCTGGCGCTGGCTCTTCTATCTTGGCGGCGTGCTGACGATCAGCTTCACTACCCTGCTCTGGTTCATCCTGCCAGAATCCCCCCGCTACCTGCTCGAACGGCCGGAACGACGCACAGAACTGGACGCGATCCTTCATCGCATCGGTCATCCTGCCCCGGTCACGGTTCGTCCAGCCGCCGCCAGAAGCGATGCGCCTTATGTTCCTTTCAGCGCCTTGCTCAAGGGAAACCTGATGCGCGATAGCCTCGCCCTCTCGGTGGCGATGTTTTCCGGCATGTTCATGATCTATCTGATGTTCAACTGGGCGCCGACCATGCTGTTCAGCGCAGGCTTCGGCCTTCAGCTCGCAAGCTTCGGCCTCACCAGTTTCAATATCGGCGGCACTATCGGCGCCATGGCCGCCTCTCTGGCGATTATTCGCTTCGGTTCCCGTCCGACACTGATCGTCATGGCAATCACCGGGGCGACGGTCTGCGCCTTTCTGGCTTTCCTCCCCATGCAGGGTGGCCGCAATGAGGTCGCCATATTGGCGGGACTCGGCGCGCTCGGCCTGTTTGCCAGCGCCGCGCAATCCGCCATGTTCGCCGTTGGCGCCCATGCCTTTCCGGCGGCCGTAAGAGCGCGCGGACTGGGCCTGATGGGCGCTGCGGGCCGAGCGGGTGCGATCATCAGCGCCATCGCCGGCGCCGGTCTGATCAGCGGCGGCAATATCGGTTTTTTTGGCGTGCTGGCAGTGCTGATGCTGGTCAACGCAGCGGGTTTCATGGCGGTGCGGGGTCATGTCCCCCGCCTCGGCCGGAAGGATGATCAACAATGACGGATGATTTTGATTATATCGTGGTCGGCTCTGGTTCGGCGGGTAGCCTGATGGCCAACCGCCTGTCCGCCGATCCCGCCAACCGGGTGGCGATGATCGAGGCCGGCCCCTCCGACCGGAAATGGCCCGTCAACATCAAGACCGCCATGCCGGTCGGTAATATATTTCTTCTGCTACATGAGAAATATAACTGGAAACAGGAACTGGTCGGCAACACCGAAATCGGCAATCGCAGGATCAATTTCCCGCGCGGGAAATTATTCGGCGGGTGCAGCGCGATTAACGGCGGCGTCTATATTCGCGGGCAGCAGCAGGATTATGATGCATGGGCCGAAGCTGGCAATGAAGGCTGGTCCTATGAGGATGTTCTTCCCGCCTTCAAGGCAGTTGAGAACTATCATGGCCCGGACAAGCCCTGGCATGGCAAGGGAGGCGAACTCGATGTCGAAAAGCCGCGTTCCTTCAACCCGATCGCGGGCGCCATCATCGACGCGGCGGCGGAGGCCGGCCATCATCGGAATGACGACTTTGCCGGCGAGCGCAAGGACGGCTTCGGCCGTTACGACCTCAATCAACGCAACGGCACGCGCCTGTCCAGTGCCCGCGCCTTCCTCCATCCCGCATTGAAGCGCCGGAACCTGACCGTCCTCGACGAAACGCTCGTCCGCCGGATCCTGTTCGATCGCGGCCGCGCCGTCGGCCTGGAGATCGAGGAGCGCGGCACCCGTCGTATCATCACCGCCCGACGCGAAATTATCCTTTGCGCGGGTGCGACCAACTCACCCCAGTTGCTGATGCTGTCCGGCATCGGACCGGAAGACCATCTGCGTGACATGGGCATTCGCCCGATCCACCATCTCCCCGGCGTCGGCGCTCATCTTCAGGATCATCCGACAGTCCATGTCGCCATGGAAAACCCCAGCGGCGAAGCCTATGCCATTTCGGGCAAGGCGCTACCCCGTATCCTGACGAGCCCTTTCAGATATTTACTGAAGCGCGAGGGTATGCTGGCATCGAACGTCGCGGAATGCGGGGGATTTCTCTGCACCGACGGCACTGGGCGGCCCGACATACAGATTACTTTCCTCGTCGGCCTGAAGATCGATGCCCGCGCCATTCCCCGCAGACATGGATATATGGCGCTGATCCAGCTCCTGCGTCCCAAAAGCGCCGGTTCGATACGCCTTGCCAGCGCCAGACCGGAAGACAAGCCGATCATAGATCCCAATTTCTTCGCCGATCCCTATGACATGAAAACGCTGATCGCAGGGTTTCGCGAGGCCCGGCGCATCTTTGCCCAGCCTGCGCTGGCCCCGATGACCGGCGCGGAGATCGAACCCGGCGGGCACTATCAGAGCGATGCCGAGATCGACGGGGCACTGCGTAAAATCGTCAACACCGCCTATCATCCGACCGGCACATGCAAGATGGGCCCGGACAGCGATCCCATGGCAGTGGTCGATGGCCGTTTGCGGGTTCGGGGCGTTTCCGGCCTGCGCGTCGTCGACGCCTCTGTCATGCCAGAGATCATCAGCGGCAACACCAGCGCCCCCACCATGATGATCGCCGAGCGGGCTGCCCGCTTCATTCTGGAAGATCAGATCACTTCAAACATCGCGGCCTGAACCGCGAAAGGAGAGTTCCATGGATGCAATCACTACCCCCCGTCGCCCTGCCTTTCTGGAAAAACCGGAACAGCAAATGCTGATCGGTGGCCAGTTCGTACCGGCCGCATCCGGGCAATGTTTTGAAACCCGGAACCCGGCCACCGGCGAGCTGCTCGCCATGGTCGCCCACGGCGCAGCCGAGGATGTGGACCGCGCCGTCAAGGCCGCCCGCGCGGCACTGAACGGACCATGGCGCCGCATGAAAGCGGTGGAACGCCAGCGCATCATGCTGCGCCTCGCGGATCTGGTGGAGCAGCATTATGAGGAACTGGCGATGCTCGACACGCTGGATCTCGGCGCGCCCTATAGCCGTACTATTCTCGGCAAGGCGCGCGCCGGGGCATTGCTGCGTTATTATGCGGGTCAGGCCACATTGATCGCGGGTGATACGCTGGACAATGGTGCGCCCGGAGATGTTCTTTCCCACACGCTGAAAGAGCCGATCGGTGTGGTTGCCGCGATCAACCCTTGGAACGGCCCGGTCGGCATGTCGGTCTGGAAAACCGGCCCCGTACTCGCCAGCGGCTGCACGCTCGTCATGAAACCGGCCGAACAAACCCCGCTTTCGGCCCTTCGTTTCGGAGAGTTATGCCTTGAGGCTGGCGTACCCGAAGGCGTCATCAATATCGTCACCGGCATGGGGGACGCCGGCGCGGCCCTTTCCTCGCATCCCGGGGTCGACAAGGTCGCCTTTACCGGCTCCACCGGTGTTGGTGAGAAAATCCTTCGAGCGGCGGCATCAACGATGAAACGCGTTACCGTCGAACTAGGTGGCAAATCGCCGAATATTGTCTTTGCCGACGCCGATCTGGACAAGGCCGTTCCCGCCGCCGCCATGGCGGTCTTCGCCAATTCGGGCCAGATATGCTCGGCCGGGACACGCCTTTTCGTCCAGTCTTCGATCCGCGAGGAGTTTATGGAACGGCTCGCCGCGTTCACCCGCACTATCCGGGTCGGAGATCCGCTCGACCCCGAAACCCAGATCGGTCCGGTGGTATCGGCGCCGCAAATGGAAAAGATCCTTGCCTATATAGAGGGTGCCAGGGCGGAAGGCGCCGGTACGCTGGTCGGTGGCGCGCGCATGACAGGTGCAGGCTATGATGGCGGTTTCTTCATCCAGCCGACAATCTTCACCAATGTGTCTGACGACATGACCATCGCGCGCGAGGAAATTTTCGGCCCTGTCCTCTCCAGCTTTTCCTTCGACACGATCGAAGAAGTGCTGGAACGCGCCAACGCAACCGAATTCGGTCTCGGTAGCGGCGTATGGACCCGCGATCTGGCGACGGCGCATCGCATGGCGCGCGGCATTCGCGCGGGGTCGGTCTGGGTCAACTGCTACCAGATGCTGGACCCGGGCGTCCCATTCGGCGGCTATGGCATGAGCGGATTCGGCCGTGAATCTGGGCCGCATCATATCGAGGACTATCTCGAAACCAAGGCTGTCTGGATCAAACTGGACTAACCCCCTTCTCCCTTCTTCCTTGCCCGGAGAGGAAGAAAGGAAGATGACACCGCCGAACCGGCCCCAAGGTCCTGACGCTAGGGTCAGGACCCATTACTGAACCGTTGAGGCACCCCGATGGCGAACCTATCGGGCCATGTTGCCCGCCGGGAAGGCTGGTTGCCTTTCCAGCGGCAATAGGGTTCGAGAGGGAAGTCCTTTGGACGTCCCGGAGGGATTTGGTTCGGCGCTGCGTCGAAAAGCCTGGAAATATCGGCACACTCCTGCACCTTTTCTCCTTGCGCAGAGCCATTTTGCTTCAAACCTCAATGGTCCCAGTAAGTGAGTCCTGACCCTAGACCCACCCTGTGGCGCGCAAACCCACCAATTCCGTGCCCGACTGCAAATTCATGGCAGCCTCTTTGACAAGATCAAGAAAGCGTCTTTGGATCGCGGTCGGACGCCAACTCCTTCGGGTGGTGATCCCGACGAGACGGCGGCTGGTTTCCAACGGAGGTCCTACCTGCGCCAGCAATCCGCTGCGAATTTGCAACGCCACCTGATCCGGCGACAACAGAGTCAGGAAATTCCCTTCCGTCAGAAGGCGACCGATAATCATCACCGACCCGCATTCGATCGGCGTCGCCGGCTCGGGGTGCTCCGCAAACAACTGGTCCCACTGCTCACGCAATGGGGAATTGGCGGGCGCCACAATCCAGGGATAGGAACCCAGCTGCCCCATGCTCGGTTTCTCGACTGCGGTCAGTGGATGCTGGCTGCCTGCGGCGATCACCAGCCGGTCTTCCACCAGCGGCATCTGATAGAGATCCGCAATTTCATAGGGGCGCAATGCACCGACAATCATGTCGATCACCCCGTCACGCAACGGCTCAACCAGTTCGCGCCAGCTCCCCTCCAATACCCTGAAGGCCGCGCGCGGTTCCTCGCGCGCCAGCCGCGCCATCGCCGCAGGCACCAGATAGGGGCGGGAAAGCGGCAGGGCACCGAAAGAAATCTGCTCGCTTCCGCTCCCGCTATCGAGACCGAGATCGGCAATGGCGGCGGTAATCTCCGCCACGGCAAGTCGCGTGCCTCGCGCCAGACGTTTTCCGGCGGGATTGAGCCATACCACGCGGCCCCGTCGCTCCACCAACTTGCCTCCGATCATCTGCTCCAGATCGCCGACCGCGCGATGGACCGCCGTCTGGGACAGGCCCGCTCCCTGTGCCGCCGCCGCGAAACTACCCGCCTCCGCCAATGCCACGAATGCGCGCAACTGCGTCATCGTCATCAGCCGTTCGGGGTGTGCGAACACCGCCGACAGCCCCTTGGCCCCTGCCGACAAATGATCGAGGGCGGCCTGCGCACGTTCGATCACAATCTCTCCCATCGGCGTCGCGACCATGCCACCCGATCGCCGTTCGAACAATGTGTAGCCGAACTGCCGCTCCAGCTTGGCTAACCCCTGCGTCAACGCGGGTTGCGACAGGCTGACCGCGTCGGCGGCGGCGGTGATGCCGCCATACTCTCTGATGGCGAGCAACGCACGCAAATGCCGCAGGTTGAGATCGAACGGGTCGGTGGACATTCTTGCTACACCATAAATGCGGTTGGCAGCGGTGCCAACGCCCCCTCAAATTTAAATGGACTGACCATTTCTTAAATGGTAGGACCATTATAGCATATAATGCTGTATCGACCACCATTTTCTACCCGAAGGAGGGGCTATCCCGTGGATTTCGAATTGCCCGCTGTCATCGAAGAATTCTGCGACGTCACCAGAACGATCGTGCGCGACCTGCTACCCTATGAAGTGCAGTTTCAGGAAACCGGCGTCGTACCGTCGATCGTCCGTCAGACCCTGATCGATAATGGTTATTTCGGCATGGCCCTGCCAGAAGAATATGGCGGCCTGGGCCTCGGAGCACTTGCGCAAGCAGCAGTCCAGATCGAACTCGCTCGCCTGCCTCCGCAATTCTGGACAGAGCTGCGCCCGCTAATGGGCCCCGGCGCCAAGAATATCATTCATCATGCCAGCGAAGCCCAACGCGCCCAGTTGCTGCCGGGCATGGCGACAGGTGAAATCCCGATTGCCTTTGCTCTGACGGAACCAAATTCCGGCTCAGACCCGGGCTCGATGCGCACCACCGCCGTCCGCAACACCGATGGCTGGCGCATCAACGGCAGCAAGACGTTCATTTCGAACGGCAAAAAAGCCAAATATGTCATCGTCTACGCCTATACCGACAAATCCGCCGGACCACGTAACGGCATTTCAGCTTTTCTGATGCCTGCCGACACACCCGGCTTTTCCGTCACCGGAACGATTGAGTTGATGGGCACTGCGACCCCCGGCGTCTTCGAGCTTTCCTTCGATGAATGCCAGGTTCCCGCCGACGCCCTGCTGGGCGAGGAGGGACAGGGCTTCCGCTATGCTCTGGAAGGTCTGAACGAAGGCCGGATCAATGTCGGCGCCACGGCCGTGGGCATGGGCGAATATGCGCTGGAACTGGCACTGGAAGAAGCAAAGGTCCGCCCGGCTTTTGGCGGCGTCATTTCCAATTTTCAGGCGATCCAGCATTATCTCGCGAACATGGCGACCGATATGCGCGCCGCTCGCCTGATGCTGTTCGATGCCGCCTGGCGTTATGACAATGGTGAAAAGCGCCGGGAACTGGCCTCCATGGCCAAGCTGTTCGCCACCGAAGCGGGCAGCCGTACCGTCGATACCGCGGTCCAGATCTTCGGCGGGAATGGCTATTGCCGGGGTTTTGCGGTTGAGCGGCTCTATCGCGACATCCGGATCACCCGCATCTATGAGGGATCTTCGGAGATCCAGCGCAACACCATCGCCCGCGAACTGTTGCGATAAAATGGCGGAAGGGGACGGAAAATCCTTCCGTCCCCTTTTCCGACCTCTTTTACATCATTTCCCCGGCACTGCGAAGCGCATCGATCTGCGCCTCGGTCAATCCAAGCTCCTCATGCAGCAATGCGGCGCCATGCTCCCCCAGTATCGACACCATATTGCGTGCTTCGGCGCGTGAGCCACTCATCCTGAACGGCGGATTGGGAACGATATAGCTCCCTGCCCTGTCGCTGATCCGGGTTAATGCCTCACGCGCTTCCAACTGGGGGTCATCCAGAACTTCCGGCATTTCCCTGTAGCGCGCGCAAGGCACTCCGTGCTGCGACAAAATCGCCTCCGCCTCGCCCGCGCTTCTCTCGCACGTCCATGTCTCGGCCAGAGCAAGCAAAGCCGCCCAATTGGCATTGCGATCCGCAACCGTCAGAAAGCGAGGATCATCGCGCCACTCGGGATGCCCCATGGCATCCGTCATCTGCTCGAAATTACGCGGGCTTGTCGGCGCGACCATGATGAAGCCGTCCGTGGTACGCAGCGGCGAATAAAGCGGGCGGCGCGCGCCTCCGGGGAACTGCGCCTCCTGCATTTCGAACACCAGCATACCAAGCATCGCCTCCAGCATCGAAAGATCGATATATTGCCCCTGCCCCGTTTTCTCCCGTTGATAGAGGGCGGCCTGAATGGCTCCGAACGCATGGGTTCCTCCCAGCACATCGGCGATGAATATCCCGCCCGTGGCCGGTCGCTCCGCATTGTCCTGATAATGCATGTTGACCATATCGAAACCGCTCGCCGCATGGATGACCGGCGCATAAGCGGGATGATGCGCCTTCGGGCCATTTTGGCCGTACCCTGAAATAGAGCAATATATCAGTCGCGGATTGAGGGCCGATAATGTCGCATAATCCAACCCGAAACGCTGCATCACACCAGGACGGAAATTCTCCACGACAATATCGAACCGCTTTACCAGTTCATGAATATACTCTCGTATCTCGGGGGATTTGAGATTGCAGGCGAAACTGCGCTTGCCCGCATTCAGATGGCCGAAATAAGCGCTATACCCGTCACGAAGCGGGGGGCGGGCACGCACCTGATCCCCGTCCAGAGATTCGATCTTGACCACGTCCGCGCCCAGATCCGCCAGCATTCGGGTAGCGAACGGCCCCGCCATGACACTGGTGAAATCGAGCACACGCACACCGGCCAGCGCATCCTGCTGAACCGGGTTCTGATCGTCTGACATGCCTTACCTCGGTAGGATAAATGTATAATGGTCCTACCTATTGCATTCAACGTGCAGCCGGTCAATCGCCGATCCTCAACCCGCCGCGGCCTGCGCTTTCAGATTCTTTCGGATATGGCGATGAATGCGCTCCAGATGTTTACGCATTTCCTGCACTGCGGCATCACTGTCCCGTGCGCGTAAATGACGAACAAGCTTGAACCGCGAATTTATCAACGTTTCTTGAAGCATCTCATATCCGGGGCCCTGAACAAATTCGTTCAGGATCACGGAGAGTGAATCGATCAAAACACCGAACATCCGGTTCTTGGTGGCGCGGGCAAGTGCCGCATAATAGGCTTTCGCACATTCATAACGCGCCTCTATCCCACTCGCGTTCCGTGTCCGTTCGGCAATTTCCTCCAATTGCTGCAAATCATTTTCAGTGGCCCGTTCGCAAGCCAGCCGAACGATGACATCCAATATCGCCAGACGCGCCTCTGTCAGCTCATCAAGGGAAATATCCCCAAGATGAACATAATCCTGCATCGCCTGCACAATACGATCCGGCTCCGCCGACTGAATATAGGCCCCACCCTTCACGCCCTTGACGTTGCGTACGATGCCAGCCACTTCAAGGCTTCGCAACGCTTCCCTCAAGGCACTGCGGCTGACCTGGAACTGCACGGCCAGTTCTCGCTCGGCCGGAAGTTTATCGCCCGTTTTCAACGTGCCGGCGGCAAGCTGGCTGCGTATCTGTTCGCAGATCACCTCGAACGCGCGTTGCGTTTTAACCGGTGCGAAATCCGGCTTGAGGGAGGAAGCTTTGGTCATAACTGTCATTTTCTCTCATTGTCCGATGCCAAACTATAACGATGATGCGGAAGGGGCAATGGCTCGCCCCGGTGCTTGACTGTCGATTTCAAATCTTTAATGGTCGGACCATTATGGAAAGGATGTGCAATGAAGCTGTTGGTCCCGGTGAAGCGGGTGATAGATTATAACGTGAAGCCTCGTGTGAAGGCGGATGGGACGGGCGTTGATTTGTCGAACGTGAAGATGTCGATGAACCCGTTTGACGAGATAGCGGTGGAAGAGGCGCTTCGCCTTCGGGAGAAGGGGTCTGCG
>Ga0172382_10012821_pt1 | contig 10874 bp, 8 predicted proteins | sample Leawel138RmetaG_FD_122245 | JGI IMG/M metagenome (GOLD analysis project Ga0172382, IMG submission 122245) | Leachate microbial communities from a municipal landfill in Southern Ontario, Canada - Leachate well 138R metaG | ecosystem: Engineered > Solid waste > Landfill > Unclassified | place...
ACATACTGGTCGGTGCTGGGCATGAAATAGCAGCCGACGCGAGAGGCATGCACTGCAGTGAAAATCACCAGCATGCACAATACGCGGCACGAGGGCACCGTGGGGTATTGATCGCCGAGCCGCATTTCCATTGAGAATAACCATGCCGCGGGGATGATCCGGCGAATATGGCATGGATATCTTATGAGCATTATTCTGTTGATCATCGGGTTGGTGATATTGACGCTGGGCGCATCTCACGTTGGGGCGGGCGATGTTCGTGGGCCCTCCTGAATTCTCTTATCCTCTTGCAATCGTGCTGAACGAGGGTACAATGTTCACGTGAACGTTCACATCGGTTAAGAGAGACAAATAATGGGCGTATCGATAACTGAGGTAGCAAAGGCCACGGGCGTCAGCAGGATGACTGTTACGCGTGTGATGAGGGGGGATGCGGTTTCGGATGCCACTCGCGTTCGCGTGCTTGAGGCGATGGCGAGCATGGGGTATGTTCCGTCGCGGGCTGCAAGGGCGATGCGAAGCAAAGACAGGCTTGTCGCGACACAATCGGGGTGTTTTGCGCTTGTCTTCGGTAGCGACACTCAGAACGCGGACGAGTTTTTCTGCGAGATCGCTCGCGGGGCGGAGCATGAGGCGGGCGTCAACGGTCTATGCGCGTTGCACATCCATTGGCTTGACGATCTGGCGGCGTCCTGGCCGAGAATGCAGGCGCTGCTTTCGGCGGGGGGGGTCTGCGGGGCGATACTTGCGGGGCAGTTTTCCAAGCGGGACGTGGAGGTCTTCAGCAAGGCCGTCGAGAACGTCGTGATTGTAGACGGCCCGGCGCCAGCAGATGCGCGAGTTGCGTCCATCGAGGCCGAGAACGTCGGTGGATGCGAGTTGGCGCTGAAACATCTTCTGGCGCGAGGCAACAAAGAGCTGGTGGTGCTGTCCGGGCCAACCGATCACTATTTTACCGGTGCAATGCTTCAGGCGGTGGGCAATCTCAAGGGCGAGTTCCGCAGCGTTCGGGTTGTCAACACCAACTACACCGCGCAGGGGGGCGGAGAAGCGTTAAGGGCAGTGCTTCGCGACGGACACGCCTTCGATGCAGTGTTTGGCAACGACGCCTTGTGTATCGGGGGCATGCGGGCGCTTGCGGAGAGCGGGCTTCGCGTGCCTGACGACGTGGCGGTGGTGGGGTTCGACAACATTTCGCTGTCTGCCCATCTGAGGCCCTCGCTCACTACGGTCAACATCGACAAACGCAGGCTCGGCAGGGAGGCGGTCAACGCCCTTGTCGCCCTTGTGCGAGATCAGCACGAAACAACAGGACTCAGAACCATTATTAGAGCCGAACTCGTTGAACGAGAGTCAGCCTGATCGGCAAAGGAGAAACAATGTCACAGAAAGTCATGATCCCCCAAGAGGAATATGCACAGCGAGTCGCCAAGGCGGCAGACCTTATCGCCAACGCCGGACTGGATGTCATGGTCGCAAACTCCACCGAGGCTGACTATTCCAACGTGCGTTATTTCTCGGCGTATTGGCCATTATTCGAGATGGGCGGGGTGGCGATTGCCCCGTCGGGCGCTTCGTCGGTGATGATCGGGCTGGAGTCCGAACAATACGCCCGCGGCAGAAGCGTGATTGACAACATTCACATGCAGGTGGAGTACCGCGAGACTGCCGACCCGGAGTACCCCGGTATGAAGGCGGACACCTACGCTGATACCTTCGAGTCTATCGGCGTGCGCGATCCCAAACGCATCGGCGTCGCGGGCTATCTGTGCACCAACATGGCGATGTATGAGGGCCTGAAGCAATGTTTCCCCAACGCACACATCGTCAACGCCGACAACATCATGACCGAGCTTCGCAGCATAAAATCCCCCGCTGAAATCGCCTGCCTGAAGGAAGGCTTCAGACTGGGCGAGTTGGCGTTTGATGTAATTCTTCAAAGCATCAGACCGGGCATGACCGAGTTGGAACTCACAGGTCTGGCCGTAAGCGCGTTGTATGCCAACGGCGCGGAGTGCGAGGCTCACACCGTGTATTCCTTCGGCGGAAAGAAGACCACCAACGCCATTTCCCGCGCCACCCACAGAAAGTTCGAGAAGAACGAAATTGTGCAGATAAACGTCGGTGGGCGCGTCGATGGGTATTCTCCATCGATCGGCAGGGCCATCTGTCTTGGAAAACTCAGCGACAAGCAGCGACGCCTGATGCAGTTCGGCATGGACATGCACTACATGACCTACGACCTGATGCAAAGCGGGGCTGTTGCCGGAGACGTTGCAAGCAAATATGAACAGGCAGTCAAAGACGCCAGCATGTACGAATATTACCTTTATGGGCCATGTCACGGCCTGGGCATGATCGAGGTCGAAAAGCCCTGGCTTGAAACGAGCAGCAAGTATACGCTCAAGCCGAATATGACGTTCCAGGCGGACACGTTCTTCGCCGATGAGGACTTTGGCCTGCGTTGGGAAAATGGCCTGCTTGTGACGGATTCCGGCAAGGCGCAGATGCTCAGCAGCGCCCGCATGGAAATAATAGAGATCGACCGCTGACGCTGGAGAATCTCATGCGATATGAATTGATGTTTCCCCACCAGGTGCGCCAGGCAATCGACGACAACTGGCCGGTTGTACTTGGGCTTGGCGTGCTTGAGTATCACGGTGAGCACCTCGCGCTGGGCATGGATACCCTGGCGGTAGTGCGTTCACTTGACCTTCTGGAAAAGGAAATTAACCTCGTAATTCTTCCCCCGTTCTATTATGGGGCTGCGAGCTATGTTGTTGAACCCCCCGAGCGAAACGGAACCTTGCATGTAAGCGGCGGGCAGTTAACGCCACTGGCGAAGGGCCTTTTTACGAGCCTGCTGCGGGTTGGTTTTCGGAATATCCACGGCATAATTCACCACCAAAGCGAAAACTTCTCGGCGGGCATGCCCACTGATCTTGCTTTTCGCTCGGCCGGTCGCGAGGCAATTTTTGAATATCTGCAAGACCATAACGGCGAGGGCTGGTGGGGTGACGACAAGATGCAGGACTATTACGACCGCCACGAATCCGGCACAAGCCCGTTCGACTGGATACGCATCCACCCGCTTATGGACGAGCTTACACAGAAGAAATACACGTTCGACCATGCGGGCATCGGCGAGACGTCATTGATGATGTCGCTTTGTCCTGAAGGCGTGGATATGTCCAGGCTCAAGACGGACAAATGGTATCTCAAGACTGCCAAAGACGCGACAAAGGAATATGGCGACACCGCGACAAAGAGGATACTGTCTCATCTGCGAGAAATATTGCGTGCGTGAGTAAGCATGGCCCGACAGGATAGCCCGTAATGTGGATAAGCCCGCGGATATGGCGATCGCCCAAAAGCGAGTTCAACGACGATGAACCCCTTCACGCGGCGACGGTGTACACCCCGCATGCCCTGCGGCAAATCACCGCCCAGGGATTCAATGCCATATGGATGCGGGGTCGCCTGTGGGATTTGATACGTAGCGAAATATGCCCGGAGCTGAACGACCAACTCGCAGATCGGCGACTTGCAAGCCTGCGAACGGTTATTTCCAACGCACAGGCCCTTGGCGTGAAGGTGTATCTGTTCTTCAACGAGCCGCTGGGTCTACCGGCGGACCACAGACTATGGACGACGCATCCAGAGCTTGCGGGCCAACCCTCGATAGACTTCAGCACCGGTCGAAAGGTGCTGGCCGTGTGCACCTCAACGCCTCAATTCAAGGCGTTCTTTGATGAATCGGTAGGGAATCTGCTTGCGGATCTGCCCGGCCTGGGTGGCGTGATTCTGATCACCGCGTCTGAACATCATTCGCATTGCTGGTCGCACAATACCACCAGGCGCGTGGACGATGCCTGCGTCGCGAAGGGTGAATTGCCCATGCGGTGCCCTCGGTGCAAGTCACGTCAGCCGGCGGACATAGTCGCCGAGCTTGTCGAAACCTGGCAAAGGCATGCGCGGCAACAGGCCAAACCGCCGGAGATATGGGTATGGAACTGGAGCTGGTCCATGTGGTACGACGAGCCGCAGGACGAAATAATCTCCCGCCTGCCCAGGGGGGTGAAGCTCCTGTGCGACTTCGAACGTGGGGGGGTGCGAACGCAGGATATCGGCGATGTGTTCATTGACGAGTATTCGCTGGGCTATGTCGGGCCTGCTGAGCGATGTGTTGGTTCCATTTCGCATGCCCGCCGTCACGGCCTTGGCGTATGCGCAAAGCTTCAGATAGGCGTCACGCATGAATTGGCAACCGTGCCCAATATTCCTGTCATCCCGTGCCTTTTCGATAAGCTCAGGAGGGTGGACGATCTGGCGTTGGACGGGTTGATGTGCAGTTGGAACTTCGGCAACTCGCCGAGCCTCAACACCGCCGCGATGAAACTTTATGCCAACACTCCCGCCCTGCGAGGCGACAAGAAAGCGTTCTTGCTTGCTCTTGAGGGGCAGTATTTCGGCACGTCCAGGCCTCAAGACGTGCTGACCGCGTGGGATTGCTTTGGCAAGGCGTTTGGCGAGTATCCGCTGTCTCTGGCGATGCTGTATTTCGGGCCCATGAACTACTCGGTTTCGTATGCCTTGTCGGGCGAATACCGCGACAGACCAATGGGGTCGTCGTGGATTTGGCATGAGCCATTCGGCGACAGGCTTGAGGATTGCCTCTCCCCGTTCTCGCTCGACCAGGTACTAAGGTGTTTGGAATTGATGGATCAACATTGGTCGCGGGGCATGGTGGCGTACTCGCTGGCGCTTGATGACACGAACAACAAGCACCAGGTGGACGAGTTGAATTGTGCCACCATGATCGGGCTGCACATCTCGGCGGCGAAGAATATTTTCGATTTCCACGATTGGCGTCGCCGCGCGATGAAGGCGGGGGGGCTGGATGGGCCATGCATGATCGACCTCGACGAGCACGCGTCAGACATCATCAGCCGGCAGGTTGCGACCTGTGAACGCGCCTTGAAACTGGCGACATCCGACGAGCGTTTCGGGTACCACCAGGAGCCCCAAACGCGTTTCTACACGCCCGAATCCATCTCACATTGCATACGCGCGATGCTCGATCAGGCAAAATCGGGGTAAACAGTATCCCGGTGCTCCAAGCGTGTGTCACCTTGACGGGCGTATCTCAGCACATTCTTGCCTGTGCACGTATGGCGAGAAGATCCTTCATCACGTTGTACATGGCGCCGTTGTGGTCAGGCCTACCCATGCTGTCATGCATCTGCGTGTAGAGTGCGAACAGTTTTCGATAAACTGCAACCGCCTTGGGGTTTGGCAAATATTGTTTGGGTTTCACGCCAGTCATAGCCTTCTGTGCTGAGGGGAAGCCGGCGTATCCGCCCGCCTTTTTGCCCGCGACAACAGCGCCGGCAATGGCTGCGCCAAGGGCGCACGTCTGTGCGGATCTGCTGATCTGCATTTGTCTTCCGGTCACGTCGGCATAGATCTGCATGACAAGCGGGTTCTTCTGGGCTATCCCGCCGCAGTTGATCAGGCGTTTGACTTTGAGCCCGTGGGTTTCGAACTGGTTTATGATGGTCAGCGCGCCGAACGCGGTGGACTCGATCAACGTTCGATATACCTCGGCCCCAGTGGTGTGCAGAGTCTGACCTATCAGCATTCCGGTGAGTTGCTGATCAACAAGCACGGTGCGGTTGCCGTTGTTCCAGTCCAGCGCGAGCAGGCCAGATTCGCCGGGAACAAGCTTGCTCGCCTGGGCGGTCAGCGCCTCGTGAGAACCCTTCTCGCCCCCGGGCCTGATGCAGTTGACGAACCAGTTGAAGATGTCGCCCACTGCCGACTGTCCCGCCTCTAGACCGTAATGATTTGGAAGCACGCTGGATGGAACGATTCCGCACAGGCCCGGTATGTCGTCCAACGGGCGGCTCATAGGATGAATCATGATGTCGCACGAGCTGGTTCCTATGATCTTAACAAGGGTTCCCGGCACGATGCCCGCGCCTATCGCGCCCATGTGACAGTCAAACGCGCCCGCCGCGACGGGTATGCCTTCGGTCAACCCAGTCGCCTTGGCCCAGTCGCCGCTAAGCCCGCCCACCGCGCAAGACACATCGACAGCCTCGCGATTGATTCGTTCTCGAAGCGAAGCCAACTCGGGATCCAACGCGCCGAGAAAACGCTTGTCAGGATATCCGCCCCATTGCTGATGATACATTGCCTTGTGACCGGCTGCGCATATGCCAATTTTGAATTTGTCCGGCGATTGCGTATCCGTCAGCAATGCTGGAATCCAGTCGGCAAGCTCCACCCACGAGTGCGCAGCCTTGAAGATCTTCGGGTTAGCGCGCAGGCAGTGCAGAATCTTGCTGAAGAACCATTCGCTACTGTATACGCCGCCGCACTTGGCAAGGTATTCAGGGCGACGTTTACGGGCAAGCTGCGTGATCTCATGCGCTTCGGCAACGGAGGTATGATCCTTCCACAACCACGCCATCGAGTCTGGGTTGTTTCTGAACTGGCGTTTGAGGGCAAGCGGCATGCCGTTTGCGTCAACCGGAAAAGGGGTGCTTCCGGTGGTGTCTACGCCGATGCCGATTACCTGGGCCGGAGAAAACCGTTTGACTGTCTTGCGTGCGTCGGCCAGCGCTTCGCAAATTGATGCGCGGGTTCCTTCGATATAATCGGCGGGATGCTGGCGAGCCATCGTCGGGTCTTTGCCCAGGATGATTCCGTTGCTCCCGTGGGCGTAGTTCCAAACGGCCGAGCCTGCTTCACGCCCATCCGATACGTCAACAACGATCGCCCTAACAGAGTTGGTGCCGAAATCCAGACCGATCGAGTACTTTGACATCGTATGCTCCTTCACTCCCGCTCGAAGCGGTTTTTGCATCATAAATCAAGCAGGCCGATAATTGAACGCTGTAACACTATTTCAGCGAAGGAAAAGGCAAGCCGTGTGCGACTTTTTTAATTGCAGCTTCCAGGCAGTGCCGAGGTGGACTTTTTTTTGGGTTCAGCAATTTCATGCGGTGCGATAGACTCTCAGGCGTCAGTCCCGATGCAACTGGAATCGTAACCATTTTGTTTCGCACCCGCGTGGAGCATCGCAACTGTGTTCGTGCAATATCGCCAGGCTGCTAACGTTGTGGCTTGTGAGATGTCTTTAAGGTCAGCGGACACCCTGTGCGCAAGGAGAAACGTCATGAAGATGTCATGGATGCTGATGAGTGGGATTATTGTTTTGGCCTGCGGGTTTGCCGACGCGCGGGCGCCAGGTCCCGGCAGAGGGGGGCGCGACGAGGTGCGAGAGATCGACAATCTTTCCGGGCTGAGAGGTAGCGTGCGGTTCTTCAAGGTGGACGTCGATCGCGGAACCAGCGGCTTGAATATACGCACTGTCGGGGGAAGGGGCGATTTCGACATATACGTCAGGTACGGGTCGAACCCAAGCACCAGGCAACACGATTACACCACCAGGGGGCGCGTGTCTCGTGATGGTATTCGCATTGATCATCCCCAGGCGGGCGCGTGGTATGTGATGATCCACGGCCGGAGCAGTTACAGCAACGTGACGCTTCGCGTTGAGTTCGAGTCCGGTCCTTCGTCGGTAGCGCCCAGACCAGATCCGTGGCACGGGCACAGGCCCACGCCCGCGCAGCGATCGGGCGACATTCGCCTTGACTCGCCACGGGCGGGCGAGACGTGGCAGCTTGGTGAGTCGTATACGGTCAAGTGGAGCTGCCGCAACGTGCAACGTGTGCAGGTGCAGTTCTCTCTTGACGACGGTAGAACGTGGGAAATCGGCAGGCTTGAGAAATGGTACGAGGCGTCGCGTGGTGGGCTCAGGATCGAGATTCCCAACGAACGAAGATACGTTTCTGACACGGTTCGAATTCGCATTGTGGATTATGACAACGACCGTGTCAGCGCCTTGAGTGATCGATTCACCATTGTCGGCCGGGGAAGGCGTATCGGCACGGGCCGAAGGAACACGATTCGCGAAGATCGATACGAGAATGACAACTCGGCGAAACAGGCGGGGTTTATCCGCCTCAACGAGACGCAGGAGAGGTCGATCTTTCCGCGGAGAGATGAAGACTGGCTCGAGTTCGAGAACTTCCGTCCGGGTCGGTATGTGCTGTCGTTCACCAGTGAAACAGGTCTGGACGTCGAGGTCTACACGCGAGACCGTCGGGACAGATTGACCAGCCAGGGCAGCCGGCGCATAACCTCCACCGGACAGATCACTATCACGCTGATGAGCGCCCAGGAATGCCTCATCCGCGTCAAGTCCGCTAGGCGAAATGATGTTGGCAATTACACGCTGACCGCTCGCCGGGATTAGCGTCTACAACAACCTGATGGGGGTGCAACGGGTCGATGTATGTGCGTCATCGGCCTGTTGCGTTATGGTTGTATCACCCTTGCGGCTCAAAGCATAGGCTGGTCGGCCATGAGCATATCCACTTCGTTTGCTGATGGCATGGCCTGTTGTGCGCCGTACTTTGTGCATGCGATCGCGCCGGCGGCGTTGGCGAACCTCGCAGCCTGGCGGATGTGCAGGCCTCGACCAAGCGCGACGCCAAGGGCAGCGGTGAACGTGTCCCCGGCGCCGGTGGTGTCAACCACGTCCACCTTGTAGGCGGGTATTCGGTAGAAGTGCCCGTCGGCGGTTACAACCATGCTCCCGCGAGCGCCGAGCTTCAGCACAGCCGACTCTGCACCGCGTGCGATCAGCTCCGAGGCGACCTGCTTGTCCACACGTTCCTCGATGGCGGGGGTTCCGGTAAGCTTCTCGGCCTCACCGGCGTTGGGCGAGATCACCGACACGTTGTACAACTCCGGTGGAAGCGAGCTGACAACGGGGGCGGGGTCAAGGATGATGCGGCAATTGTGCCTCCGGGCCAAGTCAATGGACGCGCGGATGGTCGGAAGGGGCAATTCAAGCTGAAGCAGGACAATCGGCGAACCGGTGAAGCACTCCTCCCTGCTGTAAATATCGTCAGGGGTCAGACGACTGTTGGCGCCGCTCGCGACAATTATGGAATTCTCGCCCTTTGCATCAACCATTATCATCGCCACGCCGGTGGCGACACTGGGAGTTACGCTGATGTTCCTGGTCTCGACGCCGTTTTCAGAAAGCTGCTCAAGCAACTGCTGACCGAAGGAGTCCCAACCGACCCGCCCGATCATTGCGCAGTGAGCGCCGAGCCTCGCAGCCGCCACCGCCTGGTTGGCGCCCTTACCACCGGCGGATGTCTTGAAATCCTCGCCAAAAAGAGTTTCTCCGGGCATCGGCATGCGAGGTGAACGCACTACCATGTCCATGTTGATCGACCCGACAACCAGAATATTCGGCTGATTCGCCATTTACGCCCTTTCTGTCAGTGCAACAAGCCTCGGGCCAAAACCCCAAGGCGAACCCGCCGCATTCTACGGCAATATTTCGACGTTTGCACTGTAAAAGATTCTCACATCACACTAGCGCCCGAAGGGCAAGTAATATGATCGAAGTCAAGCAAGTGTCGCTATTTGCCGATATTACCGACAAGTCAGGTTTTAGCTGGGGCCGACAAAGCACTAAAGGACCGGACCATGAAAGAGGCTCTTACCCGTCGGTTATTCATCCTGCTGGCGTGTCTGGGCGCTGGGGCGGTGGTTGTTCTTTTTACCGCGACAAGCCTTGATCGCGACCTTGACGCCCCGAATCACCCGCAGCCCCAGACCAACGGCAGCTTCGGGGCGAGAAGCTTTAAAGTGCTTCACATCATGAGCTATCATTCGCCGTGGGAATGGACGGACAACCAGCTTGCAGGTTTCAAGGCGGCGTTGAACGACCTTGACGTCGAATACAAGGTCATACAGGTGGACGCCAAGCGGCGAAACTCGCCCGAGTGGTTCGAACAGATCAAGGCCCAGGCGTTTGAGGTAATCGAGGAGTGGAAACCCGACCTGGTCTTCTCGAGTGATGACGACGCCCAGACTCATGTGTGCAATCGCCTTGCCGGTGGGTCGATTCCACACGTCTTCTGTGGTGTGAACGCGGCCCCGGCTTATTACGGGTACACACAGTGCGATAACGTCACCGGCGTGATCGAGCGCGAGCACTTCGTACAGACCGTGCGTCTGGTTCGCCGCCTGTCGCCAGATATCAAGCAAATTGCAATAGTCACCGACCAGGGCGAAATGTGGAAGGACGTCATCGCCCGCATCAACGAACAGAAATCGCAACTCGACGGAGTGGAGGTTGTTCCCTGCGCGGTGATCGAGACATACCAGCAATACAAGGACACACTGCGCACGCTTGAGAATGAGGTGGACGCGGTGGGCTTTCTGGGTGTTTTCGAGTTCAAGGACGCCAACGGCAACAACGTCGCCTTGGAGGAAGTAACCCGCTGGACAGCCGAGAATAGCAAACTGCCCGATTTCGCATTCTGGGAAGACCGCGTATACAAGGGCACGCTGTGCACCGTCACCGTCTCGGCGTGGGAGCAGGGAAACGAGGCGGGCAAGCTTGCCCGCAAAATCCTCATAGACGGCGTGACTCCATCGAGCCTTCCGATCAGAACCACCGTGCGAGGAGAGCCGTTCATCTCGCTCGCCAGGGCAAGAAAGCTCGGTATCACCCCTGTGTCTGACCTGTTGCTCGCGTGCAAAGTGGTTACGGAATTCAACTGGGGCTCTGAAGAATGATGAGCAGGCCGGGACTGAGAGCAAAAATCGTAGCATTTTCCCTGACAATTCTCCTGCTGGGCATGACGCTTAACGGCGTGTTCAGCGCGAGGCTTTTTCGTGCGGGATATCGCCAGTCCCTTGCCGGCGAAGCAAGGGTGGTTGCGAGGCATCTTGGATTGCAGCTTGATCGCATTCTTGAATTCGGAATCGCTCTTGAA
>Ga0172382_10012822_pt1 | contig 10873 bp, 10 predicted proteins | sample Leawel138RmetaG_FD_122245 | JGI IMG/M metagenome (GOLD analysis project Ga0172382, IMG submission 122245) | Leachate microbial communities from a municipal landfill in Southern Ontario, Canada - Leachate well 138R metaG | ecosystem: Engineered > Solid waste > Landfill > Unclassified | place...
ATCTGGGCGGCGAGTATTGCGCGACCATCGCTGATCCCGCCTGCCAGCACGACCGGTCCGTCGAAATTCTCCCGGATCGCGCGGACGAACGCGAAAGGGTTGGCCGATCCGGTCTGGCCTCCCGCACCGGCGGTCAGCAGCACCAGCCCGTCGGCGCCGGCATCCAGCGCCCGCCAGGCGTGTTCGAGGCTCGCGACATCGGCGAAGACCCTGGCTCCCGCGTCGTGCAGGGGTTCGATGACCGGGGCGGGGCTGCCCACGCTGGTGATGACCAACTCCACTGCGTGGTCTGTGAGAACGGCGAGGTCGTCGTCCCGTCTGGGGTTGCTGCGGTGTACCACGAGGTTGGGCGCGACCGGGGCCGCGTCGGCGGCGAGTTCGGACTGCGCCCGGGACAACCAGTCGTCGAGTTCCCGAGTGGTCGCGGCGTTGTGCGTGGGGAAGGACCCGATCACCCCGCTGCGGCAGGCCGCGATGACCAGCTCGGGGGTGGAGACGCTGGTCATCGGCGCGGCGATCGCCGGCAGCCTGAGGCGTCCTGCCCAAGGCAGGTTCCGGGAGGGAATGGGCACATGCACCTCGACTCTTGCGGACGTAGTGAATTCAAAATAACTAACGGCGGTGGACGGGTCAATGTCGCAACCACCGCGCAACCCGGGCGATTGGCCTGAAAGTCCTGCTCAAGGATCTCGGCCCATACCGATTGACAAAGTGACCCACGTCACCAATGATGGTGTCAGTTAGTAAACCGGTAACCGCATCGACGCGTCCCGGGAGGAGTGAGTCATAGAAATCAGCGTGGTACCAGGGAACGTCGGTTTCGCCGAGATGGCGGACCGCCTGGCCGATGCGAGCGCGGCCTCACACCGGATGATGACGGTGACGGCCGAGCGGGCCGGTCGGGATCTGGGCGGCATGTTGGATGCTCTGGCCCTGCTGCGGGAGAACACCGCGGTGCCGGACGTCCTCCAGCAAGCCGGCCTGGAGATTTGCCGCACAGCGGTTTTCGGGTGGGTCATGGTTTCGCGAGTTGCCGGATCGACATGGCAGCCTGTGGTGCGCTACCAGATGGGCGCCGACGGCCGCGTCACGGTCGATGTGGACGAATCAGGCTGCGGTGTGGACACATCGGACATCCCGTTGGCGTCTCCGCTGGTCGAGGCGGAAGTGGTGCGTCGTCGACTGCCCGCGTTGGTGCTCGATGCCGGCCACGAGCCGCGTGTTCATCGACCGCTCGTCGAACGCACCGGCACAACGCAATACGTGGTGGCCCCCATCGTGGCCGAGGGGGCGGTCATCGGTCTCATCCACGCCTCTTCTGCGGCGCCGGGGCGGGTGTTGACCGACCTGGATCGTGACCTTCTGCGGATGTACGCCGACGGCGTCGGCCTGGTCTACGAGCGCGCGGTGCTCGCCGAGCGCAGCGAGCGACAGCGGCGTGCGGTGACCCAGGTGTGTGAAGCCGCGGTGCGCAGCCTCGACGAGGTGGACCCCACTGCGGCATTCGGCCTCGGGTCCGAGGTCGGGGCCCAGACGCCCGACCGGGTCTACGCGCCCGCGCCTGTCGCCGGGATTTGCGAGAGCCGGGGTGCGGGCCGCGAGGGGTCTCGGCTGGCCCGGCTGACTGCGCGGGAACGAGAAGTCCTCGCCCTGCTGGCCAGCGGAGCCACCAACGCGCAGCTCGCCGACCGGCTGACGGTCGCGGAAAGCACTGTCAAGTCCCACGTGAAGCACATCCTGCACAAGTTGGGCGCCGGGAATCGTGCCGCGGCGATCGCGTGCTACCTGCGAGAATCCCGAGACCGCGAGAGGCGGCGACGATGAGTGTCTCGATGATCAGCGACAGTGCGCGCACCGCAGCGGGGGCTCGTCCCAGCGGCGAGTGGTGGACGCGGGAGATCGAACTGGTCGACCAACTGCGCGGCCTGCGTGAGCTGGTTGCGCGGGAGTTGCGCGGCGCAGTGACGCTTCCCGCAGTCGAGTGGGACGTGCCCGAACGGTCGGCCGAGGCGATCTCCGCCCTCACGCACCTGTGTATCGACTCGTTGCGTCGCCTTTCCGGCAACGAAGTCGAATGCGCACAACGGCTTTGCGGCCTCGTCCTCGATCTGCAACGGCTGGCGATGGATTGGTATCTGCACGACACCGCCATGCGGGGCCAGCGCCTCGCCGACTGTGCGGCCGGTCTGAGCAGGCTGCGCGGAGTCCCGAGTTCTGCGGCGCTGCTCGACAATGCCTGCCAGGAGTTGGTGTTGCGGTGCGGTTTTCACCGGGCGGTGTTGTCGAAGGTCGAGAGTCACGGTTGGAAGCCGCTGATGCTCCACGACCGGTCGGCCGTCGCCGGTGGCTCCTGGTTCAGCGACTGGATCAACCAGACCGTGCCGCTGGTGCGGGACGCCCCCGAAGCCGAGATGATGTCGCGACGCCGGCCCTCACTGGTGCACGACACCGACACCGCGCCGGTGTACCGCCCGTTGATCGTGCAGGCCGGCCGGTCGCGGTCCTATCTGGTCGCCCCTGTGCTGCACGGTCGAGATGTCGTCGGATTCCTGCACACCGATCACCATCCGCTGGCACGCAGGGTCGATGAGGCGGACCGGGAAGTGGCGTGGGCCTTCGCGGACGGATTCAGCCACCTCTACGAACGGGCGGTTCTGCTGGAACGTCTGCGGGCGCAGCGGGAAAGTGTGCGCGAGCTGTTCTTCGGTGCGGTGGACCGGATAGACGAACTGTGCGAGTCCGGCCTGGATACCCCGCGCGGGGCTGAGGCTGACCGCTGTGGCGACACCGACGGGCAGACCGGCAGACCGCCCGTCACCCTCACCGAGCGCGAAGCCGACGTGTTCGACCTGATGGTGACCGGGGCCAGCAATCAGGAGATCGCCGACCGGCTCGTCATCACCGAAGGCACGGTGAAATCGCACGTCAAGCACATCCTCCGCAAATACGGTGCGGTCAACCGCGCCCAGGCCATCGCGTGGGCGCTCAACGGCGGCTGACGAGCCTCATGAACCGACCGCGGGCAGCGGACTGGTCGCCAGGAACATGCCGTCGTGGTACACCAGCGGTGCCGGGGAGGTGCCGTCACGGTCGTCGCAGTGGATGTGGTCGACCTGCGCGATCACCAGCGTCGAGTCCCCGACCGGTATCAACTGGTTCACACTGGCCCGCAACCAGGTCGGCGTCCCGGTGAGCACCGGTTCGCCGGTGTCGAGCAGCGACCAGGACTCCGGCTCGCTGAACCGGTGTTCTGCGCTGCGGGAAAACCTGCGCGCCAGGTCGAGTTGGTGTTCGCCGAGGATGTGCACCACCACCGATGAGGCCTTGCGCAGCGCCGCGATGCTCGACGAGGTGTGGGTGATGTTGAAGCACACCAACGGTGGATCCAGGGACACCGACGCCAACGAGGTCGCGGTGAATCCCACCGGACCCGTATCGGACGTCAGCGTGATAATTGCCACCCCGGCGGCGTGGCGGCGCAGTGCGGCGCGATAGGAAGCGGCCTCGACGGTCATGCCGACTGCGATTCGGATGAACCGAACACATTGGCGCTCATCGTGTTCAAGGCGGGCAAGGTGCTCTCCTGGATGAGTCCGGCGACAGATGCCAGCAGGGGTTGCAGGACGGCCCCGTCGGCGATGCCGAGGGCGTGCAGGTCGTTGATCAGGCCGGCCAGGCCGGTCGGCGTACCGACGTAGCGTAGGGTGCCGGCCGGCCGGTCCGGATCCGCGGCCGCCATCAGTTCGCGGGCGGCGGGTGCGGTGGGGGCGATCATCACTTCGATGTCGACGAGGACGTCGACGCCCGGCTGCTGTTCACGGGTGCTGCGGGCGCGTTGAGCCACCTCACGAAGATCCCTGCCCCGGATGCGGACCGACGGTGCCGTCGAATCCATGCAGACCTGATCGCCATGGGTGATGCCGACCCGCGGCGGCTTGTGCACCGTGATGTCGTGGTCTTCCTGCACGCTCGTCGGCAATGTCATTTCTTCACCCCAACTTTCAGACGGCGGGATCGATGACGATCGCGAACGCCTTGTTCTCGATACCGCCGGACCGGTCGATCGAGATGAACTTCTCCTCGACGTATTCGTCGATCGCGTGGGGTCCGCCCTCACGGCCCAGGCCGCTTTCCTTGTACCCGCCGAACGGGTAGGCCGGGTGGATCACATGCCAGTTGTTCACCCACACCATGCCGGAGTCCAGTCGGCGTGCCACCTGCAGAGCTTTCTCTTCGCTTCCCCACACACCCGCCGACAGGCCGTAGTTGGTGTCGTTGGCGATCTTGATCGCCTCGTCCGTGGAGTCGTAGGTCAGCACCACCAGCACCGGACCGAACACCTCTTCCCGGGCGATGCGCATGTCGTTGGTGACATCGACGAAGATGGTCGGCTCGACCCAGTTGCCCTTGTCGAAGCCGGGCCCGTCGGGCACACCGCCGCCCAGGGCCACGGTGGCGCCCTCTGCCTTGGCGATCTCGAAATATTCGAGTATCCGGTCGCGCTGATGTGCCGAAATGATCGGTCCGACATGGGTTGTCGGCTGCAGGGGGTCACCCAGCCGCAGCGTCGATGCGCGGGCCACCAGCTTGTCGACGATCTCGTCGCGTCGGCTGCTGGGTATCAGCAACCGGGTGCCGGCCTCGCAGGCCTCGCCGTTGTTGGCCATGCAGGCGAACAGCGCACCGTCGACCGCCATGTCGATGTCGGCGTCGTCGAGGATCACGTTGGCGCCCTTGCCGCCGAGTTCGAGGGTGACCCGCCGGATCGAGTCGGCGGACTGGCGCAGGATGCTCTTACCCACCGCCGTCGAACCGGTGAAGGCGACCTTGCGTACGCCCGGGTGTCCGGAAAGGTGGGCCCCGACGGGCTCGCCGTCACCGGTGACGACGTTGAGCACACCGGGCGGCAGCCCGGCGGCGTCGAACTCGCGGGCCAGCTCCAACGGCAGCAGGGGCGCGTGCTCGTCGGGTTTGAGCACCACCGAGTTACCGGCGGCCAGCGCGGGCCCGATCTTCCACACCGTGGTCAGCAGCGGGATGTTCCACGGCACGATCGCCGCGACGACGCCGATCGGTTCGCGCACCACGATCCCGGCGGCCGGTACCGGTTCGATGGCGGGTCCTTGGGTCTCCCACTCGTAGTCCCGTGCGATGGCGGCGACGTATTGCAGTTGCGCGGCCGACAGACCGACATGCAGGGCGCCGGTGATGCGGATCGTGGCGCCGTTCTCCCGGGACTGCAGTGCCGCGAGTTCCTCGGTGCGCGCCGCGAGGCGCTCGGCCACGGTGTTGATCAGCGCCGCCCGCTCGGCCGGCGGTGTGCGCCGCCAGGTGCCCTCGTCGAACGCGCCCCTGGCGGCAGCCACGGCCGCGTCGACATGTGAGACATCGCCCTTGGCCACCGTGGCGACGAGTTCTTCCGTCGCGGGGCTGCGGATTTCGTAGTTGTCGTCGGTGTCGATCCACTTGCCGTCGATGTAGAGCGAATAGTGGTTGCTCATTGCCTGTCTCCTAGCTACCCGATCTGTCGGGAGTTGCTCTGCCAATAGGGTTTACGGATGGCCTTCTTGTCGACCTTGCCTGCGGGGTTAAGCGGCAGCTCGTCGGTGAACAGGATCTTCTTGGGCGCCGGGATGCTGCCCAGCGCCTGCTTGACATGGTTGACCAGTTCGAGCTGGAGCTCGGTGCCGGTGATCTCACCCGGGCGGGTTACCACCATCGCCAGCACCGCCTCTCCCCATTTGGGGTCCGGCACCCCGATCACCGCGGCCTGGGCGACGGTGGGGTGGGTGCACAGCACGTCTTCGACCTGGCGGGGGAACACATTGAAGCCGCCGCTGACGACCATGTCCTTCTTGCGGTCGACCAGGTACAGATAACCGCGGTCGTCGAGGCGCCCGACGTCGCCGGTATGCACCCAGCCGTCGCGGACCGTCTCGGCGTTGCGCTGCGCGTCGAGGTAGCCGAGCATCTGGCCCAATTGGCGGGTGCAGATCTCGCCGGCCTCCCCGGTCGGCAACACGTTGTCCCGGTCGCCGCGGATGCTGACCTGGACCGCGAACATCGGACGTCCGGCCGAAGCCAGCCGGGCGACCCAGTCCTCGTGCGATTCCCCCTCGGCGGCGAGGTGTTCGTGCTTGCGCAGGCACGAGACGTAACCCTGCTCGGTGCCGGCGTAGGTCTGGATGAAGATCGGGCCGAAGGTGTCCAGCGCCTGTCGCAGCCGCTCGGGGGCCATCGGTGCGCCGGCGTAGATCATCGTGTTCAGGCTGGTGATGTCGAAGCGATCGCGGCCGGCGTGGTCGAGCAGGAGATAGATGATGGTGGGGACCACGGCGGTGGCGGTGACGCGGTGGCGCTCGATGTTGGTCAACAACGTCTCGACGTCGAGCCCGGGAAGCATGACGTTGGTCCCGCCCCGGATGAACGTCGGGATGACGAAGATCTGGGTGAAGTGGGTCAGCGGTGCGCCGTGGGCGAAGACCTCGCCGAACCGGATGTCGCCGATCTCCAGGCCCGCCGATATCGCGTAGTAACTCCACGTGTAGTGGGAATTGACAACACCTTTGGGCTCGCCGGTGCTGCCGGAGGTGAACAGCACGTAGGCTTCGTCGTGCTCGTCGATGGCGACGTCGGGCCGGGTGTCCGCCGCCGCGGACACCACCGCGGCGAAGTCGGCGGCCTCGGTCAGCGTGGCAACGGGCTCACCGACGCGGATGACCGTCTGCAGCTTGGGCAATTCGTCGCGGATGGAGGCCACTGACTCTTCGAACTTGGCGTGATAGAGCAGGGTCGTGGCGTCGGTCTGCGCCAGGTTGGAGCGGAAGCCGTAGGCGGCGGCGCGGGTTGGCATCTGCACCAACACCGCGCCGGCCGCCCAGACGGCCTGCTGGATGGGGATGAACTCCAGGCAGTTGGGCATCAACAACCCGACCCGGTCACCCTTCTGCACACCGGCGGCGATCAACGCGTTGGCAATGCGATTGCGCCACAACCACAGCTCTCGATAGGTGAGGCTGCGGTCGCCGTCGACGATCGCGACGCGATCGCTGTAGTAGGTGCAGGCCCGATCGAGGACCTCGGGCAATACGCCCCACATGCCGGTGTCGGAATGCTCCACGATGAAACGAACTCCCTACTGTGCCAGTGTGGCTGGGTCGAATCCTTCGACCCAGTACTCCGGGGTGATGATCGGAAGTCCGAGTTCCTGCAGCACCGGTGTGTCGTTCCAGTAGGTGGTCTCGCGTGCGATCTTGCCGTCCGCGTCCAATTGATGCCAGGTGATCCCCCTGGTGGTCAGCGTCTTTCCGTCGGTCGGCACACCGCGGAAGGTGGCCAGTCCTTCACCGGTCCAGTCCCAGAGGATGACCACGGCGGGATTGCCGTTCACGCCGGCCAATTGGAATGCCTCGTTGGCCGTGAAGGTGTGGACCCCGACGCCATTGTCCGGGATCTTGTTGGCGAACGGCGCGAGCCGCGGCTGCAGTTCGTCCTTCGTGATCGCGGTGTCGATCACGTGGTCGGAGTCCATATGGTCGTCGTAGACCAGGTCGTCGGCGTACAGGGCGACCGCGGCATCGGTGTCGTTACCGAGCGCATCTGCCCAACGGGCGGCGTGCTGGGCGGCCATCGTGGTGTCGAGTGTCATGTCGGTGTCCCTTTCAGACCAGCGCCGGTGCCTTGGCGACCGCGGAGGGATCGACGGGCAACCCCAGGTCCCGGACCGCGGTGCTCACATCCCAGAAGCTTTCTTCGCGTTTGATGCGGCCGTCGGTGTCGTAGATGTGGAAGGTGATGCCCCGCGTGCCCGGTACCTTGCCGTTGGTCGGCACCCCGACGAAGGCCGTGGCGGACGGCGCCTGCCAGGTCCAGCGGTAGATCGCAGCCCTGTCATCACCGACGACCTCGTCGATGCGGAAGTTGTTGATGCCGATACCGTTTTCGGTGTCGGCATTTGCGTAGGGGGCGAAGACCCGCAGCAGTTCCTCCTTGGAGGTGATCGACTGCCCGAGGATCGGGTCCTCGAACAGGAAGTCGTCGGCGTACAGCGCGACGACGGCTTCGGGGCTCTCCCGGAAGGCCTTCAGCCATTTGACGGCGAATGTGTGGCTCATGGACGTTTCTCCTCGCTGGTCGTGCCGGGCGCTTCCGACGCTATGGAGCGACAGTTGCGCCCTCGACTACCGCGGGGAGGAAACGGACTGCCCCATAGGGGGAGAAGGGGCGGGACACTGCGCCGCCGCGCGGGTTGACCAGTAGTGATCTCCTCCGATGGCCGAGCGAGTTACCCCCTGTGAGGGGTGTGGTGGGCACTCGTGACCGGCAGCATCGGGACGAACCGCAGCACCATCAAGGGAGTGACAATGCTGGAACAGGATTTGACCGACGAGGACTTCGCACCGTACTTCGCCAAGGCGCAGGAAGTCTCGCAGTTCTTCCGCGAGATCGGGCCCAAGTACGACCAGGAGAACACCTTCGCCTACCCGTCGATCGAGGTCTTCAAGAAGTCGGGTCTGGGGGCACTGCCGGTCCCGAAGGCCTTCGGGGGTCCCGGCGGCAACATCCTGCAGGTCTCGAAGGTCGTCTCGGAGCTGTCCAAGGGAGACTCGGCGATCACGCTGGCCTACAACATGCACTACATCATGGTCGGCATCGCCGGGAACCTGATGAGCGAGGAACAGAACAAGTACTGGCTGGGCCGGGTCGCCGACGGTGAACTGATGTTCGGCCCGTTCTCCGAGCAGCGGGCGGGCTTCTCCGGGCTGGCCGACATGCAGGCCGTCCCGCAGAAGGACGGCGGATGGAAGCTGTACGGCAAGAAGACATGGGGCACGCTGTGCGAGGCCGCCGACATCATCACCACCAACGCCACCGAAACCGATGCCGACGGCAACCTGCCGGACACCTTCGACGGCCGGGTGGCCGCCGAGAAGTTATTCATCGGGGACTTCAAGGTCGACGAGAACGGCGTCGGTGACGGTATCCGCATCGAGAAGACCTGGGATGCCCTGGGTATGCATGCCACCGGTACACAGACGATCGTCTTCGACGGCTACTTCGTCCCGGAGGACGGCTTCGTCTCACCCTGGCGTGCAGGTGCTTTCGGCGTGCTCGAGTGGGCGTCGCTGTTGTTCGCCAGCATCTACCTGGGCATGCAGCAGCGCATCCTGGAGGAGTCGATCAAGACGCTGTCCAAGAAGCACCTGGGCGCGACGTTCGGTGCGATCGTGGCCGCCGACACCGAGGTCAAAAGCGTCGGGCACATTATCGACGGCATCGGCGACATGGCCTCCCGTGTCGAGTGCAGCCGACGGGTGCTCTACCAGACCTGCCAGGACCTGATCGACGGCAAGGACAAGCTGTGGGCGCCCGAACTGAGGTTTCCCTACCTCGGTCTGGCCAAGACGTTCGTCGCCGACAATGTGATGCACATGTCGCGGCACGCGATGAGCATGGTGGGCGGTCAGTCGTTCCGCAGGGGCGGTATCTTCGAGCGGCTCTACCGGGACTCGGCGGCCTCGATGTTCCAGCCGCTCAACGCCGATCAGACCCGCACCTACATCGGTCAGTTCCTGTTGGAGTCCGCCGCCGCTCAGAACGGAGCGTCCAGCTGAGCGCGGCCGAGTACCTGGGTGCCGCTCACAGTCCCGAGGACGCAGTTTGCGGGTTCTTTCAGCGGTGGGCACTCAGTTTCGACGAGCTGTGCCGGTCGTTTCGCGAATTGCTCGGGGATGAGGGGGAGTGGGTGGCCGGGCCGCCGCCGATCCCGGTCACGCACGGTGCACAAGAGGCAGTCGGTCTGCTCGAAGGGTTCCGTGCCAACTACGACCTGACGACCATCGACGTGGAGCTGCTGCACATCGGCATGTCGAACAAGGTGATCTATACCGAGCGTGTCGACCACCTCATCGACTCGACCGGGCGACGGTTCATCTCATTGCCGATAGCCGGCATCATGCGTCTTGCCGACAAGCCCGACGACAACGCCGTCGAGGTGGCCTACTGGCGGGACTACTGGGACATGCGGGACTTCCTCGACCTGCCCACCGCCTAGGCTCCTCTCGGCTCACACCGTATCCCCTCGACGATCTCCGCACGCGTCGCTTCGTCGAGGGGATACGGTGTGTAGAGCGTGAATCGGTCGATCAGCCCATCGAAGCGGCGGATGATATCGCGGCCAACGTCTTTCGGCTCACCGACGACCGCAAAGGTGCCCAGCACCTCGTCGTCGATCAGGCCGGTCATGGCGTCCCAATCTCCGGCCTTGGACAGCCGGTGCAGCTCGGTGTGCAGCTCACTCCAGCCGTGCAGATCGAGCACCGCGCGGTAGGCCGGGGTGGCTCCGTAGAAGGCGATCTGGTGGCGCACCCGGGCCAGGGCTTCGTTGAAGTTGCGCTCGTCGGCACCGGTGGCGATCAGTCCCGGATACGACGTGGTGAACTCGCCGCGGGTGCGTCCGGTGGCGGCCAGGCCTTTCTCGACAATCGGCATTGTCACCTCGCGCAGATATCGCGCGGTGGTAAACCCGTGCACCAGCAGTCCGTCCGACACCTCGGCGGCCACCGAGGTCATCTTCGGGCCCACCGCGGCCACCATCACCCGCGGCGGCCCGAACGGGTTGGGCTCCGGGCTGAACATCGGCGTCATCAGCGTGTGCTGGTAGTGGTCACCGCGGAAATCGAGCTTGTCACCGGTCTGCCAGCTGTGCCAGATCGCCTGCAGCGCAGCAATGTACTCACGCATCCTGTCGGCCGGCGCTGACCACGGCATGCTGAACCGGCGGGTAATGTGCGGCTGGATCTGGGATCCGAGCCCGAGCACGAGCCGGCCGCGGCTGAACGTGTTGAGGTCGTTGGCCACCGTGGCCATGGTC
>Ga0172382_10012825_pt1 | contig 10873 bp, 7 predicted proteins | sample Leawel138RmetaG_FD_122245 | JGI IMG/M metagenome (GOLD analysis project Ga0172382, IMG submission 122245) | Leachate microbial communities from a municipal landfill in Southern Ontario, Canada - Leachate well 138R metaG | ecosystem: Engineered > Solid waste > Landfill > Unclassified | place...
CCGGGGTCATCCTTTATATAATGTGCTCCGATCCGATCTGGGATCTGTTCGGATCTCTTCCCGCGGGGCGGAAACGACGGTTCCCTGCCGGGTCCATACATGATTACTACAGTTTCCTGAAAAAGATCGATATCGGCATTGCGCCGCTCAGGGACACACCTTTCAACCGGTCCCGGTCGGATATAAAATTTCTTGAATATGCAGCGCACGGCGCCGTTCCTGTCATTCAGAATCTGACTCCTTACAGGTATTCGGCCCGTCCGGGGGAAACCTGCTTTCTCTTCGGAAATCCCGGAGAGCTTATCGGCATTCTGGAGAGGCTGGCCGCAGACGGTCCCCTGAGAAATGCCGTGGCCGAATCGGCCCGGTCTTATGTCCTGCGTGAACGCATCGAATCTTCGCACAGCTGCGAACGAGTCGCCTTTTATGAGGATCTGCGGAGGGAAATGGACCCGACGGATTCGTCGGCGGATTCCGAAGATATCATCCGTTCGGCCGAGAAGTGGGAGGGGACTTCCCGAAACGGCAGATACGCGCGGCTCATACCCACCCGGTTCGAAAATCTCCTGCACGACGGGCTGGTTTATCTCCAGATCGAGAAAGATCCCGTTTCGGCGAAGGAGTGCTTCCGCCAGGCGTCTGCGATTGAACCGGACAATTACCTTCCCCACCTTTATTCATCTGCCTGCTCTGCGGATCCGATTAAAGACCTGATCCGGGCGGACGGGAAAAACCCCCGATCCATCAAAGCACAAATCATGATGGGCGGGGAATATGCAAAAAGAAGGGATTACAGGAGCGCCATGAGCTGCTTCGAAAAGGCCGCCTCTATCTTCCCCGGCTGCGAGATTCCGTACCTCCGCGCGGCGGATGTCCTGGACGCGATCGGAAACCGGACCGCTGCGGCGGAGATCAGGAGGAAAGCCTGTCTCATAGCGGAGAGGGACGCGCGGGAGAAAAATCCATGCAGCGCCTGAAAATACCCGGACTCCTGTTTGCAACGTCGTCCGTTCCGCTTGAGTTCGATACCGACGGCCATAATACCACACTCAGAGCGGCTGACCCGCCGCATGGGCCCGAAAACATCCTTGCCCTCACCTCACTTCATGCGGAGATATTCAGATTGCGGGAATATCCCGCTATCCGCCTTGCAGACCAGATAGAATCACCTTCCCTCCGCTTTCCGGAAGTTTACGACGGCACGCAGTCTCTACGCGGAAGAAACGCCCTTTTTCTGACTCTGTGCGGATGGGGAGACATGATCATGATCCAACCCGCTCTCGCGGCACTATGCCGTAAAGACAACGGAGCGGGAGAGCCGGCAAAAATCACGATCGGGTGCAACTGGATCCGCAATTTTCCTTATCGCGATGCCCGATTCATCAGGGACGTGCGTCCGAATATCATGAATCTGGCCGAACTGTTCAGGTTCGATCTCCTGATCAACATGATTCCGGCTCATTACCAGCGCTCGCGGGACAGGTCGATGCTCGATTTATATTTGCAGCTCCTCGGCCTTGACCGCCAAGCCGCCCTGCAATATCCTCCCCGCCTTCGGCCCGACCCGGCGCGCGTAGAACGGCTCCGGCCTCTTTTCAACGGGATAAGAAGCGAAACGGACAGAAAGATTCTCGTCGTTAACTGGAGGTCAAGATTTACGCACAAAAACGCCCCGGCTGCGCTCTTCTTCGAGATCGCTTCTCTGCTCAGAAATGAGTTCGCCTCGGTGCTTGTGAAGGACGAAGCCGAAGCTAAAATAATGCAGGGTGAAATAGACGGCGCCGGCGCCGATATTCTGAACCTGTCGCACCGGATCCGGGATCTGCATGATACGATCGCGGCCCTCTCGCTGGCGGACGCGCTTATTTCCGTCGATACGGGAATTGTTCACGCGGCGGGCGCCCTGGGTATTCCCGGCGTGGCCCTCTTCGGGCCCTTCCCGCCGGAAACGCATGTCTCCATCTATCCGTCGATCCGGGGAGTACGGGCCGGATATGAGGGGAGAGCATGCCGCGGTCCCTGCCTGGAAACCCACCGGGGCTGCGCGGAAAACGACTTCTCCCAATCGGCTGCCAGTCCCTGTTTCGGGCGCATCCGGGCGGACGAAGTGATCGGGGCCCTTTTCGAGGCCCGGGGAGGGGGGCTGTCTTGCGCGTCCTAGTGGTAGGGGCCATTCAGGGAGGAACTGCCCCGTTGTGCGGACCTTTGCAGAAGGCATTCGCGGATGCGGGACAGGAATCGGACTGCCTCGACTTTTCCCCTCATTCAGAGGAATTCCTGCGCCTCCAGTTTTCCGGAGACGAGGAGCGGACATACCGTTTTCATCTGGACATCAGGCTGGAGCTCCTGGAAAAAATCCGGCGGTTCGAGCCGGAGCTCGTGTTCGGGATCGCCCAGTCGCCGCTGCACGACCCGGAGATACTCGGGGCATTGAGGAAAGCCGGAATAAAGCTCGCCTTCTGGTTCGTGGAGGATTACCGCGCATTCGATTACTGGAAAAGGATATGTCATCTTTTCGACCGGTTTTTCGCGATTCAGAAGGAGCCTTTTTCCCGGCTCGGGAATTTCCATTATCTTCCTCCGGCCTGCGATCCGGATTCATGTGACTTGCCTGCTGCGGAAAGAGACATCGCCGTTTCTTTTGTCGGAGCCCCCTACCCCAACCGCGTCAATTTCTTCGCGCGCCTGAATTGCGCCGGATTCAGGATTTTCGGCGAGGGTTGGTCCGCATGCGGCAATCCCTGTGTGGAGGTTGGAAACCGCAGGCTTTCGGCCCGGGAAGCAAGGTCCGTGTACGCGAGGTCCCGGATAAACCTCAACCTCCATTCGGAAACCGATCCCGTCGGGTTCGGCGGCGATTTTGTGAACCCGCGGACGTTCGAACTGGCGGGGATGGGCGCGTTCCAGTTGACGAACATGAGAAAGCACCTCCCGCTCCATTTCGACCCGGCGGATGAAGTTATAGCGCTGTCCCGCTGGGAGGATATGAAAGCGGCCGTGGAATATTTTCTGAAGCACCCGCAAGAAGCGGAAGAGATCGCAGCCAGGGCGAAGGCGCGCGCCATGCGGGACCACACATTACGGCAGAGGGCGGAGGAAGTGCTGAACTTCTTCATGTAGCAGCGGGGCCAGGGATTCGAGGATTCAGGGGTTCAAGTTACCTCATCAGTCAAACTTGATCCTTGAATTCTTTGAGACGGATAAATGGGAAAGAACATTCTGATAATTCATTTCAGCAGACTGGGAGACATGATCCAGAGTCTTCCCGCCGTAAAGCTCCTGTCCGAAACGGAGCCCCGTCCGCGGATCACGTACGCCTGCCTGGAAGAATTCAGCCGTCCCCTGCGGCACGTTCCCTGGATAGACGAACTCGTCTCCGTTCCGCTCGCAACTGTGAATGAAATCCTCAACGAAAAGGGCATCAAACCGGAGGTGGTCGAACGCTGGATTGAAGGAATGCCGCCGTTTCGGCGCAATTATGATCTGCTGATTAACTGGACGCACAATCAGGGAAGCGGTTATCTCTGCAGCCGGATAAATTCCATTCGAAAGGAGGGCAGGATTTCCGGAGCGGGAAACGAAATACTGGTATCGGGCAACTGGGGGAAGTACCTGTTTGCGGCCGTCAGGCACAGGACGAACAATCCGATCAACATGTCTGATATTTACATCGGCATGACCGGTGTCAAGCACCGGCCCGCTTCCGCGACCCTCCCGACCGATCCGGAATCGGATGCAGCCTGCCGGGAACGTCTTTGGGAGATGGGCCTCTGCGAGAGCCATATCCCTATCGGACTTCAGCTGGGGGCCAGCAGCATGAACAGGGTTTGGCCTGTGGAAAATTTCATCCGGCTCGGCGAAATGCTTTCTTCCCGCCTGAACGCGCGCATTGTGCTGTTCGGATCAGAGAAGGAAAGGGGTCTGGCGGAGATGTTCCTGCGCGGCGCGAATTTCCCGACAATAGACCTGGTCGGCCGAACGCGGATCGATGATCTTCCCCCTCTCCTCAAGTGCGTCCGTCTGCTCGTAAGTAACGATACCGGTCCCATGCACATAGCGGCCGCGGTCGGCACCGGGACCGTCGGCATCTTCGCCAGCACGGCTTATTTCAGCCTGACGGGCCCCTACGGCGAAGGACACATCGCGGTCCAGTCGAATTACCCCTGCGCGCCCTGCCTGAATTCAACCCGCTGCGACCATCCGCTCTGCGCGGAGGCGATCACGGTGGAAACGGTGTGGGAAGCAGTGTGCCTGGCACTGGGAGAGGCTGCCGGGGGCGAAAAAATCCGGGGCGCCGCCCTGTACCGGTCCTCTTTCACTCAGGAGGGCTTGCTGGATTACCGCCCGGTTTCAGGAGAAAACAATTCCTTTGCAGCTTGGCTGATATCGCGCCGCGACATGCAGTCGAGGGCCGTGCATGCCCTCTGGGCGCCCTGGCTCGGTCTGGAAAGGAGAGACGCTCCTGTGAGAACGGGCGACGGCGGGACCGCTTTCGTCTTCTCCACCCTGGGCACCGCATGCGTGGAGTACCTCGAGATCTATCGCGAGGCTATGGACGCATGCCGGAGCATACTGCGGGAATTCCGGAGAGACCGGCCCAGAATTGAATATATCAAGAGCAGGATAGAGATGCTGAACAAGACGGAACTGAAAATAATAAAGGGTGAAGCTCCCCCTCTCCTGAAAGAAATAAACGAATTCATCATGGCGGAAGCCGCCGTCTGCAATTTCCCGCAGCTGGCCCGCGAGTTGCTGGAGAAGTATGCAGTTATGGCGAATATCGTCACCCGGTTTGAACGCGGATGCTGAGTGAAGACCGGCAGATCGGATGACAAAACGTTTCCGTCGCACAGGAGCCCGGAGAGTGTTCGCTCCGGTCCGAATTGCTTCAAGATAATCCTATACCGCAAGCCAACTTTCCTTTTGGTGGTTCCGCAAAACCTCTCCTGAAATTCTGTTCAGGCGGCATCTTCCGACCGTAAGATCTTCGGACAATAGAGATATTTATGCCGCCGGAATACGGCAGGACAGGGAATTTTTTTCCGTCAGGCGAGAGATGACATCTTTACCGCCAATGTTTCCGGCTACTTGTCTTTACTCCAGAAGAGAATTTCAGTGGCATGCATATTGCTCCTAAAGCTCATGTACAAGTTAAATTTAAGTAATTTCTGTCCCGCACCGAAAATTAATACAGTAATCAGCTCTCATGAGGAGGTCTCATATGGGTGAATCTCACGAATACAGGATTCAGGAGGTAAGCGAAAAACTCGAGGTCCCTATTTCCACCATACGGTACTGGGAAGTCGAGTTTGCGGATGTAATCAAGCCGAAGCGGACAGACGGAAGACAGCGCAGGTATACGGAAAGAGACCTCGATCAGCTGATGCAGATAAGGGAGCTGCTTCATTTCAAGAACAGATCGATCGCCCAGACCCGGAGGATACTCAAGGGGGGAAATGCCGATCTCGAGCAGATCCAGTGGGACAGGCAGACAATAGTCCTGACCGGCGGAACCGGCTCCTTCGGAAAACACTTCTGCAAGCTGATGCTGGAGAAATACCGCCCCAGGGCCGTCCGCATTTACAGCCGTGACGAGCTCAAGCAGCACGAAATGCGCCAGATTTACGGCGAGGAAGTGCTCCGCTATTTCATCGGCGACGTGAGGGACGGCGAGCGGCTGAGGCGCGCCATGGAGGGCGCCGACATCGTAGTGCATGCCGCCGCCCTGAAGCAGGTGCCTTCCTGCGAGTACAACCCCTTCGAGGCCGTCAAAACGAACATTCTCGGCGCGGAAAACATAATCGACGCGGCGATCGACGTCGGGGTGAAGAAAGTGGTCGCGCTCAGCACCGACAAGGCGGTCAACCCGGTCAATCTCTACGGAGCGACGAAGCTTTGCGCGGAGAAGATATTCATCCAGGGCAATTCCTATTCGGCGGCCCGCGGTACCCGGTTCAGCTGCGTGCGCTACGGCAACGTCATCGGCAGCCGCGGCAGCGTCATTCCCGTTTTCCGGGAACAGATGAAGACGGGGAAGATCACGATCACCGACGAAAGGATGACCAGATTCTGGATCACCCTTGATCAGGCGGTCGAGTTGGTCATCAGCGCGCTCAGTTACGCCCAGGGGGGCGAGATCTACGTCCCGAAGATCCCGAGCATGAGGATAATGGACCTGGCCAAGGCGATCGCCCCCGGCTGCAAGATAGATTTTATCGGCATCCGTCCCGGCGAGAAGCTGCACGAGATCCTGATCACGGAGGAGGAAGGCAGGAATACCATTTTCTACAAGGACATGTACGTGATTCTGCCAAACTACACCTGGTGGGAGGACCGGCGCAACTACAAGGACGGCCAGAAAATGCCCGATGATTTTACGTACAGCAGCAATAAGAACTCCGAGTGGCTGGAAATCGACGATCTGAAAAAACTCGTCCGCGAGTCGGCCAGCGCGGAGGACCAATCCACGGCGGCTTTTCTTTCCACGCTGCACCGCTTGAACGAGAAAACCGTCCTGAAGATGATCAACTCGGAAGAGGGTCTGCCTGAAACAAGCGCACAATACAGCTGACAAGGAGCATTCACATGGAACCCTGCGCAAAGCCGGAACCGGTCCGGGAATTCATCCCTTACGGAAGACAGAGCGTAGACGCCGATGATCTGGCGGCGGTTGCCGCGGTCCTGCAATCGGATTGGCTCACGACAGGCCCTCTGGTCGAGAAATTTGAATACGAATTCTCAAAATGGACGGGAGCGGTGCATTCCGTCGCCGTTTCGAGCGGAACGGCCGCGCTGCATGCCGCTGTATTTGCCGCCGGGATAGGGCCCGGGGACGAAGTGATTGTGCCGGCAATTACTTTCGCCGCCACGGCGAACAGCGTGGAATACCAGGGGGGCAAGGCTGTTTTCGCCGATGTTGATCCCGACACCCTGCTAATAGACCCGGAAGATGCCGAAAGACGGATCACTCCCCGAACAAAAGCGATCATAACAGTGGACTTCGCAGGCCAGCCGTGCGACTACAGCGCCTTCTTCTCTCTGGCGCGAAAACGCGGCCTCACCTTCATAGCGGACGCGTGCCATTCCTTGGGGGCCGAATACAAGGGGAAAAAAACAGGTACCCTGGCCGATTTGACAGCCTTCAGCTTTCATCCCGTGAAGCATATTACAACCGGCGAGGGAGGAATGATCTCAACCGGCAGTTCCGAACTGGCGGCCAGGATGCGCCGGTTCAGAAACCACGGCATTTCCACCGATCACCGCCAGAGGGCCGGGCGGAAGATGTGGGAGTATGAAATGACGGAGCTCGGATACAATTACCGTATTACAGATTTTCAGTGCGCGCTCGGCATCAGCCAGTTGAAAAAACTTAATTCATGGCTCGTCCGGCGAAATGAGATCGCCCGTTTTTACCATGCTTCCTTTTCCGGCAGTCCCATAATGCCTCTGGAGCTGCTTCCGGAAATACGCCACGCTTATCACTTGTATGTCCTCCGCCTGGGACCGGACATCGGGAAAGCGGACCGCCGCGAAGTCTTTCTCCGCCTCCATGAAATGGGGATAGGAGCGAATGTTCATTACATTCCGCTTCATTACCATCCGTATTATCGAGACAAGTACGGCCTGAAGAGAGGCGATTATCCCGCAGCGGAAGCGGCTTACGAGAGGATTTTAAGTATTCCTATATTCCCCGGCATGAGCGACGAGGATTGCGGCAGTGTTGTCGATGCAGTATTCCGGGCGACTGACCTGGCCCGTTCCGGGAGAAGACCATGCTGGAAAAAATGAAAATTCTGGTCATAGGCTGCGGCTCCATCGGAAGCCGTCATATACGCAACTTGAAATCTCTGGGAGTAAAAGAACTCCTTGCCTGCGATGTCCGGCAGGACCGCGCGGCAAGAATATCCTCGGAACATGGCGTCGAGGCCGTTACGGATATGAACCGGGCGTGGCGAAGCGCTCCGGAAGCCGCCTTGATCACGGCGCCGACGAGCCTGCACCTCGCTTTGGCTCTGCACGCGGCGGAACAGGGCTGTCATCTTTTTATAGAAAAGCCGCTGGCGGACGGGTTGAACGGCCTGGAGCAACTGCTCGAAAAAGTGCGCCGGAAAGACCTGGTCACGCTGGTGGGGTGCAATCTCCGGTTCCATCCCGGCTTGCTCCGGATCAAGTCCCTTCTGGAAGACGACGCAATCGGCAAACCGCTCTCCCTCCGAGCGGAATTCGGACAGTATCTTCCCGACTGGCATCCGGGTGAGGACTATACGGCGAATTACAGCGCCCGGCGGGATCTCGGTGGCGGCGTGATCCTCGATGCCATTCACGAGATCGACTACGCGCGCTGGCTGATGGGGGAGGTCACCCTCGTGGCCTGTCTGGCCGGAAAGCTGAGCCGCCTCAAAATAGAAACAGAAGACACAGCCGCGCTCCTTCTCCGGTTCGACTCCGGCGCGTTCGGCGAAATTCACCTTGACTATGTTCAGCGCGCTTACCGGAGGACGTGCCAGATAATCGGGGAAGAGGGGACGATCCTCTGGGATTACGCGCAGAGAGAGGTGCGCTGGTTCAGGGCGGGCGCGAAGAAGTGGAAAGTTTTCCGGAATCCGTCCGGCTGGCAGGCCAATGACATGTACCTGGACGAAATGAGGCATTTCCTGCGCTGCCTGGAAAGGACGGAAAAGCCCGAACTCGATGTCTTCGGCGCCTTCCGCGATCTTGCGATAGCGGCCGCCGCGGGGAATTCCTCGGCAGCGGAATCATTCATAAGGATCCGGCAATGAAGAAGGAAGAAAAGAACAGAAAAATAGTCTCCATCATACAGGCGAGGATGAATTCCCGGCGCCTCCCCGGCAAAGTCCTTCAGGAAATCGAGGGCGTGCCCATGCTGGGCCGGGTTATCGATCGGGTGAGGGCATCGCGCCTCGCTTCCCTGACGGTAGTCGCGACATCGGAAGGAGCGTCCGACGATCCTGTCGAGGCTTACTGCCGCTCCATTGACATTCCGTGTTTCCGCGGAAACGAGGACGACGTGCTCGACCGTTATTACCGCGCGGCGGACCGCTTCGGCGCCGACGTTATCGTCCGCATAACCGCCGACTGCCCGCTGATCGATCCGACCGTAATCGACCGGGTGATCGCCGCTTATCTCCAGGGCGGCTGCGATTACGCCTCAAACCGCATTCGTTACACCTACCCGGACGGGCTCGACACGGAAGTATTTTCACGGGAAGCCCTTGCAGAGACATGGCGTTCCGCCCGGAAAAAAGCGGAAAGGGAGCATGTAACCCCTTACATCCGGGAGTCGGGCAGGTTTCGGGTGGCCGGTGTGGAGTGCGAAACCGATCTGTCTCAACGAGACATGCGGTGGACCGTGGATGAACCCGCCGATCTGGAATTCGTCCGATCCATATTCAAAAGGCTCGGCGGGAACCGAAAGCCGTTCGGAATGTGGGATGTGATCAGACTGTTGGATAAAGAATCCCGGCTCGCCGGCTCGGGAGCGAAAACGGTGCGGAACGAGGGATATTACAGATCCCTGATAGAAGAGGAAAAGGTCTCTCCCCGCCGGCTCAAGCTGGCCAAATCCCGGAAAATGTTATCCAGAGCGGAAGCGCTTATCCCTTCCTGCACCCAGACCTTCAGCAAGGGGCCGACTCAGTTCGTGCAGGGAGCGGCCCCGGCATTCGTTTCCCGGGCGAAGGGAAGCCGCGTCTGGGACGTGGACGGCAACGAATATATCGATTACCCGATGGCGCTGGGTCCGGTCATCCTCGGCCACGACTACGGACCGGTCACTAAGGCCGTGGCGCGGCAGATCCGGCGGGGAACCGCCTACTCCCTCCCCCACGAACTCGAGCTGGAGCTGGCCGAGCTTATCGCAGCGGTGATCCCCTGCGCCGAAATGGTCCGCTACGGCAAGAACGGCTCGGATGTAACGGCCGGGGCGGTGCGCCTGGCGCGTGCCTGGACGGGACGTGATGTCGTCGCCTGCTGCGGATATCACGGCTGGCAGGACTGGTACATCGGAACCACTACCAGGAACCGGGGCGTGCCGGAATCCACCTGCAAGCTGACCATCCCCTTCGCTTACAACAGGATCGAGTCCCTCGAGGAGGTTTTCACGCGGCAGTCCGGCAAGGTGGCGGCCGTGATCATGGAGCCTGCGGGTGCAACCAAACCGTCCGACGGCTTCCTGCAGAAGGTCGCGGAGCTGTGCCGCCGGGAAGGCGCCCTTCTCATCTTCGACGAGGTCATCACCGGATTCCGGCTGGCGCTCGGCGGCGCCCAGGAATTTTTCGGTGTCAAGCCGGACCTCGCCTGCTTCGGCAAGGCGCTGGCCAACGGCTACCCGCTATCCGCCCTCGTGGGAAGAAGAGACGTTATGGAAATGCTCGACGAGGTATTTTTCTCTTTCACCTTCGGAGGAGAAGCCGCGTCTCTGGCCGCGGCCTTTGCGACCATCGGCGAAATGCAGCGCAGAAACGTGATAGCTTTCCTGTGGGAGCAGGGGCGGAAGCTGCAGGACGGATTCAACGTAATCGCGCGGGAATACGGCATGTCGGGACTGGCCTCCTGCGACGGCTATCCTCCCCGCACGGTCGTCCGTTTCCCGTCCGGCGACGGCTCCGATGACCTCGCGCTGAAAAGCCTGTTTCAGCAGGAATGCCTGAAGCGAGGGATTCTGTTCACCGGGATCCATAACGTGAGCTTCAGCCACACGGATGACGATATCAATTATACGCTGAGGGTCTACCGGACGGTGATGGAAACAGCGGCGGAGGCGGTCAGGACAGGAATGGTCCTTTCACTGATCGAAGGGAAACCGGTTCAGCCGGTATTTCGCAAAGTATGAGCATGGGAAAAAGCCTCCTCA
>Ga0172382_10012827_pt1 | contig 10872 bp, 9 predicted proteins | sample Leawel138RmetaG_FD_122245 | JGI IMG/M metagenome (GOLD analysis project Ga0172382, IMG submission 122245) | Leachate microbial communities from a municipal landfill in Southern Ontario, Canada - Leachate well 138R metaG | ecosystem: Engineered > Solid waste > Landfill > Unclassified | place...
ACCTGAAGGGCGCCCTGGGCGACGCCATCAACCTGTTCATGGCCGCGGCGGCGTTCAATCTCAAGAAATGGATGCGGGCCTTGAGGCATCTTGGCGCTCTTTTCGTCCTTTGGCTCTCTTCCGATTCAAGGAACCAACACGGGATGTCCGTTGCTTGCGTCGGAAGAAATGGCTTGTTCAAACTCGACTACATCGACATGCACGCCGACCAGACCTACGACTCGACCCTGTTCGGCGTCACCCACGCGCGGTACAGCGCCGGGAGCAACGGCGCGGAGCTGCTGCCCAGGGTTTCCGTGGCCTACGACCTGACCGCCAACGTCATGCCCTACGCCACCGTCTCACGGGGCTACCTCGCCGGAGGCTTCGACCACACCTCGCCCACCTCGGCGAAGACCCTCCGCTACGACCCGGAATACACCCTGAACTACGAGATCGGCGCCAAGACGACGTGGCTGGACAACAGGCTGTCCTTCAACGTGGCCCTGTTCCACATCGACATGGACGACAAGCAGGTGGCCGAGGCCGTCCCCGCCACGGGCACCGTCTACATCTCCAACGCGGCCAAGGCCCACTCCCGGGGCATCGAGGTGGAAGTCCGGGCCCGCCCGCACCAGGGCTGGGAGCTCTTCGGCAGCTTCGGCTACACCGACACCGAGGTCGACTCCTGGAGCGGCGTGAACGCCGCCGGACCCTACGACTATTCCGGCAACGAGCTGACCTACGCCCCCGAATACACCTACACCGTGGGCGCGCAGTACACGCACGACACCGGCTTCTTCGGCCGGATGGAGATTCTGGGCACGGGCCCGCTGTACCACGACGCCGCCAACACCCTGCGCGAGGACGGCTACGAGCTGGTCAACGCCCGCGTGGGCTATGCCGACGAGACCTACGAGGTCACCCTGTGGTGCAAGAACGCCTTCGACACGTCGTACAACACCGTGCGCTACGCCATCGCCGGCGTCCCCGCCGGGTTCGACGGCGCGTCCCGGCAGTTCGGCCTGACCCTGACCTACAAGTTCTGATTCCCCGCTGCGGGCGGCGCCGAGCGGCGCCGCCCGCCCCGAAGCCCGGCCAGGGCACGCTCACCCATAAGCCCTGCCCAGCGCCCGGACCTCCCCGGCCACCCTGGCGACCAGCTCCCCGGGAGCCAGGGCCTTCGCCCCGGAACCGAAACTCAGCACCCAGGAGACCACCTCGGGCATGCTCCGGGCGGTGAACTCCAGCAGCACGTTTCCGTTCTTGTACCGGGTTATCTTCTGGTCCTCGCTCCAGATGCGTTCCGCAACGTACGCCGCCACGTCCTTGTGGAATTTCACCTTGCCCCGGAACGGCTCCCCCTCCATCAGCCCGAACAGCTCCGCCCTCTCGCCGACCCGGGGCTCCATGCCGAAGGCCCTGGACTGGGCACGGACGCCGTGCAGCCGATGCACGGCGAGCATGATCGACCGCAAGGGCCGGGCAGCTCCCTCGTCCGCCACCCGCCACCCGGTCACATACAGGGCCTCGCGATACGCCACGAGCCGTTGCGGGGCAAAGGCGTAGGTCCTTGGCTGCGGGTTGTTCGGAGCGTGGTAGGTGACCTCGCAGACCCCCTTGCCCCGGATGGCCGCGATGAGCGCGGCGAGGTGCTCCTGGTGCGGGGTGTAGTCGATCCGGCCCTTGAACCCGGCGACGGCCACGGGCGCGAACGCCTGGTCCCGCTCGCCCTGGTCGGCGAGCAGCGTCGCCGCCTTGGCGATGGCGTGCCTGGCCTGCTCGCGAATCCCTTCGGGCAGAAGGTGCAGGACCATCCCCCGGCAAAGCTCCAGCTGCTGGATGTCCTCGGCGCTGAGGGCCGCCCTTGGCGTCACCTTGGGCCCCGGCATCCAGTACACCCGCGTGCCTTTTTCCAGACGGCTCTCCACCTCGCCGCCAAAGCTGCGCCCGATCTGTTCGACCAGCCGCATGACGGTCTGCTTGGAGCAGCGCAACTCCCGCGACAGCTGCGGCAAGGTGTAGCTCCTGCCCGTGAACAGGAGCAGGCAATACAGGCCAAGAACCTTCTGCGACGGAGAGCTGTACGGATCGGCTTTGGCGGGCATGGGGCGGCCTTTCCAGCAGGTTGATTTTATTAGTGCATTTTTATCTGCATGTATTCCGGAATATGGAATGCCTGTCAACTACGCTGCCGCCTGCGACGACAACGGCATACGGCGCCGCGCCAGGCCGGACACCGGCATGGCCGCAGGCAAGGGGGACACATGAACACGTCAAGACGCCGCTTCCTCAGGGCGATACCGGCCCTGGCCCTGCTCCTCGGGGGCGCTCCCGTACGGGCGGCAGCCAGGGAAACAGTCATCAACCGCTTCTCCGTGGCGGGCTTCCAATACTACCAGGGCCGGGAGGTGCTGCCCTCGCTGCGGCCCGGCGAAACGCTGCGCCTGGTCGCGGAGCCCGGGAACCCGCACGACGGCTTCGCCGTGGAAATATACAGGGGGGAATCCAAGCTGGGCTACGTTCCCAGGAGCGACAACAGACACATCTCCCGGCTGCTGCGCGACGGCGTCCGCCTGACCTGCAGGGTGGAGGACACCGGCACGGGGGAGTCGCCCTGGAACGCCCTCAGGGTCAACGTCTCCCTCCCGGGGGGCAACCCGCCATGACGGGGGGCGGCCCCCGCGTGGACTGGACGCGGCGGCCACCCGGCCACCGCACGCCCCACGCAAGAGGCCCCCGGCAGCGCTGCTGCCGGGGGCCTCTTTGACATGATACAGGCCACAAACGCGCCCGCGCCTCAACCGCGCCCTATTCCACGGTCACGCTCTTGGCCAGGTTGCGCGGCTGGTCCACGTCCTTGCCCAGGTAGTCGGCCATTTCGTAGGCGAACAGTTGCAGGCAGGGCAGGGCCAGGAAGGCGTTGAGCGGGCCCCAGACCTCGGGGATGATCCAGGGGTCGTCCACGGCCAGGTCCAGGCCCGGGTGGGTCAGGGCCACGATGCGCCCGTCGCGCGCCTGGACCTCCTCCAGGTTGGACTTCACCTTGGGGAACAGCGGGTCGCGCAGGGCCAGGGCGAAGGTCGGGAAATCCGGTTCGATGAGCGCGATGGGCCCGTGCTTCATCTCGCCCGAGGCATAGCCCTCGGCGTGGATGTAGGAAATCTCCTTGAGCTTCAGGGCGCCCTCAAGGGCCAGGGGGTAGCTGCGGCCGCGCCCCAGGTACATGAAGCTGCGCACGCTGGCATACTTGCGCGCCAGTTCGCAGGCCCGCTCGCGCATGCGCGGCAGCTCGGCCTCGATGACCTGGGGCAGCCCGTGCACGCCCGCGAGGGCCCGCTCGGAGACCTCGGCGGGCAGCACGCCCCTGGCCGCGCCCCAGTACAGGGCCAGCAGGTAGAGCACCGTAAGCTGGCTGCACATGGCCTTGGTCGAGGCCACGCTGATTTCCGGCCCGGCCTGGGTGTAGACCACGCGCTCGGCCTCGCGCGAGACCGTGGAGCCCACCACGTTGCACAGCCCGAGCACCCGCGCGCCCAGCTCGCGCGCCCGGCGCATGCCCGCCAGGGTGTCGGCCGTCTCGCCCGACTGGCTGACCGCCAGGACCACATCGTCGGCGTCCAGCAGCAGGTCGCGGTAGCGGAATTCCGAGGCGATCTCCACGCGCACGGGGATGCGCGCCCAGGACTCGATGAGCCCCGCGCCCCACAGCCCCGCGTGATACGAGGTGCCGCAGGCCACGATGGTCAGCCGCCGGGGCGGCTCCAGGCCGTCCAACTCGGGCAGGCGCACGCGCCCGGCGCGCAGGTCCACCCGCCCGGCCAGGCAGTCGGCAACGACCCGGGGCTGCTCGAATATCTCCTTGAGCATGAAATGCTTGTAGCCGCCCTTCTGGGCCGACTGCACGTCCCAGGTGATGTGGTGCAGGGGCTTGTCCACGGGCTCCAGGGTGGCGGCGTCGAACACCTGCCAGGAGTTGGCGTCCAGGCGCACCAGCTCGCCGTCCTCCAGGAAGGCCACCTCGCGGGTATAGGGCAGAAAGGCCGGGATGTCCGAGGCCACGAAGTTCTCGCCCACGCCCTGGCCGAAGACCAGCGGGCTGGACTTGCGCGCGGCGTAGACCACCCCCGGCTCCTCGGGGCTGACCAGCGCCACGGCGTAGGCGCCCTCCACCCGGGCGAAGGCCCAGGACATGGCCCGCAGGATGCTCCCGGTCTGCTTCAACCCCTCGGAGATGAGGTTCGCCAGCACCTCGGTGTCCGTTTCCGAGGCGAAGGTGTAGCCCAGCGCCGAAAGCTCGTTCTTGCGTTCCTGATAGTTCTCGATGATGCCGTTGTGGATCAGGGCCAGACGGCCGGAATTGTCCTGGTGCGGGTGGGCGTTGCGCTCTACGGGCACACCGTGGGTGGCCCAGCGGGTATGCCCGATGCCCGAGGTGGCCATGGTCACGTCGCGACCGTTGATCTTCTTTTCCAGTTCGCCGAGCTTGCCCTCGGCGCGCAGCAGGCGCAGGGCGCCAGCCTCGACGTAGGCCACGCCCGCGGAGTCGTAGCCGCGATATTCCAGGCGGCGCAGCCCCTCGATGAGCAGGGGCACGGCGGGCCTGTGGCCCGCGTAGCCGATGATTCCACACATGGTGCCGACCTCTCGGGTGCGGTTGGGGGTTCAGGTCCGCGAAAGCCCTGCCATAGCGCAAGACCCGGGGCTACTCAAGGCCCGCCCCGGCCAGGAAGCCCCCCCAGCCGGCCAGCAGGGCGCGCAGGGCGCGGCCCCGGTGGCTCACGGCGTTCTTCTCCTCGCGGGCCATCTCGGCCGCGCGCCGCCCGGAGGCCAGGTCGATGAACAGCGGATCGTAGCCGAAGCCGCCCTCGCCCGCCGGGGCGCCAGCCACGCGGCCCTCCCAGGCGCCGTGGGCCGACAGCTCGCGGCCCTGCGGCGTGCGCGCCAGCATCACGCAACGGAACCGGCAGGTCCGGTCCGCCTCGGGCACACCCGCCAGGGCCGCCAGGAGCTTGGCGTTGTTGGCCGCGTCGGTGGCGCCGGGGCCCGCGTAGCGCGCGGAATGGACCCCCGGCGCGCCGCCCAGGGCGTCCACCTCCAGCCCCGAGTCGTCGGCCACGGCCACAAGCCCCGTGGCCTCGGCCACGGCCCGGGCCTTTTTGCGCGCGTTCTCCTCGAAGGTGTCGCCGTCCTCGACCACCTCGTCCACCTCGGGGAAGGCCTCCAGGCCGACCACCTCCACGCCGTGGAGGGCGAGCATGGCGCCCAGCTCGGCGATCTTGCCCTTGTTCCTCGTTGCCAAAACGATCCTGCCCACGGGGCCTCCTTGCTCCTGGGGTGAACACTGCGCGGCGCCGCGCGGCGCCGAAGGGGGAGTTCTACGCGGGGCGGACGCTCTCGTCCAGGGTGCCGTGGTCCACGGCCAGGGCCGGCGGCAGCAGCAGGGTGACCACCGTGCCCAGCCCGACCTTGCTTTCCAGCTCCACGCTGCCCCCGGCCTCCTCGACGATCTTGCGGATCATGGCCAGGCCCAGGCCGGAGCCGGTATCCTTGGTGCTGAAGAAGGGGTTGAAGATCTTGTCCCTGATCTCCTCGGGGATGCCCGCGCCCTCGTCGCGCACCTGGACCAGGACCATCGCCCCGCTCATGGCCGTGCGCACGGAAATGACGCCGCCGCGCCCGTCCATGGCCTCCATGGAGTTCTTGAGCAGGTTGACCAGGCACTGCTTGAGCAGCTCGGCCACGCCCTTGGCCCGGGCCAGGTCGGGGGCCAGGTCCGTGACCAGGCGGATGCCCTCGGGCTCGCAGCCGATGCTCATGAGCCGCACGGTCTCGGCGACCACGAGGTTCACGTCCACGGCCTCGGCCGCCCCGGCGCGCGCGTCCGAGGGGCGGGCGTAGTTGAGGATGCTGCGCAGGATGGCGTCCAGCCGCCGCGACTCCTCCATGATGATGGAAACCTTCTCGCGGACCTCGGCGGCCAGGTCGTCGCGGCGCAGCAGCGCCTGGGCGAAGCCGCCGATGGCGAACAGGGGGTTGCGGATCTCGTGGGCGATGTAGGTGGACAGCTCGCCGATGGCGGCCATTTTCTGGGCCTGTTGCAGGCGCTGCTCGGTGAAGGTGCGCGCGGTGATGTCGCGGCGCATCTCCACCACATGGGTGGTCCGCCCGCTTTCGTCGTTCAGGGGATAGGTGTAGACGCGCACGAACTGCACGCGCCCGTCGGGGCCGACCTGCGAATGCACGGCCTCGGCCTTGCGCCCGGTGGCCAGGGTTTCCTGGTAGGGGCAGCTCCCGCGCGGCCTGCGGCAGAAGTCGCCGCCCTCCAGGGCGCTGCAATGCAGGCCGACGATATCCCCCTTGCTCCGCCCCAGGCGCGCGTACATGGTCCGGTTCACGTCCACCACGCGCCCGTCGCGGTCCAGAAGCAGGATGTCCTCCTCCAGGCCGTCCACCACGGCGGCCAGGAAGGCGTTCATGTCCACCGGCCGGCCCGGGGCGCAGTCCAGCGGACGGCCCGGGGCGGGCCCCGGGGTCGGGCCCTCGGTCATGGCTCCCCCCGCCCCGCGCCTGCGGGGCTTTTGTCCATTGGATACTCCCCTTGCCCTGCGCATTCAAGTACTATACGCCCAGACCTGCCGCCGGGCCGCGCCCGGCCACCCCGACCAAGCACGAGGAACCTCCCCATGCAGCGCATCACGGTCCATTCCCTCAGCCTGGGCTGCCCCAAGAACCGCGTGGACACCGAGGGCCTGCTGGCCTGCCTCGGCCCCGGGCTCACGCCCTGCGACGACCCCGCCGCGGCCGACGTGGTGCTGGTCAACACCTGCGGCTTCATCGCCCCGGCGGTGGAGGAGTCGGTAAACGCCATCCTCGACCTGGCCCAGGCCATCGAGGCCGCCGAGCCCCGGCCGCTGCTGGCGGTGGTGGGCTGCCTTGTGGGCCGCTACGGCGACGAGCTGGCCCGCGAGATCCCCGAGGTCGACCTCTGGCTGCCCACGCGCGAGCTGCACCGCTGGCCGGAGCGCATCGCCGCCGCCCTGGGCCGCGAGCTGCCCGCGCCGCCCCCCCCGGGCCGCGTGCTCTCCACCGGCCCGGCCTACGCCTATCTCAAGGTGGCCGAAGGCTGCGACCACCGCTGCTCCTTCTGCACCATCCCGGGCATCCGCGGCCCCCTGGTCAGCCGCCCGGTGCAGGCCATCCGCGACGAGGCCCGGGCCCTGCTGGCCTCGGGTGTGCGCGAGCTGGTGCTCGTGGCCCAGGACCTCACGGCCTGGGGCCGCGACCTGGGCGAGCCCCGGGGGCTGTCCGCCGTGCTCGAAGCCCTCCTGCCCCTGCCCGGGCTGGACTGGCTGCGGCCCATGTACCTCTATCCCGGCGGGCTGACCCCCGAGCTGCTGGACTTCATGCGCCAGGCCGGGCCGCCGCTTGTGCCTTATTTCGACATCCCCCTGCAACACGCCCACCCCGACATCCTCAAGAGCATGGGCCGCCCCTTCGCCAACGACCCGCGCCGGGTCGTGGAGCGCGTGCGCGAGCGCTTCCCCGAGGCGGCCCTGCGCACCAGCCTCATCGTGGGCTACCCCGGGGAAACCGAGGCCCACTTCCAGGCGCTCATGGACTTCGCGGCCCAGGCGCGCTTCCACCACCTGGGCGTGTTCGGCTACTGCGACGAGGAGGGCACCCGTGCCCACGGCCTGCCCGCCAAGGTGCCCGAAGCCGTGGTGGCCCGACGCCGCGCCGCGCTCATGGAGCAGCAGGCGCGCATCAGCGCCGACATCCTGGCCGGATACGAGGACACCGCGCAGCGGGTGCTGGTGGAGCGGGCCCACGACGAGTGGCCGGGGCTGCATGTGGGGCGCTGCTGGTTCCAGGCGCCCGAGGCCGACGGGGTGACCTACATAAGCGGCGAGGGCGTGGCCCCCGGAGCACTGGTGGAGGCGACCATCCACGAGGCCCAGACCTACGACCTGGTGGCCCTGGCCTGAGGACGCACCGCCCCGCCCCGGAACCCGCGCCCGGGGCCCGCGCATCCCCTGCGGACGCATGGGGGATTCGCGCCCGGTAACGCCGCAAACCCGCGTGAAATCCCGCTTGAGCAAAAAATCAGGACTTGCATAGCGGGCTCCGGTCTGGTAGGTGGGGCGGACTATCGTTGTGGAGGTTTTTGTAGTATGGTTGAAACTGTTGAGGAAACCCCTATGTCCATGGACGACATCTGTTTCGAGAAGGCTCTCGAAGACTACCTTCCCATCGCCGACTGCGGCGAACTGGGCGAGGGCAGCATCGTCCAGGGTGAAGTCGTCCGCATTGGCGACACCCATGTCCTGGTGGACGTGAACTTCAAGTCCGAAGGCCAGATCCCCGTTGACGAATTCCGCGATGCCGAAGGCAACATCGGCGTGAAGGTCGGCGAGAAGGTCGACGTGTACGTCGTGCGCAAGAACGAGGCCGATGGCACCATCGTGCTCTCGCGCGAGCGCGCCAAGCGGATGAAGCTGTTCGACGACATCGAGAAGATCCAGGAAGGCGACGACGTCATCAAGGGTCGTATCGTGCGCCGCATCAAGGGCGGCTACACCGTGGACCTGGGCGGCGTCGAGGCGTTCCTGCCCGGCTCCCATGTGGACCTGCGCCCCGTGCCCGACATGGACGCCCTGGTCGACCAGGAATACGAGTTCCGCATCCTGAAGATAAACCGCCGCCGGTCCAACGTCATCGTCTCGCGCCGCGTGCTGCTCGAGGAAGACCGGGCCAAGAAGCGTTCGGAACTGCTCTCCACCCTGGAGGAAAGCCAGACCGTCACCGGCAAGGTCAAGAACATCACCGAGTACGGCGTGTTCGTGGACCTGGGCGGCCTGGACGGCCTGCTGCACATCACCGACATGTCCTGGAAGCGCATCAAGCATCCCAAGGAGATGGTGCAGCTCGGCGACGAACTCCAGCTCAAGGTCCTGAACTTCGACAAGGACAGCCAGAAGGTCTCCCTGGGCCTCAAGCAGCTCGTGCCCGACCCCTGGCAGGACATCGAGAAGAAATACCCCGAAGGCAGCAAGTTCAGCGGCAAGATCACCAATCTTGTGGACTACGGCGCCTTCGTCGAACTGGAAGAGGGCGTCGAGGGCCTGGTCCACATCTCCGAGATGTCCTGGACCCGCAAGCTGCGCCACCCCTCGCAGATGGTTTCCACCGGCGAAGAGGTCGAGGTCATCATCCTCGGCGTGGACCCGGACAAGAAGCGCATCTCCCTGGGCATGAAGCAGGTCAATCCCAACCCGTGGGATCTCGTCGCCGAGAAGTACCCCGAGGGCACCATCCTCGAGGGCACCATCAAGAACATCACCGAGTTCGGCATGTTCATCGGCATCGAGGACGGCATCGACGGCCTGATCCACGTCTCGGACATCTCCTGGACCAAGAAGATCCGCCACCCCAACGAGGTCTTCAAGACCGGGGACACCGTCCAGGCCAAGGTGCTCACCGTCGACAAGGACGCCGAGAAGTTCACCCTGGGCATCAAGCAGCTCTCCGAAGACCCGTGGCTCCAGGTTCCCGCGCGCTACCCCGTGGGCACCACGGTCAACGGCGTGGTGACCAACATCACCGACTTCGGCCTGTTCGTTGAGGTCGAGGAGGGCATCGAGGGCCTGGTCCACGTCTCCGAGATCTCGCGCAAGAAGATCAAGAGCCCCTCGGAGCTGTTCAAGGAAGGCGCCGAGATCCAGGCCAAGGTCATCCACGTCAGCGCCGACGAGCGCCGCCTGGGCCTGTCCATCAAGCAGATGAAGACCGACGAGGACCGCAAGCCCTCCTCCAAGGAGTTCCGCCCGGCCGCCTCCTCCGGCGAGGCCGCGGGAACCAACCTGGGTGACCTGCTGCGGGCCAACCTGAACGCGCAACACAGTGACGACGAAGAGTAGTTTCAGCCAAAGGCACCCCCTGCTCTTCGGCCTTATGCTCATCATGGCGGCCATGTCCCTCCTCGCGGGGGGCGTGGCCGCCTTTCGCTACGCCCAGGGCGGCGGAGGCGACGCCCTGGACGAATCCGGCGACAAGCTGGCCGTGGTGCGCATCGAGGGCATCATCGACGACTCCGAGGACGCCACCGGCTGGATCAACACCCTGCGCGGCGACGACTCCGTGCTGGGCGTCCTGGTCCGCGTGAACTGCCCCGGCGGGGCCGTGGCGCCCTCGCAGGAGATATTCTCCGCCCTGCGCAGGCTGGCCGAGGCCAAGCCCGTGGTGGCCTCCATGGCCTCGGTGGCCGCCTCGGGCGGCTACTACGTCAGCGCCCCGGCAGACCTCATCGTGGCCAACCCCTCCACCCTGACCGGCTCCATCGGCGTGATCATGGAACTGGCCAACCTGGAAGGGCTCTTCGACAAGCTGGGCATCAAACGCCAGGCCCTGACCAGCGGCAAGCTCAAGGACGCGGGCTCGCCCTTCCGGGCCATGACCAGCGACGACCGCGCCTACCTGAACGCCCTGCTCACCGACATCCACGAACAGTTCCTGGCCGACGTGGCCAGCGCCCGGGGCATGGAGATCGAGGCCCTGCGGCCCATCGCCGACGGCCGCGCCCTCACCGGCAACCAGGCCCTGGAGGCAGGACTGGTGGACCGCCTGGGCGGCTACGACGACGCCCTGGAGGAACTGCGCGCCATGTGCAACGCCCCGGCGGACATCCCCGTGGTCGAGCAGCCCGAGGAACCCCGGCCCCTGCTCCAGCGCATCCTGGGCGAGCTGCACCTGACCATCCACTCCGACCTGACCCCCGAAGCCCTGGACCTGCGCCTGCGCTAAGCGGGCGCATACAAGGGCGGGGGAAAGCCGGGCGGGGGAGGGGGAAACCCCCTTTTCTTGAGGAGAAAAGGGGGTTTCCCCCTCCCCCGC
>Ga0172382_10012829_pt1 | contig 10871 bp, 10 predicted proteins | sample Leawel138RmetaG_FD_122245 | JGI IMG/M metagenome (GOLD analysis project Ga0172382, IMG submission 122245) | Leachate microbial communities from a municipal landfill in Southern Ontario, Canada - Leachate well 138R metaG | ecosystem: Engineered > Solid waste > Landfill > Unclassified | place...
CGATGCTACAAGCATCTACGACCATTTCCAAATCGGTAAAAAGTATCGGAGTTGCCACCACAATTCCGGTTACGACCGTAGCATAAGACGGAGTTTTGAATTTCGGGTGAATTTTAGAGAATTTTTTCGGTAAAAGTCCGTCACGGCTCATGGTCATCCAGATTCTGGGTTGCCCCAACTGAAACACCACAAACACACTTGCCATAGCCACAACAGCACTAATGGCAATCACTCCCGAAAGCCATTGCAAATCCTGCACTTTCGTGAAAACATAGGCCAACGGGTCGCCTACGTTCAGCTCTGAATGATGAACCAATCCTGTGATAACCAAAGCAATAGCTACATATAAAACCGTACAGATGATAATGGCTAAAAAGATACCTCTGGGCAAATCTCTCTGAGGATTTTTACATTCTTCAGCAGTGGTCGAAATGGCATCAAAACCGATATAAGCAAAGAAAACCGAACTGATTCCTGCCAGAACTCCGCTCATTCCATTAGGAGCAAACGGACTCCAATTCTCAGTATTCACATAAAAAGCTCCGATGACAATCACCAACAAAACCACAGCCACTTTCAGGACAACCATAATGTTACTGGCTTTTCGGCTTTCGTTAATTCCTCTGTAAACCAGAGCCGTTACCAAAAAAGTAATCAGCAAGGCAAACACATCGACCACCAGCGGAAAACCAACATTCGGAGCATTGCTGTAAGCCAGATATTTCGGAATTTCACTACTAAATTCAGAGGTTGACAGAGCTTCGAGAGTAGCTCCGTTATTTAATTGGTTTTGAATAACAGCAAATCCTTCTTTGGCCGTAAAAAAGTCCATCGTCATCCATTCGGGTATGTGAACACCCGAAATCTGATTGAGCAAATTCGTAAAATAATCACTCCACGAAATCGCCACCACGATATTTCCGATGGCATATTCCATAATTAAAGCCCAACCGATAACCCAAGCGAAAAGCTCTCCGAAAGCCACATAACTATAGGTATAAGCACTCCCGGAAACCGGCACAAGTGAAGCAAATTCAGCATACGCAAAAGCGGTAAAAGCACAAGCTAAAGCCGTAAACAAAAACAAAAAAACCACAGCAGGGCCGCCTTCGTAGCTCGCTCTCCCGATAGTGGAAAAAATTCCCGCTCCGATGATGGCTGCTATCCCGAAGCCTGTTAAATCTCTCACACCAAGCCTTTTGGCTAAACCGTGTGTTTCTGCATTTGCCAAAATATCGGCCACTGATTTTTTGCGGAATAATTGGTTCATAGGTTTTTGTTTAAAGTTTAAGGTTTAAAGTTTTGGTCTGGTTTTCTAATCATATATGCAGGTTATAAAACCAATAAATAATACTTGTAATTAGTACTCCTACTATCATTACCAACATATTCGACTTTATTGAAAGTTCTTTTTTAAAATATACTATCATTACCACAGAAGCTATGAAAAGAGTAAAGACAAACATTAAAAGACACCATCCTTTTCCTGCACTATCGTGCTCACCTCCTGCATAATTACGAATCAGCAAATCATTTATAAGCAATAAAAAGAAATTATAAGCAGATGTTAATTTGAAACTCACTTTATATAAAGGAAGATGTATAACTCCGATAATAATATTCATATATATCCAACAAGTGAACAGCGAAAAAGGAGGAACATAATGCCCAAGAATATTACAAATAATAATTATCAGGCAACCTATGAGAATGGCATTAAAGATATTTTTATTCATAATTCCATAATTACTTCGACTACTCCCTGAGAATAAAAGTCTGCTCGATATCCCAATTTGCCCGAACATCAATAGGTTCAGGATAATAAACTACTTTTTCGGGTTGGATTTTTTTGAGGTAATTCCCCGTGTCCCAAATCTGATTTTTGTTGCTGTCATAAATCACCCGAAGTGTATAAACAGCAGGATTCAAAAGCATAAATTCGGCTGTATTTTCTTCTTCGCTATACTGTTCTGCTACTACTTTTCCTTTGTTATCTGTGAGCTGAACGATAACCGGAAATTCTTTTACGTTTTGCAAAACCACTTTTAAATTCCCAAAATCGGAATAATTTTTAGTCGAAAAATCTACTTTTAGCGTATCGTTGGTTTGTCCGAAAAAGTCGGTAACAGCTTCGGGAAGCATCAAAAAAGTGTATTTCTGTTTTTCTTCCCTTTCAAAAATAAATTCCTCAAAACTTTGTTTGTTATTTACATAGGTTGCTTCCCACTTGATTTCGACAGAATCTTTATATATTTTCATTTTGGAGCTGTCAAAATTTTCTAAAGGAGTTGAAAACTCTATCGCAGCTTTGTCTCTGAAACCTAAAGTTCTGGGAAATTTCGGAGAAACAACCAACGTATCGGTTTTTTTCTCTTTGAGTTTTACGGTAAACGATTTTTCGAGGGTGTCATTTCGCACCATCAAATGCAACGAATCGGTCTCAAGAGGTCGATACCAAATTTGTAGCGAATCTCTTTCGGGAAGCGGTGTAATGCGGGTTTCTAACTTTTCATTTCCGTTTCTGAGTTCGATTTGAGCTTTTTCAGCATTCCCTTCATAAGCCAAAATAATCTTGTTATTGGCAGCTTCAAAAGCTCTTATGGGTTTAAAATCCAGCACTTCTTTAAAGAGTTCCAGCTTAAAATTCTCTTCTGTCGGGACGGATATGATTTCGTTGTGAAACCCGATTTTATCGTGTTGTGGGTCAAAACGAAAGTTGTTGTTTTGGTCTTTCAGAGCCACCAGAAGATAATTGCCTTCTTTGAGATTTTCTAAAGTAAAAGAAGTCGTGCTATCCATAGTGGTCGTTACATATCTCGGATTTTCTTTATAGACAATCGAGTCGTTGAACTGCTCGTTTACTTCATACAACAAAACCGAAACATAACTTTCGGTTTCTTTTTCCAAAGCATCTTTCACAAAACCCGAAAGCGAAAGCGAATCAATATAACTTCCGGTCGAAAAAACGTATTTAAAACCTCTAAGTTTGTTACTTTCGTTATTGTCTTCGATGCTTTGCCCGAAATTAAAACTATAAGTAGTGTTGGGCTGCAACGTGTCTCTCAACCTGATTTTTATCTGTTTTGAAGCCGTATAAGGCGTAATTTCGGGACGGTATTTTAGCGGAGGCGAAACGATGAGCTGTTTGTTGACATCTTTGAGTTTTACATATTCATCAAAAACGATAACAATTTCTTTGGCATTAAAATTTGTAGAAAAATTCTCGGGAGTGGTTTTCAGAATTTTAGGCGGATAAATATCAACTTCACCTCCTGTAATGTGCCCTCTTTTGGCACAACTCCAAACCACAAGTGCAATACAAAGCGTAAAAAAAACGTTCTTAGACATACATTTTGTTTATGAAAAGCAAATGTATTCTTTTTCGATTAAAGTTTAAAGTTTCAGGTTTAAAGATTCCGATTGCCTTAACGAAATAGGAATAAAGCAACCCCTTATTTATTAAAGATATTTGTGCTTGGAACATAATCTTTGTTTTTATTTTTTCTCATCTCTTCCAACATTTCATCATATAACGCAACCAATTCAGGTGGACTAATTATCTTAACATTGCTCATCCACTGAAAAACCCAACCTACAAGCTCTCTGTTGATGCCACAGTATAAGGTCATTACAACATCTTTTGTTGTGCTCTTTTCCAACGTTTCAAAATTTTGTGTAGGATGCCACCGGAATTCTTTTACGAATGTTCCTGTAGCACTCGAAAACTGAAGTTTTATCTCGTAAACTTCTTTATTGATATTTTTTGTGATTCCGAAGCGTTTTTCTAATTCTGTGCTTACTTTTTGTAATTGCTTTGCCCTGTTAAACTTTTTCTCCAAAATTTTTATTCCTGTCATTTGTCCGATTTTATCTGTTCGGAATGTGTTTTTATAAAACGAACACAAATAAAAATCGCCTCTGTGGTACATTATCTTTACAGGAATCAGCTCTAAATCTTCATCTTGTAACTCTGCTTTGTCGGTTTCCGCAGTTGCATAGTATTTGATTTTTGAAACAAAAATTTTTGTTTCGGAGCTGATAGCTCTATATAGAATTTCAAAATTCTCCTGAAACGATTCATTTTTTTTCAGCTCATAAAAATTAGTTTTATCCAGAATATCATCTATCTGAGGATTAACCGAGACAAAACCACCATTTTGAACGGATTGTCTGTATTGCTCAAAAAGAATAAAGGATTCATTTTTTTTGATATGATAAGAATGTGCTTTTTTGTCTGTGTTTACAATCCACTCCTCATCTGCTCTTAGATAAAGTTCCCTTATGTCTTTCAAATCTCGGGTTATCTGACGAGTTGAAACACTTTTATTCAACTTTTCAAAAAGGACATCTTTAGTAAGTTTCTCCTGATTTAGGAGGTTATAAATGGTTTTTAATCTTTCAAGTTGCTTCATAATATACGACATTAAACGTCCTAATAAATGTATTTTTGCAAAGCTACATTTTCTTTGTAATATATTTGCATTGTTCATTTAATAACAAAGCCGTTATGCCTTACAACAAAATCATACTTCTGGATTTACGCAATGCCGATATAGAGATTTTTAATAATTGGCTTTCTACCACAAATTATATTTCGAGTGAGCCTACCAAAAATCTTTTGAAATCATATATTAACAACGGAACAGAAAATGCTGTTGCTATGGTTTATATGATTGATAATTTTCCTTTGGCTGATTGCAAAAAAAGCAACCTCCTAAAAATTGATTTTGATGAATATTCGTTTAGCGAATTACAGAATTTGATTCCGATTCAGCTAAAAGATATAGAAATCTATCGAAGTGTAATTATTGATTGGATTTTCAATGCCAATACCGAAAAAACTAAGATAGCACAGGAGTTATGGGAATTTCAAAACTATGACAATTTAGACGATTTGTTATATGCTCCGTTTGTCAGAAACGTAATGGCAATTGATGTAAAAGAATTAGGGTTTAGACTTCGGGAGTTTTTTGTGCCTTTACATCAGAAATTCAAAGCAATTCATCAGTTTTTCAGCACAACCTACGAAGTAAAACAACTACTTGATAAAGTACACCTGACAAGAATTTTCGTAATGGACGAATATATTATCGGGTATAACTTTCAGTTGGAGGGAGAAAATCAAGAGCACTTTTTTATCAATATTCATCTCGAAGAACAGTTATTGCGTTTAGAACCATTCACATTTCAAGATACCCGTGTTTTAACAGTAGATACTCTGTTAGAAAAAATATTCGCAAATGGCATCAAAAGCCTGACACCAAAAGAAAAAGATTTTTTAGATAAACAGTAAAAATTTAAATTATGAAAATTCTCGACCCTTTAATATATAACGGAGAACTAATATTGGTTTATAAAGGCTCAAACCAAGCAATTCACAGAACTCCCGACAGAATGAGTCATCAAAGGCTAAAACTTATTCCTAACCTTACCATAAACGGAGGGCAGGATTTAGAGTGGTGTGTGCCTTTTAAGATTTTGGATATGAAATTTATGTTTGTACTTTTCGGCAGGAAAGTATATCAGATTTTGGAGAATGAAGGCGAGAAAGTTTATATAGAGCTCAAACACGCTTATTTTTATTATTTTCGGGATTTTGAAGTTAAAGGGAGGCAAATCATATTACACGGATTATTAACTTTTGACAGAGAATATTCTGAAAAATGTATTCTTAACGAACGGTTTAGGTATCAATTAACTTTGAGAAACGATAAACACGGAAACAATCTTAAAATGCTTGAAGAAGCCGAAAGACTTTTTCAACAAGCTATGGAGGAAGAAATGTAACTTAAATTTTAGAATATGATATATGTAAGAAAACCTCCAAGGCATTTTTCGGCAGATTTACTGTTGAGGCATTTAGAAGGCAATTATCATATTTTTTCATATACAAGTTCATCACCTATCCGAATATATGATGTTGATTATGAACTTAATGAAGAGTTAACGGTTTCTTGTACAATGCTTGATAGGACCGAAGTAACATTCAGTATGATTTCAAACGAGTTGTACATCAGAAAAAATGGAGAATATGAGCTTTTTGATGAAGAAGCTGAAATACAAAAATTTTGTTTTTTTAACTTATATTTAAGAGATGATATGATGTATTTTGTGGGACGTATTTACTACGAGAATATACCTCCTGTAAATTACAGATATAAAGAAGATTTTATAGCTATTATTATTGTCAAACGAAACGAACGTTTATTAGATATTTGGAATAAACACGATAAAATAATTATGTAACTAACTTAAATTTTGAAACTATGATACTAAGACCACACCCTCACGGACTAGACGAGCAAGAGTATTTAGTAAATCTTCCTCAAAACAATGACCATATTGCTCAACAAATTGCAAATAATCACGGGCAATTACCTGCAATACCTCCGGTTGAAATTCATCCTTATCTGAATGTTTTTCCTTTAGGAGATTATGACAAATATATTATTGGCACATTTCCTCCTATTAGTTATTTATACAAATATAATTTACCTGCTTTGAGACAGCCAGTATTTGGAGGTAACATTGGAAGAAGAATTCCAAACCCTATATTTTATTTTTTTCACGGAAATAAAAAATTGTTATGGGATTATTTTTTAACAGATATAGAATTTAATAATATACCACAAAATAAAGATGAAGTTCCTCAGTATTTAATTAACATATTGAATTCACCAGAAATTGAAATAAATTATTCAGACATCATTAAGAGTACCCAAAGGCAGTTAGATAATAATAAATATACAGGTAAAGATAAATTTTTATACAACATTCAACCCAATCTAGAACTAATAACTCATATTTTAAATAATCAAAATGCCCAATATTTGTTGTTTAATACAGCAAGTATTTATGGAGTACAAGGTTTAGAATTAGATAATAATGGTAGAGTATCATTAGAAAATGACACTAAATCTTTTGATGTATTTGTAAGAACTCTTCAAGAATTAAATTATGAAGTACAATTCAGTTTTGATGAAGGTTATACTTGGGTACCTATTGCTAATTTAAATCAAAATCAAAGAAAAATTAAGTTATTTTTTAAGATGAAAATTCAAAATAATGATTCAAGTGATTTTTGTAAGTCATTTCAAAAAGGGACAGAAAGAGAATTTTCAGTTGTAACTCCTTTTAGCCCCGCAGTCGCTCATAGACCAAATTTGTTAGCAGGAAATCCTATTGTATGTAATTGGAGAGTCAACAATAATTTTCAGAATACAACTGTTATGTTATCAGCTATTATGAGCTATTTTAGAACAAATAATTGGCAAGAACTGCAAAATATGAACATTAATTTTTAGAATATGAATCAGTATCACAGAATTATAGGACAAACCTATTGGAATCAGAATTATTTCAATGTAGATGTGGTAGCTTCGCATCATTTAGGTAATCATAATGAACCTTTGACAATCGTGTTCCCAAATAATGAAATTATCCAAACAACCATAAATAGAACTATAAATGGAAACGGAAGTGTTAGGTTTTATGGAGGTTTACAATGGCATAATTTTATTCAAGACAATTACAATCTGTACGATGCAATTACTTTTCAAGTAACTAATCCTAATACAATAACAATAATACCAAATGAATAACCTCATCTCCCAAATCCTTCTCGGAGTAGCTGTTGCAGATGCTTTAGGAGTTCCTGTTGAGTTCAAATCAAGGGAATATCTCAGAAAAAATCCTGTAACGGATATGTTGGAATACGGAACACATACCCAACCCAAAGGCACTTGGTCTGATGATACTTCGCTTTCGTTATGCTTGGCAGAAAGTATTTTGGAGGGTTTAGATTTAAACCGATTGGCTCAAAAATTCATCGCTTGGAAAAACGATGGTTATATGACCCCACACGGTTATATGTTTGACATCGGAGGTACTACAAGGGCTGCTATCGGAAGAATGGAAGACGGAATTGCTCCCGAACTTTGTGGCTTTTCAGGCGAAAACGACAACGGAAACGGTTCACTTATGAGAATATTGCCTCTTTTGGCACTCACAAAAGATTTACCTTTGGAAGAACGTTTTGAGCTTACCAAAAAAGTTTCATCTATGACACATTCTCATATCCGTTCGGTTTTGGCTTGTCATTATTATTTGGAATTTGCCAAAAAAATATTGGAAGGCAAAACTCCCAAAGAATCCTATTTTGAAATGCAAACCGAATTTTCTGATTTTATGAGTCTGAAACAAATCAGCCTAAATGAAATGGCAAAATTCAGTAGATTACTAAACGGAGGTATTTTTGAGTTAGGTGAAAATGAAATTCAGAGTTCCGGTTATGTCATTCATTCGCTTGAAGCTTCAATTTGGTGCTTGCTTACCACAAACAATTACAAAGAAGCCGTGCTAAAAGCTGTTAATTTAGGAAGTGATACAGATACAACCGCAGCCATTACCGGAGGATTAGCTGTATTAACATATAGAAAAAATTCTATTCCTAACGAATGGATAAATGAATTAGCTCCACTTCCCATCTAAAATAAAAAACCGTACTTTTACTCCATGTTTACAAGAGTTGTGATTCTTTGTTTGTTTCTTTGTTGTATGGGTGCTGCACAAGCTCAGGATTTTTATTTGAAAATCACTTCTCAAGCCGAAAAAGAGCAAAAAACCATCGATTCGCTTGCCTATAAAACCACTCATATCAACCCGAAAGCGGTGGTTGATGAGGTAAATATTTTCTCCGAAAAGTTGACTAAAATCGGGTATCTGTCAAGCAAGGTTATAGCACAACAAAAAGCCAACGACTCTACTTTTGTCTTTGAATTTTCTCTTGGTCAAAAGATTGATTTTATTCAAATCAACACTCAAAAAGCTACTTTTTTGAGAGAAAATTCGCTTATCGAAAAAGATACGGTCATACTTCCTTTTTCCGAAACCGAGAACTTTATGAATTTGCTTTTGCACAATCTGGAAGTTCATGGTTTTTCGACTTCGGGAGTGAAACTTACTAATTTCTCAACCGAAAAAAATATCCTTCGAGCTGATTTAACCGAAAACATCACCGCTGCCCGACATTTAGACGACATCGTGGTTTTGGGCTACAAACTTTTCCCGAAAGGGCACAAAAAACAACTCAAAAAAAGGTATCGAAAAAAGGTTTTCAACAAACAAATTCTGAGCGAACTCTATGATGATGTGCAGAAATTTGTTTTCGTAAATCAGATAAAAGCACCCGAGATTTTGTTTACGACAGATTCCACCAAAGTCTTTCTGTATCTCGAAAAAGCCAGAGCCAACAATTTCGACGGATTTGTCGGGTTTTCGACCGATGAAAGCGAAAAAATGATTTTTATGGGCTATGCAGATTTGATGCTCAACAACCTGCTCAATTCGGGTGAACAGTTCAAACTATACTGGAAAAGTGACGGAAAAGAACAGCAAACCTTTGATTTTTTGACCGAACTGCCCTATTTGTTTCAAACGCCTTTTGCCCTTAGGGCAAACCTGAACATTTTCAAGCAAGACAGTACGTTTCAGAATACCCGAACCAATATCGAATTGGGGTATTATTTCAACTACAATACCCGAGCCTATCTGGGCTATTCCTCAACGGAATCCAACGATATTCAGAACACCAACTCCCTGTCTATGAACGATTTTGAAAATACGTTTTATACACTGAGTCTGGAATATTTTTACCCAAACCGAACCGATTTTTTATTTCCGGAAAAGATTCGGGCAAATATCAAATCAGGAACGGGAAAACGGGTTTCTGCTTTTGATGACAACCAGCAGTTTTTTGTGAGTGCAGAGGCTTTCAACAACTTTTATCTGAATCCGAAAAACATTATCAACCTGAAAGTTCAGGGCTATTATTTAGACAGTGACTCCTATATTATTAGCGAATTATATCGGTTTGGAGGGATAAATTCCCTACGGGGTTTTACCGAAAACAGCCTGCAAGCCAATCTCTTTACCGGACTTATGGCAGAATATCGCTACGTTTTGGCTCCGTCTCTTTATGTGCATTCCATCACCGATTTCGGGTATTTTCAGGATAAGGCTTCGGGATTTAACAACCAACTGCTTGGACTGGGTTTTGGTTTGGGGCTTTACACCAACGGAGGGCTTTTCAACCTGGTTTATGCCAACGGAAGCATTGACGGTCAGGAAATTAAGCTCTCCAATTCCATAGTGCATATCAGCTTTAAAGCCCGGTTTTGATTTGGGAATTAGGAATTAGAATTTAGGATTTGGGAATTACTCAGCCTGACGTAGCGACCACCATTAACCATTAACCATTAACTAATAACCAACATTACCTCGTCAGTTCTCTGAAAATATTTTCTAAGTTTTTATTTTTTTGACTGAGTCGAAGGGTTTTGAGTCCGTTGTCGTGGGCAAAGTCAAACACGACCGACCGCATATCTTTTTGAGAAGAAAAAGTGAGTTCCCATACGAAATCAAAAGTATTCACACACGAAGTCAAATGCGGAATCGTTTTGAGGAGTTCCTCCTCTACCCTAAGGTCAAATTCCACTTCAACTATCTGATTTTTACTGTCTTTCAGGTCGGTTAATTTGGCATCAGCAACTATATTTCCTTTGTTGATAATAATCACTCTGTCACAAACTGCTTCGACCTCCTGCATGATGTGGGTCGAAAGAAAAACCGTTTTGTCTTTGCCTATATTTCGGATGAGCTCTCTGATTTCAATAAGTTGGTTCGGGTCGAGACCTGTGGTAGGTTCGTCAAGAATTAACACTTCGGGATTGTGCAAAAGTGCATTGGCAAGCCCTACTCTTTGACGGTAACCTTTGGAGAGTTGTCCGATTTTTTTATGAGATTCCGGAGTTAATCCTGTAAGTTCGATAACTTCTTCAATACGTGATTTTTTCACCTTAAAAACCGAGGCA